>Ga0335081_10007336_pt1 | contig 17629 bp, 23 predicted proteins | sample Lox_Sample_35_FD_206713 | JGI IMG/M metagenome (GOLD analysis project Ga0335081, IMG submission 206713) | Soil microbial communities from Loxahatchee National Wildlife Refuge, Florida, United States - Lox_Sample_3.5 | ecosystem: Environmental > Terrestrial > Soil > Wetlands | place: USA... | reverse complement strand
CTACCTCGACTCCGCCACCGCCCACGGGCTCACCGCCCTGGACGCCGTCAGTGCCGCCCTAGCCGGCAAACCCTGGCTCCCGCCGCTCCCCGCCGGCGACCTGCTTGCAGCATGAAAACCCACAGGTAACAGACACCCCTGAATGGACACAAAGCACGATCACGGAATCGACAGTAGTGCCTGAACCAAGCCGAGAACACGCAGTTCAGAAAGCCAAATCCCATTTCTGAGCAGCACCGGCTCGCCATGGCGCCATCAAGGACCTATGGCGCTTTACAGCCGCTCGGACCATTGTATGGCCCGCCGAAGCTGAACGAAGAACTAAAGTACTCCCCGTAGCCGCCAGGCGTCCGGTCGGAGTCCCAGTACTGCGGGTAGTCGGGTCCCATCAAGGTGACCTGCGCTGCAGGTTCTGCGGGGTCCAGTATGGAGCCGCCGTATCGGAATTCCATATCTGATACACTCGCCGCGTTTCGTCCCGAACCGTAGTTGCCGTTTCCCATGGGCGTGCAGCGATAGATGCTACTACTGCTCGGCGTGTACACTTCGCCGGACCATGAACCACGGTCAAATTCAAATTCACACTCAACGCCACAACGCCACCAGGACCCAGCCATCTTCGCGATGTACTGATTCTGGTACTGGAGGTACCAGAATTTGTCCCGGGTATCGAAACCCACGGAGAACAATGCGGGCGTGCCGCCGATAGCCATGCCCGCCGAATACTTCGACGACAGTTTCAGGTAATCGCCGGGCGGGCATTCAGGGCCACTGTTCAATCCCTCCTGGCAATAATCGTTCAACGGAGAAAGGTTCTGGGGAACGTCGCGGCTGAAAGAGACGAACAGGTGCGGAACTTCGCTGCCGTGCTGATGTGCCGGGTCCACGAGCCATCCGAGCTCGATATCACCGTTTCCATGGAGGGCTATCTGCGCCCTCGAGTAGGCTGGGGATTTGACTGCCAGCTGCTTCGGCGCAGTGAAACGCCCGGCCACCGAAGTTACCACGGGATAGCTGTGGGGATTGCCCACATCCGCCTCCACGTAGCAGTGAGGTGCGGTGTCGGCCACGTTCCCGCAGGACGGCCCGGACGCGGCCGAGGACACCCCCTGCGGGCCCGGTACCGCGATCACCGCTCCCGCGGCCACGAGCGCTATATGCCGCCGTGCTCGTATAGTCACCCTGACCGCCCCCGCGCAAGGCCCAGCCCCGGAGAATTGGCGGGAGCCGGCATGCCAACGCGCCATAAAATTAGCAAACTTGCTATGTACCGGCCCGGCTGTCAAGGGACAAGCGGGACACCGCGCCGGGTCAGCCTAGGAAGTATCCCCGCTGGTCCGCGATGGCCAACCGAGCTTCGCGGCTTTTATGTCAGTGAGACCGAGACCCGCGAAGCCTACGAGGTGGGTGAAGTTGAACATGTGACAGTGAGTAAGCGGAGCGCGACGCAGCGCTGCGGGAGGTGATCACGCACCTGCCCCCAAGCCTGTGGGGTGCCAAAAGTCGGCCAGTGCAGGTGACCTGCGGACGCACGGGAGTGGTGTGGAGTCCGACATGATGATCAGACGTGTCGATGCGCCTGCTGTACCTGATCTTCGTCCGGCTCTGCGGCCGGCTGGTCCTGCTTGGTCGTTCGCAGGGGTCCAAGAACGTCGAATTGCTGGTACTGCGGCACGAGGTCGCGGTGCTACGCCGTACTAATCCTCGGTTCAGGCTGGCCTGGGCCGACCGTGCCGCGGTGATCAATCTGGGTCGAGCCGGCGCACTGAGATCATCGCGAGCCCGAGGTCGCATACCTTGTTCAGCAGCCCGTGCAAGGCGGGGCCTGATCCGCTACTGGGCCGCAGATGACCGTCTGGTTGCCGTCGCTGTTGACCTGGAGGCCCTCGAACCACGCGGTGCAGCGGCCGCCGAGGACCCCCTGGACCGGGATCTCGTAGCGCATCCGATGCCATGTGCTCACGGCCCCGTTTCTGCCAGTGGCCATCGGCACCGGCGCCCTGGTCATGGAGCGTTCGAGCCTGGGTGCAGCCATCTGTACCGTCCGTAGGTCTAGGTCTGTGGACCTGGACGCTGCAAAGGCGCGGCGGGTCTGGCGTCACGCGAAGGTCTCGGTGGGGTGGTTGTTCGTGCACGGAACGCCAGACGCAGTCGCCGACACGGTCGCGGCATACGCGCGCGCTGGCCTGGACCGCCTGATCCTCATGTCCGCCCTCCCCGAGATGAGCCAGGTGTCAGCCCTCGCTGAGCCTGCCCTTCCGCTGTCCTCCTGACGGATGCACTCTGAGCGACGTAGAACAGACCTCATGGAGCCGAACAGCTCATCTGTACGGCCTCGTCGCTTCGGACCCGGGGACGCATCACTAGGGGCGGCGGATCGGCGTGCTCGGGAGTTGACGGTCGGCTATACCGAACGCGCTCTAATAACACCTGTAGGGAGTCGCCCGCTCCCGGCCACGCTCGGGCATCATGGATTCCACGGATCGGGGATTGCATCGAGTTGAACGAGTAGCCCAAGCCAGTCGACCCCGACCCAGTTGCTGATAATCCGGCCATCTGCAAAGCCGAACATGTCCAAACCCCACACGGAAACCGCCCGTCATGTCGGTTGACGACCACGGACTCCGCCAAGATCGGTTCCGCTAAACGTGTACCGCGCCACCGCGCGATCTGCCGACATCACAAGGTCGTCGATCGTCACCCGCAGATCGGGGAAGCCCTCGTGATAGCTGCGGATCGCCTTGAGCTTCGCTTCGGCGCCGTGGAGTCCAGGCGCACCGGCATAGGAGAAGTCCGGGTGGAACAGATCTTCAGCAAACTCGTATCGCCGGCCCGTCCATACCTCGTCGTACAGGCCGCGCACGACTTGCTCGATGCGTGCATTGTCCTCCACCGCATCACCTCCCAGCTCGCTTGTCACGTCCTGCCACCGGCCACACTGTCAGCCCGGAGGAGCCGGCGCTAGCGCCTCTCGCTCGAAACCGGCTATGAGCGGTCGATTCCGGTGGCTCAACGGGCTGCGTCAGTCCGCGTCGGTGCCGGGGCCAGGGCGGACCGACCCGGGTGCGGCGGTGCCTGTGCCGTGGGTGCTGGCCGGAGCAGTGCACGTGGCGCATCGGGCATGCCCCGGCCGCCTGGACTGCGCTGCTCAATCACCTGCGCCGAGTCGGCCACGCCGACGCCGCGATCGAAGCTGCCGGCCTGGCCCGCCGCTCATCACGAGGGACGTTGATCGATATGTTCCGCGACCGGGCGATCTTCCCGATCAAGAGCGAGGACGGGCAGACGGTGGCGTTCATCGGCCGCGCGCGCCCCGGCGGGCGTGCAGACACGCCCAAGTACCTCAACAGCCCAGGGAACCAGCCTCTAGACGAAAGGCGAGGTCCTGTTCGGTCTCCACGAGGCCCGCGCCGCGCTGGCCGAGGTGCTCGCCCTGTCATCGTCGAGAGCCCGTTCGATGCGATCGCGGTCAGCATCGCCGACCCTCGCCAGTTCGCCGGAGCCGCTCTCGTGGGTACAGCGCTCACCGGCGAACAGGCCTCGCCGATTCGGAGCGCCGAGGAACTGCAGCGATCGTGCCGGTGCCGGTGCACATATCGGCCGTTCCCGTGCCAGGCGGCGCGCTAGTGCACTCATTACGTCGTACCGCGGGTGCGAGCCGCTTGACGCCTGCAACCCCAGTCGGTGGCCGCAGCGAGGCGGTGTGCCAGCTCGGCCGCAAGATGGCGGCCCTGCTCGGATTCTCAGGGTCGGCGTGCCCGATGTGCTGCTGCCCTGGCTGAGCCCCCAGGCAGCCGGGAACGCGGCCGGCGGTTCAAGCCGCCGGCCGCGCTGGCCGTTGTGGTGACGTGGCTGGCCATCAACGGGTGGTCCGGTGGCGGAACAGCCAGGATGCGCTGGTGACGGCGATGGCCAGGATGGCGGCGCAGCATGCGATCGCGATCCAGGCCTCGTGACCGGTGGCCGCGCCGGTTGAGGTGTGCCCCGTCCACAGGCTGCGCATGGTCTCGACGACCGGGGTGAACGGCTGGTGCCCGGCGATCCAGCGTAGCGGGCTGGGCAGGGTGCGGGCGGGCACGAACGCGGTGCTCAGGTAGGGAATGAACATGAGGACGAAGGCAAACGAGTTCGCCGCCTCGGCGCTGCGGGCCAGCAGGCCGACTGCGGCCGCGAGCCAGGACAGCGCGAGGATGAACAGCACGATCATCCCGGATGCGGCGATCCACCCAGCGGGCGAGGCGGCCGGGCGCCAGCCGACGCCCAGGCCGACGCCGATGACCAGGGTGGTCGCGATCAGGTTGCGGGCCAGGCTCGCGACAATGTGCCCGATCAGGATCGACGAGCTCGCGATCGGCATGGATCGGAACCGGTCCACGATGCCGTTGGACATGTCGGTGGCGACGGCGACCGCCGTCGTGCCCGCGCCGAACCCGGCGCACAGGACGATCAGACCGGGGACGACATAGTCGACGTACCTGCCGCCAGTGTTCAGGGCGCCGCCGAAGACGTAGACGAATAGCAGCATGAGCACGATGGGTAGCATGAGCGCGGTGGAGAACGCCTCTGGGTCGCGCAGCGAGCGGCGCGTGCTGCGGGTCACCATGACCTGGGCGTCGGAAACGGCATGGGCGAGGCTCATCGGGCCAGCTCCTTCGTAGCAGCGGACGTAGTCGTAGCGGCTTCGCCGCCGGTGAGGGACAGGAAGACGTCATCGAGGCTCGGGCGGTGGGTGGATAGCTTTAGCGCGGGCGCGCCGGCGGCCTCGAGGTGGCCGAGCAGCTCGCGGACCTGGGCGGCCGAGCCGTTCGAGGCGACCTCGAGGATGTGCAGCCGGCGGTCGGCCCGGACCGGCTCGAACTGGCAGCGCGCGCGATCGTAGCTCTCGCGGTCGCCGAACTGGAGCCGGATGACCTCCGTGCCGATGCTCGACTTCAGCTGGTCGGCGGTGCCGCGGGCGACGACCTGGCCGTGGTCGAGCATGGCGATCGTGTCGGCCAGCTGGTCGGCCTCCTCGAGGTACTGCGTGGTCAGCAGGATCGTCACGCCATCGTCGGCCAGGTCGCGGACGGCGCCCCACACCTGGTCGCGGCCGCGCGGGTCCAGGCCGGTCGTCGGCTCGTCCAGGAAGACCAGCTCTGGCCGCTCGATCATGCTGATCGCGAGGTCGAGGCGGCGCTTCATGCCGCCGGAGTAGGTCCCCACCCGCCGGTCGCGGGCGTCTTCCAGGTCGAAGGCGGCGAGCAGCTCGGCGGTCCGGGCCCGGGCTGGCCGGCGGGGCAGGTGGAGCAGCCGGGCCATCATCTCCAGGTTCTCCTGGCCGGTCAGCTTGTCGTCCACGGCGGCATGCTGGCCGGTGAGGCTGGTCGAGCGGCGCACGCCGGCCGGGTCGGTGAGCAGGTCATGGCCGGCCACCGCGGCCGTGCCCGCATCCGGGCGGACCAGGGTAGCCAGGATGCGGACCATCGTGGTCTTGCCCGCGCCGTTCGGGCCGAGAAGGGCGAAGACCGAGCCGGCGTCGATGGCAAGATCGACATGATCGAGTGCGAGGTGGCCGCCGAAGGACTTGGTGATCCCGGAGGCCATTACTGTGTATGGCATACACGAATCGTATGTGTGATACACAGTTATTGTCAAGCGGGCCACGATGAAACACGGGCTGGCGGAAGAGAGCAAGCCGATGACCAGCGAGGAACGGCCGGTTCTGCCGCCAGGCCTGGACCTTCTGTGGGGGCGGCGCGCGCCGGGCCGCCGCGGGCCCCGGCGGGGACTATCGATCGACGACATCGTCGCGGCGGCAATCCGCGTCGCTGACGCAGAGGGCCTCGACGCGGTCTCCATGGCCCGGGTGGCCAAGGAGCTCGGCTTCACCACCATGTCGCTGTACCGGTACGTAGCCAGCAAGGATGAACTCCTGCAGCTGATGTGGAACGGCAGCGCCCAGGGCGCCGAGGATCTGAAGCTGGAGGGCGACGGCTGGCGGCCGCGGCTGCGGTCCTGGGTCATCGTGCAGCGCGAGATGCTCGACCGCCACCCCTGGATCACCCAGATGCCGATGGCCACCCCGCCGCTGGCACCCAACTCCCTTGCCTTCGTCGAGCGCGGACTGGAGGCCCTGGACGGAACCGGGCTGCGCGACGACGACAAGCTCCGGGTCATCGGCCTGCTCAGCTCCTACACCCTGAGCGAGGCCCGGATGGCGAACGACGCAGCCCGCGCAGCCGCGGAGGCCGCCGCCGGGAGCGCGACCGCCCCGGGCTGGAGCTACGAGGCTCTGCTCCGGGAGCTAGCCGACGCGCAGACCTACCCGCGGCTGCACCGGCTCGCCTGGTCCGCGGACCTCGGCGGCAGCCCGTCGGGCTTCGAGGAACGGGAGGAGTTCCTGTTCGGCGTTGACGCGATCCTGGACGGCGTCCAGGCCCTGATCGGCCGGAGCAACGCCGCCGGAGCGCAGTGAGCCCGCGCATCGCCTCTTCTCGCCCGAGCCGGACGTTGGTGCGCGGCAGCCCGTTCTTGGTGCGCCGCAGGTAGCGGCGCAGTGTCGGCTTGGCCTTGAGCTGCCCGGCGAGTTCGTCGCGCTTGCCCGCGGGCCAGGAATCCGAGCCGCTGATGAGGCCCTGCAAGTGGGCGGCGAGCCGCTCGCGCACCGCGGCGTCCCGTTCGGCGGCCTCGGGGTTGTGGCAGATCACGAACCGCTCGGCCCGCACCCCGTCCCCCCGGGGAGGAACCCAGATCTCCTTGACTCGCAGGTTCCCGGCCACGGTGTGATAGCGGCCCTGGCCCGACCGGCAAGCCGATTGACTCCCGCGATGACTGGGAAGACTGGCGCAAGCCCCTCAAGTCCGCGGGAGTCCGGGAAACTCGCGTGCACGACGCCCGCCGCACCGCAGGGACTCTCCTGCTGGAGCAGGGCATCGACATCCGCGTTGTGCAGCAGATCCCCGGACATTCTCAGCTCAGCCAGACCCAGCGCTACACCCACGTCACGGAGAAGCTCACGCAGCACGCCGCCGATCAGATGAGCAAGGCATTTTGGGCATAACGATGCCAATGGCAACCGCAACCAGAACTGCAACCACACGGGCGTGAAATACTACGCGATGGGGCATGTATAACCAGGTCAGGACGGGTGCGCCGCCAGGGACTCGAACCCCGAACCGCAAACATGGCGCGCAGACCGAACCGGATCGGCGTGTGCTGTGCGTAGTCACTGCTGATAGGCACGGGAGCGCGCGCGGTCGCAGCTACCGCTTGGACAGGCCGTCCGCACTAGTATCTGCATGCCCGCGCGGTGCGCCTGTGTCGGGCGGCCAGGCTACCTTCCAGCTCCGGTCGCCGATCCGGGCGACCACGTCGATGGTGCCGCCGAGCGCGGCAACGTAGCCCCGGACCACATCGATGCCGGAGATCTCGCCGTGCTCGATCTTGGAGACGCGGGCCTGGGACACGCCGAGGACATTGGCCAGCTCCGCCTGGGTCAGCCCAGCCGCAGCGCGCATCTCGGCCAGCTGATGGCCGCGCACGTAGGCTTCCCGGCGCTCACGGGCTGCGGCCTTGCCCGCGGACTGCTCTTCGCTGGTCCGCGCGTCAGCCGCGCGGCCCTTGGCCCTGACCTCGCTCCACTTGACGTAGCCGCCGCTCATCGCTTCCTCCTGCCGTGTCGCCCGCGACTGGGAAGATCGCCTCGCGCCTGGGATCGAACGCGAACAGCAGCCTGATCTCGGTCGTGCCTGATGACGGCGACCGCAGCTCCTTCATGTTGTGGTAACGGCTGCCCTTGACGCGGCCAGCGAGCGGCCGCCGCAGAGCGGGGCCTTCGGAAGCCAGCTGATCGATTGAGTCCTCAATCAAATCAGCGGTCTGCGGGTCGCTCTTGCACAGCGCGAGATACCACCCCTCGACCTCAGGATGGAGGCTTATCTCCCACGCCGCAATCCGGATTATAACCTATCGGTCATGTGCGGGTCGGCGCCTTCGAGTTGCATAGCAGCTTCGGCTGGTGAATGCCGCGGGTCTTTCCCGCCGAGGCCGTGGTGAGCTACGAGCTCATCACCTCGGTGGCGGTCATGGTGCTGGCGCTGCTCGCCCAGGCCTTCAGCCGGGCGGCCCTGTTCGAGTTCCCGGTGATCATGGCCGTGCTGCTGTACGGCAGCGGCCTGGTGTTCGCTCATGCGCTGGAGGAGTGGCTGTGACCGCCCGTGACGTGCTGAGCTGCGTGTTCCTGGTGCTGGCGGTCCTCATCGTGGCGGCCTCGGCGGCGGGCGTGGCCGCGATGCCGGGGGCGGCGCGCAAGCTGCACTACGTCACCCCGGCCGGCATCGTCGCGCCCGTCGCGGTGACGGCGGCGATCGTGGCCGTCAACGGCGCGGACTACGCGACGGGGCAGTCTCTCATCACGCTGGGCCTGATGGCCTTTGCCGGGCCGTTTCTGTCCCACGCCACGATCCGTGCCATCCGCGCCCGTGAGCAGCGGCTGCACCGCGGCCTTCAGAAAGCGGGGCGGCGGTGACGCGGGAGATGACCGGGATACTGCAGGTCGTGATCCTGGTGCTCGTGGCGGGCGGCGCGGCCCTCGTTGCCGGAGCCCGCGGCCGGGTCCGGCAGGTGGTGCCGCTGAGCGCCTACGGCGTCGCGCTGGCCGTGCTGTTCCTGACCCTCCAGGCCCCCGACGTCGCGCTGTCGGAGCTGGTGGTAGGCGCGGTCGCGCTGCCGCTCATCCTCCTGCTGACCATCGCCAGGGTCGGGTGGCGCCGGTGACCCCTGGACAGCGCCGCTGGATCTTCCTGGCAGCTATGGCGGGCCTCGCCGCCTTCGTCATCTGGGGCGTCCTCGGCCTGCCGGGCTTCGGCCGCTACCCCGGCCCCTACGGCCCGGCGGTCTTGAAGGTCGCGGAGGGCCAGACCAACGCCACCGGGGTGGTGTCGGCGGTGAACTTCGAGTACCGCGGCATCGACACCATCGGCGAGGAGTTCATCTTGTTCACCGCCGTCGCCGGGATGACCGTGCTCCGCCGGCTCCGCGGGGAGCGCGAGCGGCCGCCCGTCCAGGAGGCACGCGAGCGGGCGCTGCCGCCCGACGGGGGCGCCGTCCGGGCCGCGGCGCTGGCGCTCACCGGCCCGACGGCCCTGGTCGGGTGGTGGCCTGGCGACGCATGCGCAGACCAACCCGTCTGGCGAGTTCCAGGACGGGATCTTGCTGGCCACGGCGCTTTCCTGGTTTACCTGGGCGGGGAGTCCTGGCCTTCCGCCGGCTCAGCCCCGTTGACCTCACCGTCACGGCCGAGGCAATCGGCGCCGACGGCTTCGCCGCAGCCGGCGTCGCCGCGGTCGCGCTGGGGCTGCCGTACCTGGACAACTACCTGCCGCTCGGCAAAGTCCCCACTTCCCACCACAGTGTAGGGCCTGCCGAAAGTCGTCGAGCCCGAGATGTAGCTGGCCGGGGGAACCTACCTGCACGGCCGCGGCCGGACGCTGCCGGTGACCGGCGCCGTCTTCGCACTGGCCGGGCTGGGCCTGGCCGGGCTGCGGCCGTTCGCGACGTTCCTCGGGAAGGGCTGGATCGAGGACTCCGCGCAGATGCCGTGGATGACCGCCGTCTTCGCCGTGTGCGCGATCCTGACGGCCGGGGTGGTGCTGCGGGTAGCCGGGGGAGTGTTCTACGGGCTCGGCGACCCGCCGCGGGAGGACCTGGTCGGTGCCCGGCGCCTCGTCAAGCGGTGAGACGGCCGTCGCGGCCGGCAAGACCCAGACCCGCGAAGGCGCCCGCTAGCGGCGGCTGGCCCGCCGCCGCGGCAAGGCCAAAGCCCAGGTCGCCCTCGGCAACACCCAGCTGAAGGTCTACCACGCCCTGCTGTCCAGTCCCGGCACCCGCTACCACGACCTCGGCCCGGACTACTACGACCGGCACGCCAGCGCCCGCCGGCAGATCGCCCACCACGTCGGCAAGCTCGGCGCCCTCGGCTTCGAGGTCACCCTCTGCCGCCTCCCGGCTTCGGCCCACGCCGAACGCCCGGTCCAGCGGCCACACCACGATCGCGGCCCGGCGATACCACCGGTCCAGCGTGTTGCCGTAGTTGCCCATGTAGCCCTCGTATTCGGACTGGTGGGGCACCAGGTCCGCGCTCGGCGTGGTGACACACACCTCCGAGTCGGGAACGTGCAGCGATATCGGCTCGCCGCCCGTGCCGTCCGGGCTGGTCCACCGGCCGAGGGTGACCTCGTCGTCGATCAGCTCATTGAGCTGGTAGTCATCGTGGTCGCCGCCCCGGTCCCGGGAGACGCCGCCGTAGTCCTCGTCGTCTTCATCCTCCTCGTCGTAATAGCCGTAGTCGTCCCACGGTTCGCCGTCGGAGGGCCAGGCGTCCCACGTCTCCTTCACCTCGGCGAGCGCCAGCACCGCCTCGCACCCGGCACGCTCCGCCGCGGCGCGCAGCAGCGCGGCGCGCTCTGCGTCAGCTCCCTTGAGCCGGTTCCAGCTCAGGCCCCGCTGCGTGTACTCGTGGTCGAGCAGAAAGACCAGCCGGTTCGGCGGGTCGAGGCCGCCGCGGCCATAACGTCGCGTGGCGGGCGTGGTGAAGTGCCCGGTGAGGCAGTGCGCCAAGTCGCCGACCGGCCCGGCTCCCTGCGCGCCGGTCTCGCCGGCCGCGAGCAGGTTGAACGTCAGCGTCACCCGGTACCCGGACTTCACGGGCTTGACCTGGTGACGGCAGTCCGCGTAGAACGCGACGAAAGACAGCTCCTCCGTCGGCACCCGGCACATGACGCTCTGGCCGCCGTGCTCCACGACCAGTTCCCCGCCCGTGTGCGCCGAAGGCAGCGACACCACCAGCGTGCCGACCATCGCGTCGTCCTTCTCCGAGTCCTGATGCGGCAGGAAAAACCGTCCCTTCCCGTACACCAGCATCGCGTGCAGCTCGGCCCGCAGCTTCGTCGTGGCCGGCAGCCCCAGCTCATCCCGGACGTCCTCCAGCACGGCACCGAGCGTGGCCTCCCAGGCCAGGCCGCCCAGCGTGACAAGGTCCGGCGTGATCTCCTACGTGTCACGCACGCTGGCGTCGGTCAGCGTCTGCGCCCCGCGCCCGAACCTCGCCGGCCGCGCCACCGCGATCAGCTTCTTCGCGAGCGGCGCACGCACCGGAGTCTGCACGACCCCCACGCCATCGACCTCAACCTGCAGCGCGTCCGCCGGTGCCAGGATCTGCGCGCTGAACGCCCCGGGCTCCTCCGCGTCGTCGAGCAGCTTGGCCAGCCGTTCCCGCGCCGTACGACCCATGCACCCCTCCCAGGCGGGGTCCTCTACGGCAGCGACTCTACCGCCGGACGTGTGCATCCGCCTGCGGTCGGCGGACAGCGCCTTGCGGGGCGCAGCTAGCGGTCCTGGACGAGCCTGTCCAGGACCGCGTCGCGGCTCAGCCCGTCGGCCGCCATGCGCAGCGCCTGCCCCGCCACCTGCGGCGGCTCGCCTGCCCACAGTTCCTCGACGACAGCCAGATAGGACGCGCGCTCGTCTGGCGGGATTCCGCGTCCGGCCAGCCACAGTTCGGTGATCTTGGCGCGCCCCGACGGCTCGGCCGCGTCGAGGGTTGCTGTGCCCTCGGCCCGGTCGTGGTATAGCGGGACGGCGAGGTGCCGCCGTTGCAATGCCTGCAGGCATCGGGTGTCGTCGGAGATGACGTCGTCGGGCAGGTCCTGGAAGTACCGGTTATGCGGCTTCTGGCTCGCGGCGGCGAGCACCGCGGGAAACTTGCGCAGCTCGCCGCCCAGTTCCGACAGGAGACGACGGCGTAGGCGCTCCGGCAGGTTGGCGCGGTCGGCGGTCCAGGCCGCCCACGCCCGGATCACGGGTGCCACGTCGCCCGCGAGCCTGGCCGGCAGGACCAGCTGCATCGGCAGTACGTCCCGGAGGAGCCGCCGGAAGAGGAGCGGCCCGGGCCGCAGCGGGTCCCGGCCGAGGTAGTCCGCGCAGAATGCGACGAGATCCCGCGGTAGGAACCGGGCGACCACGCCGGTGAGTGCCCGGCTCTCTGGCGAGCGGTGGAACTCCGCGACCAGGCGCTCGCGTTCCTCAGGCGGCCAGCGGTCGGCGGTGGTCCCGGAGGGCGCTTCCGCGACACGGCCCGCGCCTCCGGCCGCGGCAGCCAGTTCCCGTGCGCGCTGGCCAGCCAGGACCGCCAGCCCGAGCGTGGTGCGGTAGTCCTCGGAGTCACGTTTCGTCCATGGCGCCGGGCCGTGCTGCGCGAACGCGTCGAGCCCGGCCCGCAGCAGCCCGGCGGCCTCAGCCGAGGGAACCTCACGGAGATCAGCGCCCAGCCGGCGTGCCAGCCCCATTGCGCTTCCGGCATTCAGGCTGCTCTCTTCTTCCAGGAAGGGGGCGGCCAGTGAGGACACCGCGTCATGCCAGACCGGGTCAAGGCGCGTTATTACGGCATGCCGGTTTCCCCTGGTGGGGTAGCTGAACTCGCACAGGAGCACGGTGGACTCCCGGAACGGGTCGGTAGTCACCCAGCACTTGCCGGGGATCGCCTCGCCCAGTTCGGCCGCCCAGGTCGGCGCGGTACGCCCGGCCGCGTCCGCGAGGGTCCTCGCATGGTCCCGGACGGCGGAATCCGGGCCTGCGACCGCGAACGCACGCAGGATCCCGACGGCAAGCGGAGCGCTGCTGGCGGCGATCGCGTCGCAGATGTCCAGGCACACGTCGCGGAGCCGGCCACCGGCGAACCCGGCCTGCGCCATGCGGCCTGCCACCGAGCTGACCGTCGCTTCCGCGTCGTAGGCACAAGACACCCAGTCGCGATCGGCGAACGTGTCCATGAGCCGGCCGGCCGCGGCGCTGGCGTCCCTGGCCGTGAGCAACCGGAAGCGGAGATCCCGCACGCGACCTTCGGCCGCGCGCCGCTGAACTGCCCGCCGCTGTGCGGCCTGCCGCGCTGACTGCGTCTTCTTCTTGCGATCCTTGCCCTTTGCGCCCACCCGGTGAGGATGACACATTCAGCCGAATGGATTGGCCGACCCTGCAGGGTTCGGCACCGCCGCTGGGCACAAGGCTTCGCTCAACTTCGGTGACTGCTTCGCCTATGCCCCTGGCGAAGGAGACGGGTGAACCGCTGCTGTTCAAAGGCGATGATTTCAGCAGCACAGACATCGCCGCAGCGCTTGACGGCCGCTGAGGCTCATCTCATCGGCGCAACGTCCCCCACCGCGAACGGCCCGTGGCATAGTCGTTTGCCGTGGGCAAACGGCTGAGTCCCCGGGAGCAGCGTGCGCGGCGGCGCGAGCGTGACGAGCGTGCGTTTCTCTTCGATTCCGACCTCAACCTCATCGCCGAATTCGAGCGCGAGGACTGGGAGTGGGCATTGTCGTCAGGTGGCGGGGACCCCGTGCGTGCCGCCCGCCAGCGCGGGCTCACGAACGTCCCGGCTGGGGCGAAGGCCCTATGGGGCCGCTCGGCTGACGAAGCCAGGAGCACCTATCGCCGCTGGCAAAGACGACGCTAAAGCCGCGAGGACGGTTGCTCGCTGGGTTCAATACAGCATGGCGCTCCGCTCGGGCATGAGGTCGAGGAGTTCGATGGTGGGCAGCTCGATGCCGAGCCTCGCGCAGTCGCTCACCACACCTGACGCGCGCTCGGCCGCGTAGTCCGGACAGTACTCCAGCAGCGTCTCGGAGTTGCCGTGTCGGCAGCTGTACAGGCCGAGCATGATGCCCGCCGCAAGTTCGGCGGCTGCGGATCGCATGCCGAAGCCGGCCCGGCGCTGAAGGTCAGCAGATCTGTCTTGCCCCTGGCCCGCGCTTCACTTTTGCCGAAACAGCGGGACCGGAATGAGCGAGTTTCGGTGGTTCTACCCGCGCGGGTAGTTGCCCTTCAGGACGGAGAGCAGGTTGCGGAGGTATGGTTCGGGGCCGAGTTCGCTGATCAGGGTGACGTTGGCCTCAACCCAGTCGTCTTCGCTGATCAAGGGCTCATGAGGCAAAGCGAGTGTCTCATCGACGGTGATCGCGTAGAACGGGTTTGCGATCATGCCTGCAACGTCACCAGGTGTCCAGTCGCCGTGATCGGCCATGTTCGCCACCATAGCCGGTTCGCCACGCCTAAGCCGGTTCGTCACGCCTAAGCCGGTTCGTCACGCCGCATCGCGCGCCGACAGCGCGTGATGGCCTTCCCGACCGCAGACTGCGCCTCTAAAGCCAACCTCTTGCCGCTCACGTGTGCCCACTCTCGGCCGCGCGCTGCTGAATCTCGTCGGTCGGTCGGCCAAGCACGGCCAGGCAGGACGCGCGCAGCGGGCACAACTGTTCCAGGGCGCCCTCCGGGTCGCCGGCGCGCAGCGCCAGTTCCACCCCGGCGGTCAGCCATTCCAGGGCCTCAGCGTGGTCGCCGAGGTCACCGTACTCGATGCCCGCCTGGACATCGACCCAGACGTCATCGCGATAATCGGCGTGAGCCTGCTGCCACAGCAGCCTAGCCTGCGGCTCGTGTCCCGAGCGCATCAGCTTCTCGGCCAGTTCGCACAGCATCTCGGCGCCTTCGGCGTAGCCACGACGGGTGGCGTCGCTGATGCTGCGGACCGCGTCGTCGACCCGGCCAAGCGCCAGATAGCTATCGGCAAGGTCCTCGCTCCAGGCTGCGACATCGAACCATGTCTCGTCCTCGTGGGCGCGCGCCAGCGCCAGGTACTCTTCCAGCGCCGCGGCCCGCTCGGCGTGATCATCACCAGCTTGCTGCGCTCGGTCCATGATCTCATCGATGCGTTCCTCTAGCGGCAACACCGCCGACCCTGGCGAGCGCCAGGATCCTTTGCCGGCCGTCCGACGGCGGGACAGGGGTGACATAGGCACCACCGTAGCGAGCCGAGCGCGGTCGGCGCGTTCGTGCGACGCTAGGTACTGCCCAGCCGGGCGTCGATGGCTGCCGCGCTGGCCTCGGGGCCAGGGCCAGTGATGGTGACGTGCAGGTCGGCCCGCTCGTATGACCTGTGGGTGCCGACAACCTCTGCCACCTGGGCAGATGCCCTACCGGGCGCGGTCGGTCCGGTCACGCGCTCGGCGTCGGCCGGGCCGCTCTTGGTTCTGCCGGAAGTGGGATGATCTTCGGCTTGTAGGCTTGAAGCTGATCTTCCTGGTCGTCTCTGGTGTCATGTCGCTGCTCGGACTGTCGCGCCGGGAGTCGTGGTGGAAGGACGCCGAGATCTTAATGCTGCGCCATCAGCTGGCTGTCGCCCTGCGTGAGCGGCCGAAGGTGCGCGCCCAGCTGACGTGGCCGGACCGGGCGTGGCTGGCGCTGCTCGCCGGGACGGTGCCGCCGGGAGCCTTGCCGGGATGCGGCTGCTCGTCACTCCGGGCACCGTCTTGCGCTGGCATCGGGACATCGTCCGCCGCCGGTGGGGGCGGTTGTCGGGCGGCCGGTCCGGGCGGCCCTTCATTGCTCGTCCCCGTTCGGCAAGGACAGCGCTGGCGGCTCCGCGCGGGCCCCTTCAGGATCGCCCTGGAGCACCGTGCTGGCGACCTCGTCGCCGGTCAGATGTTCCACCACCTCCGCGTCATTCGGTGACTGTCCGGCGTGGCGTTAGCGTCACGGGGTGCAGATAGGTGACCGGTGTCTCCCGGTCAATAAGCAGGGCTTGCCCGAGGTCGACGCTGAACGGCTGGGCGGGGTCGGCGGAGAGCGCGAGCAGATTCGTCAGATGCTGGGCTGCTGCGGGCCATCCCAGGCCGCGCAGGAATCCTGTCAGGTCGACCGCTTCCCGGCCCTGCAGTTGGGACTCCGCAGCCAGCGCCCGCCGTCGGTATTCCTGCTGATGGCGGCGCTACATCGCGCCTATGGGGTCCGCTTCACCGGCGTCGGCAGCGCGGGTGGGCGGGTGCGTACCTTCCGCCGGGACGGTATTCCTCAATCGCTTCCAGCACCGCGCCAGGGTCGACCTACGGCATCGGCCTGTCGACAACCAGATGACGTCCAACATCGGCGAGCTCCCCAGCCGATGCTTCCACGGCTGCGGTGAGGTACTGCTCTGGGGTTAGCACGCTGAAGTCCAGGGATGCCCCGCCCTGATCAAGCACCCGCTCGACCGCCGCCAGCACCTGCTCGCGGTAGCCCAGCTCAGATTCGACGAGTTGGAAGGCGAGATCCTTAGCTCATGGTCACGTGGGTACCGGTCCGTCACAAGCTTGTTCAGCGCGTGCACCTCGGCTTCAACCCGGTGCGGGTTGTGGTGGCGCTGCTCGTCGATGAGATCCCGGATGGAGGCAGACTGCACCAAGCGGGCCAGCGCCGCAGCATAGGCCGTGAGGATGTGCCTGCAGCGCCGGAGATATGCAGCGACCGTTTCGCGGTCTGCCTCGCCGCGTTCGACTAGCCAGCGGGTGCGGTCCAGCAGAAGGAGCATTTCATCGACACCGCCACGGGTGCCCATCCGCTCGAACACCAGCAGCCCCGCAAGGCCGCACGGGTCGAGGACATACCGGGACTGGTGCTTCTTCGCCAAGAACGGCTGGATCAGGCCCATGCGAACAAACAGGTCGAACCGCGACTCGAAGAGCGTGCGGTCCAGCGGGCCCCGTCGGGCCAGTGCCTGCTCTGCCTCGGCTTTCGTCAGCCCTGAGATCCCGGCGTGCTCGGCGAACACCTCCGAAAGATCCCTGGCCATCTGCAGCGCACGCGGATCTTCGACCACCGCTGAGGCGTCTTTGGCGATCGGCGCGACGAAGGATCGCAGGTTTTCCAGTAGCCGCTGGTCGCTGACCTTCCCGGCATAGCGGGGTGACTGGCGGCCGGGCGCATCAAAAAGCACCAACTCGCCGATCTCATCGTCAATTGGCCGATCGCGCACAGCAATCTCCTCGAAAGCCGTGACCAGTTCGCGTGAGCGACTTTATCGAGCGGCACTGACATTCCAACGCGCCAGCGATCGGCGGATCGGAAAGGCGTGCGACATGACCCGTAGGGGAGATCGCGTAAGGGCTGGCCGCAGGAGCGAGGCGATTGGATGCGCTGGCTGAGCCGCCGTCCGGCTGCTTGATCCTGTCGGCCGGTGTGCGGTGGGTTATGACCAGGTACCAGTCGCCGGATCCCAGGAATGCCCGTCCGCTATCCCTGTGATGGCCGGGTCGGCGAAGTCCACGGCCGAAGTCACCACGTCGCGGAACTGCTCCGGGAGGCGATCGCCGAGGTGCTGTTTCGCGCGCCACGCCGTCCACCGCTGCTGGCCGATATCGCCGTACCCAGCGAGAACCTCGGCCAGTGACCGCAAGTCCAGGCGGCGATGCCGTGCCACCTCGCGGACGGACCGGCAGAGGGCGGTCCCGTCCATGGGGTGGCGCCGGGCGAGCAAGTAGATGTCGGCGAAGTCCCGCCACCGTGTGTTCACCGTTCCCCTAGCGACAGCGGTCACGATCTTCTCGGAGTAGACCATGGCGAGCGGGTACCCTCGTGCGGTGATCACCCCGCCCAGCAGCCGCGGGATGCGGACCTGCTGGGCTGGCGGGGTGATCGGGTCGCCTGCGCTGACATCGACGTGGAAGTGGGCGCGGGCGGTCGCCAGCCGTGCGGTCATCGTCACCCGGACCCCTGGGTAGATGTCCTCGTCCCGGATCTCTCTCGCGGCGGCTCCAGGTCGAACATCACACCGTCAGGAAGG
>Ga0335081_10007335_pt1 | contig 17633 bp, 20 predicted proteins | sample Lox_Sample_35_FD_206713 | JGI IMG/M metagenome (GOLD analysis project Ga0335081, IMG submission 206713) | Soil microbial communities from Loxahatchee National Wildlife Refuge, Florida, United States - Lox_Sample_3.5 | ecosystem: Environmental > Terrestrial > Soil > Wetlands | place: USA... | reverse complement strand
TGCCTGCGGAATAGGAACCCATGGTCTCGGCCGGCAGCACGATGTCCTTGTTGCCGGTGTAGGCTCGGCCCGCACCAGCATCCCGATGGCAGCACCTTTGCATTGTCGCGGTACGCCTTAGGTTGAAGTGCCCAAGCTGACACCCCTTTTCTCAAAGTTAAAGCTTGCTCCCCTCGTTGCCGGGGCTGCACTCATGACCTGTAGGCGCATAGCCATCCATTCGATAGCGTCGGATGAAGCAGTATGCGGCCGAATTCTGTGGCGCGAAGGACATCCGGCAGGCCGGCCGCGAGCAGATCCAGTCGTTCATCACTCACCTGGCGGACCTGGACGCGAATGACCGAGAAAGTCTGCTGTGCAAGCTCAACAGCTATGCCTCACCCGGCAGGGCGGGTGCAGCATGAAACGACGTTTCCAAGGTCTTGCTTCGACCATGAAGGCGGAGGCGGAGATTGCCGATGGCGAGTTCCTGGTTCGCGTCGATCAAGTCCGCTATTCGAAGGAACGTCAGAAACCGTTCTATGCCTTGCGCTTCTCCGTTGTCGAAGCCGCACCCTGGGTCGGGCGCGCCTTCTCCGCGCGGCTCTACTGCACCGCGAAGGCGTTGTGGAAGTTCAGCTGGTTCCTGCGCGACTTCGGTTATGACACCGAGCTGTTCGGCCGCGATGAGATTGACGATACGGCCCTGATCGGGCTGCGTGGAGTGGTGAAGCTCTCCAACAGTGTGGTCGACGGCCGGCATGTCACCAACCTGGATGCCTTTGCAACGGCCGGAGCTTGGGCTTCGATCGATTTGCCCAGCCCATCGCAGGTGGCCTCGTGACCTTCAGCTACACCCAGCTCGCGCAGTATCTGGCCTGCCCGCTGCGCTACCGTTATCGCTACCTGGACGGCTGGCAGGAGAAAGAAACTCGGGCCGGGCTGCTGTTCGGACGTGCCTTCGAACAAGCACTGGCGGCGCTGTTCCGCCGTGAAGATCCGGGCTGCGCGCTGTTCGAGGCTTGGTCGCAGTACAAGAACTCTCCTCTGGAGTACCCCAAGAGCGAAACCTGGGATCAGATACTTGAGCAAGGGATCCACTTGCTCACCCGATTTGTCCAGGATGACCGGGTGCAAATCCGGAATCCCCGCCGCAATCTGCAGATCAAGTTCACGCATCCCATCGGAAACGGCAACGAATTCGTCTCCTACATTGATGCTATCGGCCAGCTCGACGGAGAGCGCTCGGTCATTGACTGGAAAACCACCGGCGCCCGCTACCCCGACCAGCCGGCAGGCCTGCTGGCTCTAGACCCCCAACTGGTCTGTTATTCCTAGATCACCGGAGAACCCAACGTCGGATTCGTGGTTTTTGTGCGCAAGCGGCTGGTCGAGGTCCAGTACCTGCGCGCAACCATCACCCAGGAGCAGCGTGACAGCTTCGGCGCGATGGTCGCGAGCACTATTCGGCAGATCGAAACCGCCCAGTTCCCTGCCCGCAGCGGCATCCGCTTTCCCCAGAACGGCTGCCTGAGTTGTCCGCACCTGGGGCTTTGCCTGGGAAAGCAGGACATGGTGGATGCCCGTCTGATCCGCCGCCCCGGAGGCGACCTTGGTTGGCTTGACGAGCTTCATTACTAAAGACCCACCGATGCCGCCCAAACTCAATCGCCGCCGGGCCCTGTTCGTGCTCTCCAAGATCGACGAGATCCTCGCCTGGGAACATCAGAAGGAGGCCGAGCGCGACACGCGGTTTGTAGAACTCGGGAAGTACCTGTGTGAGGTGCGGGCAGGCCAATACTGGCGGCTGGAGAACCTTAGCTCGTTCGACGACTTCCTGGCGAGGCGCTTTCCCGAGTCCCGACGCAAGGCCTACTACCTGATGTCCATACACGAGCATCTGCCCAAGCCTATCCGGCAGGAGCTGAAGCAGCTCGGCTGGTCCAAGGCGATCGAACTGGTGAAAGTCGCACGCCGGGACGGCCAGCGCTTCGAAAGTGCAACCTGGTTGCACAAAGCGCAGTCATTGCCCAAGGAACAGTTTAAGGCGGAGGTGGAACGGGAACTGACTGGGCGGGAATTAGAGCCGAGCGAGCTGATCTATTTCAAGATCTACAAGAGCCAGGCGCCGGTGATCGGACAGGCGATAGATACGGCTGCGCTTATGCTCGGATCCGACAAGTCAAGGGGGTATTGCCTGGAAATGATCTGCGCGGATTTCCTAGCCGGGGCACATCTGGAGGGCGGAAACCCCAAGATCCTGCTGCTGTCTATGACGCGGCTCTTCCGCCTCTTGCCCGCAACGCTGAGGCAGGAATTCCTCCAACAGGTCAGCGAAGCTGCATGAGCGAGATCCCGCCGAAGCGTTTTCCAATCCGCCTGGATGCAAAGGCGTACTGGGAGCTACGCAAGGAGGTGCTAGAGCGCGACGGTTGGCGGTGCCAGTACTGCGGCTCGCTCTCCGCAGTCGAAGTTCATCACCAGCGATTCAGGAGCCATCAGGGCGAGGATACCGAGAACAACCTGATCTCTCTCTGTAGCAAGTGTCACCGGGAAATTCATGAATCCGCCCGAGAAGTTCATGACCGCTCCAAATGACATACAGCCGGTGTGCGCGGGGCCAGCAGGCTGGCGAGATTGACGTTACCGCGCCGGCGGTGGTGGCTGCCATCCAACGAGCCGATGAATTCCCTTGGCCTGTCCCTTCAGAGACCTCCACCGCTCGTAGACTACCTTCCTGTCGAAGATCCTCATGCCCACGTTCAGTTTGAAAAACTGCATCACTACCGATAGCTTCTCCCCACTCAGCGCACTATAATTCGCGCGACGCTGGCAGTGGCGCGGTTGGCGGCATCGGCACGACGGCCCAGGGCGCTAAGAAAACTCATACTTCTTATCTTGATTGAGATTGGAGAAGCGCAATGAAACCACAGCAACCTATTCTTGCCAGGATGCTTCTGGCTGCCATATGCATGGCAGTTTTGTTAGGCGGACCGTTGGCGGTCGCACAGGAAAAGGCGGTGAAGATCGGCGTGGTCACCTTCCTGTCTGGCGCCGCGGCGGCGCCATTCGGTGTCCCGGCCAAGAATGCGGCGGAACTGGTGGCCGAAGCAGCGAATGCGGGCAAGCTCCCCGCGCCTTACACCGCCAAGGGCATCGGAGGCGGTGCAATCGAACTGGTGTTCGTGGATGAAGCGGGCGGCACCACCAAGCAGGTAACCGAATACCGCAACCTGGTGCAGCGCGATGTGGACCTGGTGATCGGATATATCTCCAGCGGCGATTGCCTGGCGATCGCTCCTGTGGCGGAGGAACTTAAGAAGCTGACGGTGTTCTTCGATTGCGGCACGCCACGCATCTTCGAGGATGCCAGTTACAAATACGTCTTCCGCACCGGGGCCATGGCCACGATGGACAACATCGCGCTGGCCATGTACGTGACCCAGGCCAAGCCCAACATCAAGAAGATCGCGGGCATCAATCAGAACTATGCCTGGGGCCAAGACTCGTGGAATGACTTCGAGGCATCCATGAAGGTGCTGAAACCGGGAGTTGAAGTGGCCACGGCGCAATGGCCGCAACTTCTGGCCGGCCAATACGGGGCCGAGATTTCCGCTCTGCTTTCGAGTGGCGCCGACGTGGTGCATTCCAGCTTCTGGGGCGGCGACCTCGAAGGTTTCATTCTGCAGGCCTCGCCGCGCGGCTTGTTTACCCGGAGTACGGTGGCGCTGACGGGTGGCGAAACGGCGGTGCAGAAGCTCGGTGGTCAGATTCCGGATGGCACCATTATCGGCGCGCGTGGTCCCTTCGACATGTTCGCGCCCGATACCGCGCTCAATCGCTGGTTCCGCAAGGCCTATCAGGATAAGTACGGAGCCCCGCCGAGCTATCCGGCTTACAAGATGGCGCAGGCAGTTCTGGGCGTGAAATCCGCTTGCGAAAAAGCCCGGGCCGGCAACAAAGGCAAGGCGCCTGGCCAGGACCAGGTCATCGCCGCCTTCGAGAATCTAAGCTTCGAGGGCCCTGGTGGGAAGGTCCAGATGGCCACTGGCAAAGGCCATCAGGCCGTGCAAGGGACTGCTTACGGCACGGTCAAGCACGATAAGGGTCAGGTCACGCTGGTCGACGTCAAGACTTATCCGGCAGATAAAGTCACGCCGCCCGACGGCGTGAAGAGCGAAGCTTGGATCAAGGCCGGATTCAAGAAACCGAGCTAGTCACAAACAAGGACAACTTCTTTACCGCGGATTACGCGGATGAACACGGATGGCAAGAAATTGGTTAAGACTCCGAGCCGATCCGCGTTCATCCGCGGTAGATGAAGTTACAGCTCTACAGAATACGGGAGCAGTCGCATGCGCGAAGTGGTGGCGCTGCTGATTGACGGGATCATCTACTCGTCGTGGCTCTTCATCATTGCGCTGGGCCTGACGCTGATCTACGGCGTGATGAAGATCCTCAATATGGCGCATGGGAGCCTGTACGCTCTGGGTGCGTACATGGCTGCCACGCTCGTGGGCTACTGGCTCGGCCACGGTCACGCGCCGTACGCCAGCTACGGAATGCTGGCGGTGGCGGCCGTGATTGTAGGCCTGGTCGCCGGCCCGCTGATCGAGCGCGGTCTGCTGCGCTTCATGTATGGCAGGGATGAAATCGTCCTGCTGCTCGTCACCTACGCGTTGTTCCTCATCCTCGAAGATGTGATCAAGCTGATCTGGGGGGTGGATGCGTATTACGTCTCCGAGCCCTATGGGATGCTGGGGAACGTTGAATTCGGGGGACTGATCTATCCGGTGTACAACGTGGTCCTGATCGCGGTGTCTGCGGCGGCGGGAGTGGCGCTCGCCAGCGTGCTGCGCTACACGCATCACGGCAAGCTACTTTCGGCCGTCATTCACGATCGCGAAATCAGCATGGCGATGGGGATCAACGTAGCGCGGTTTTATCTGGTGACCTTTACGATCGGCACCATGCTGGCCGCCATTGGCGGCGCCCTCACAGCGCCGACTGTCTCGGTGGTGCCGGGCATGGGAGTACAGGTGATTGTGCTGGCGTTTGCCGTGGTGGTGGTCGGCGGGCTTGGCAGCCTGCCGGGCGCGGCCCTGGGAGCGTTGATTGTCGGACTGGTGCGTTCGGCGGCCGTGCATTATCTGCCGCAGGTGGAACTGTTCAGCATTTATGCGGTGATGGCGCTGGTGCTCATCTTCCGGCCGAAAGGCCTGTTTGCCGCGGCGGAGGTGCGCAAGATATGAAGCGCCTCGACCCCACGCTGCTGGCGCTCTTTGTCGCACTGCTCGCGCTGCTGGTGCTGGGATTTCTATTGCCCAAGTGGCTTTTTCTTCTGACCTTGTCGCTAGGCAAAGGCCTGGTGGTGTTAGGTCTGCTGCTGCTGCTGCGCACTGGGCTGGTTTCTTTCGGGCAGGGCCTTTTCTACTGCTTGGGGGCGTATGCGGTAGGAAGTCTGGGGCAGTTTTTCGGAATCAAGGACGTGCTGCTGTTGCTGCTGACCGGCGTGGCCGTCGGGAGCAGCGTGGCGTTCCTGCTGGGCTTTCTCATGGCCAAGTATCGCGAGATTTTCTTTGCCATGCTCAGCCTGGCGTTTTCCATGATCTTGTACGGACTGCTGGTTCGTACCGCGGCCCTGGGCAGCACGGACGGCTTCAACGTGGCACCACCCACTCTCTTTGGCCGTCCGATCGGGGGCGAGGCGCACCAGTATGCTTTGTTCGCGCTGGCCTGCGTAGTGGCCTTCCTGACGGCTTTGATGATGCATACCTACTTCAAAACAGTGTTAGGACGGCTCTCGCCCGCCATCCGCGACAACGAGATTCGCGTGGAGTACATGGGGGCGTCGGTCCGCCACGCCATTCATGTCAAGTACGTGATCGCCGGAGCGCTGGCGGGACTGGGTGGCGCCCTGACCGCCATGACGGTGGGCCACATCGATCCCGATCTGGCCTACTGGACAACCTCAGGCGAGTTCATCTTCGTCGCCATTTTGAGCGGGACGGGAAGCGTGATCGCGCCCTTCCTCGGTTCACTGGTCTTCGAGATCATTCGCACCTACGCCTATCAGTATTCCCCTAACACCTGGCAGTTAGTGGTAGGCAGCGCGCTTCTGCTGGTGATCGTATTTTTTCCTGCGGGGTTGTGGTCCGTGTTCGGGCATCTTCGCCGTCGAGGATCTGCATGACGCCGATCCTCAACGCTCAAGGCCTGTGCAAGAAATTCGGCGCGGTAACCGCGGCGTGGGGAATCTCAATCTCTGTCGAGCCGGACACGGTAGTCGGGTTGATCGGCACCAACGGCGCGGGCAAGACCACATTCGTCAACATGGTGACCGGCTATCTCAAGCCGGATGCCGGCAACATCCACTTCAAAGGGCAGGACGTGACCGCTCTGCATCCGCGCCAGATCACGCGGCTGGGCATATGCCGCTCCTTCCAGATCCCGCAACTCTACGACTCGCTGACGGTGCTGGAAAACGTCGTGGTGGCTCTTGGCATCGTGTTGCACAACAGCAAGCGGTCGTGGTGGGCGCGCAGTCCCAAAATCGTTCCCGCTTACGGGACCCCGTTGATGGTGGCGGCGGAAATGATGCTCGATCGCTTCGGGCTCCGGTCGTACCGCACCAGCCGGGCCCGCGTGCTGCCGGAAGGAGTGCGCAAGCTGCTCGATATCGCCATGGCCCTGGCGGTAAAGCCGGAGATGCTGATTCTGGACGAACCCACCAGCGGGGTAAGCACGGATGAGAAGTTCGGGATCATGGACACGGTGATGAGCGCTGCCCGCTCCGAAGGCGTAACTGTGCTTTTCGTCGAGCACGATATGGAGATCGTCAGCCGCTACTCTAAGCGGGTGATCGCTTTCTACGAAGGACGGATTCTGGCCGACGGCGCTCCTGCCCACGTGCTGGGCGATCCGGACGTACGAAAATATGTGGTCGGCGGTCAAGTAGCAGCGCTCTCCACCTCGAAGGAGACCACCCGTGCTTAAGATCTCCGGCCTCGAAGTGGCGATCCAGGGGGTCACGGTCCTGCGCGACGTGAGCCTGGAGCTGCCCAGCGGTGTGATGTCCGGCTTGATCGGCCGCAACGGTGCCGGGAAAACCAGCCTGATGCGCAGCATTATGGGTCTGCTGGCGCCGCGCCGCGGCTCGGTGGAGTTCAACGGCGTCAATCTTGGAAGGGTGCCCTCGCATGGCAGGACCCGTGTGGGTATCGGCTACATGCCGGAAGACCGTCGACTCGTCCCGACATTAACGGCGGAAGAGAACATCCTGCTGCCTCTCTGGGCCATGAACGACGGCGGTGCGAAAGAGCGGTTGAAGAAGGTCTACGGACAGATTCCGGAACTCGACGGCATGCGGGAACGGCGTGCTCTGCAGCTCTCCGGCGGACAGCAGAAACTGGTCGCACTGGGCCGGGCGCTGATGTGCGGCACCCGCCTTTTGCTGCTCGACGAACCATTCGAGGGAGTGGCTCCCGCGCTCGCCCAGCGCATCAGCGACGTGATCGCCGGCTTGCGGCAGGAGGGCCTCGCGATCCTGATCTCGGAATCCGATCTCCAGCATTCCGCGCGCATGCTCGATCGTGTCCTGCGCATCGACCGCGGTGCGGTCACTCAGCAAGCAACTAATGCGATTGCTAAATCACAAGGAGACCAGTCATGAAAATAAAGGCCGCGGTGTTGAACGCGATGGGAGTCGCTCCTCCTTATGCACAGTCCAAACCCCTTTCCGTGGAGGAGGTCGATCTCGAAGGCCCGGGGCACGGTGAAGTGCTGGTGCGGATCGAGGCTGCGGGTCTCTGCCACTCTGACCTGTCGGTGATCAACGGCGACCGCCCGCGCCCGATGCCGATGGTGCTCGGGCATGAGGCGGCTGGGGTGGTCGAGGAAGCGGGCCCGGGCGTCGATGATCTCAAAAAGGGTGATCATGTAGTGCTGGTGTTCGTGCCCAGTTGCGGACATTGCCTGCCGTGCTCGCAAGGACGCCCCGCGCTTTGTGAACCGGGCGCGGCGGCCAACACCACTGGCACATTGCTTTCCGGGGCGCGCAGGTTGCGCCGCAACGGAGCGCCGGTAAATCATCTGCTAGGCTGTTCGTCTTTCGCCGATTATGCGACGGTATCGCGGCGGTCGCTGATCAAGATCGACCCCGAGCTGCCGCTTGATGAGGCGGCGCTGTTCGGCTGTGCGGTGTTGACTGGAGTGGGAGCCGTTCTGAACACGGCCAAAGTTACTCCCGGCTCGACGGTTGCAGTGGTCGGATTGGGAGGAGTGGGGTTTGCGGCTCTGCTTGGCGCAAGCCTGGCGGGCGCGCGCCAGATCGTGGCCGTCGACGTGTTACCGGAAAAGCTGACGATGGCCAAAAGCCTAGGCGCGTCCGACACGTTTAGCGCCGCGGAAGCGGACTGCATCGAGAAGGTGCGCTCCGCTACGCAGGGCGGCGTGGAGTTCGCCTTCGAAATGGCAGGCTCGGTGAAAGCCATGGAACTGGCCTACAAGATCACGCGCCGTGGCGGAACCACCGTGACCGCAGGCCTGCCGCCGCCGACCCACACCTTCCCCGTGCCACAGGTGAACCTGGTGGCAGAAGAGCGCACAGTAAAAGGCAGCTATATCGGGACCTGCGTGCCGGTTCGCGACCTGCCTCGCTACATCGCGCTCTACCAACAGGGACGGCTGCCCGTCAATCGGTTGATGACCGGCAGACTCGGGTTGGGCGACATCAACGTCGGCTTCGACCGCCTGCGTGAAGGCAAGGCCGTCCGCCAGGTCATCGGGTTCGGTTCGGCAAGCGGCGCGCGGGGCGCTGAAGCCAAGGCCAGCTGATTTGAACTTGATGCCTGTTCTCGAAGGCATTCGCGTGCTCGAACTGAGCGAGGCGCTGGCCGGGCCTTACTGCGCCATGATGCTCGGCGATTTGGGGGCCGACGTCATCAAGGTGGAGCGGCCCGGCGTCGGCGACCAGAGCCGCGCCTGGGGACCTCCCTTTGTCGGCACGGAATCCGCCTACTTCCTGGCCACTAACCGCAACAAGCGTTCTCTGACGCTGAATTACAACGAACCTGCTGGGCTGGACATTCTGCAGCGCCTGATCGCCACTGCTGACGTAGTGATCTTCAACAATCCTTCGCCGGCGTCACTCGGACGGCGCGGGCTCGATCCTGAAACGCTTTGTGGAAAATACTCGAGACTGGTGTATTGCGCGATCTCCGGCTACGGATTCAGCGGGCCGAAAGCGGGACTGCCCGGCTACGACATCATCGCGCAGGCGGAAGCGGGAGTATGGAGCTTCACCGGAAACCCCGACACCGAGCCGGTGAGATATCCGATCGCGATCGCAGACATCACTTGTGGCATCTATGCGACCATCGGGATCCTGGCCGCGCTGTTTGCGAGGGAGAGGACCGGACGCGGGCAGTTTTTGGACACCGCGCTGTTCGACTCGCAACTTACCTGGCTGGCCAACATCGGCAGCAACTACCTGAACGCCAATCAGCCGCCGCAGCGCTGGGGGAACGCTCATCCCAGCATCGTTCCCTACCAAGTGTTTCGCGGCGGCGACGGCCGGCACTTCGTCATTGCGATTGGCACCGAGCTGCTGTGGGCGCGGTTTACACGCGTGCTCGCCGCGGAGGAAACGCTCGGGCGCGATCCGCGATTCGCCAGCAATGCGCTTCGCACCAAGTACCGTGACGAACTGATTCCCGTCATACAACAGATCCTCGAGCAGCATCCGGCGGCCGCCTGGCTGGAGCGGCTGGCCCAGGCCCAGATTCCCGCGGCTGCGATACAGACAGTGGGCGAAGCGCTTAGTGATCCGCAAACCCTGGCCCGCGGCCTGATCGTAGAGATCGAACACCCTGCCATCGGAGTCGCCCGCAGCATCGCCAATCCGGTCCGACTGTCGGCGACCCCGCCTCTTTACCGCCTGCCGCCACCGACGCTGGGAGAGCACACCGCCGCGATCCTGCGCGAACTGGGATGCTCGCCCGAGGAAATCGCTGGCGTTAGAGGAAATTCTGCGGTCTAGCTACTTGCCGGCGAATCCGTCGCTAAAGCGTTGACGGTTGCAAGATCATGCAGATTACGCGACCAAACCCGCCTTTCTGTATCTAATTATTTCATCCGGGAAGTGCGCCGTCCGAGCAACGCGCTTCGCAAAACCGAGACCAATCATGGCCAAACCAATTCTGTTAAGCGTTGATGATGATTCCGATGTTTTGCGGGCGATCGAGCGCGATCTGCGGTCGCAATACGGTGCTGAATATCGGGTGATGGGAAGCGATTCTCCCGAAGGGGCGCTCGATCTGCTCAAACAGTTAAAGGTACGAAATGACAACGTTGCCTTGCTTCTCGCGGACCAGCGCATGCCGCACATGGATGGCGTTGGATTTCTGCAGGAAGCGATGCGCATCTTCCCCGAGGCAAAGCGGGCCTTGCTCACGGCGTACGCTGATACGAACGCTGCTATCAGCGCTATCAATCAAGCCAGCATCAATTATTTTTTTCTGAAGCCGTGGGACCCGCCGACGGAGCACCTCTATCCGCAACTGGATGACCTGCTCGACGATTGGCAAGCTTCCTACCACCCAACATTCGAGGGAATCCGCGTATTGGGCACACGCTGGTCGCCGCGGTGCTACGAGTTGCGGGATTTCCTGGCACGTAATCATGTCCCCTATCAGTGGATCGACGTTGAGATTTCCGCCAGCGATCCGGAAACCAAGCGCTTGCTGGAGGCTCTAGGGCGGGAAGCGGCCAATCTTCCCGTCGTGCTCTTTCCGGATGGCACCAAACTTCTGGAGAGCGTTCCGGCGGAAGTCGCGCAAAGGGTAGGCTTGCGGACGCGAGCGCAAACCAGTTTCTATGACCTGGCGATCATCGGTGGAGGCCCGGCTGGCCTGGCGGCCGCGGTTTATGGCGCGTCGGAGGGCCTGCATACGGTGATGATCGAGCGTGAAGCTCCGGGCGGACAAGCGGGAATGAGTTCTCGCATCGAGAACTATCTCGGATTTCCCACCGGCCTCAGTGGCGCCGATCTGGCCCGGCGCGCGGTCGTGCAAGCCCGGCGTTTCGGAGTGGAGATCCTGTCGCCGCAGGAAGCGGTTGGCGTGCGGACGGAAGGGTCATACCGGATTATCAAATTGGCCGACGGGAGTGAGATCTCCTGCCACGCCTTGATGATCGCAACCGGCGTGCAGTGGCGGCGCCTGGAAGCTCCGGGAATCGACCGCCTGCAGGGCGCGGGGGTCTATTACGGTGGCGGGGCCACCGAAGCGCTCTCCTGCCAGGGCGAAATCGTCTACATAGTCGGTGGCGCAAATTCGGCGGGCCAGGCCGCCATGAACTTCGCCAGGTACGCCGACCGCGTGGTCATTCTGGTGCGCGGGAGTTCCCTCGCCAGCACCATGTCGCAGTATTTGATCGACCAGATCAAGGAAACTCCCAACATTCAGCTATGGACCAATGCCAGCGTGGCCGAAGTGCATGGTGAAACGCACCTGGAGGAAATTTCGGTCCGTTGTTCGGACACCAACAAGGTCGAACGCGTGCCGGCGAGCGCGATGTTCATTTTTATCGGAGCGCTGCCGCGGACCGACTGGCTCGACGGCGTGGTGGAGCGTGACGACCGCGGTTTCGTTCTGACGGGCCCCGACCTGATTCGTGATGGCCAGCAGCTCAAGGGGTGGACTCTCGACCGTGATCCGTTCCTCCTCGAGACCAATGTACCCGGACTTTTCGCGGTGGGAGATGTGCGACATGGCTCGGTGAAACGTGTGGCTTCCGGAGTCGGTGAAGGATCGGTGGCGGTGCAGTTCATTCATCAATATCTGAGCAAAGTGTAATGATCGAACCATCGGAACTACTTCGCATCCCGGCATTTGCCGGCTTGCCCGACGATCAGCTCGGCTGGTTCCTGAGTCAGTCGCGGGAACTCCACGTGAAGGCCGGTGACATTTACCTGCGCCAAGGCGACCCGGCGGACGCCATGTTTGTGATTCTTGAAGGGCAACTGCAAGCGCGGGGTGAACTCAGTGGCAACACGGTCGTGATTTCCATGAATCCCGGCGACGTGACCGGAGTGCTCCCCTTTTCCAGGATGAAGTCTTTCACCGTGTCAGGGCGCGCGATCACCGACGCGCGGGTGCTGCGATTTCCCGCGACCCTGTTCCCGGACCTGGTGCAGAAGATGCCAGTGCTGGCGCAACGCCTGGTCGGCTTGATGTCCGACAGGATTCGCGAAACCACCCGGATGGAACAACAGAGGGACCGTTTGGCCGCTCTAGGCAAGCTTTCCGCGGGCCTCGCCCATGAGCTCAACAACCCGGCTTCCGCCGCCAAACGTGCCGCCAGCCAGCTTCGCGGCATGCTATATCGGATTCGGGATGCCAGCCACGAGCTAGGCAGGCGTGAGCTCACACTGGCGCAGAAATCGGAGATTGAGAAACTGGAAGCATCGCTGATGGCGCGGGACGATCCTCCACCCAGCGCGCTGGCTGTCAGCGATCTGGAAGACCAGCTTGACTCCCTGCTGCGCAGCCACGGGCAGGAAGGCTTATGGCAGGTGGCCGCTGATTTAGCCGGAAAGGGCGTCCGGCCGGCGGTGGTGGAATCGTTATTTGCAACCCTGGGTCCGGAGACTGCGCGAGCTGCCCTGGAGCGGATCGCGGCTCTGCTGGAGGTCTCCACTCTGCTGAACGAAATCGAAAGCAGCACCTCGCGAATCTCGGATCTGGTCAAAGCGATCAAGGAGTACACGTTCATGGACCAGGCGCCGGTGCAGAACGTCGATATAGTGAAGAGCCTGGAGACGACTCTTACCATCCTGAACCACAAGCTCAAAAAGGGAGTGGTGGTACAGCGCGATTATCAGAAGGTTCCTCTGCTGGTGAACTCATTCGGCAGCGAGCTCAATCAGGTTTGGACCAACATCATCGACAACGCCATTGACGCGATGGGCGGAAAGGGCGAGCTTCGCGTCCGAACCTACCGTGATGATGCCTGCGTTGTGGTTGAGATTGGCGACAACGGTCCGGGGATTCCGCCCGAGGTCCAGTCGCACATCTTTGAGCCCTTTTTCACGACCAAGGGAGTCGGAGAAGGTACAGGACTGGGCCTCGACACGGTGCAACGCATCGTGAGAAAGCACAAGGGCAATATCCAGGTGAGCTCGAAACCCGGCGACACACGTTTTCAAGTATGGCTCCCGCTGGCGCAAGCGGCGTAATTCGTGAAAGCTGAATGAGTCCAGCCGATCCATCTGAGGAAACAAGAAGCGTGTCCCTTCTGCGGACTTGCCCGTCAGCGCCTCCAGTCGCACCGAAGCCGTTGCGCACGGCATCCGCCAGGCCTGATCGTGGTGCAGGAATAAATGCATCGCGCTTAGGACATGTGACATCTTCTCCATGGTCGCGCGGCTTTCTGGTTTTGCGGGTTTTTGTCGGACTCACCACTGCCAGCCAGCTTGCCTGGGGCTTGTAGCAGCGCGATGATCCCTGAGACGTCGGCGCTAGCGCGGCTTTATGACGAGGATCGACAAGTGGATCGAGTGAACGATCATGCGCTGGACGTCTTGTTTCGCAAGGCGCGCACGTACAGTGTCTGGCTTCCCAAGCCGGTGCCGGACGCGTTGCTGCGCGAGTTGTACGAAGTTGTGAAATGGGGTCCGACCAGCGCGAATGCTTGTCCCGCCAGGTTTGTGTTCCTGCGTTCAGCGGCCGCGAAGGAGCGTCTGCGCCCGACACTCGCCGCCGGCAACGTTGCCAAGACCATGGCTGCGCCGGTTACGGTGATCGTTGCCTATGACCTGAAGTTCTACGACAAATTGCCTAAGCTTTTTCCCCACAACCCGGCCATGCGCGACAACTTCGCAAATAATCCCCAGCTCATCGAGCAGACCGCAAAGCGGAACTCAACCCTGCAAGGCGCGTACCTGATGCTGGCAGCGCGCGCTCTCGGTTTGGACTGCGGGCCGATGTCCGGTTTCGATAACGCGAAAGTTGATGAAGAATTCTTTGCCGCGGGTAAGTGTGAAGACTGCGGCGAGGAGTTCTTCCCTGCTGGCCACGTGAAGTCGAATTTCCTCTGCAACCTTGGCTACGGCGACAGCGCGAAGCTGTTGCCCCGCAATCCGCGCCTCGATTTCAGCGAGGTATGTACCCTTATGTGACGGGCTGGCGGAGAGCCAGCGAGTCATCACTTGTTCGCACAAATTCCAGCGATTCAGAAGGAGGAGTCCAATGGCAAAGAAGCACACAGATACGAAAAACGGCAACCTTAATTCCCAACCCCGCCTCCATCAGCGCGCGCGTGAAATCCAGGCCTACGGAACGGTGAGCCACATGCTGCCACTTGAGCTCGAAGAACCCGTGCGTCTGGAAATGACTGAGCAACTGAATCAACTGCTCGCCGACACCATGACACTGCGCGATCTGTACAAGAAGTCCCACTGGCAGGTTGCGGGCCCGACCTTCTATCAACTGCACCTTCTCTATGACAAGCATTACGGCGAGCAGGTTGAGCTGGTGGATTCGATTGCCGAACGCATCCAGTTGCTTGGGGGCGTAAGCATCGCCATGGCACCGGATGTGGCGGAAACCACGCAGATCGAGCGCCCTCCGCGCGGGCGCGAGGAGGTACCGGTCCAACTGTCGCGCTTGCTGGACGCCCACCAGATCATCATCCGCGAAGTTCGCAAGCTGGCCAGTCGCGCTTCCGTGCTGGGCGATGACGGCACCAACGATCTTGTGGTCAGCGAAGTGCTGCGCACCAACGAACTGCAGACGTGGTTCCTGAGCGAGCATCTGGTCAACATGCCGTTGATCGAGGCGCAGGAGCCTTCCGAAACGGCGGCATAGCAACGATCTTCGGCCTCGCGGCACGGGGGACTCTGGCATGGTGTGTTGTCCGAGTCCCCGTGTCGTGGCGACTGCAGCGACCCTCACGCCCCGTTGTGTTCGTTCCAATCCCTACAATATTGTCCGCCGCCATTCGTCTACAGGAGTGGATGGATGAGGCGTTGAGCATCACCTCGATGACCGAGCAAGACCGTCAAATCTCGGAAATCATCGCGGAAGAACGGCCCCGGCTGCGCAATTTCATCCGCCGGCGCGTGCCCGATCCCGCCGATGTCGAAGACATCGTGCAGGAGGTCTTCTACGAACTGGTGGAAGCCAATCGCCTGCTGATGCCGATTGAGCACGTGACCGGCTGGCTTTTTCGAGTGGCGCGTAATCGCATCACAGACCTTTTCCGCAAGAAGCGGCCGGAAACCTTCAGTGATGCGGCGGTCGAGGATAAAGACGGCGAACTGCTGCAGATCGAAGACCTGCTGCCGTCGCCCGCTGCCGGGCCGGAAGCGCTCTACGTGCGCAGCCTCCTGCTGGATGAGCTGTAACTCGCGCTCGACGAACTGCCCGACGAGCAGCGTGAGGTGTTCGTCGCTCACGAACTGGAGGGCCGCAGCTTCAAAGAGCTGGCAGCAGAAAGCGGGATAAGCGTCAATACCCTGCTCTCGCGCAAGCGCTACGCGGTGCTCCATCTGCGGGAACGGTTGCAGAGCATTTACGACGAGTTTACGAAGAGGTGAGGAAACAACATGAGAAAGAAAAGGATCCTTTTCTTCGCGCCGCTGGCGATCATCGGAATCGCAATCTTCATCTTGATTGGCGGCGAACTGGTAATGCAATTGTGGAACTGGCTGCTGCCGGGATTGTTCGGATGGCGGCAGATAACCTTCTGGCAGGCTGTCGGAGTGCTGGCTCTCTGCCGGATTCTGTTCGGAGGCCTGGGGGGTCGCGGCTTCCCTCGTTCCAGGTTTCGGCGGCGAATGGCTGAGCGCCTGGAGCAGATGACGCCCGAGGAGCGCGAGCGCTTCCGCCAGGGCATGCGTTCAGGTTGCGGTTTTGGAGCGCCCACCAGCGAAACCGGAAAGCCGGAATGATGGTGCCAGATGTTGCTAAGCAGCCTCTGCCAGCGAGAGCAGTTTCACTGCTTCCGACCTCCATATCAATCCCGCGCCCGGACGCTCGGGAGCGTGGGCAAAGCCGTCCCGAATCTGCAGTGGCTCCTCGAGGATGGCGTCGGCCCAGTCAACGTATTCCAGATAATGACAGGTGGGCGTAGCGGCAAGCAGGTGCACGCTGATTTCCGGCATCAGATGCGATGACATTTCGATACCGTGTGCCGCGGAGACACCTGCTGCCTGCATCCACCCCGTCACTCCGCCGATGCGAGATGCATCCGGCATCACATAATCGCACGCCTGTGCCCCGAGCGCCTCGACCATCGCCTCGGGTCCGTTGAAGTTCTCCCCGATTTGTACCGGTACGGCAAGGGCCCTCGCGACGGCTGCGTTGCCGGCGTAGTCATCGTGACGAATCGGCTCTTCGAGCCAGGTAATACCTTCCGATTCGAGGGCTCGTCCGCGGCGGATGGCCTCGGCCACGGTGAGCGCCTGGTTATAATCAACCGGAAGTTCGATCGCGTCCGGAAGCCGCTTGCGAACTGCGCGGGTAACGGCAAGGTCCTGCACCAGAGTAGGATGGCCAAGCCGCAGCTTCACGGACCGGAAGCCTCCTGCGAGCAGCTTTTCAGCCTCGTCCGCAGCAGCCTCCGCCGACATCAGGCCCAATCCACACGAATTGTAAGCGGGGACCGGCTTGAGCTTGGCGCCGAGCAATGTCGCGAGCGGCAGACTGGCCGCCACGGCGAGGGCATCCCATAGCGCCATGTCGAGAGCCGAAAGCGCCATCCGGACGACACCCGTCACTCCGGCCAAGGTAAAGCGTCTGGCGAGTTTAGGCATTATGTCGAGCGGCACCACCGCGTCGCCCCTCACGAGCGAGACCGCTTCGCGCAGCACCGCATCAATGGCCCGCGCTACGCTTGGGCGATAGCAAAATATGTAAGTGCGGCCGGTAATCCCATCCTCGGTTTCGAGGTCGATCAGCAGCAGCGGTGCTCTGGTTATCGTGGCGACGCTGGTGCCAAGCGGATAGGTCAAGGGAACCTGGACTGCGAACGTTCTTGCGCCTCTGATGGACAAACGCGGCAGGCGGTCCGTCACCATACCAGCCATAATCATGCCCCTCTCGTCATTTATTGTGCGTGATCGCGAGCGCCAGAAGCCCGGTTACCTTACCCCAATCGTCCGTTTGCACATTAAAAGAAACGTATCTCTGAGTACCTGAGAAACGAGTATCAACCAGTAATAACGTGCGGATGGAAGGAAACTCAGCGCCGCTGTTATTGTCGATGCACACGTCGAATGCGACTCCATACAGAACGTACAGGTGGCCGGCCCAATTCATCAGCAACGGGCGCTGGGCCATCAAGGAGTTGATGATGTCCCCGGGCGTCACTGACTTTTGCACGATTGACGCCGCCGGCCAGAATTGGTCAGCAACAAAGATCGACGAGCCGTCATCAAGATAGTGCTTGCCGCGAAGTTTTTCTCCTAATTCTCTCAGTGATATTTTTCCCGTTGAAGCAGAAGCGACAATGATCTGATCTTCCAGCGCCGAGCGTCGGCCGCAACATATATCTCGGTTCATCACGGCGGTTGCCACGCTCGCCACAAGGACGTCCGATTCGCTCGTCGAGGCCGCAACGGTGGAAGGCAGGGCCGCAACTCGCACTTTCTG
>Ga0335081_10007334_pt1 | contig 17634 bp, 18 predicted proteins | sample Lox_Sample_35_FD_206713 | JGI IMG/M metagenome (GOLD analysis project Ga0335081, IMG submission 206713) | Soil microbial communities from Loxahatchee National Wildlife Refuge, Florida, United States - Lox_Sample_3.5 | ecosystem: Environmental > Terrestrial > Soil > Wetlands | place: USA... | reverse complement strand
CCTTACGGGTTGATCGAGGGTACGGTCGAGCGCAGGCCATCGTGACCGTATCGCGTGGTCAGCCGCTCTTCCAGGCGGGTCTCCGCAGTCGGACCAGCAACACCGGGGGCAGTACGCCGACCGCGAAGACTGCCGCCAGGAGCCCGGCTACATAAAGGGGCGTGTTGGCGCGACCGAGTTGGCTCGGCGGCAGGAACCCGATCACGCACGCACTGAGCGATGCCACCGTCCCGACGACACAGATCGCCGGCAGCGCCGGCGCTCGGTAGCCGCGGGCATGCTCGGGCTGGCGCCGTCGCAGATTGCGCGCCGCCACGAACATCAAGACGTACATGATCAGATAGACCTCAGTGGCCAGGGCCGCGAAGATCCAGTACGCGCGTGAGACGGTAGGGACGAGCGCGTAAAGCAGCCCGATCAAGGTGATGACGACTCCTTGCGCGACCATGATGCGGACCTGGACCCCGTTTGGGTTGACCTTCTGGAAGTACGGCGGCAGATAGCCGCGCTCGCGTCCGATGTCGAGCAGGCCGGTCGATGGGCCAGTGAGCCAGTCCAACAGACCGCTGACCGAGGCGACCACCAACCCGATCCCGACGACCGGGACGAGCACGCCGAGACCGAAGTGATCGAGGAGGTACTTGAACGCCTGCATCACCCCGGCCGTCAGGCTGATGTGCGCCGACGGAATGGCGACCGAGATCGCCAGCGTCGAGAAGATGAACACGAGCAGGATCAGGATCACAGCAACCAGGATTGCCTTCGGGAACTCGCGCGGGGCGTCGCGTAAGTCGTCGACGTGCACCGCGTTCACCTCGACGCCGGCGTACGTGAAGAAGCTGTTGACGATCAGGACGATGCTCGCCAGTCCGTTCCACGGAGGTAGGACGTGGTGGGAACCGAGCGGCGCGGCGGACGGGTTGCCCTGCGCGAGGTAGACGATGGCCAGGACGACGAGCAGCGCTCCGGGGATCAGCGTGCCGATCACGATGCCGTACGAAGCCAGCTTGTCGACGGTGGTCACACCTCGCGCCGATGCGATGACGGCGGCCCAGAACACGACGATGATCACCGCCGCGATGTATACGCCGCTGTGCGCGAGCGACGGCGCGATCACGTACGCCAGCGTGCTCGCCACGTAGGCGAGCACCGCGGGGTAGTAGAACGTCGTCTGGGCGAACTGGCACCACACCGCCGCGAACCCCATCCCCGGGGACAGCCCCTCGCTGACCCAGTTGTAGACGCCTCCCGGCCAACCTGACGCGAGCTCTGCCGAGACGAGCGACGCCGGGACGAGGAACACGATCGCAGGCACCACGTACAGAGCGACCGACGCGAGTCCGAAAACGGCCAGTGCCGGGGCAGTGCCGAGGTCGCCGACCGACCCGAGGGTCAAGAAGGCAACTGCGAGCCACGTGAGCGTGGCCTTCGATCGCACCGGGACCCGCCGCTCGTTCACGTGACGCAGCGTACGCAATCGATGCGACTGAGTTTTCCGCTCCATATCAGTGAAAATCTCAGTCGCGACCCCCGGTTTACTACGCTCTGACTAAGGAACCGGACGAGGAGGAATAGAAATGGCTGAGGCTGAGAAGGCGATCCTTGCTGGTGGGTGCTTCTGGGGTGTGCAGGATCTGATCCGCAAGCTCGACGGCGTGATCAGCACGCGCGTCGGCTACACGGGCGGCGACGTACCGAACGCGACCTACCGCAACCACGGCACGCATGCCGAGGCGATCGAGATCCTGTTCGATCCGGAGCGGATCTCCTACAGGGACCTACTCGAGTTCTTCTTTCAGATCCACGACCCGACGACCAAGAACCGTCAAGGCAACGACGTCGGCATGAGCTACCGCTCCGCGATCTACTACGTCGACGACGAGCAGCGCCGTATCGCCGAGGACACGATCGCCGATGTCGACGCCTCCGGTCTATGGCCGGGCAAGGTCGTGACCGAGGTGGAGCCTGCCGGGCCGTTCTGGGAGGCGGAGCCGGAGCATCAGGATTACCTCGAGCGCTACCCCAACGGCTACACGTGCCATTTCGTCCGTCCGGGCTGGAAGCTGCCGAGACGCGCGCAGGAAGCGGCGCACTGACCCTGCGCGTCGGGATCAGCGGTAGAGCCCGGGATTGACCACGCCGGCGTAGTGGAGGAAGTGCGCGCGGGTGTAGGTGCGGTTGCCCGTGATGCTCGCGTCCAGGTTCGGGCCAAGCGCCAGGTCGGCCCCCAGGAACGGCTGAAACCACGGGTACAGGCTGAGGTAGCTCGTGGGGTCGGTTCGGAGTAGCCCGATCAACGTCTCGGTCACGATTCGCCCTCCCACGGGTCCCAGGTGCACTCCTTCCTCCATGACCTTGGCCTCGGCCAGGATGTAGTACCAGAGCGGTGTGCTGGTCGCGAACCCGCGGTAGACGCCCGCAAGATCGCTCAGGTCACTCGGGCTCAACGCCGGCACGCCCATTGCGCGGGCGATCGCCTGTCCGGAGGGCAATCCCCAGGTGAGCTGCCTCAGCAGGTTTCGCTGCGGCAGGACGGTCGGGCTCGTCTGAGTGTGTGGGGCGATCGCGGGCAGCGGGAGCGTGAACAGGACGCTCGAAATCGTCGTGTCGATCTTCTTGTTGTTCTTGACGTTCCCGTCGCCGAGGTCGAAGAAGGTCTGCCAGCCGATGTATCGACGGCGGGCCGGGTAACCGCCGAGCAGGTCGTCGCGGTCGTAACTCACCGGGCCGGAGAAGTTCGACTCGTTCGCGTCGAACACGAGCGCGAAGAACGGGTCGGCAGTGGCGCTGGTGCTGTCGCCGGTGCCGCTCGTGAAGTTGGCACGGTAGGAGGGACGAACCATGCTGTGACCGAACCGATATGCGGCGGCGCCGAACTCGATCGGCATGAATCCGTCGCCCGCAGGCGGACGATAGAAGCGGTTGCCGCGGGCGAGCACGTCGTTCACCACCGCCTGTCCGGCTATCTGGGGCAAGTGCTCGTTGACCAGTAGCCACTGGTAGTGCCACAGCGTCACCTCGCGAGCCAGGAGGAACGCGACGTAGTTGTTGCCGGCATCGGCGCGGTACGGCCGCGCCGCCGGGAAGCGTGCGAGGTCGTGCTCGGCGAGCTCGTCGAGCACACGGTTGTAGAACAGGATGTGTGCGCAATGCAGCCCTGCGATGACAAGGTTCTCGTCGTTGCGGGGGTCACCGACCAGCGCGGTGTAGGTGCCGTCGCCGTTCGCGATGCGGGGGACGTCCTCGTGCATGCCACCGGTCCCGATCTTCAGCTTGGGGCCAACCGATCCGTCCGGGTTGTCGACGTACAGGTCTGGGCGGCGGCCGGGGCCGCCGCCAAACACCGAGTCCAGGTCGAGCGCCGGCGTGCGGGTGTTCGGCGACACCAGCGGGTTCTGGGGCACGCCGAGCTGCGAGGTCTGATCGAAGGTGATGTCGTGATCGATGAACTGCCCCACGAAGGTCGAGCCGGCCGTCATCGTTGCGTTGTCGGGGTTCGTGCCGTATGGGTTCGTCGCCGTCGGGTTGCCATTGACCGTGGGGTCGACGATGAGCGCCTTCGGGCCGGCAGTCAACTGATCGCGAGCATCCATGATTCCGCCCGCGCTGCCGATCTCGATTAGCGCGGCCCGGACCCTGTCGTTCGCCTCCGCGAACGGCGGCAGGGAAGGGAAGATCCGCCCGAAGTCGACGCTGCTGGCAGGGGCTCCACCGGCGGCCGGCGCGTAGTGTCGAGGGGCGATAGCCCCCGAGACGGGATCCGCAGCCGCCGTTCCCGCCGCTACGGATCCCGCCACGAGTCCAGCCCCCGTGGCGCCGAGCCCTTTCAAGAAGCCTCGCCGTGACGAACGACCACGCCCTGAACCGCTGCTCATCGTCAACCCCCCACGTGTACCTTTTGTCTGAGTCCGTGCCGTGCGTACGAGGCCGCCTGGCTTTGCGCGCGGGCCTCCCTAAGGATGAGGCGCGAGCCTTCAGCCTGATACGTAGAAGTAAGGATCAAGCACGCTTACCCGGGTTATCTGGTCGACCGGCAGTCCATTGCGAGTGGCCGTCGCCCGGATCGCCTCGGGCGTCGGTGCGTCATAAACGCAGAAGGTGTGGGTCATGTCCTCGCTCACGAACGAGGTGATCCAGGTGACATCCTGCTGCGTGTTCTGCTCGATAACCGTTCGGCAAACGTCGACCCCGCCATTCCCGGGCGGTATCTGCAGTCCGTCCGGAAACGTGCGCTGCACGATATAGCGCGGCATGTGACTCCTCCTGTTCGTTCGTCCGCTCCGAACCGAAACCTATTGGCACCAGGGCGAATCAACATCGGGACAACCACCCATGTTGGCCGCCCCAATACCTATTTCGGCAGCTACTCCGCTTCTCGTTGGAGTAGGCCCAAACGGATCGCGGTGGCAGCAGCTTGACCGCGAGTGGGAGCATCGAGCTTGCGTAGGATCGCGGACACGTGGTGGTCGACGGTCTTCTGCGCGACGATGAGCCGCTCAGCGATTTGGGCGTTACGCAGTCCCTCGGCCAATAACGCGAGCACCTCGAATTCGCGGGTCGTGAGCCCGGCCGGGTTCTCTCGCGTGCTCGGCCGTGGGCCGCGCGGCAGCCCACGCGCGCCGAGCGCCCGGAGCCGCCGGGTGACGATCGCGGCGGCCGGGCGCGCCCCGAGGTCGCGCAACTCCTCGAGGGCCTGTCGAAGAGGGGGCTCCTGGTCTGCGCCGGCGAGCGCCAGCGCAGCCTCGTACGGGCAGCCGATCCGTTTCCAGAGGCGGGCGGCCTCCGCCCATTCGCCGGCTATCGAAAGCCGATAGGGCTCCGCGAGGAGGTTGGGAGGGAGGTCGTCGCGAACGCCCGCCTGCCAACGCCAGAATGCAAGTTCGCCGGCCGTCCACACGACCTCGCGCTCGAGCGCAAGGGCGAGCACCGGCTCGGTTATGCGCTGCACCGCGTCGTCGTCGCCGGCGAGCCATGCCAGCTCGGCGCGCGCGGCGGTCTCGGGACCGATCTGTGTCAGCTCGGTCGTGGACTCCGCGTGCTCGTGCGCCTGGGCGAGGGGCGTCTCCGCCTCCGGATCGCCCCGCCGCGTCCTGATCAGACCGCGAACAGTGAGCCCCCACACCCGCGCGACGTGTGCGCTGCGGGGATTGCGCAACACAACCTCGGCTGAATCGGCGGCCGCGTCCCAGGCGCCGCGCATGAGCTCGAGCGCGGCGCGGCACGCGAGGAGGTAAAGCCTCCACGTGTCAAGTCCGCGTTGCTCGCAGAACGCGAGGCCGTCCTCGAGGTGGGTACCGATGTCCCCGAACCGCCGCAGCCGGATCGGCCACATCACCAGCGCGTTGAAGATGCGCCCAGCATGCTCGTCGAGACCGGTGGAGCGCGCCAGCTCGAGCGCTCGCTCGAGCTTTTCTCTGCCGTGAGCGATCCCGATGTCTGCTTCGGTCATCCCGATGTTCGTCAGCGCGTACAACGCCGCCTCGGTGTCCCCGAGCCGCTCAGCCAGCTGTAGCGCCCGAGTGCCCCACTCGATTGCGGCCTCCCGTTCATCGACGACCATGCGTCGCTGCGAGACATTGCAGTAGGCCATCGCCAGCTCGTGGCAGGGCGGTCCTCGCTCGAGCAGTGCAACGGCCTCCACGGCGATCGGCTCGCCTTCCGTCGTGCGCCCAGCGAAGAACATCAGCCGCGACAGTGCCCGGAGCGCGTTCCCCTCGCCGCGCAGGTCGCCGAGGCCGCGGCGGATCTCGACCGCTGCTCGCTGGGCATCGATCGCCTCTTCAACCTGTGCAGTCAGGTAGCACTCCTCGGCGCGCCGTTCAAGCAGAATCGCCCGCTCGTCTGGAGCGACGCTGTTCGCATGACGCAGCGCTCGCGCGTACTGCGCCGCTGCCTCCCGGTGCGCCCCGGACGCGGTAGCCACCTCCGCTGCCCGCGGCGCCCAAACGAGCACAGCCTCGACGTCGCCCGCGAGCTCAGCGTGATGAGCGAGCACAGAAGCGTCTGCTTCGCCCTTTTGGCGCCCGGCGAGCACGGCCAGCGCCCGGCGGTGAAGGGCCCGCTTCCGGTCCGGCGGAAGCGACCCCTCGACCGCGAGACGCGCCAGGTCGTGCCGGAACAGGACCGCTCCGTCCACGGCGACGAGGATCCCCGACGCGACGCACTCGCTCAGATGCTCGACAAGCTCGGCCGCGAGTTCAGCGAGAAGGCCGAGTTCACACCCAACCGGGATCACCGAGGCCGCATCGAGCAGGCCGCGCGCCCCCTCTGAGAGCCGCGCAGTCCGCGCCAACACCGCATCCCTGACCGTTTCGGGGACCTCCTGACGCTCGGTCGCCAGCACCTCGGTAACGAAGAACGGGTTCCCTCCCGTGCGCGCGAAAAGCTCCTCACCGTCGACGTCGTGCGATGCTGCCAGCTCGAGCACGGCCCGCTCCGAAAGCGGGTCGACCCTGACCCTTCCGGGTCCACGGACGACCTCGCCGAGCACCACCCGGAGCTGGTGGGTTCGGTCGAGCTCATCGTCGCGATAGCTGACGAGGACCAGCGCGGTAGTCGTCGCGATGCGGGTACCGAGCAACGCCAGCACATCGATCGTCGCCTCGTCGGCCCACTGGAGATCTTCCAGTACCAGCACGGTCAGAGCCCTCCGGCGCAGCTCCCGAAGAAGCGCGCTCGCGATCTCGTACGGCCGTTCCGCTGCCGTGACGAGCTCCTCGAGTTCACCTCCAGTCGCTTCGGCGACATCGACCAACGGCCCGAGCGGACGCGGTGTTCGCAGCGGCGCGCACGCGCCCCACATCACATGGCTCGAGCCGGCGATGTGGCGGCAGAAACGCCGGAGCAGCGCCGTCTTCCCGGCGCCGGCCTCGCCGGCGAGGACAACCAGCCGTCCGGTGGAGTTCGCGCGGACCTCGCAAAGCGCTTTCTCCAGCTTGGCCAGATGCGGCTCGCGCTCGAGCAGTGTGTCGCCGATCCGCCCCGAACCCGCGTTCGCCATCACGGCCGACAGTCTCTCACTCCCAATGCAGACGCGCCGGGCCGGAGCATCACCCCCGGCCCGGCGGTCGAGTCAGGCGGTCGCGATTCGGTGGGTGCGCCGGCGACGGATCACTGCCGCCGCTCCGGCGCCGGCACCGACAAGCACGATGCCCCCGGCACCACCGATGCCGGCATCGCCCCATTGGAAGCCGGCCGCCCCGTTCACCTCTGGCTCCCGCACGATCCTCACGAGCTGCGCCGGGGGGTTTGCGTGCGGATCGCCGGGCGGATGGAAATACGGAATCGCCTGCGCACCCGCGGGGAACGCGGTCGCGGCAACGGCCAGGAAGGCCAAAACCGAACGCCTGATTGGAAACTGCCTCAACATACTGTCCCTCGCTTTGGAGTTGGGGTACTCGTCGACCCCAACGTAAAGTCAGGCGTCACGGACCGCATCGGGAACACCACCGATATTGAGTGCGCGGCCACCCATTTTGGGAGGTCGAGGGTCGCCGGGCCGGGCGATCAGCTGGGAGTGATGGCCACGACGGGTATCGGCCTCGTCGTCTTCTGCTGGTAGGCGTCGTAGCGGTCGTGGTTGTGCGCGTTGACCACCTTCCAGAGACGCTCGTAGCTCGGATCGGACGGCTCGATGATTCTGGCCGTCGCCGGCCGGCGCTCGCGGCCGATCTGGATCTCGACTTCCGGCTTTGCTCTGAGGTTATGCAACCACGCCGGGGCGCGATCGGAGCCGCCGTTGGAGGCGACGACGAGGTAGTCGTCGCCGTCGCGGGCGTACACGAGGCCGTTGGTTCGAATCGCGCCCGAGCGACGACCGGTCGTGCGAAGCAACAGCGTGGGAACGCCGATCATGCGATGACCGACCCGTCCGTCAGTTCGCTTGTACAGCGCCTCGTGGACGCGTAGCAGCTGACCGGTCAGGCTCACGACGATCGCTCGCGGATGTACTCCAGCGGATCGGCATCATCCGGGCACAGTCTCCAATCGGAGACCTGACCGTATTCGGAGTAAGCCTCGCGCATCGCCTCGTCCATCTCGTCGTGCCGGGTGGTGCCTACTGGCTCTCCGCCCGGAGTGAATCGCTCGAGGAAGAAACCGTCCGGCCGTTGGCCGATCAGAAGGACCTTCACATCGAGCGTGTGGTCCGGTGGGGCGGCGGCGCGCGGCGAGCCGGATTCGCCTGGGGCTTTGCGATCCGGAGCCTCGGCGAGGACTTCGGCACAGTAAATGCTCATAGCGGTGCCGCGAAGGATATCCCGGCCGGACCGTCATGCGAAGCGGCGGCGGTTCCGACTTCGCAGGGCCCCGACGGTTCCCGATTGACAACCTTGTCAAGCTGAGATGTAAGCCTGTTGACAACGTTATCATTTCTTCCGACGGGGGTCGGCTTGGTCTGCATGCCGCGAGCGTCCATCGAGCGCGCGGGCAGGGTCGGTCAGCGCCCGCAGGCTTGATGGATGAGGAGAAGCTGTGAGAGGGAAGCTTTCGAGCCGATTCGTTCGCGGTCTGTGCGTTGGTCAGCCTGGGCGGTGCGTGTGCCCTCGCGGTTGTGGCCGTGCCGGCGATGGCGGGGACGTCGTCCTCGACTCCGACCTCCACGTCTCCGGGCGTGACGACGTCGGCGCCCCGAAGCACGACGACGACGGGCGGCCCGGCCGCGGCACCTCAAACCATGGCGGCGCCTGTCGTCAAGCGGGCCGGCCGCTTTCCGCACCCGGGCTGCGTCGTCACCGTCAGCGGACGTCCCATCCATTGCGCTGAGCCCGCAGCCCCCTCGCGGCGCCCCGCCGGCGACCGCAATCGGAGCACGGTCAGCAGCGCGCCCGCGGCCGGCATCTCCGACGAAAGCAACGTCGGCCAGGCCAACTACGGCGGCGTCGGCTACGGCTACTCGGCCGATGCGCTCGCCGGTGTCGGGTTCACGCCCGGCGCCACCGTCCACGCCGGTGGTCTGAGGTTTACCTGGACGAGCCGGAAGGCGTGCTCCCCGACAACATCCTGGCCGCCGGGCAGACGATGCTCGTCAGCGGGCCGGCGGGTGCCAACACCGGTGCCGGTCGATCCGAACAAGACGGTCAAATCGATCACGTTCCCCGACGTGAGCAACACTACCAGCGGCGGGGCGACCTCGATGCACGTCTGGGCCGTCAGCCTCGGGACGACGTAAGGAGGCCCGGCCGCGGGGCTTCCCTACAGCTGGTCCAGCCGCCCCTGAGGATAGTCCGGGTCCTCGGAGCTGTAGGGATCGTCCTCGCCCCGGACGTCGCGGTAGCGGCGATCGAACAGCTCGAGCACGGCGGTGATGTCAGACGGGCCGTGGATGGAGTGGCTTACCCCGGACGAGCCACCGGTCAAGTCGGCCGGTTCGGCATCCCCGTGCTCGACGAGCAAGTCGTGCTCGCGGTCGGGCACGGGCAGTTCCGCTACGCCCCGTTCGGGATAGAGCACGCCGAGCTCCGAGCGGTCGTAGCTGACGACGGCGGCGCCATCCGGTCGACCTTCGATACGCACGCCCGGCCAGGTCGCGAGTTCGTTGGCGACCTCGGAAACGAATGCGGAGACATCGTGCATGGTCATATCTTACGGTCGGCGCGTGGCCCGATGGTCGCGACCGATCCCCGTCAATGGCGGTTTCAGTCGCTGACAAGCCGGGCTTGGAGCTACCGCGGATTGATGCGTGTTGGCGATCGTCCCGTGGGGTCGGCGAGAGATCGTCACGCGCGAACGGTCAACGAGTCGCTGCGGCCAGCTGCCGTGGATTCTCGTCCAGTGGCGCCCGAGCCAATCCGCGGCCCACCGTCCAAGAACGCCGCATTCTGCGCCGGTACGCCTTCACGGTCTCCGCGTACACCCGCTCGCCGAGGCGGGTCGCCTCGGTTTGCAGCTCGGATCGTCGATGATCGATGAGGTTGACCACCGCATCGACGCCCGCCGTCGCTGGCGTGGTTGTCTGGGTCAGCTCGTGCCGCAGCAGCGCGAGATCATGGTCGTCGCCGAGCAGGTCCGAGAGCAGGTCGAGTTCCTTGGCGTGACCGCGAACCGTCGGGCCGCAGATCTGTGCGAGTAGGCGCTCGTGGTACCAGAGGTCCTTCACTCGCTTTCGCCAGGAGTGGAGATCCTCCATCTCGCTGCTGACGCGCGCCCGGCCGAATGTCTGACGCCCACGCTCGTACGACCGCAAGAGGCCACTCTCGAGTGACTTCCATCCTCCGCCGCGGAGCTGCCATTCGTCGACGCGGGCGCGGACGGCGGCGAGGTGCTGAACGACACGCTCGTCGACGACCGAGCAGTTCCCAAGCTCGGCGGCGGCGGACCGGCGGGCCTCGAGATGCTCCCGGATCCTCTGGAACGCGGTCTCGGGTAGCTGACCCGCGAACCGATCCGACAGCTCGTCGATCGAAGCGATCATCACTTCGGCATCGCGGGCCCCGGAGAGGCTGCGCCCCACCTCGCGGAGAGCAGCGTTCTCGCGCCGGCGCTGCTCGCGGGGCATCGCGCCGCGAACCAGGCGCAACAGCGACCGTTCCTTCTTTATCGCTTTGCGCGCGGAGTGGATCGCCTCCACGGGATCAGTGCCGATCCCATCGCTGAGCTCGGAAACCGATCGATCCAGCTGCTCCCGGGCGCACCGCGTCAGTGCGTGGCGCACCGACTCATCCGGTTCGAACTTGTAGGCCATTCTCGCTCCTCTCGTTCGCGCCCACCGCTACCCGCTACCCAGCCAAGCCGACACCTGAACCAACCGCGCTCGACCTGGGTATTGGCACGGACGCGCCTGCGCGTCGGCGAGGTGCCACGGCGACTTCGCCGGGTAAGGGGATGTGTATGGCGATGCTGGCGTTGACCTTTGATGACGGTCCTGATCCGGAGTGGACCCCGCGCCTGCTCGACGTGCTCCGAGACGCTGGCGCCGTCGCCACGTTCTTCCCGATCGCATCGCGCGCCGCGGCTCACCCGTGCGTGATCTCGCGGATCCTCGCCGACGGGCATGAGGTCGGCTTGCACTGCGAGGACCACGCCCGGCATTCGCGCCGCTCGATCGAGTGGGGTCGCCGCGACACCGCACGTGCGCTCCGCCTGCTGGGTTCGGTGGGTGTACGCCCAACGTTGTGGAGGACCCCGTGGGGCGCAACGGCGCCGTGGTCGCATCTGGTCGCGCGGGAGAACCGGCTGCGCATCGTGCGCTGGACGGTCGACACGCACGACTGGCGAGGCGATGCCGCCGGCCAGATGTTCCGCGCCACTCGACCGAGGTTGCGCCCCGGCGCGATCGTGCTCGCCCATGACGGAATCGGCCCGGGCGCCAAGAGAACGGACGCCCGGGAGACCGTCGCATACACGCGGCTGATAGTCGAGCACGCAAGCGACGCCGGCCTCGAATTGCGACCAGCGGCATGACAACATCGACCGACTTCGCGGCGGCTGACATGACCGACGTGCTCGCCGAGATCGAGGCCGGGGCCTCCGAGCGCGACGGTGAGGCGACGCCGCGTTTTCCTGGTGGCCCGGTCGGACTGCTCGAGCGCGCCGGAATGCTGGCGTGGAACGCGCTCGCGGGAACGGTGCGGCCGTCGGCCGTCGCGGAGCTCGACTTGGTCCGGCAGGTGGCCCGCGCCGACGGGTCGGTCGGCCGGATCTTCGATGGGCACCTGAACGCGGTCGAGCGCCTCGCGGTGCAAGCCCCTGCCGAGGTCCGTGACCGTGAGCTGGCCGCCGTCGCCGCCCGGCGTCTGCGGGCGGGCGTGTGGGGCGGCGACCCGGTCGCCGGGGAGGGGCCGCCCGCGACCGTACTGCCTCTTGACGGTACCGAGGTGCTCCGGGGGGTCAAGACGTTCTGCTCCGGCGCCGGCGGGCTCGATCGCGCCCTGATCATGGCGCGACAGCCGGTCGACGGACCGCCGCTGGCGGTGTGGGTCGACCTCACCGATCGCCGTGTCCAGGTCGATCGAAGCTGGTTCCAGTCCCATGGCCTCCGCGCCTCGGTGTCACACCGGGTCGTGTTCCGGAGCGTTCCGGTGATCGCGCGGCTCGGAGCGCCGGGGTCGCTGTCGGCGCAGCCGTGGTTCTCGCGCGACGCGCTCCGGACCGCGGCCAGCTGGGCGGGGATGGCCGACACCGCCGTCCGCGCCGCGCTGGCCGAACTTGCGGAACGGCCCGGCCGCGGGCCGCTCGAGGCGCTCGCGGCCGGCCGCATCCTGACCGCGCAGCGGACGATCGATCTGTGGATCGAGCGAGGGGCACGGGCGATGGACGAGGGCGAAGAGGAACTGCCGGTGATCGCGGTGCAGGCGAGAGTGGGCATCGCGGATGCGTGCCGCGTCCTGCTCGACGAGGCCGCACGCGCATGTGGGTCAAGGCCGTTCGCGCGCGGCGGGGCGCTCGACCGCGCTCGTCGCGACCTCGAGGTTTTTCTGCTCCAGCACCGTCTCGATCCGCTGCTCGCACGTGTGGGCGAAGTGGCACTCGGGGAGCGCTGAAATGGTGCGGATGTCGCTCGCCGACTTCGAGGCCCGCTATCGGGTGGATCCCGATCCGTGGGGATACTCCACGAGCGACTACGAGAGCGAGAAGTACGCGGCAACGCTTGCTGCCTGCGGCGACGGGCCGTTCTCGGACGCACTCGAACTGGGAGCCTCGATCGGCGTGTTCACGAAGCTGCTCGCGCCCCGGTGCGAGCACTTGACCACGATCGACGGCGCCCCGACGGCGGTCGCGGGGGCGCGGGGTCGGCTCGTCGGCGTTCCGCACCTCGACGTCATCCTGGGCGAGATCCCCGATGCGATCCCCATCCGCCGCTTCGATCTCGTGGTCGCCTCGGAGATCCTCTATTACCTCACCGCATGCGACGTCGCGCGAACGCTCGCTCGGCTCGAGTCGTCGATGATCCCCGGTGGTCGCCTGGTCGCGGCCCACTGGCGTCCACCGGGGCCCGAGCGGCCGCTCGACGCCGACGAGGTTCACGCGATCCTGGGCGAGCTGCCGTGGCTGCAATCGATGACCTCCGGCGGCACCGACGACTATCGGCTCGACGTGCTGGAGCGGGTGTGAGCGACGAGTTCGAGCTACTGGTGCTGGGCGGCGGTCCCGCCGGTCTGTCGGCGACATGGGCGTACCGGGAAGCCGGAGGGCGCGGCGCCGTCGGCATCGTGACCGACGAGCATCGGGTGCCGTACAACCGTCCGCCGCTCACCAAGGAGTTACTCCGCGGCGAGGCGAGCGAGGATGAGCTTCCGATCAAGGCCGAGCGCTGGTTTGTGGAGCGCGGGGTCAGCCTCGTGTCCGGCCGGGCGGTGGGCATCGACCCGACCGAGCGCATCGTGTCGCTGTCGGGCGGCCGCGGGCTTCGCTACCGAAGCTGTGTGCTCGCGACCGGCGCTGAGCCGACTCGGTTGCCGGTGCCTGGCGCCGACCACCCGGCGGTGCGGGTGATCCGCACTCTCGACCACGTTCGCGAGCTGACCTCGCGCCTCGACGACGGAGACCCGGTCGTCGTGATCGGCTCGGGCTTCATCGGCTGCGAGATCGCAGCCTCGCTCAAGCGGCGCGGCCACGAGGTGACGCTGGTCTCCGGCGAAGATGAGCCCAATGCCGCACGCCTCGGTCCCGAGGCGGCCGCGGAGATCCGTCGATGGCTCGAGTCCGACGGCGTCGAGCTCAGCCTCGGAGCGCAGGTCGACGAGATCGCGGCTGGCAACGGCGCGCTCGAGGTCCGCGCCGGCAGGGTCCGTGCGCAAGGCACGGTCATCGTGATGGCCGCCGGGGTGGCGCCTCGAGGCGAGCTCGCCGCCGCCGCCGGCCTCGATCTCTACGAGGGCGCGGTGCCCGTGAACAGCGCGATGCGAGCGTCGCACGATGGGCTTTACGCGGCAGGCGACGTCGCGTACGCCGAGAACGCTCGCGCCGGGCGCCGCCTACGCGTGGAGCATTGGGGCGATGCGCTCGGCCAGGGCGAGGTCGCAGGCCGCAGCGCGGCGGGAGAGCGCGTGCAGTGGGACGCGGTCCCGGGCTTCTGGTCGACGATCGGTAGCCGCGTCCTCAAACACGCCGCCTGGGGGGACGGGTTCGACCGGTCGCGCCTCGAGCGGCACGGCGGCGGCGCGTTCACCGCCTGGTACGCCAGCGACGGAAGGATCGTCGGCGTGCTCACCCATGAGGCCGACGACGACTACGAGCGTGGCCGCTCGCTGATCGCGGACGGCGCATCGTGGCGTTAGCGAGCGTCGTCGTCATCCCGGCGCGCGACGAGGAGGACCAGATCGCCGGGTGCGTGCATGCGCTCGGTGCCCAGACCGTGCCCCGGGACGAGTTCGAGGTGATCCTCGTGCTCGACGCATGTTCCGACCAAACCGGGCAGGTCGCCCAGCGGATCGCGAACGGGCTCGCATTGCATCTCTCGCTCGTCGATGGGCCCGGCGAGGGCGCCGGTGCGGCGCGGCGGATGGGCATGGACGCGGCTGCTGAACGGCTGCTCGCGCTGGGGCTCGACGACGGTCTCGTGGCGTGTACGGACGCCGACTCCCGGCCCGCTGTGGACTGGCTTGCACGCCAACTCGCCCACGTCCGTGCCGGTGCCCGCGCGATCGCCGGGACGATCGAGCTCGCGCCGGACGAATCAAGGCGACTCGCCCCTGACGTCAGGCGGCGTCGGGAACGCGACGCCAGGGCCCGGCTCGCACACGTCCGCAGGACCGATCCACATGCTTCCCACCATCACTTCGCTGGCGCGTCGATCGGCGTCACCGCCGGCGCCTATCGGGCCGTGGGCGGGATTGAGCCGCTGGCCGCTCTCGAGGACGCCGCGTTCGCCGAACGGCTGACACGGGCGGGCATCCCGATCCTCCGCACCGGCGACGTTCGCGTGCGCACCTCGGCGAGATCGACGGGCCGGGCCGCGCGGGGACTGTCGGCCGACCTTGCCGTGTCGCTATGGGCGGCGGAGCGACGGTACTCGTCGAGCGCATTCCCGCCCGAACGGCTGCGCGATTGCAAGCAGACGACGTCGGTGTCGGTCGTGATCCCCACGAAGGAGTGCGCGGACACCGTGGGCGGCGTGCTCACCGGCACCGTCGGTCCGCTGCTCGAGGCTGAAGTGGTCGACGACGTCCTGGTCGTCGATGCTCACTCGGCGGACGGGACCGCGAACATCGCGCGTGCGGCTGGGGCCACGGTGATCGACCAGGACGACGTGCTCATCGACCACGGCCCGGCGCTCGGCAAGGGCGACGCGATGTGGCGGGCGCTCCACGTCTGCGGCGGCGACATCGTCTGCTTCCTCGACGGGGACACGGCGAACCCCGATCCTTCGCACCTCCAGGGACTGATCGGGCCGTTGCTCACCGATCCATCGCTCCAGCTGGTCAAGGGAGCGTTTGATCGGCCGCTGCTGGCAGGCGGCGTCGCGCTGCCCAACGAGGGCGGGCGGGTTACCGAGCTGATGGCCCGACCGTTGCTCAACCTTCACGAGCCGAGGTTGGCCGGGTTCGCTCAACCGCTCGCCGGGGAGTTCGCCGGCCGCCGCCGGCTGTTTGAATCGATCCCGTTTCCGGTCGGATACGGCGTCGAGATCGCAGTACTGATCGACGCGCTTCGTCGGCATGGTCTCGACGCCCTGGCTGAGTGCGACCTCGGTCAGCGCCAGAACCGCCATCAGCCGCTGCGTTCTCTCGGTGAGATGGCCTACGCCGTGCTGGCCGCGGTGGAGAGGCGCATCGACACGGACCGCAGCCCGGTGGGTGGGCCTTACCTGAAGCCCTGGGACGACTACGCGGTGGCGCAGGTGGCAATCATCGAGCGCCCGCCGCTCGCCGGGGTGGCCAATGATGCGAGAGTGGGCGCCGAACGATGAGCGTCGAACGAACGTTCGGTTAGACACGGTTCACTACGCTGCATCGGCGAGAGCCTGAGTGTGAGCCTGGTACGGTCGCGGACGCGGACTCGTTCACTCAGGACTCGATACGAACTACCTGAGCTATTCGCGGGTGTCGTGTCAGAAGAGTGAGCGGATGGCGTATGTGATCGCCGGAGCCTGCATCGCCGGCAGGGCGATTGCGTGCTGGCCAATGCTGGACGGCTGCCAGGTTCGCCTTTGAGATCCGGGGTAGGAGTTGAGTGGAGATCTGACTACTGTCGGAGTGGAGGGAGGTAACCCAATGATCTGGGTGCTGTTGGCCGTTGTGGTTGTGTTACTGGCCGTAATCGGGTGGCTCGTTGCCCGGGAACGGCGTTCGCGCCAGTTGAAGGAGGGATTCGGACCGGAGTATCAGCGTGTGGTGGCGGAGAAGGGCGATCAGCGCGCCGCCGAACGTGAGTTGATCGAGCGTCGCGAACGGCATCAGGAGTTCGAGCTCCGGCCGCTTGACGCCGACATGCGACAGGAGTACGCCAGGCGATGGAAGGCTACGCAGCGGCATTTCGTCGACGAACCGATCGCGGCGGTTGGCGATGCGGAAGCGCTCGTGCGCGATGTCATGCGGAACCGCGGTTATCCGGTTGACGACGATTTCGAGCAGCGGGCGGCCGATATCTCGGTCGATCATCCGGTGGTTGTCGAGAACTACCGGGCAGCGGTCGAGATCTCTGGTCGCGCTACTCGTGGAGAAGCGAGCACCGAGGATCTGCGCCAAGCAATGGTCCATTTTCGTGCGTTGTTCGCCGATCTGCTGGCGTCTTCGGATCAGTCCTCGGACTCCGCCGAGCCGCGCGCCGCCGATGTTCCCGAGACCACTAGGAGCTGACGAACATGGAAAACACCGATCAGTCATTGAGCACACGGGATCTGGCCTCCCCGAGGATTTCCCCCGAGGCGGGAGGCGATCGCCACGACGAGGCCCGAGGCCGACGACCGGTCGCCGATCGCGAAACCGTTGCCAATGCCGAGTACGAAGAAATGGCGGCCGAGCAGGCACGGCCGTCCGCGCAACCGGTCGATCCCGCGCCCGGAGTGCGGGACATGGGGACGGCCGGAGAGGCGCCACGCGCAGAACGGTCTTCGCCGATTGCCGCGACCAGGCAGGCAAGCTCTACGACGACGGCTTCGCCGGGCCTGGCAGCGTCCGACTTGCAGCCCACGCCAGACATCGACGCAGATGGCGACACCACGCTGCTGTCAGCTGAGCTGAGCGCTGACTTTGAGGGGCGTTGGGAAGCGATTCAGACCCAGTTTGTGGATGAGCCGCGTGGCGCGGTGCAGGACGCCGACAAGCTGGTGGCTACCGTGATGCAGAAGCTCGCGGAAGGGTTCGCTCAAGAGCGCGAACGCCTCGAGGCGCAGTGGGACCAAGGTGAGGACATTTCAACCGAGGATCTGAGGGTCGCGCTCCGGCGCTATCGCTCCTTTTTCCAACGTCTGCTGTCGGCCTGAATCCAACCGCGTCCAACACGCGGCCTAGCTCGTGCCAGCAATGGGCGCGATTGCGACGCCGGCTCGCTCGGCATCGCGTTTGTAAATCGGGCGCCGGGTAGCGGCTGTCGTAGCGAAAGGACGGCGACGTCCTGGAAAGCGATCAAGCGCAGCGGGTCCCGGCGTCCGATAAGGATCTCGACGGAACAGGAGAGGTCATGGCTCAACGCTCGACAAAATCCAACAGGTCAACCAATCGACAGCCGGCTGCCAGCCGGTCGCACCGGAATGGG
>Ga0335081_10007333_pt1 | contig 17635 bp, 10 predicted proteins | sample Lox_Sample_35_FD_206713 | JGI IMG/M metagenome (GOLD analysis project Ga0335081, IMG submission 206713) | Soil microbial communities from Loxahatchee National Wildlife Refuge, Florida, United States - Lox_Sample_3.5 | ecosystem: Environmental > Terrestrial > Soil > Wetlands | place: USA... | reverse complement strand
CCTGCAAACCAGCACCGACCTGGTAGCCGGTGTGTGGTCAACAGTGATCAGTAACGTCGCAGGCACGGGCGGGACCGTGGGGTTGACGAATTCCTTTGCTCCGACCATCGGGAACCATTTTTATCGACTGGGAACATCGCGATCGAGTCCGTAAGAAAGTGCGCCGGGTTTGGCGCATCGGCTGCGAGTGCGTTCGGGACGTGCGGAGTACACGAGAGGCCCCGGCCAGAAGGACTGGTGCCGGGCCGAGCGGGCGGCAAAAACCGCCCTCCCCGGCACTTGAGAATTATTGACATTGCGATATGTACAATGTTACTGAGAATGTAATGCGAAGCAAAGCGAAGGTAACAATGGGCGACATTGCACGGGCAACCGGCCTTTCGCCGATGACCGTCTCCCGTGTGCTCAGCAACAACGGGGCCGTCTCGGAATCGAAACGGGAGCGGGTCCTGGCGGCGGCCAAGCGCTTGGACTACCATGTGGATATCATCGCTCGTCAACTACGGGCCCAGCACACATTCCAGTTGGGGGTGGTCGCTCCCTTTCAAGGATTGGTCGGCACATTTTATTTCGGTCGGATTCTGCAAGGGATCCAGCAGGTACTGACCGGGACCGATTACCATATCGCTCTGTTTGACAGTCTTTCGGAGGATTTCGACGACGTCGGCAAGTGTGTCAGCCTGTGCCACGAGCGGCGCGTCGGCGGGCTGATTGTCGTGGCCCCTGAGTTGAGCGCGCGATTCCCCAGGACGTTTGCCAGTCTGAAAATGCCGCTCATTGTAGTGGGCAGCTCGCCCAGCCAGAAAGCGATTAGTTACGTCGATGTCGACAACTACGGTGGGGCCTGTGCGATGACGCAACATCTCATTCAACTGGGCCATACGAAAATCGGGTTCATCGGCGGCCGCAGCGATTTGCAGGACGCCTCTCAACGGGAGTCGGGCTTTCGCGAGACCATGGGCCAGCATCAGCTCCCGGTCGTGGATGAGTGGGTCGTCCAGGGCGAATACGAAGCGCGGAAAGCCTTCCAACTCGCCATGAGTTTGCTCGCCAAAAACCGCCGTCCAACGGCAATCTTCGCAGCGAACGATCAGATGGCCTATGGCGTGATTGACGCGGCTCGGATTCTGGGGCTCAAGGTTCCCGAGGACCTGTCGGTGGGGGGCTTCGACGATCTCGAAGGTTCGGCGGAATTCCTGCCGGCCCTCACAACCGTCGCGCAACCCATGCCGGATCTCGGCCGGGTGGCCGCCCGCTATTTGCTCGACGTTCTGAATCTGGCCGAGCCTCCGGGCATTCTGCGCAAGCGGCTGCCGGCTCGATTGGTGAGCCGGTCTTCAACCGCCCCACCGAATCGGGAACATCTCTCGTTGGTGGCCGATTCGAAGCAGCTAAAGATCTCCCGCTCGAACTGAGAGCGGTCGGGCTCTCAACGATGGGCCAGGATGGGGTATTGAAGTGCGGGTTTCATCCAGCGACACAATTCCGACAAAATACTGGTTGACATATTCGGCAAAATTTGGTATCGATACCAAATCAGCGTAACGACAACCCACAGCTTTGGGATAACGGAAGGAGTGAGGGCAAGTGAAAGGAATACAATTTGGTGCAGCCTTTACGCAACCGACGGATGCCTTGACAAACCCAGTCGGGCGAACCCGGGCAGTCGATGGTCACACGAAACGGCGTCTGCCTAAGCCGTTGTTGGGCAGCGTCCTGCTGGCGGCGATGGTTCTGGCATTTTCCTCCAGTCAAGCGGCCACACTGACATACGAGGGCTTTCCTTACACTCCTACCGGGCCGTTGAGCATTGATGGGCAGAACGGGGGCACCGGTTGGGATGCCAACTGGGGGCAGTTTCTCGGCGGCGCGACGACCTACAGCATCACGAATGGGAGTCTCGCGGACCCCAGTGGGTTACTGTTTGCGAGTTCCAACAGCGTCTACACGACGGGAGGTTTCGCGGGGCGGTACTTCACGATCCCCGGGGATTGGGCGGCGCCCAGCAGTACGAAGTACTTCAGCATCCTCATCCGACCAGCAAACACACCGGCGGCGAATCACTATTATGGTCTGCAGATATTCAGTAACAACGCCAACACCGGTAATGGTCACGATCTGTTCGTCGGGAAGAACGGTTCCGGCGCCAATTGGGGCCTTGAATACAGCACGAATTCCATCTCCGGGAGCACGACCAATATTGTCTATGTTGATTCCTATTCCAGTGTGCCAGCCGCGGCAAATCAAACCGTGTTGCTCGTGGTCCGGGTCGACTTTAATTTCGGGTCGCCCGATAACTTCAGCCTGTACGTGAATCCAACACCGGGCAACCCCGAACCGGCGGTGCCCGATGCGACGATCAGCGACGACATCGGCTCGCAGAACGGCATCGCTCTCAACACGGGCAATGGGGGCCAGGCGTTCTTCGATGAAGTTCGCCTCGGGGCGACCTTTGCCTCGGTGACGCCGACATCGGGGGCAGCGGATCCTGATCTGTTGACCTCCGAATCGTTTGCGTACAATCAAGGGGTTGTGACGGCGACTCTCGACGGTCAACCCAATGACGGCACGCAAGCTTCAAACGGATGGGACAATGTTACGTGGGGGCAGGGCCTCGGTGGCGCCACCAGTTACACCATTGGCCATGGCAGTCTTTCCGATCCGTCTGGCAAGCTGGTGACCAGCGGGAACTGCGCCCAAACCCTGGGCGGCTTTGCCGGACGGTGGAACAAATTCACGGGCTACGGCGCGAACGGGTCAACGGCTTATTTCAGCATCCTGATCCGACCTGACAGCGAGCCGACAACCACCAACTATTATGGCCTGCAGTTGTTCAACAACACAGGGCAGGGCGATCTGTTCGTTGGCAAGAACGGGTCCGGCCTCAACTGGGGGTTGCAGCACGGCACCACGAATGCGTATTCCAGCGTCGCTTGCGCCCTGACGCAAACAGTCTTCCTGGTCTTGCGGGGCGACTATACTTCGGGCGCCGACACCTTCCGATTGTATGTGAACCCAACGCCCGGTGCCCCCGAGCCCGCCACAGCGGATGCGACCTTGACATATGATATCGGCACTCAGAATGGTCTGGCCCTTAGCGCGGGCAATCTGGGCCCCGCCACGTTCGACGAGATCCGTGTCGGCACGAACTTTGCCGATGTCACGCCGGCAGTGGCGGTGGTCACGAATGCCTTTGTCATCACGTCGATCCAACTGGTAAACGGCACGAACGTCGTGGTGAATTTCCTCTCGACGTCGAACGTCGTGTACAGCGTCGAGCAAAATACCGATCTGATCACCGGCACTTGGTCCACGATCGCGAGCAATATTGCGGGGACTGGCGGGATCATCCCAATCACCAACGTGGTGTCGTCCGGTACCCAGATGAGATACTACCGGGTTCGACACCCCTAGGCGCTGTGACAATGACGGAGCCCCGGTACGGCAATGTGAACGCGGAGCGCAGCTGTGATGTGCGGGAAGACAACCATGTAACAATTGAGCCTCGTTCATGACTTGGCGAACCGCTGCCCGGCTGCGCTCCAACTTCCGAACACGGGTTTCTCGACAATCTGGAGCCAGCACAAAACCATAGACCATTACGACAAAGGGGTCCCGCTTCAAGGATCCGCAACAAGCAATCACATGGATACGACAATCGCTCCCAGCAGGGGCACCACTAAAGCGCCCCACTCCCTTGGCCAAAGTCGGCCCGGCATCGATCGCAGCTATTCATTTCCCAAGAGCTTCGCGTGGGGAGTGGCCACGGCAGCGGCGCAGATCGAAGGCGCCGCGTTTGAGGACGGCAAGGGCAGCTCGATCTGGGATCGATTCGCGGAGGCGCGCAAGATCGATACGCCGACGGTCGCGTGTGACCATTATCATCGGTATCGTGAAGATGTTGCATTGCTCCGGCGGTTCGGAGTCGCCAATTACCGATTGTCCATTGCCTGGCCCAGGATTGTTCCCGGGGGTGATGGTGCTCCGAACCCGAAGGGGTTTGATTTCTATGATCGGCTGCTCGATGCCCTCCTCGAGGCCGGGATCACGCCGTGGGTGACGTTGTATCATTGGGACCTGCCCCAGGCGCTTGAAGACCGCGGGGGCTGGCGGGTGCGCTCCACACCGCAAGCCTTTGCGAAGTACGCGCAACTGGTGGTTCAACGATTTGGAGATCGCGTCAAGAACTGGATGACGTTGAACGAGATTCTGCGCTTCGTGTCCTGTGGCTACGGCTACGGCTGCGATGCACCCGGGGCGCAGGAATCGGCAGCGGTTGTCAACCAGATCTATCATCACACCTTGCTGGCGCATGGCTATGCCGTCGAAGCGGTCCGCGAGTATGGTGGCAAGAACGCCCGCGTCGGCCTCGTTCACAATCCGCCGACGCCGGTGCCGGTGACGGAAACGCCCGCCGACATCGCCGCCGCCCGCGCCGAATATACGCGGCAGACCGACCAGCTCATGGGACCGTTGTTCCTGGGAACCTACACGCCGGCGTTCCTGGAGAGTGCAGGCGCGGACGCCCCGCAGGTGGGGTCGGATGATCTCGCGCTCATCTCGCAGAGGACGGACTTTTTCGGGCTGAATGTCTACTTCGGCGACTTCGTGCGCAGCGCGGCCGACGGACAGGTCGAACGGATCGCGTTGCCCGCCCAGTATCCCAAGGCGGACATCTCCTGGCTCAACATCACGCCGCAAGCCATCTATTGGGCCATCCGCCATGCCCGCGAGGTATACGGCGTCCCGACCTTTTACATTACAGAAAACGGTGTGCCGTACATCGATGAGGTGCGGTCGAACGGGGAAATTCACGACCTCGGCCGTCGTGAGTACTTGCGAAACCACCTGATTTCCCTGCATCGCGCGGTCCAGGAGGGCTTTGACGTTCGGGGTTATTTCCTGTGGTCATTTCTGGACAATTACGAATGGACGGAAGGATATGCGAAACGGTTTGGCATCGTGCACGTTGATTATGGAACGCTTCGGCGGATGCCCAAACTCAGCGCGTATTGGTACTCGAAGGTGATTGAATCGAATGCTGTCGTGTAGACCCTGGCAATGAAACATCGTTGCAAATCTGTACAATGGGGGTAGGACATGAGTGACAGAAATGACAGCCCGGTAGCAGCATCAGCGACGGGGTATCGCCGCCACCCGGCTTTCACGCTGATCGAGTTGCTGGTTGTCATTGCCATCATCGGAATCCTGGCGGCGATGCTGTTGCCGGCGTTGTCGAAAGCGCGGCAAGCCGGCAAACGCGCTTCCTGCCTGAGCAATGTGAAGCAGATCATCATGGCCTGCACGATGTACGCCAATGACAACGATGAACATCTGCCGATTGGCGTTGTCTTAAGTTATGAATCGCCTCAGTATGTCCACGACATCGGAGGGGGGACAATCACCAACTATCTTCAGGATGTCATTGGCCCCCAGATCGCGAACATTCCGGGGCATATCACGCATGTCTTCAAGTGTCCCAATGCACAGAACATTCAGGGGGGCTGGCTGTTGGCTGCGGACGCGTGTGATTATCGGTACAATTGTTACGAGTCATGTCATGACCCCAACGCGTACAATGTGCCCGCCAGTGGGACACCGCCAGGGCGTCGGCTCAGCAATGTCGCCAATCCTTCCGCGGCAATCCTGCTGACGGACATGGTATTTCCGGACTGGCAGCCAAGCTGGCTGCCGCACGATGGGATCAACTGCGGGTACGTGGACGGTCATGCGGAGTGGGTACCGGGCCAGACCTACTTTGCGAAGATTACCGCAGGTGATTTGTACTCGGCATTTTGGACGACTGGCTGGCATTAGCGCCGCCAGTACGACAATTCCATCCGGCACTGGCTACCTTCACGGTTTGGCGCGTTGGTGGTATGTTGAACTTGATGCGAGTTGAGATCGGAGAAGTAGGGGCTCGGATCACAAATCCAGTGCAGACCGTCCGGGCGGGAAAAGGTTGCGGAGCACGTGAGATGAAACGTTGGGGAGAGTGGATGATTGTGCCGGGGTGTGCGTTGATTTCCGTGGGTGTTGTGTCGGCCAAGGTGGTTGTTTTCAACGGTGCACCTTCGCCGAAGCTTGTGAATCCATCCTTCGAGGATGCGGGGGACGCACCCGATCGCGCCACGGGCTGGAACCGGTGGGGTGATTGGATCAATCGCGAAGAACAATGGACGCCCGTTCACAGTGGACATTGCATTCTGGGATACCATCACTGGCAGATTGCCGACCCGAAGAATTCGGGCGTTTATCAGGATGTCGAACATGCGGCCACGGGCGCGGGGTATACGTTCGGCATTTACGTCAATCTGGACAAAGCCAGGAGCCCGGCGCGGGACGCACTCACCATCGAGTTGCGTCTGGAGTCGACCGTCGGCGGGCAGCAGCAGACGGTGGCTTCGAAGCTCTACAAGGTAGCCGACCTCGTGCCGAATCACTGGGAGAAACTGACTGTCTCGGGCACAGTCGTCAACAACTCATTGCGGGTGCTGGTGATCATAACGCCGTCGCCCGAGAATGGGACTCGCGGCGGGGCCATCAGATTCGACGACGCAGTTCTCGAGCCAACGATTTGAATCACATTTTGGACGAGATCATAAACGTTTCACGACGAGCGTTCGCAATGGTTCGCACGCAGAATGCTTCTCATCCGGCGATTGCGTCCCGTTGCGGTTTGTGTTGCAGGGAGATTGGATGAAGAACTCAGCACGCAAGAGACGCGTGATGCGCCCGCTCCGGCGGTATTGTGTGGCAGGAGCGATTACGGGCGTGCTCATGTGTTTGCTCACGTATGCGGCGAGAGGCACGGCACCGGATCCATTCCTAGCGGCCAACGGCGTCTACATCCGCAACGGCCACGGGACCGGAGACATCGTCCCGCTGCGCGGAATAAACCTCGGCGGTTGGCTAATCATGGAAGGCTGGATGTGCCCCATGGACTCCGGGTCGCTGTCGGATAATTATACCGTCGTGTCCACTCTCGACGCGAACTTCGGGGTCACAACCGAGCAAAGCCTGATCCGGACATTCCAGTACAACTGGATTACCGCGAACGACCTCGACAATATCAGGGCCATGGGCATGAACCTCGTCCGCGTGCCGGTGTGGTGGGGTAACTTCGAGACGTTGGCTGGCGCGTGGCGGGCCGATGCGTTTGACAGACTGGACTGGGTGGTCTCGAATGCCTGGCAACGCGGGATTTACACGATCATCGACATGCACGGTGTCGTCGGTGGCCAATCCACTGAGGCCAGCACGGGGCACGCGAATCAAAATTTGTATTGGAGCAACGGCAGCTATCAATCCCAAACGGCGACCATCTGGTCCAACATCGCGGCGCACTTCAATGGAAACCCCGGGGTGGCAGCCTACGACCTGATGAACGAGCCCTACGGGGCGCCGAACGATGCCACCTTGTGGAGTCTGTACAACAGTCTGTACCATACGATCCGTGCGGCCGACCCGGGTCACATGATTGTCCTGGAAGGTGGATATAACGGACTGGCCGATCTGCCGTCTCCAACCGCGTACGGTTGGACCAACGTGATCTATTCCGCGCACGAGTACCAGTATGGCTCCAGCGGAAGCGTCAGCGGAGTCGAGACGGGGATCGACAACCAGGTCAACTATTATAACTCGCATCAGTCCCTGAACGTTCCGGATTTTATCGGCGAATTCAATTGCTTCTCGCCCGGGACCAATCCCGTCAGCGTGTGGGAATACGCAATCCAAAGCTTTGATGACAACAACATCAGTTGGAGCCCGTGGGCGTACAAGGCCACTCACGGGAGCTCTGGCTCCCAGGATAGTTGGGGGCTCTACGACCCGTCCGGCAGTTTTCCAGTCGTGCCCAATATCGCATCGGACTCTTCGACGACCATCTCCAACGATTGGTACCAAAACAGATACGTCGCTTTTGGAATTAACGCCATGCTCCAACGATCACTGGGAGCGCCGCTGGCGGTGGCGGATTCCTACACCGCCACATCGGGAGTGACCCTCGCCGTCAGCAGTGCCGCGGGTGTGCTCGCCAATGATCTGGAGATCAATATTGCCCAGCCGGGGATCCTGAACACCGCGGTATTGGTGACCGGCCCGGCCAACGGCACCTTGACTCTCAACTCGAGCGGCGCGCTCTCATATACCTCAACGCCCGGGTTCACGGGTACCGACACGTTTCGTTACAGCGATTACGACGGATACGTTGATTCCGTGAATATCGCGACGGTAACGGTTCAGGTGAACTCGGCCACAATCCCCCTGGGTTGGAGCGATGAAGACATCGGCTCCTCCAGCCCGGCGGGTCAGGGGCAGTACGATGCCGGCTCGGGTCTGTGGACGGTTTCCGGCGGCGGAGCGGGCATTGGAGGTACGTCGGATCAATTCAACTATCTCTGGGAGAATTGGTCTGGCGATGGCAACCTCATTGCAGAGGTGACTTCCTCGCAGAACAGCGGCCCGGCGGCCAGGGCCGGCGTGATGTTTCGGGGCGACGACGGGGCGAACACAGCGTTTGCCGAAGTGGTGGTTACGCCGAGTGGCGTGAACTTTGAATGGCGCAGTCATAACAATGGCCAGGTGAGCTCTGTGCAAGTGACTGGCATCACGACCGCCGTCTGGGTCATGCTGACCCGCAGCGCCGGCAGCAGTTTCACCGGGTACTATTCCGTGAACGGTACGAACTGGACGCAAATTGGAACGGCCCAGACCGTGAGCGGATTGAGTACGGTTGTGCTGGCGGGGTTGGCAGTCACGTCTGGCAATGGTGCCACGCTGAATACGGCCACGTTTACGAACGTCAGCGTGACGTCGTTGTCGGCCTGGCAGCAATGGCAGGTACAGTATTTTGACAAGGTTGGCAACCCGCAAGCGGCGGCTGATGTGGATGCGGATGGTGACGGCCAGTCCAACCTGCAGGAATATCTGGCGGGCACCGACCCGACCAATGCAGCGTCCTACTTCCAGATCACGTCCATCACAGCCCAGAGTAACGGGCTGTATGTGGCGTGGATGGGTGGAGGTGGAACGACCAATGTGTTGCAGGCTACCTCAGCGCTGGGGGGGACGTACTCCAATGTCAGCCCAAACATCATTCTCTCGGGGAGCGAAGTAACGACCACCAATTATCTCGACTCGGGGTCACTGACGTTGATCAGCGGTGGGGCCTCCGACAACGCTTCGGATCCCGCGTACACCGGTGGCAATTTCAACGGGGCCAATGGTGGTAGCGGATTGGTCGCCTGGGTGGTCAGTCCCGCGAACAACACCAGCAATGCCCAATGGTTCATTGGGTCTTCGACCACCAATGGGTACAATCCTCCTACTGGAGGGATCGACAGCACGGGTGGCAAATCGTGGGGCTCCTTCGCCAAAAACGGCGCGACCGGCACCGCGATCCGTGTCTTCTCGTCGGGCGTGCTGCTTACGGGCCAGACCTTCTCGCTGGACATGGACAACGGATACGTGGAATCCGGCAGTTCCGTTGGGTTCGACCTCCAGAATACCTCCGGACAAACCCTATTGGAGATCAACTATATTGGGGCGAACCCCGGGGGCAGCTATGGCTCGATCGATGGCACGGGTGCGCACAGTCTGGGGGTTCCCTACACGGACGGCGGAGTGCATGCGCAGATTACCCTGACCTCCGCGTCAACATATTCGGCGAGCCTAAAGCCGACATCGGGATCGGTGGTGAACTTCAGCGGGACTCTCCTCGATCCGTCAGGAGGGCAGGGGATTGCCCAGGTCCGGCTGTTCGATGCCAACGTAGCGGCCGGGAATAGCGGCGCCAATTGGATGGTGTTCTGGAACAATTTCAATGTGAGCAACGTGACGAACATTGTGAATACCGGCGCAACTGATGCGCCAGCGCGCTATTATCGTGTCCTCCTCGTGCCATAAGTGGGAGCCGCCTCCGGCAATGGGTGCACGATAGTGGATCCAATGAAGAACTGGATGAGAATCTGCCAAACCCTTCAGACCATGAGCACAGCGGCCTTGTTCTCCATCGCTTCAGTGTCCGGCCAAACTGCGGCTTCTGGCGTTCCCCAGAACGACGCCAATAATCCGGGCGTCGCACGTCTCTATGGAGACGCCACCCTGAGGAAGAATATCCCGTATGTGACCAATCCCCATCCGCGGCAGACGCTCGATCTCTATCTACCCAAAGGCGCCGGAGGCGCTCCCGTACCGTTAGTGGTCTGGATGCACGGCGGGGCATGGATGCTGAGCAACAAGGATTGGAACAATGTCAAATACCTCGTCAAGCACGGGTACGCACTCGCCAGTGTGGATTACCGCCTGAGTGGAGACGCCGTGTTTCCCGCGCAGATCAAGGATTGCAACGCCGCGCTGGATTTCCTCCTGAACAAAGCTGCTTCATACGGGATTGATCCTGGGAAGTTCATTGTCGGAGGCGCGTCCGCAGGCGGTCATCTGGCCCTGCTCCTGGGATTGGCGAGGAATGAACGGACGTTTGATGCCGACCCGGCTGTCCGGCCATTTGCGATCCTCGATTTTTTTGGGCCAACGGACCTCACCACCATCATCGACGAAGTCGGACACGGACATGGCCGCGAGGTGCAGGAGGATGTTGTACCGGGTCTCCTGGGCGGGCCATTGATCAAGCACATGGACCTGGCTCGGTCGGCGAGTCCTCTCACCTACGTCGACTCAGGGAATCCGCCGGTTCTGATCCTGCATGGTGACAAGGACGATGTTGTGCCTTACAGTCAGAGCGAGCGGCTGCATTCACGACTTGACGACGTCGGAATCAGGAACGAATTGATTACGGTCAGGGGCGCCGGACATGACGGCCCAATGTTCGAGACGCCCGAAATTCAGGAGAAAGTCGTTTCCTTTCTGCGGGAATCAGCCCGGCGGGGAAGGTAATGCACCACATGCATACCCAAGCAGATGTGGGTGGGGCGTTTGACGTGACTATCTGTTGGTGGCAAATATTCTAGACGAGAATCGAGGCTGCGCATTCAGTCGGGCCATTTTTCAACCTGTGGATGGTAAAAACAGATGATCTCTTCGATGCAACGAGTAGTGACTGTCGCTGCGGTAGCCGTTTCCTTTATGACACCGGTCCTTGTGTGCGGGGCCAATGGCGAGGCGGCACCAACAACACCGGCGCTGGCACCGCTTCAGGCGAAGAGTACCGCCATCGTCGATGACAAGGGACAGCCGGTGGCTCTGCGCGGGTGCAACTTGGGGAACTGGCTGCTCAATGAACTGTGGATGATGGACATGACGCGCCCGGACGATCCGAAGGATCAGTGGCAAATGGAGGACTTGCTGCAACAGCGCTTCGGCGCGAAGGAAAAGGAACGTCTGCTCGATCTGTATCGGGAGAATTGGATCAAACCGCGGGACTTCGACATCATCAAGTCGTGGGGGTTCAACGTGGTGCGGTTGCCGTTCTACTACGGTCTGCTAGAAGACGATGCCGCACCAGGTCGGCTGCGGCCCGATGCGTTCCAGTGGTTGGATCGCGCCATCGCCATGGCTGCCCAGGCGCGGATTTACTTGATCGTGGACATGCATGGCGCGCCCGGCGGCCAAAGCACCGATCAGTGCACGGGACGCGGCGGCCAAAACAAGCTCTGGCTGCCGGAGAATAGAAAGCGGGCGGCATTCCTGTGGGAAAAGATCGCCGAGCGCTATCGCGACAACCCGACCGTGGCAGCCTACGATTTGCTCAACGAACCATACGGCGACTACCATAGTGAGCCGCCCGACTCAACCATCGTCGCGACCATGGACGAATTGATCCGTGCCATTCGCGCGGTGGACCAACGACATTTGATCTTTTGCGCGGGATCACTGCGAGGAATGGGAATGTATGGGGCGCCCGCTTCACATGGATGGGAAAATGTCGGCTACACGGAACACTTCTATCCCGGACTATTCGGTGGCGTGCCCTCACTGGAGACACACGCGCGGTTTATCAGTCTCGATTTGCGGGGGAAAGAGGACTTGCTCAAGCAATGGCAGGCGCCGTTCCTGGCGGGTGAGTTCAATGTGGTGTTCGACAAGGCCGGCAGTGCAGCCATGATGCGGCGCTATTATGACATCTACGCGTCGAACGGTTGGGCGGCCACAATGTGGACTTACAAGATCATCAAGCACCAGGGCGGAGATCACCCGAATAGCTGGTATATGGTGACGAACCGTGACGATCTCAAGATTCCGCACTTCCGCTCGGACTCGAAAGAGGAAATTGAGGCATTCTTCCGGTCCTTGGGAACCATGGAGTATTCTCAGAACGACAAGTTGCGCACTGCGCTGACAAGCCCGCAGGCTCCCGCGCTGGTTCTGCAGGCATATCCGGTCGTCTCCAGGCCTGCGCCGCAGGATCGCTTGCCGGATCAATGGGAAGGCACCGATATCGGTGACCCGCTTGTCAAAGGCGGACAGCGTGTTCTGGCCGGAGACCGGTTGGAGGTGTTCGGCGCAGGACGGGACGTTTTCGAGGGCAACGACGAGTGTCATTTCGTGTCGCGGAACGCCGAGCCGCATTTTGAACTGAGCGCGAGCCTCACCCCACCGGTTGACACTCACACCTACGCCAAGGCGGGACTCATGTACCGCACGGGTCTCAATGCGGACGCGCCGATCGTCATCGTGTGCCTGAATCCGGACGGTGTGTGCACATTTGCCTACCGACGAAAGGCTGGAGCACGGATTACCGAAACCCGGTTGGCGCCGGCCAGACAAACACATGCTGTTCGCCTTGTCCGAAGTGGTGCCCGGTTTGAGGCGACCGCGCTCGATACTGACGGCAAACCGTTGGCCACGCAATCAGTCGACCTGCCCGAGCTTGCGACCGCCAGGGGCAGGGTTGGGCTATTTGTCCTCAGCCACGAAGCGATGCTGCTCAGCAAAGCGACTTTTACCGACATCCATCTTCACTGATCGTTGCATCCGGCGCGGGAGAGCGCTTCTTTGGCTCTCACGGCACCAAACGGGCGCGGTAGAGGCGTGACGGCACTTTGGTCGCGCCGCCAACGTCTGTGTAATTGGTCGTGGTATCGCCGCTGACATTGATGATGATCGGTGCGCTGATGTCGGCAAAATTGGTGGTGCTGTAACCATTGCCCGAACTGGCTTGGACCGCGTTGGTTCGCACCCCGGCCGTCTTCCAGGTAAGCACGACGTTCGTCCCTTGCGAGGCGAGGGAGATAATCTGAAACACAGAGGACGGATTGGTGGGATTGAGGCCCGCCAAGAACTGGTTGGTATTGCTCATCCCCTTGCCCAGGGGATCTGCATCGGCCTGCGCCTCAGGGCAATTGGTGCAATTGAAGTATTGCAGTTGCCATTGTTCGAAAGTCAAGGGCGGTGGTGACGACGCAACGACACTGATTACCACGGTGCCGATGTTCACGGAAGTGGCGTAGCCATCGTTCACCTGATATCGGAACGTGTCGGTACCGGAAAAGCCGGCCGTCGGGGTGTAGGAGAACGAGCCGTCGGCATTGAGAGTCAATTGACCGTTCGCCGGTCCATCGACCAACACCGTCGTCAGTTGGATGCCGGGCTGGCCGAGGTTGATATCCAGGTCATTGGCCAGCACCCCGGCATTGCTGCTGACAACGAGGGTGACACCCGACGTGGCAGTGTATGAATCCGCAACGGCGAGCGGCCCACCCAGGTATTGCTGAAGGTACGGAGTTATTCCGAAGGCCGTGGCCGTCTTACACTGCAACCAATCATTGGAAATGGTGCCGGATGGATCGTGTTGAATACTGGGCTTGGGGGGGCTGCTACTGTTCGTCGGATCATAGATGCCCCAGGAATCTCCCACGGTGCCGTCCGTGGCCTTATACGCCCAGGTGGCCCAGCTCATGCCGTTCGTATTGAACTGGGTAACGGCATAGTGCCAGGCGGATGTGGCGTCATAACCCTGGAACTCGCCGATGAAGTCCGGAACATTCCACGACTGGTGGTTGTGAAAGTCATTTACCTGCTTGTCGACCTCGGATGGCACGCCGCCGCCCGAACCGGCATAGGCGTGCATCGAGTACACAACATTGCTCCAGTTGTACACGGATGGCGCCGGCAGAACGTCCCACTGCCAGTTGAGTGACTGCCCGTTACTGGCTGTTCCGCTCCAGGTTCCCTCCATGATAATGATGTGATCGGGATCCACGGCGCGGACCGTCTGGTACAGGCCATTGTACATGGCCCAAATCGCCTGCTGTGTCGGCGCCCCATACGGCTCGTTAACCAGGTCGTATCCGGCCACGGCGGGATTGCCCACGTAGTGAGCGGCGAGATTGGACCAGATGAGCGACGTCTGGGTCTGGTAGGCGGTATTGGTCCAGTAGGCGTTCAGGTTCTGCACGCCGGCGCTTTGTGACGAACTGACACCGCCGGGGACCCCGTGCAAGTCGAGGATCGTGTAGATCCCACGTTGCCAAGCATTGCTCACAACCCAGTCGAGCCGATCAAACGCATCGGTCCGCCATGTGCCATCCAGCCGCTGGAGGTCGGTCCACATGATCGGCACACGAATCAGATTCATGCCCAACGCCCGGATGTTGTCGAGGTCGTTCGTCATGATCCAGTTGCTTTGATACGTCCGGATCAGGCTCTCTTCGGTGTTGGTTCCGAACCGGCTGACGAGCTTCTGAACGACGGAGTAATGGTCGGGCAGCCCGGACGAATCCATGGGGCACATCCAGCCTTCCATCAGAAGCCAGGCGCCGAGGTTGGCGCCGCGTAGGGGGACGATATCGCCAGCACCATGACCATTGCGGATATTGACCCCGTTGGCCTCGAGAAACCGATCAGAATCCGTAACGGTCAACGTGGCACTTGTGGACGTCTGCGGCGGCCCGCCACAGCCGCTGACCACAACATAAAAGGTCGCGCCGTTGTCATTCGTCGCCAGGTCGCTCAGTTTCAATGTGGTAGTCGTCGCCCCGTTGACGGAACCGCCATTGCTCAACGCCACGCCGCCGCCCGTCGGGCCTTTGTACCATTGATAATCCGTGGCCGCCGCGACGACGGTAAAGCTGGCGCTTCCCCCGGCGGCAGCCGCTTGGGCCCCTGGCTGGGTGCTGATCGTGGCTGCGGAGCTAACGGTGAGGGTGGCTGCGGCACTTGGGACGGTGGTGCCGCAGGCGTCAGTCACCGCGCAACGGTAGCTGGTGCCATTGTCACTCGCCATCGTCGCTGGCGTGGTATAGGTTGTCGTGGTCGCGCCGGTGCCACCGGTGACGGCGTTCCACGTGCTCCCGTCGTAACTGACCTGCCATTGATAGCCGGGCGCGCTGGCGCCGCTGGCTGCGACGGAAAACGAAGCAGTGGTTCCAACGCAAACACTCTGGTTGCTCGGTGCTGACAATGTGAATGGCGCGCAGCCCACACTGATCGTATTCAGAAAGCAGTTGTAATTGCAGCCGTTACCGCTCAGCGGCTCGTTATTGTAGAACCGAAATTGGCTGATAGCCCGGCCGCCAACGGGGTTTTCCAACGTGCCCGTCACGGTCGTGGTCGCTCCTCCCACGGGCGTGATGGTGACGGAGTAGGTGGTACCGGACGTGAGAGTAAATGCGACGACCAACCCGCTCTCCAGATAGCTCACGCTGGTGGCATTTGACCCGGAGCCGTCGTTGATCGAATAATGGCCGCCGCTGTTGCCACCCACGTAGAGAAACTCCCAGACGGTGTTGCTGGCAGAGTTCTCCAACGCCAGGCCGATTGATCCGCCGCTGTTGTTGACATAGCCGTTGTCGATCGAGAATGTGAACACTTGATTTGTCTGCAGGGAGCTTGACGAACCAGTGAACGCCCGTCGCGCGTTGGCGACAGCGCCGTTGCCGGCAAACGTACCCCAAGATTCGCCGCACGAACCGTCGATTCCGCCACCGCTGGAGCAACCACCGCCATTGTCCACGGCGCTGGCCATGAAGAAGCTCGACGTTCCACTGCCCGTCTGAAAGAGCGACCACGCCCCGAAGCCGGTGCCGCCATTCTGACCGGTGCTCCAGTTCGCGCCGCTGTAGGGCGAGTTGCAGGCATTATCGCTGGCGACGGCGGCAGCCCTGGTGATGCCAGGGGCGGTCACCATAGTGGCGAGCGCCCCGAGGACGACGGGAAGAAGGAGCTTACATGTTCTCAAGTGTGTCGGTTCTCCCCGTTTGCCGCGGAACTGGTACAGTGCTGGTTGGGAGCCGTGATTACCTCGGTGGAGGAACGACCAAAGCCGCCGTGAATGTCCGTCGCGAAACATTCATACCGACTGATATCGATACCACTTCGTGTTGATTTTGTCAAACGTAATGGTCCCCGGTGTTGAGAAAGGGCGGTCAGCAGGACTGGAACATGATCAGCGAGTCTGTCGCTACCGGCAGCAACTGTGGGATGGCCGAAGTGGCGTTCGCATCACCCATTCAATACTTCGTCCACCGCATCCTCAAACACGGCGATGGACTCCCGCAAGGCGGCCTCGCTAATGGTCAGCGGAGGGGCGATCTTCAAACATTCGCCGGCAACGCCGACTGGCGCAAACATCAGTAATCCCTTTTGCAAGCAGGCCACATTAATCCTGGTCGCCATTGCCCCGTCAGGTTCGCGCGTGCCCGGTTTCACGACCTGGATGCCGGCGACCAGACCGCGCCCCTGAAAGCAACCGAGGACCAACGGATGTTTCTGCTGGATACGCTGCAGTTCCGGGCACAGAATCTTGCCCAGCTTGGCGGCGCGCTCGGGCAATTTTCGCCCCTTGATGACCTTCAGGTTTTCAATCGCAGCGGCCACGGCCAACGGAGACGCGGAGTGGGTCGAGGTCATGGAGCCGGGCGCGTAGGTGTCCATGATCTCCCGGCGACCAATCACAGCCGACAGCGGTAGTGAAGAGGTAATGCCCTTGCCGCAGGCGATCAGGTCGGGCCGGATGCCGTAATGCTCGAAACAGAACATCTTGCCCGTGCGCCCGAAACCGGATTGCACCTCATCCATGATCAAAACAATGTCGTGCTCGCGGCAGAACGTCTCCAGTTTCCGGGCGTATTCGTCGGGGATGAAGTCCGGGCCCACGCCCTGGTAGGACTCGCTCATGACGCCGGCGAGGTCCTGTGGTTTGACGCCTTGCTCCGACAACGAACGCAGGAACAGGTCGAACGACGTGTCCCCGTTCTTGTAGCCATCGGGGAACGGAACCTGAATGAAGGTGCGATCGCGGTCGATCATCCACGCTTTGTGGCGCTCGCTGCCGCCGGCCAGTTGGGCCCCCATGGTGCGCCCATGAAACGCGTTCTGGAACGAGACGAAGTATTTCTTCTCGGGCCCGTGCCGCTGGAGGGCAAACGTTTTGGCGAGCTTGATGCAGTTCTCCGTTGCTTCGCTGCCGGTGCTGAGCAGGAACACCTGATAGTGGTTCGGGTCGGGAGAAATCTCGCGCAGCATGCGCGCGAGCATCGCCCGGTTTTCATGCGCGAACACGTAGGTCGCCAGCAACGGGCGGGAAGCCGTTTGTTTCACGGCGCGGACGATTTCCTTGCGGCCGTGCCCGGCGTTGGTGATCAGCACGCCGGAGGACCAGTCGATCCAGCGATTGCCCCACTTGTCCGAGACGGTGAAATTCTCCGCTTTGTGCCAGAGTATCGGGGGTTGCCCG
>Ga0335081_10007332_pt1 | contig 17636 bp, 26 predicted proteins | sample Lox_Sample_35_FD_206713 | JGI IMG/M metagenome (GOLD analysis project Ga0335081, IMG submission 206713) | Soil microbial communities from Loxahatchee National Wildlife Refuge, Florida, United States - Lox_Sample_3.5 | ecosystem: Environmental > Terrestrial > Soil > Wetlands | place: USA... | reverse complement strand
CCACCACATCCCCCCCACCCCCCCCCCACCCCCCCCCCCCCCCCCCCCCCCCGCCGCCGCCCCCCCCCCCCCTGTTCGTGTATGCATGTGTGGAAAAACGATAGATTGAAGGGATACCACAAATGATGCGGACAAGGCACTGTTATTTTCGTGAGCGTCTATTGGCATTGCATCTCGATATATGTTCGGCTTTTATCTTTTCTCAACTCGTTCGTTTGTTAGTGTGGTACGATAGGGCGTAGATATTTACAGCGCGTCTAATGCAGGCACGTCATATACATACAGCGGTGCCTTCTCCGGAACGGACTTGTCGCATTCAGATATCTATCCAAGTCGGAACGTGAAGTTGGAGTTCTTTGAGAATCACGGTAACTGACTTGCGCACATAAATAACAACTTGCCACGTAGATCCGCAATCCTCTTCACCTCGCCCATCTCCATCGCCAATCATGGACGGTAAATCGAGTCCCACGACTCGCCGTCTGGCTGCCTCCATTGTCAAATTCCTTCAAGACTCCCAAACGAACGGAACGTTAGACAGCGACGAGGCCGAACAGATGGAAGTCGCCGCCAGTATGATTTCCGATTCCTTTGGTGTCGACCCCAACTCCTCCGAGCCGGTAGTGAATCTCCAGCAAGTCTTTGAAGTATATGAAAAGACTCGCGAGAAAATGGTACTCAAATCCTCTTGTCGCTACTTAGACGCACCCTAACTGGGGGGGCTAGAAGCAGGAGAGTTCGGGACAGTCGGATCAAGCCAAGACTGCCGAAGCAGAGCGATTGAAAAGCCTCGGAAACAGTGCTGTGGCGAGAAAAGACTACGTTTCGGCTATTGATCATTATACGCAAGCACTCAGCTTGGTCCCTGATAACAAGATTTACCTCTCGAATCGGGCCGCTGCATATTCGCAGTCGGGACAGCATAACCTGGCTGCTGCCGACGCTTTGAAGGCCGTCGAAATTGATCCGGGTTATGCCAAGGCATGGAGTCGGTTGGGCCATGCTCGTTATGCCCTTGGAGATGCAAAGGGGAGCATGGAGGCGTATCAAAAGGGACTCAACTGTGAAGGTGGACAAACAGAAGTACACCCCCCTCCCTGCACATTTTATAAACGTGAATATTAATTGTTGTGGTAGGTCATGAATCGCGGATACCAAACAGCATCCAAGAAACATCGTGAGCAGAACATGGAATCACCCAGTGAATCCTCCACGTCCACCGCCGGTCGAAACACCGGCGGCCTCCCCGACCTGTCGCAATTAGCAGGCATGTTCGGCGGCGGTGCAGGACAAGGTGGTGGAATGCCTGATTTCCAGAGTCTCATGAATAATCCCATGCTCATGAACATGGCAAATCAAATGGCCCAAAGTGGTGCGTTTGATAGCATCATGAATAACCCTCGGATGCGGGAGATGGCCCAGCAAATGATGTCGGGAGAAAGGAATATGGGAGATCTCCTGAGCGATCCTGAGATGCAGAATATGTACACCCTCTTCACCATTCTCCTATTTTACGGCAATTCTGACCTTTGGGGGTAGGGCGAGGAATTTTGGCGGTGGGGCTGGTGCAGGTGGTGGACAGCGTGATGGAAATACGGGATCATAAATTGGCGAAATATGTTAGAGATTTATCTTATTAGTTTCACTCTTATGTCGAAGCTCAAGTTATAGCTACAATTAAAACGGAGTTTGAACTGTAGCCCTTGAGCTTTTTGCTCGTCAGGGTAGCGGCAGATGATGATTGAAGAATAGATATCCTAGTCTTGATAACTCCTCCTTTGGGGCGTGGTTGTCTTGACGATGCGGAGTTTATTTCTCTACACTTGACCTGATGTCGCTGTACATATTGTTTGTACTGAGTGTTACTGTAGACTTTTGGATCTGAGCCTTAAGAAATGTCGAAATATATAGGTAGAACTGATCGGATAATGGATAAATCGGTGAACAGGGCTAAGACGCTGTCGATATCGAACCTTACTTTTCCTCGGGCCTGGCGTCGTTTTAATTCTGATTCATCTGATATCATATCTTCCTTTCCGATCTCCAATGTTTTGGTCATCTCATTGGGTCGGCAGTCGTGATTATCCACGTCCGCGTCCTCATTCTCCATGTCATCGTCGCCGGGATAAGGTCCTGTGAAAACTCGTTCGATCGTTCGATAACTGTTCCATTGTTCCTCTGTCATGCCCATCAGAGGCTTTCTGCTGAGGTCCTCCCATTGGTCCGCTTTGGATCGCCGGCATTCGCCGGCAGCATATTCGGTTGGGATCGTTAAAATCGTGCATCTCCTGAAGGAGTTGATTACGTCGGTAAATGGACTCTTTCATGCCGAGCCCCGCTCCGTCATTCTGTAACGACGCATGCTCCTTACAGTCCTTGAAGCAGATCAGATGTTCCACAAGCATCTTGGCCACTTTTGCTGTTGGCGACACGTCCTGATCACTTATCGTACCTATCGTTTTATATTTGGATGGGCCGAGATTATTCTACTGCATCCATCGCAATGGCTTCTTCAAGCTCTTGCTGTTGCAGGACTTTGGCTACACCCTCCATGACCTCTCCCAATGCATTACCTTCTATGCAACTCCGCAGATCATTATACTTGAATCCCCTGTGATCCGTCACTCGATTCTTGCACGTTAACGACGATGGCGGGACATGGTACCTGACTGAAATTCCACGTGCGAATTTTATCGGATCTATCATTGGAAGTGACTTGCATATTCCGCAGGCATCGCGCTTCTTCCTTTTTTTCTTCCTCTTTCCTGGCCGCAACTCGACTCCTCAAAATCATAATCGCCGCTTCTCGATTCTTCAAATTAATCAACAGAAAGAAGAGGAGTATACCTGGTGCTGAGATCGCGAATCTTGCATGGAGACAGTAATCCCTGTTGGAAGATGAGTCATTCGCACCGCACTTTCTGTCTTATTGACATGCTGTCCTCCTGCACCTCTGGCACGCATCACTTCGATTTTAACCTCACTCATATTCAGAATCTCATCTGAAGTCTCTGGATCCCCGGTACTTTCGACCTGTGGGAAAATCAAAATGGCAGCGGCGGAGGTATGCATTCTCCCTTGTGTTTCAGTGATAGGAACCCGTTGAACGCGATGCACCCCTGCCTCTGTCCGCAACGTGCCATAGACTTCGTCGCCCGCTCGCGGGGATGAGACGAGAACAGTTGCGTCGACAATGCCGTCTGCCGCGCTATCTAGGGGGGTATAGGATAGTACATCCCATTTCCAGCCCCTTTGATTGGCATATTTGGAGTACATTTTGTAGAGGTCTAGGGCAAAGATGGCTGCGTCGTCGCCGCCGACACCTCGTTTGAATTCCATGATGCAGGGGAGATGGGCCTGTGGATGACGAGGGACTAAGGAGGATATGAGTTTTGTTTTCAGGGAGTTTAGGTCTTTCGATGTTTGTTGCAGTTCATCTTTCGCTAGGGATACCATTTCATTGTCGTTGCTCGACGATATTATCCCCTCGAGCTCTCGAATGTTCTGTGCATTAGAAAAGTTTCAATTGTCACATACGTTCAGTATTTCTTCAAAGGCGTTCAAGTTTGCTGATACCTCAGATAATTCGCTTATCCGCTTGTACATTAGAACGGATTGGGGAGTATAGTCGGTCATGGCAGCGACTTTCTCTTCCAATTCTTTATGTCGCAATGCCATTTTCTGTGCGCGGAGGATCAATCCGGGAGGTAATTCTTCCGTGGCTTGTCGCCGAGGAAGGGTCGTTCTGAATGTCCTCTGCAAGGCAATTGTAGGAATGAGAGACTTGCGACACGCCCGGCATATCCATGGTGTCCGTATTCGAGTTGCAAACATCGTCCGTACACGAGCTGAGCATTCACAATTTTTTTGCAAAAACTGACACTAAAACCGGGAGCCCAACGGCACACAGTCGAAGTCAGCCGCTCATGCCATTCGATCCACCGACCACCGTCCCCTTTTTGACATCCAACATCCTTGCTCCTTTCGCTTTGGATCCCTCATCGCTGCTGCTTTTGCTCGTGTCCTCGTACTCCGCCCTCGCCTCCGATTGTGGCTGCCCCTCTGCCTGCCGTCGAATGCGTCATCTAGATCTAGACGAATGCATCAAAAAGCTCAAAACGGGACTTCCGCGCGAGGAAATCCTCGAAGCAATCTGCGAACTCGTCAAAGAAGTCCTCATGCGGGAGAGTAACATCGTCCATGTCCATGGCCCCATCACCATCGTCGGCGATATCCATGAGTCCCGGCCCTCCCCCTGCCATTCGCTTGACTGATGTGGGGGTCGACAATTTTACGATATTTTGGAGATCTTTCGGATTGGTGAGCCGGTGCCTGAGACGAATTACCTCTTTCTGGGGGATTATGTGGATCGCAGCTATTTCAGTACTGAGACGATTTCGCTGTTGACATGTTTAGAACTTCGATATCCGGATCGCGTGCATTTGGTCCGGCGCACACCGATTGTCTGAGGATGATGATGATCGATCTCGTGTTAATTCTTACCGAGGCCACCTACCTAAGAATGCTCCATGTCCAGCTTTTCTCTCTCAAAAATGGCAGTGGACTATTGTATACTTGTCTGCCTTATTGAAATGTGAAACGCTTTCTTTCAAGCGGTGCATTTTTCTGGCCCAAATGGATGCGAAAGTTATATATCGGCGCGCCTGGAGGCCCACAGTTATTACTGTTCCCTCCCATGTGCCAAACTCAGACGAAATTGATTTCGAAGGGTTCATTATGGATATCGAAACGATTCCCTTGGGTGCCGGTGGGAGTCGTGAGTACAAGGATGTCAATGAAGCGGAGAGTACCGAGGAATAAATTTTTGTATGATGCTTGGAATTGAGAAGTGCGAGACTTCTGTTCATCTCCAGAGAGTTTTATTCTGTACTTTTGGAATGAAGTCTTCTGTTATCTTTAGTGTATTCCGATCGAGGGTTGTTATTTCAGGATGAATTGAGTTCATGATATTTCTACATAAGCTTCATTGTTCATCCAATGGGCATTGTTCTACTTTGTCTCTTTACAGATTTATGATAATGTTTCATTGGGTCATTAATCTGTATATGACAAAGCTCTGACTTGAAAGGGAATAAATATGTCGAATACAATCACAATACAATTAGAATTGTATATGAAATCGGAAAGACCATGGAGTCAAACAATGTGAGCAACGAAGAACCGAGTGAAATCAGAAGTGGAAGTAGATTTGAGGCAGGGGCTTAAGTGAGCTATTTTGGTCGTTCGATCAACGAACAAAAGGACAGAGTCTTTAGCATTTGAAGGAGACAAATCCATGATGAAATTGCAAGTGACACCCTTCCAAGGAGCCATGGACACAGGGAGAGGGGCCAGTTGTCTATGCTTCGCATGGCGGAGAGATTTAGAAAGCTGACAGAGGGAACAAGAGTGAATATATTCAAGAACAGAAGAAGACATTGATGGGAACCTCTGGTGAGCAGCAAAAAGTGATTTCGATTTTGCTGGTATCAGTACATTAAGTCCATTAGAGCGTACCATCGAGTCTTTTGGGTATAGACAGACCTCGCTCGAAACCCTTCCAGCCTAGAACAAGAACCATTTCAGGATATCGTTCTGGGCGAGGACGGAGGGAGCTGAGGTCAAGTTTCGATTAATCCAAGTAGCGATTTCAGATCGAAAGCAAGTCCAACGAATGCGATCGTGTTTTCGTGTTTGAAGAAAATCGGGGAAATATTGGTAAATTATCGGAAGGGGCATTCTTGTCGAGGACACTATCAGCATAATGGGCCTCACACAGGGAACCTCGGTGACGGGCAGCCATTGAGCACCCATTTGCGGCGCTGGCCGCGTGCATAAACATCGCGTCGACGGAACTCGCTCTTGCTCTGACGGGCTGTGTCGTCAATTCCGCGAGCTAGACGATTGGACTTTCGAACGGGAAGCTACGGGCTGGTAGAGGATGGTGACATCGTAGGGCTGTGGATGCCTTGATGTCAGAACCTGATTGTCACGAGGTGGGCGCCATCGAAATATGTATGCTCGAGGCATGCTCCCGACTTCCAGGGCTCGATTTTTCGCCGATCGGCTCACAAAGCAATCCGTCCAATATCATATTGATGAGGGATCCGAAATGGCCTCAAGTTTAAGGCTGTTTGATCATAGCTGATCTGATCAATTGGTGGGCCGAAATTCGGCACGCTCTCACGATTCGAAGCCGTTTCATCACATGTCACCGTCCCAAATGACACCATCATCCGGAGATAAGACGGTTCTGGTCACTGGTGCCTCAGGTATGGGTCAATTTGTGGTGCTTGTGTGATTTGTAGGACTTTTAGGGCGTGCAATCCTGCAAGCCTTTGAAGAGGCAGGATGGAATGGTTGTCCGCCTGCTTCCTTGGGCTGACCGGTTTAGCCGTTGGAACCGGGTTATCAAGATCAGACCCACCTCGAATCCGGAAATTAGACATTACAGATTTTACAACATTCGAAGCGCTCATCAATGAAATCTCGCCCATTGTGATTGTGCATAGGTATGGTTGTTCACTCAATGCGGTTGACCCATTCAGTGCCGCTGAGAAAAGTCAAGAAGCTCTGCAAGACCCTTCAAAGCGAGAACAAGCGAACCGATTGAACGTTCAAGTCCCAAGATTTCTTGGAAATATTACCAAAGAAAGGGGAATCTTGCTTATTTATATTTCTACAGGTTACTCTCCCGAAGTTCCCGCAATCCTGATGACGCAGACTACGTCTTTGATGGCAAAAATCCTCCTTATTATCCAGATAGCAAGACCAAGTGTGCCCCATTTCGAGTGGGTGGTTAACTATAGTCCATTAAATCCGTATGGTGTGTCAAAACTGAAAGGTGAGCAAGCTGTCATGTCGACCAATGCTCAATCCTCAGTTACATTGCGAGTCCCCATACTGTATCGTACGTGTGCAAGATTTACACTAACAGAAGATATGGCGAAGGCAGAAACGATGAATCAGCCGTAAATTGTCTCCTCGACCCCGTCCTAGTACTACCATCCACGCCCTCAGGAAACCCACTAACACCAAGAACAAAGAGCAAAAACCCAAGGCAGAAATGGATAATGTAGCAATTCGCTTCCCAACAGGTCGCAAACACCCCTATCTCGTTCGGCAATGTTGACTGGAGCAGCAACATCCGATGTAGCCCGCGTTATACTCGACATCTCCAAGAAATATCTTTCTAACCCAGAGGTCTTCCACTTCCCCGAGATCCTTCACTTTTCCGCCCCAGTGCCGATGACAAAGTACGAGATGGCGCTGAAGTTTGGTGAGATTCTCGGGGTTCCAACGGATCATCTTGTCAAGGTTGACAAGATTGATAAGGGAGTTACCGTGCAGAGGCCGGAGAATGCGCAGTTGGATGTTGGGAAGTTGAGAGAGTTGGGTATTGATGTTGGGACAGTTGATTTTACGGCTTGGTGGAGGAGGTATTTAGGCGCATATCGTCATTAGAATCGAGTCCTGTAAGGTCTATCGCCGGAAACTCATGCTTGTCAGATGGCACATCATCATTTACTGAATCGAATTTTACCGCTGATTTATTGAGATCTGATTTCATTGATCGGCGATATAATATTTACAACTCGGGAGGCACTGGGACTCGCAACCCGAGCATCACATCGCCGACCACGATGAAGGTCCTCCTTGTTAACGACGATGTACCGCCCAACGATCCAAATTAACTAAACCTTAGGGCCCACCAAGAGGTAGGTTAGAATGCGTAGTCCATTTTCTGAGCAGTGACAGCCGATGCCTCACCGTTTATTCTCCCCTGGTACAACACTTTAAAAGGGCTGCATCCAACATGGGAAATCTCGGTCGTCATCCCCGATTCTGAAAAGTCCTGGATTTCAAAAGCCTTTCACATCACCGAGAAAATCACCGCGACCTTCTATGACCCCAAGACCGCGACAATATCATCAAAACACCAATCCCCCGATGATTGGATTTTGCTGAATGGTCGGCCCCCGCTCTTCGTCGTTTTCCCCGTTGATCAGCCAGGAACTCCTTCGACCTGTACAAATATAGGGCTCTATCATGTCGCTGGGGAAAGTGATTTTGACCTTGTTATTTCTGGGCCGAACCGCGGGAGGAATTCCTCGACGGTCTTTACGCTGAGTTCAGGCACAATCGGAGGGGCTTTGGAAGCCGCGCTGGTACCGATTGCTTGTATCGGTTTCAATTGACAGTAGTCTGGGTATAAAGCCGTTGCTTTATCATTTGCTATTTACGGCGGACATTACACCGAAGAAATGGTGAATGATTGCTGTTCATTATCAGCGAAACTTATTGATCATCTCCTCGAAATCTGGACTTCCGAAGTTCACATTTATAATGTTAACACCCCACTCATCAAAGATGTGTTATCGACGAAAATATTCTTTACACGATTGCTCGAAAATCGATCGGCCTCTCTCTTCCGTCTTCTCTCTGCAGAGCATAATGAATCCCATGAAATGAGTGTCCATCAACCCCCGCCGGTGTCGGAGAAGAAACTGCGGCAAGAAGGCAAGACAGAAGATGAAAACACTGAATGGCCCGATGATACAGCGATTATTTTGGAGAAGGATTATGGAGGGACCAGGCGATGGCAGTGGAGCCCAAACTTTGTGAGTCTTCAAGAATTTGTTAATGAGCATGGGCATAAGGGTGGTGGTATGACAGATGGATGGTGCATTAGCCAACGTTGGGCAAGTGTCACGGCCCTTCGTGCAGCATATCAAGTTGTTGATGGCGGTGCAGGGGGTGTTCATGGTGGACGAGAGATTATTCTCCAAAAGTGAAAGATTTGTATGAGATTAGATTACGTTACAGCTGAAGTTGTCGGAGTCCCCAGTGTTATCAATCAACTTTCGATTACTCGTTTTAAGTTTATTCAGTTCCTTGGCAGGCTGGCATTGGGGCGTTTTATCACCATTATAGCCGAAAAGAAGAGTTCTCGTCAACAGAGAATCTCTTAATTAGCTTTGAGGGAGGAACGTCACCTCTTTACTTCAACGAGGTCTGCAGATAGCTCGACCAACGGTTAACAGCACTTGTCCCGCTTGAGATCTCTGAGACTTTGCTTGACCCTCTTAGACGGTAATGGACATTCAAAATACCATAATCGAAGGCAAATTGAAGGACCATCCTGAAGAAAATTTAGTTGGATTGAGAGCCTCCTCCCCATGCAGTGTTAATGTATATTCATTCTCGTTGGTTTTGGAGTGCCATGTTTGTGGAGGATTTTCAGCACTCAATCCTGAAACTCATGGTGGAAAGTAGATATAAGTTTCTTCTAGGAACCCAGTTACATAATAGCAAGAGGGCACATGAAATGAATGGAGATTTCTTCAAAAGAACCATTACAGAGTTTTCCGCAGTAGCAACATCAGATCAACAACTCATCGCGGCAAGGAGAGCCTGTGCCTCCTTTGATCGGATCATTTTCTAGACTTGCATTACGTGTCTTTCGATCCTTAGCCGCCCTTGTGCCAAAGGGATTATTGCGGGTATGTGATACCATCTCAACCTGTCCCGGCAGGGCAAAAAGAAAACAAGTTTGGGAGCAGGAAGACCGCGGGATCGGCACCGCGGGAACGATTGCCTTGTGACCATGACCGAATTGTGTGACCACGCTTTGCCAGTCCCAAAATAAAGTTTGCGGATATTGACAAAGCATCCGCATGACAATTTCCAAGGCGATTCGGGATCGGGAGGCTTTAAGTGGCGTTTTGCCGCCTCCTTTAATCCGCTCACACAATCAACACAACTATCGAAGACTACCTGACTTTGGGCAGACCGCATCATGGGCAGCTCAAGAGACCTGGAGAAGTCGGAGGATCGATCCTCAAATCATTCCCGTCCCCGCAATGCTGCACGTGCATCGAACTTGGCTGGCCATCCCGTACTCAAGAAATACACCTCGCCACTCGACACGGCACAGCTAATCACACCCCAACAATTCAGCGATCAATTCATCGACAACAAACCGGGAAGCCGATATAACGCAAGCAGCGAAGTTCACGAAGTTCGACGGTCGGCACCAAAGATCGTAGTGCCGACGTCGCCAACCAAATCATTCAGTCCAACGTCTCCCGTGCCGCCAAGCGCGACTGAATCAACCATGAGTGGAGGGACATTACATGACCATAATGACGACGTCGCATCGACAGCATGGTAATCAGTCCCCTTCTCTAAATGATTTCCTAACATGTTACCCTTGGTAGCCTTGGATTTGGACGAAGGAAGAGCCTGAAACGGACCAAGGATGATACTAGTGATGAATATGTACCAAAATCGCCAAAACGATTACAAAGAACTCAATCTTGGAAATTATGGTATACATCCGGTCCCAATCACAGCTAATCAAAGGCTCAAGAGGGAGAAGTAAATAGGATGGGACTACGGAAGCGGCGTCTGTGTGATAGGTTCTGACCGAATATAGGAACTTAGACCAGGTTTTAGGAATTGCATTCTTATCATCACGTATAAAACCCCATTCGAGAATCATATTTGCATCTAGCTTTCTACCAACATCGGGACACTAAAAGAGTATATTTGTGTCGTAAGGTTAAATTCATGCACGCGCGGCTCTCCTCCCTGGATGAGCTCAGCATCCCTGAAAAATTGTGATTCTGACTCCAAGCGAAAATTTTTGGCTCACATCTCCGTCACCTTCTGTCGTCTAGAATATCCATCCTTTCCAATTCTACCAAATGGACGCAATCAACACATTTCTGGCCGACAAAAGCTACATTAACGGGTAAGCACGCCTTTGACTCCGTTCTCATTCCCCTCCCTGAGTATGATGATTCATATTTGTGTCCGTGTTTATGAAACGCCCTTGATTACACACCTAACACACCTCTGATTCTCTTTGTCCAAACTTGAATTTATCTTTGAACTGTTTCAAAACACAGTACTGATTGCGCAATAGATACGCTCCAAGTCAAGCCGATGTCGTAGTGTACAAATCCATTCCCTCGCCGCCTTCAAAGGAAACGCACCCACACGCATACAGGTGGTACAACCACATCGCCTCCTATGAAGCCGAACACTCAATCCTCCCGGGAGACGGCAAAAAATCCGCCGCAGACTATATCCCTGCCCTCAAAACCCAAGCTGGTGCGACGGAAAAGGCTCCTGCTGCCCCTGCCACAGAAGAGGATGACGACGAAGACGTCGATCTTTTCGGCAGCGACGAGGAAGAGGACGCTGAAGCGGAACGAGTCAAGCAAGAACGATTGAAGGCCTATGCGGAGAAGAAGGCTGCTAAGCCCAAGACTATTGCCAAGTCTCTTGTCACGCTTGATGTCAAGCCTTGGGACGATGAGACGGACATGAAGATTCTTGAGGAGTCTGTTCGTTCTATTGAAAAGGATGGCCTCGTTTGGGGAAGCAGCACCCTTGTTCCTGTTGGTGCGTCCCCCTTGATGTGTTTCGTGTTCCTTGAGGCTAATTCTTATTTTTTTTCTAGGCTTTGGTATCAAGAAACTTCAAATCACCCTCGTTGTCGAGGATGACAAGGTTTCCCTTGAAGAACTACAGGAGCAGATTGAAGAATTCGATGATTACGTCCAGAGCACTGATATTGCTGCTATGGCTAAACTATAAGCATGTTGCCCGCGATATTTATTTCCCATTTAGTGTGGTCGAGTTCCCTTTTGGCAGGTAGACAAATGTACTGACAACTTTTCTTGGTTTCTAAATTTGCCGTGCTTTAATGGCATGCATGATTTGCAAAGAATGTCACGTAGTTTTTCTCGATCGTCCGCAATGTGTGATGTCTCACTAGCCTCAATCTCGTGTGGGATAGGTGATGAGGCCTACGTTCATCAAAAAAAATATGCGATCTGTAATCAAGAGCACGGAAAAGTGGGCAAAGGCGGGAAAAAAAAAAACAAAAGAGAGATTGCGGTATCCCTGAATCGAACAGGGGCTGGTTCGGCCACAACGAACAGTCCTAACCACTAGACCAATACCGCCGCAATGCTTGTTAGTCGGGATCAAAATTTACATTATAAATGCTTACGATCTGTAAATCAAATAGAACAACCTCGAATTGGAGTTACATCAGCGCAAACGTTACTTGAGAACATGTTTAAGTGGATTTATTGATGTTCTATGCCATGGTTAAAGCTCCTCTTTCGCTCGCTTCCCATCAGGTTTAGTGCACACTGCCGGAGTCTTCATCTTGATAAGGTACTCACATTTCGACGGCTCTGTGACTTTGATCAATTCGTTCTCTGCTCCACACTGCAGATCCACCGTCGCTGATCTCTCAGGACCATTCCAACATCTAAGGCCATGGTCATATATCATCGATGTGTAATCCCCTTCAAATCGTGCAAAGGATCTGAGCGTCAATCAAAGGTCAAGGAAAGAGAGTACCCTAATTTCGTATTTATACTATCTTTGTTGGACTTCTGCGTGACTTCACCCATGATGCAGACGGTGTACGTATACTCGCCCGTGTTGAGGGAAGCGCAGTCTCCCTGAATGCCTCGGAAGACGTCGTCTGGGCCATAGTCTCCATTTATTGAGGAAGTAGTAGTCTCGAGTTCTGTTCGTAGACGGGATGTCTCTTGAACCGCTTGCCCATGGGCAACTCGAGCTTTTTGCAGCGCCCGAGATACCGTATTGTCCCCGGCCTTTTCATCCTTCAAAACGCCCTGCTCGACCAAAACTTTACGGATAAACAAGACCTTCTCTTTTACAAAATCCGTGACCGCGGCAGGAAAATAGTCCTGAATCCGATATACTGACGGTTAACGATACAGAACCAGGATAGCGGGCGGTATTACATAACGACACCGTCTCATCGAACTCATTTGTGAAATCGACATCATCGTCACCAAGATCCACATCCTCCTTCTCCAAATTATCTAAAACCTCTTCCGAAATACCAAATTCCGGAATCTCCTCCTTCTCCAACTCTTCCCATCCGGATACAGCTGCCTTCACTGCCATATCATGATAATTCTGATTATGATCCTTCCTTAAATCCGTCAGAATTCTCTCTAGTTTTTCCACACGTCCAACAAGATATCCTATTTCATCTCGTAACCCGGTAATCGCCGATTTATACTCTTTAATTCGTTCTCTCGCACGATCCGCAATCTTCTCTCCAAACCGGGATACCTTGCCCTCTCGTGCTTCAGCTCTTTCGAGGACAACCTTAAGTTCGGCCTCCTTCTGTTCTGCCACTACGATTCGGGTTTGCAGCCGATCTCGTTCCGCTTCTAATTCCTGCTTTTTGCGTTTTGCCATTTCAATGTAGGTCATGCGGGCTTTCCAGCCTTTCATTGCTGTTTTTGCGGCTTCTTCGGCGGCCTTTCGTGCGGCGAGACCGAGGTTTTTACAGGTATTGGGGCAATGGATTTGTCCATCGTACTCATCTGAGCCATCGCAGCATTCGGGATCGCAAACGCCGTCGTTGACGTGAGAAGATGGAATGTACGCTGATTTATGGCCTGCATTCGCGCAGTGGAATTGACCATTTGGACATGCCGAGGTCCCTGAAAAGTTAGCTCTAACGGCATGGCCTCAGGAAGATGCCTGGTTCATCCGAGCCATCGGGACAATCGCAGTAATCCTAATATTAACGTTCGTCTGGAGAAGACGATTGATACATCATTTATCTGCTCGAAAGGAATGATCTTGGAGCCATCTAGGCATTGCCACGTTCCATCGTCTTTTGGGTTGTACAAATGTGCTTCTGTGGTGTGAGTGACGAATGAATTCGCGGACAGACTTGACTTGGCCACTCCACGGGGTCTATCAGGGCCTTTTGAGGCGCCTATTGAAGGCACAAGAAGAAGCAGAACGGACAACACTATCCGCATCGAGCGCAATGGCGACATTTCCCACGACAGCCCAACCGACGACAACACACGGCGACGTATCAAAAGTTGGCCGGCGGCGCTAGCATAGAAATCGTAAAAACGACCAGTAACGGCCCGGTCCCTCTGATCGCCCCCCGTGCGTCTCAAAACAAATGGCCGTCGACCTCGAAGACTTCACCTCCGGATCCTTTAACGCTGTCGCATACCTCAATCAGCTCCTCCCGCCATCAAACCCCGATACCTACTATGCCAGCGCCACATCCCTCCTCCCCAGCCTCGAACTCCTCGCCCGAAATGCCCACGAGGACCTCGCCACCGCTCTGTCCGTCCTCTTGCGTTCGTCAACCCGTCTTGCAATTGACATCGATACCCTCACCCACGACACTCGCTCCCTCCAATCCCAAATCCCACAAATCCAAGCTGACGTATCGGGATTACAGCTGGAAGGCGGAGCGATGAGTGAATTATCGTTGCTTGAGGTTGTCCAGGAGAGAATGCAGCAAACCCTCGATTCTTTCAAGAGGGCAGGGCAATGGACAACACAGGTAGACGAGACAGTCCGCTTTCAAATCGAATCGGGGGGATACGAGGTAGCGGAAACGCGGATAGCGGAGCTACGGGAAGTATTGGGCGTGTGGGAAGGCACAAATGAATTCAAGGAGCGCGCTGAACGGATTTTAAGTCTGGATTGTGCACTGGCAAATGCACGCGCTCCCGCCATTGCCACAACCTCGTCATCCATGCAAAGGGGCACGGCGAGACCGCAGAGTCGGCTACGCTAGATAGCAGCGAGGCTGTGTTACGCGACTCTGGGGACTTATTTGGACAAATCGGTTGGTAGCATCACATTTCAGAATGCTAACAATTCCTCTCTGGACTAATTTACTCTATAACGCATTATGACAACCCTCTGGACTTTGATTTGGGTTCAATCCTTGTGGAGAGCGCTTTTTGACTTCCGGTTCTTGGTTTGCTAGAGTCTCCAAGAATAATATGGTGTTTGTGCCCATGACCTTCCTTGTTATCCTTCTCATTAGACCCTTGGCTCTTGCTCTTTTCGGAACAGCGGATCCTCGACCTTCTTGTTCCATGAGTCTAATCGCTTCCGCCTACAATCGGCTCTATAATCAAAGATGTTGAAAGTGTATCCCGACGCCGGGTTTAGAAGCATCAAGGACTCCGCCCTTGGCAACAACTCCGGCCAACCTGACATAGTTTGATCCCGTTCTTGCAAATCTTTGGTGTTTTCCTTCGACTTCAGACTAGGATCATTCAAACGATTCGAATTCTCCTCCACCCGGCGACTGTTCAGATGCAGGGTCACCAGTGGGACCACCGCCAGCAGAAGCTGGTGATTCCCCCACTCCAGGACGGAACATCTTTTCACTCAAAATGCTGATGAGACCGGATTCGTTGGAGACTTTCAATTGCGAAGGGAGTCTTCTGTAGATTCAACATCGGATTCTCGATGTTGATTGGATGCCCTTTTGTCTCTTTTGAAAGGAGGATCATTGCGGCTGGTGGCGCGCGGCGCTTTCATGTTCTTTGCTGTGAGGAGTGGGCAGGCGGCCATCTTTCGTCTTTTGACTGCCTGATCGAGAAGGACCATCGTTGATCGTGGAGATGTGGGTTGGTTTGTCCGTCAATCTCAGGGTCGTAGCTTGCGCACTTTCGCCGGGTTGCTGATCGGGAGGGTCGGGAGATGAACATTGTTTGGTAGTTGTAGTTGGATGAACATTCTTGTGTCCGGAGTCTTCCGCCTTTGGCACAGTGTAACTGGCAACAGTGTTGACCGCATGATGGATCGGGCCACTTGTTGTGCTAATAGCCTGATGAATTGTGTCAGTCCATGCCCTTTCCCCAGAAGTCAAGGTTTGCTCAGGTCTGTCGGACTTGTTTGATACTCAATATCTGAATCACGAGAAAATTGTTGGAAGACGGCTTTTGATATTTGAACAGGAACTTGGTCTCGGACCATTCATAACTCGCTCCTCGAGCATGCAGGACATCCCAGACACGCGGGGCTTGGGTTCGTTTGAGGGCAGTCATTCAGGGTACCGTCGGGGGTTCTTGTTCGGTTTTTGAGGGGGATTGGTCTGAGTGTCGCCGAGACAGGTTTTGGGGTCGCAGTGACCGGTTTTAGGTCCCTGTGGGATTCGGGTTCCGGTTTTGGTTCTAGTGGCGCAGGGATTCGTGCTGGAGTGGCGCTGACGATCGGAGTCTGGTTTCTTTGCTCGTCCATAAGCTCGAGCAGAGCAGGATCCTGGTTGGATAGGGCTCTGGCAGCGGTGTAGACATCCTACCTGAATCGTTGGGGTTGTTTGAAATCTTTGGGGCCGTCGTTGAATAAAACAAGTGGGCAATTGGATGGCGAAACCTTTCACGTGGATGCGAGTCAACAAGACCGGAGTTCAATTTCCTGACATCTATTTGAATCAAATCTTGAAGGGCCTTGGTTAGTCCATCTCAAGATATTGTCACGAGATCTATGGGATCTACTGTGCAAAACTGTCTGAGACCAGCGGGATTTACCCCACTTCGTGACTCTGCAATTCCATAACATATATATTAGCCTCTGCCTTGTACCCCGCCTAAGGGGAAAACGGCGAACATTGCTAACGTGGTGTTGTATAGGGCGTCGGAATATATTCCGCGTCAAACCCAATAAATGTTCGTCCCTCCCATGGACTCACTGCCTGTAGAGTATTTATTTATCTATATCAGGTATTGTTTTATCATTTGTATTTCATCGACATTATCTGGATATTTAATAAATCTTTCCCTTCAATCACACACAACGTCGCTACTCAGATACTGATGATGAGATATGCTAGTGTAACGCAGAATCCGCCGGTTGTTTTACGAACTATTGATATACATGAAGTATAATATATTTCGAAGGTTCGGGTTGAGGAATATGATGTCATGGTATTGTTATATTTCTTGGCGATTGATCAAATGGAAATAAGGAAACAGCTTTGCATCTCGGGATTTTAATTTTTGATCTTATTTCCTCTTTTGGTCTACATCTTTTGGTCCATCAAGAGTCTGCATAAGAATACCAACTCTATGCTCATCTATCCAGAATATTCTATTGAATTTTCTTCTCTCAAGTCCTCTCTGGGGTGGACTTTGATTAAAATCAAAATGTTGTTTCCAGAAGTCTGGATTTTTGTACTCAAGACGGATTTGCTTATTTGGTAAATTGATACTCGCCCGACGTGCTATCCATTATCCAAGAAATGCCATGGGGATACCGAATGGAACCCTCATATATGCTTGTGTGGCGCCTCAGGCCCAAAACTAAACTGGAGTTAAAAGAAATCAGCCGGTCCGCGTCAAGCACGCGGAATAAATTTAAAATCCCCCGCGAAGAAATAATTGCCCCGATATCTCAATTCCCAAACTCATCAGACGAACCGCAAACAGGAAGGGGGGAAAAAAAATCCGGGATCGCACGCACGCATTTGGGCTAGTTCTAGTGCTTGGCAGTTCAACATCGACAAATCACAATTCCACTTTCAATCAACTGTGGATTCCACAAATCTTCGCATGATTCTGAAGCCCTTTAAGTAATAAATATTTCTAATCGGAACGAGGTGCAAAAAAACCCACGCAACCTCAATTTGGTCTAGCTGCGTGTGGATTGTAACATAGAGAGGGTGTTTGGAAAGGGGGAATTGCATAAGGAGCTTATTGCTTTTAGATGGGGATATATTTGTTCAGTGATTTCTTGCATTGTATGTTTATAAATTCACGATCCAGTGGCAGACTCCGCATATAGCGGGTGCTGCTTGG
>Ga0335081_10007331_pt1 | contig 17638 bp, 18 predicted proteins | sample Lox_Sample_35_FD_206713 | JGI IMG/M metagenome (GOLD analysis project Ga0335081, IMG submission 206713) | Soil microbial communities from Loxahatchee National Wildlife Refuge, Florida, United States - Lox_Sample_3.5 | ecosystem: Environmental > Terrestrial > Soil > Wetlands | place: USA... | reverse complement strand
GCATGAGCCTGAATTAAAATTTCATTCTACGCTGAAGCTGTAGAAAACAAACCGATAGTCTCATGCCTGCGTGACCCGATAATGGAAAAATGTCCCTCTCGATCCGCCCGGCCAGCCCCGCCGATGCCGACACCATCACCTCCCACCGCCGCTCCATGTTCTTCGATATGGGCCATCGTGACGAAGCCGAGCTCGACGCCATGTGCGTCGCGTTTCGGCCCTGGCTGCGGGCGAAGATCGAGACCGGCGAGTACCTTGCCTGGCTGGCAATCGCTCCCGACGGTTCTGTGGCTGCCGGCGCGGGCCTATGGCTCATGGATTGGCCGCCCCACATGATCGGTCCCGGCTCGCGCCGTGGCAACATCCTCAACGTCTACACTCGCCCCGACTGCCGCCGTCAAGGGCTGGCCCGCCGCCTGATCCAGACAGCGCTCGATTGGTGCCGGCGCGAACGGATACGCTCGGTGATTTTGCACGCCAGCGATGATGGGCGGCGCCTATACCAGACGATGGGTTTCCAGCCCACCAATGAAATGCGCATCACCCTCGACGCGCGTTAGTCAAACCTCGACATCCCTTATAATGGGCTTTTCCGACCCGAAAACGAACTCTCATTCCCGAGGAGTAGTCATGTCTGCGAAACGTATCGGCATCCTGACGGGCGGCGGCGACGTGCCGGGCCTGAATTCCGTGATCAAAACGGTGGTGTACCGTGGAGGTGAAATCGGCTGCGAGGTCATCGGTATTCGCCGCGGCTGGGAGGGATTGACGCACGTCAACCTGGAAGATCCCGCGAGCCGCCAGCGCTACGTTCTGCCGCTGAACCGTGAGAATACGCGCACTATCGACCGCACCGGCGGAACCTACATTCACAGCTCCCGCACCAACCCCTCGAAGATGAGCAGGCTTCCCCCCGTGCTGAAGGGACAGACCTTCCCTCAAAAGGAATCCACCAAGAAAGGCGTCACGTCGGTGGTGTACGACGTGACCAGGGCGGTGCTCAAGAATATCGAGACGCTAGGCCTGGACTACCTGATCGCCATCGGCGGCGACGACACCCTCAGCTACGCCGCGGAGCTGGACCGGCAGGGATTCAAGGTAATCGCCGTGCCGAAGACCATGGACAACGACGTGCGAAACACCGAGTATTGCATCGGGTTCTCGACCGCTATCACGCGCGCCATGGACGCCATTGAACGCCAGCGGACCACCGTCGGCTCGCACGAGCGCATCGGCATCTTTCGCGTCTTCGGGCGCGATGCCGGCTATACCGCCCTCTACACCGCGTACGTTACATCGGTGCGCTGCTGCATCCCGGAATATAAGGTGGATCTGAAGAAGCTCATCGAACTTCTGATGACCGACAAGAAGAACAACCCCAGCAACTATTCGCTGGCGATTCTCTCCGAGGGCGCCGAGTGGGAAGGCTACACGGTGAAAGAGTACGGCGACCCGGACGCTTTCGGCCACCGCAAGAAAATGAGCGTGGCGGAGGACCTGAGCAACGAGATCAAAGCCGCCACAGGTGAAGAAACGATCGTAAGCGATCTGACCTACGATCTGCGTTCCGGCAGTGCTGACTTCGTGGACCGCATGGTGGCTTCCACGTTCGCCGGCATGGCCCTGGATGCCATCGCCGATGGGAAGCACGGGATCATGTGTGCTATCAACGACGGGCGCTACGCCACAGTGGCGATTCCCGATCCTAAGCTCGGGCCGCGTCGCGTGGATGTTGCGACGATGTACAACACAGAACGCTACCGTCCCACGTACGACCACAAGCTCAGCCTCCCGATCTTCTTGACACGCGCGTGATCCGGTGGCGTGGCTGGGCAGGCCCTGGTCGCCTGCTGGGTAAATCGGGACTCGCGTCGCGCTGGAGCTTGCCGCCGGTGCTTCATTCATGAACTGGAAACGTCTGCTGAAAACCCGGAGCCCGCGGCTCACCCCAGAATTGCGCGCCAAGATCCGGTCCTCCTTCGATGAAGCTGCTGGCGATGAGGAACATTTCCCTTCCACCATCGATCCCCGCATTTACCACGTCAAGCTCATCCGCGAGCACCTGGGGGATCTGCGCGGTAAACGCGTCCTGGATGTCGGTTGCGGAAAGGGGCGCTTCGCGCGCCTGTTCCGCGACCAGGAGCCGGCGGCCGAGATCTGGGGCCTCGACATTTCCGAGGAAATGCTGCGCCTGGTTCCCCACGGCATTCACACGCGGGCTGGCTCAATGACCGAACTGCCGTTTGAAAACGATTTCTTCGACGGCGCCTATGCCACCGAATCGCTGGAACACGCCGTGGAGATCGAACGCGCGGTGCGCGAAATCTGCCGGGTGGTGAAACGCGGCGGCCGCATCGTCATCATCGACAAGAACGCCCGGCAGTGGGGCCGCTTTGCAACTCCGGAATGGGAGCGGTGGTTCACCCGCAAGGAACTGGAGCGTCTCTTGCGGCGCGACTGTAGCGAGGTCTCGAGCCGGCTTATTTCCTACTGGGAGGACGTAGCGCCGGACGGACTTTTCATAGCCTGGCTGGCGGTGAAGTAACACGTGCCCTTAGAGCCGCGAACGGATGTGAGCGGTGAGCGCGATGAGGTGTCCCCGACAGATTCCACCTGCACGGGGAGTATACTGAACGTTCTATTATGATCCGGCACCTCACGATCCTCGCGTTCTCACTGGCCGTGCTTCCCATGGCAGCCCAGGAGTCCGCGGACCTCGATCGGCAGATTTCCGACAAAGTTACGGCCACGCTCAAGCGGAGCGGCGCGCCCGGCGTTTCCATCGCCGTCGTGAAGGATGGAAAGCTGGTATTGGCCAAGGCATTCGGTAAGGCGAGCATCGATCCGGACCGCGCGCCGAACACCGATACCCGCTATGCCGTCGGCTCCATCAGCAAGCAATTCACCGCAGCGGCGATCCTGCTCGTCGAGGAGCAGGGCAAGCTGTCGCTGGACGATCCTGTCTCGAAGTATTTTCCTGACCTCACCCGCGCCGGCGAGATTACCGTTCGCGAGTTGCTATCGCACACGTCAGGATACGAGGACTACGCTCCGCAGGACTACATCATTCCCGACTGGACGCGGCCCACCACGCCGAAGGCAGTCGTCGACGGCTGGGCGAAGAAGCCGCTGAACTTCGATCCGGGCACGAAGTGGCAATACAGCAACACAAATTTCGTGCTCGCGGGGGAGATCTTCGAGAAAGCGTCTGGCCAGCCGCTGCTGCCCTTTCTCAAGGAAAAGTTCTTCCAACCGCTCGGTATGCAATCGGCGAGCGATTGCTCGGTAGCCTCGCCGAGCGACGCCACCGCGTACACGCGCTATGCTGGCGGCCCGCCGCGTCCCGTCAAGCGCGAGGCCGAAGGATGGTACTTTGCCGCCGGCGAGCTCTGCATGACACCCTCCGACCTGGCGCGCTGGGACATGGCATTCTTGCGCCACGAAATTCTGTCCTCGCGCTCGTATGCTGAATTCACCCGCGAGGTGAGGCTGAAGAACGGCGACGCAACGCACTATGCGCTCGGCCTTACCCTGGGAGAGTTCAATCGAATTCCGACCATATCGCACGGTGGCGAGGTCTCCGGTTTCCTTTCGTCGAATACCGTCTATCCGACCCGCAACGCAGCCGTCATCGTCCTGACCAACCAGGACGGAAATGATATTAACGGCCCCATCACTTCGCAGATCGCGACCCTGCTCTTCATGCCCGAGCAGCCGGCCGTCGTAGAGAAAGATACCCAAACGGTTCGCACAATTCTGGCGGGACTCCAAAAGGGCAAAGTGGATCGCTCCTTGTTCACACAAAATGCCACTACGTATTTCACCGACTTGGCGCTGAAAGACCTTCAGAAGTCTCTCACCGCCTGCGGCAAGCTGCAATCCGTAACCCGAACCAGCGACACACTCAGGGGAGGGATGACCCATCGCAATTACCGGGCGGTCTTCCAGAAGAAAACGGTGACGCTCAACATCTATGTCATGCCGGACGGCAAGTACGAGCAGTTCATGGTGGAGGAGTAGACGAAGCCGATCCGGCGGCCGGCGATGTCTGCGCGGCTACAATAGTATCTAAATGCCATTTCAGGAAGTGGTCGAAGCCGAAGGCCACCTGATCGACTCCCACATCATGGAGAACATCTTCGATAAGGTCGTGGAACACCACGGCCGGTTCGAAGTGCAGCAGTTCCGCATCGGGCGGACCAACACCGAAGCGTCATACCTGCGCATGACGGTGGAGACGCCCGATGAGCAGTCGCTGGAGCGCCTGCTGGAGAGCCTCCTGGAGCTTGGTTGCGCGCCCGCGGACACTGGCGACGCTGAGCTGCGGGGTGTGGAGCGGGACCGCTGCGCGCCCGAAGATTTCTATTCCACCACCAACCACCGAACCTACATCCGGTTTGGCGAACAGTGGATCGAAGCCGAGAATCAGCGCATGGACGCGCTGATCGTTGTGCGTAACGGCCGCGCGTTTTGCCGCCGCCTGCGGGACCTCCGCCAGGGCGATCGCATCGTGGTGGGTCTGCGCGGCATCCGTGTCATTCCCGAGTCGAAAGAGCGCGACCGCCTCGCTTTCGCGTTCATGTCGAACGGCATCTCCTCCGAGCGGCAAGTGGAAACCGCCGTCCGGCAGACCGCCGCTCTGGTGCGACAGACTATCGAACAGAAGCTCAGGGTTATCGTCGTGGCCGGACCGGTTGTCGTGCACACCGGCGGCGTCGCTGGCCTCTCCGCGCTCATCCGCGGCGGCTATGTGCAAGCCCTGCTCAGCGGCAACGCCCTGGGGGTGCACGACATGGAAGCCGCCCTCTTTGGTACGTCCCTCGGCATCCGTCTGAGCGACGGTAGGCAGGAGGAGCACGGCCACCGCAACCACATGCGCGCCATCAACGCGGTGTACCGTGCCGGCTCGGTGCGCGCTGCCGTCGAAAGCGGTCGGCTGGGTTCCGGAATCCTTTACGAATGCGTCCGCGCAAATGTCCCTTTCGTTCTGGCCGGCAGCCTGCGCGATGACGGCCCGTTGCCCGACACCATCACCGACATGAATGCGGCCCAGGACGCCTACGCCGTGCAACTGCGGGATGCCGGCCTCGTGCTCTGCCTCGGCTCCATGCTGCACTCCATCGCCACGGGCAATATGCTGCCGAGTTGGGTGAAAATCGTTTGTGTGGATATCAACCCAGCCGTCGCCACCAAGGTGAGCGACCGCGGAACCGGCCAGGCAGTCGGAGTGGTGGCCGATGTCGGCCTGTTTCTGGATCTTCTCGCGAAAGCGCTGAAGGAACCAGTTTCGGCCACGCTGGAAAGCAAACTGGCCGCGAATGAACGCGAATGAACGCAAATAAGAACAAAAGAGGTGCGTCCATGAAAACCCCGCCTTGCACTTGTTTGTGCTCATTCGCGTCTATTCGCGTTAATTCGCGTTCGAATCCGAAGGGTTTATGAAACGCGCATACACCGATGAACACGCCGCGTCCGGCGTTCACGCGGCGCTGCCCGAGATCGAGACCTGGCCCAACCAGTATCCGGACTATGAGATCGAAATCGTGATGCCGGAGTTCACGTCCGTGTGCCCCAAAACGGGCCTTCCGGACTTCGGAGAGATTGTGCTGCGGTACGTGCCGGATCAGCGCTGCCTGGAACTGAAGTCGTACAAGATGTATCTCAACGCTTATCGCAACCTGGGCATTTTCCAGGAGAACGCGGTCAACAGGGTGCTCCGCGACGTAGTCAAGGCCGCTCGCCCCATGATGGCAACCGTGATCGGGGACTTCACGCCGCGCGGCGGCTTGAGCACCGTCATCACCGCAACCTGGAGCCGGGCACGGAGGAAGCCGCGTGGAAAGCGCTGAGCTCATCGCCATCCTGCGCGAGGTGCGGGAGCGGGTGCGCGCGCGGAATCCGGAAACCTCCGCCGGCGGCGCGGATATCGCGCTGCCCGACCTCATGCCGCTGGTTATCGCGCGCGATGCCGCCATGGGCAAAGTGGCCGCTATTGGGACCGTGAACCCGCGTCCCGGCGGCCTGGTCAACAGTGCGATCCAGGCCTGGAAGCGCTTTGTGGCGCGCGTGTTGGACTGGCACGTGCGCGAGCAGGTGGAATTCAACCGCAAGACCGTCGCATACGCGGATGCAGTCCTCGAGGCCCTCCGCGAATCGAACCGGGCCATCTCCGAGATTGGCGCGCGACTCGCGGCGCAGCAGAAACTCGGCGAGGAAATCAAGGACATTCGTGATCACTGGGCGGCTTGGCGCGTCCAGTGGGAGAACAAACTGCAACAGACTGAAGTGCAGTTCCTGCGCAGCGTGGCCGATCTGCAGGGCGCCTTCCAGCACCGCGTCACTCTAATGGAGGCCAGCCATCGGGACCTGATGCGCGAACACAACGCGGATTTCCATGCTGCTCTCGACCGGCACGGAAAGGAGATCCAAGAGCGGCTGTGGGCGGATTTCGAAAAGATCCGCGCCGAATTCGACCGCCTGGTTCTGGCCGAGTTGCGGCTGATCCGCCAGCGCGCCCAGATAGGTCCAGGCTCGGTAGTTGCGCCAGCCGCAGCGCCGCTCGTGCCTTCGCTCACCGCCGGCGGGGGCGAAGACCATGGCCGCATCCCGCCGGGCCTCGACTATGCGGCATTCGCGGAGCGTTTCCGCGGTCCATCCGAGTTGGTGAAAGCCGGACAAGAGATCTACTTGCCGTATTTCGCCGGCTGCCGCGAGGTGCTCGATATCGGCTGCGGGCGTGGCGAGTTCCTGGAAATCATGCGCGAAGCCGGCATCGGCGCGCGCGGCATCGATCTCAACGAAGAGTGCGTGGCCGCATGCCGCCTAAAGGGATTGCAGGCCGAGACCTCCGATGCGTTTCAATATCTTGCCGCCCTGCCGGAGGGCGCACTCGACGGTATCTTCTGTTCCCAGGTGGTGGAACATCTGCCGCCCGAGCGTCTGCCCGAGTTCATCCGGTTGTGTGCCAGCCGGCTCGCGCGCAACGGGGTCATGGCAATCGAGACGCCTAATCCGGAATGCCTGGCCATCTTCGCCACGCACTTCTATCTTGATCCGACGCACACGCGTCCCGTGCCCTACGCGCTACTGATGTTCTATCTGGAGGAGTCCGCCGTGGGAAACATCGAGTTGCGCCGGCTCTCTCCCGCCGCGGAGTCTATCCCGGTGCTGAACTCACTTCCACTTGAGTTTCGGGAAGAATTCTTTGGCGCCCTGGATTATGCTGTCATAGGCCGGAAACGGTAGGACGAACCAATCGCCGTCCTCCGGCCACCAGACGTCGCCGCGCATCGAGTTGACGCTCTCCAGCGTTACGCTGAGCGACATTTCCTTCCCTTTGCGCACTACCGTTACGCTGACGGTGCGGTTGGACTTGCCGGAGCGCAATGCGCTCGTGATCTGCTGCGGCGTCGAGACATTTGTGTCATCGACCTTGGTGATTACGTCGCCGGCTTTGATCCCGCCCTTGTCCGCCGCGGACCCCTTGGTCACCGACCGGACCAGCACGCCGTCCTTCACGCCGAAATACTCGGCAAGTTGCGCTTCCTGGCCCAGAGGCTCACCCATGATGCCCAGCGATCGGTTCGGCATGAACGTCCGGAACTCCGGGATGACCGGCATTGGGGGCGAAGGCGGCGTAGGGGGCATCGGTGGTTCCGTGAAGACAAATGGGGTGCCGCCGAGTTCGAGGGTCGTCTCCTTGTGCGACCCTATCGTGGCGGTGAGTGTCTGTGAGGCGCCGTTCCGCCAGACTCCGATCTTGACTTCGCGCCCGATCGGCGTTTCATGCACCATGCGCCGCAGCGCCTCCCAGCCTTCCACCTTCTGGCCGTTGTATTCCAGCACCACGTCGCCCACTTTCAAACCGGCCTTGTCCGCGGCGCTGTCCGGACTGACGTTGGCGATCTCCGCGCCGCGATCCTCTTTCAGTTTTAGCGCCGTGGCGCGCTCGTGCGTGATGTCCATCCCGCCAATGCCCAAGTATGAGGTTTCCTGCGGCGAAACGATCGTTATCGAACGATTGCTGCCCGCTTGCGCAAACGCGGCAGGCGCGGCGCCCATGGCCGCCATGCTGATCATGATTGCAATTCCCAATGTCTTACTCATCGAAACACCCCGTTATGGACGTTTGAGGAAGATCGTGCCGGAGGAAGCCGAAATCTGCAGCAGCGGTCCGCCGCCGTTGACTCGCCCTTCAGCTACCAGATGCGTTCCATACACGCGCGGCTGAATATCCCGGAAGTCGGAAACGATTCGCCGCACGCTGTCCGCCAGTTCGTTCACGGCACTGATCGTCACACTCACGTTAGACGGAATCACCACCGTGATGTCACCGTTCCCGGTCGCCAGGTACGATTCGGCCAGGCGGCTGCCCAGCAGGTTTGCCAGGATGTTGCCCGTCGCAGTCGAAACGCGCATGGGGCCGGTGATGTTGGCCAGTTGAACGCCGCCCGTCGCGGAATCGCATCGGATCCCCGCGGCCGCGCCTACTCGCACCGGACCGGCCATGTTGTGCGTGGTGACATTGCCCATCGCCCGGTCGACAATGATCGTGCCGCCGCCGTTGATGGCGGTGACTGAGCCGTTCACAACTCCGATGTGCAGGTTGCCGCCGCCGGACTCCACGCGGGCCGACCCGCCCACCTGCAAGACCTCGACGTCCCCGCCGTTGGTCTGCAGCACGGCTTCACCTTTTACCGCTCGCGCCGTAATCGCGCCGGCTTGCGTCATGCAATGCAATGAGCCTTCGACCTGTCCCACGTGAATCTCGCCCGCGCCCGTTGTGAGCGTACAATCGCCCTGAACTCGGTCGGCTTTCACCTGGTCCGCTCCCGTATCGATGTGCAGATCGCCGTCGATTCCGTAGGCCTCGACCGCCCCGTCCGACGTGGAAATGTATGCCTCCTGCAGTCGCGGCGCCTTCATTGCCACACTGGACATGGCGATGCCCCCCGGCGTGGTCAGCACCGTCCACTCGCCTTGCTGCTCCAGACGCACGGTGGCCTTTTCCAGAATGGCGCGCGCCCGCTCCCGTGTTCGGGCCTTCACGCTGACCTTCACGGTGTAGGCGAACCCGCGCGAGGTGTTTCCGTTCAGGGTCACGGGCCCGTGCGCGTTGATCCGCAGCCGCGGCCGCGCGGAAGCGGTGTCGTTAAACGTGCGCACCCACAAGTCACCTTCGCGCGTCAGCCACGGCTGGGCGGAACCCGCCCCTGGCAGAAAGCACAAGGCTGCCAGTGCGCTAAAAAGTTCCGATCGACGCATTCCAGTCCTTTAGCACCTTCGACGCCTTCAGGCGCACACCGCTGTTGTCTTCTCTCTGCATCAGACTCTGAAACACACCCACCACCGAATCGTCGCGGTGCATTGCCATCAAATCGATGGCCTGCATCCGTACACGGGGATTCGCGTCGGTCAGCAGCACCTGCGACAGGGCCTTGGTGACGCGCGAGTCGCCGGCCAGTGGCTTCAGCGCCTCCATGGCCTCCATTCGGACGCTGTCCACAGGGTCGCCGACGATCGAGTTCAGCAGCGCATCTACGGCTTCCGGCGAGCCCGTCTGGTTCCTGAGAAGACCCACCGATTCCACGCGCACCGCGGGGTTGTCGCCACGAGAGCCGGCCAGGATGAATCTCTGGATGTTGGGGTCGTCCAGGCGGCCTGTAATTTCCCGCCGCCGGGTCTCGTCAAAACTCACTTGCACGGTGCCGTTGCTCTCGGCCTTCACTGAGCGCACGCTGGAAATGACATTCTCGGAGGGAAGATTGGATGCGGGGGACAGGCCGGGAATCGTGCCGGACAAGCGGCCAAGCAGAACACCCAGGACCACCAGTGCCAGCGCGCCGATCGGCTGCCGCACACGGCCGAAGCCGGCGAAAGTCACGCCCACGGCTTCCAGGAAGAGCGCCCACGGTCCCTTGGTTGGCCTTTCCGCCCGTGCAGCGCCGCCGGCAATGGCGGCCATCAGGTCCGCCCGGCAGTCATCGAGCAGCAGGGGCGGAACATCCAACTGGCGCCGGTCCAGGGCCGCGGCCAGCGCCCGCTGCCGTTCCATCGCGGCTGCGCACGCCGGGCACTCGTGCAAGTGCTGATCGAGGCGGTCCTCCTCTTCCGGAGTCAGTTCGCCGTAATAATAGAGCGGAATGAGTTTTGAAGCCGAATCGCAGCTCATACAAAATCCCCCAATACGCCACGCATTTTTTGTGTTGCCCGGAAGAGACAGTTCTTTGCCGCCTCTTCGGTAGTGCCCAGCATCTCGCCAATGTTCCGCAAACGTAATCCTTGATAATGTCGTAATTCGAAAACCATGCGTTCCCGCGGGGTCAGTTCTCCAAGCGCGGTCTCGATCCGCCCCTTCAACTCGCGGTTCCACATGGCCCGTTCCGGGTCTCCCGCCGCCCCTTCCTCTTCAAAAGTCTCCATGCGGTCGACCGGGCCTTCGGACGTTTCCACCACCGCGGACTCCTCTTTGCGGACTTTCCGTTTCCGCAGTTGATCCAGGCAGATGTTGGTCACAATCCGATACAGCCACGTATGGAAACTACAATCGAACCGGAATGCATGGAGGTTCCGGTACACGCGAAGGAACGCTTCCTGGTACACATCACGAGCGTCCTCGGGCGACCTCAGGAGATTCATCGCCAGCCGAAGCACACTCTGGTCGTAAGCGCGGACCAGTTGCTCGAAGGCTCCCTGGTCGCCGCGCTGGGCCGCCCGAATTAGCGAATCGACTTGGGAACTCACTCGGGCGCCCACCGCTCCGGCTGCATCCTGGGCCATAGCCACGCTAGCCTGTTGCGTTACCGAACTCCCATTCCTTCATCTGCCTGTGGAATTGGACGCGCGTGTTGCGAATTCGTCACGGTGTCCGGCACAGTGTCCGGATTCGAACGGCGAGAATTTCCTCATCATCGTTTAATTTATTGATTCCATTAAGTATTGCGGTTAACCAGTATACCACCAGCGGAATCCCACGAAGCCCCAATCTGGTGTGCGATCAGGAAGCCCGCCGCAGGGCGCGCCGCATCTGGTCTTCGTAACCGCACACTACGTGGTAAACCATGGCGTCGAAGAAACGCCCGACTCGCTGGTTGAACTCCTGATCCGCATACAATTGTACGGCAGTCATGGGGAAACCCTGTTCGCGAACGAACCCGATGATCTTCTCCTTCAGGATCTGCAGGCGCAGGACGGCCTCGCTCAGCGGAACGTTTTCTTCAAAGCGCATCCGGCCAAAAGTCCGGTAGCGCCCCTTCACTTCTTCGACCTTGTGCGTTGCGATGTAGTAACCCAAGTTTTCCAATATGTTCTGGCACCATTCCCGAAGCTCAAGGTCAGGTTTCTTTGCCAAGTGGCTCATTTCCTGGCTGTTACGAACCGCCTGAATGAGCCGCGCGGCGACCTCCCGCCAATGAGATTCAATCAGTTGAACCAGTTTTGCCGATAACATGCCTCTCCTCTTTGCGTCGTGGGCATCGGTGGGTTTTCCGCACCCAATCGCTTGCGTGAAAAACCCCGGTTCCCAACTCCTATTATCTCAAATACGACGTTTCGATCCACAATCTGATGATATTCGCGACAACAGGGTGTGGAAATCGTATTGCAAGGAGGGCTTCGAGCTCAACTGGACCTGGAGAGAGAACCGGTGGACAACGAGACCCTGACAATCACGGACAATCGAACCAAACAGACCTACACCGTACCGATCTACCGCGGCACCATCCGCGCCATGGATTTGCGCCAGATTAAGACCGGGCCTGGCGATTTTGGCTTGATGACCTATGATCCGGCCTTCATGAACACCGCGTCGTGCCAGAGCGAGATCACGTATCTGGACGGCGACAACGGTATCCTGCGTTATCGCGGGTACCCCATCGAACAACTGGCCGAGCACTGCTCGTTCCTGGAGGTGGCTTTCCTGCTGCTGAACGGCCAGTTGCCGACAAGCGACGAGTTGGAAAGTTGGAACAACGAGGTCATGGGTCACACCATGATCCATGAAAACCTCAAGAAGTTCATGGACGGCTTCCACCACGACGCCCATCCCATGGGGATCCTCCTCAGTACGGTGGCAGCGCTTTCCACGTTCTATCCGGACGCACGTAACATTGCCGATCCCAAGTGCCGCCGCAAGCAGATCGTGCGATTAATCGGAAAAATGCCGACCCTTGCCGCGTACGCTTACCGGCACCGCCTCGGGTTGCCCTACATCTACCCGGATCCCGATCTCTGCTACACCAAGAACTACATGAACATGCTCTGGAAGCGCACCGAGCCGAAGTACGTCGCCAACCCGGTCCTGGCGCGCGCTCTGGAAGTCCTGTTCATCCTGCACGCGGACCACGAACAGAACTGCAGCACCAGCACCATGCGCGCGGTGGGCAGTTCCAACGCCGATCCTTATGCAACCACGGCCGCCGCGATTGCGGCGCTTTGGGGGCCTCTGCACGGCGGCGCGAACGAAGAAGTGCTGCGCATGCTGGACGAGATCGGTTCCGCCGGCCACATCCCCGCCTTCATCGACCAGGTCAAGGAAGGCAAGCGGAAGCTCATGGGGTTCGGCCACAGGGTCTACAAGAACTACGATCCACGGGCGCGCATCATCAAGCAGGTCGCCGAGGAAGTCTTCGAGGTCACTGGCCGCAATCCGAAGATCGACATCGCGCTCGAGCTCGAGCGCATCGCGCTGTCCGATGAGTACTTCATCAAACGCAAGCTCTATCCCAACGTCGATTTCTACTCCGGCATCATTTACCAGGCGATGGGATTCACGCCGGACCAGTTCACCGTTTTGTTCGGAATCCCGCGAACGGTGGGATGGTTGGCGCAATGGCAGGAAATGCTGTCCGACGGGGACAAGAAAATCGCGCGGCCGAGGCAGATCTACACCGGCGAAGACAAACGGGACTTCGTGCCGATCACGCGCCGCACGCAACGGGAATTAGTTGGGGTGTAAGCCACCGCTGTACGTTCAGGGGTACAAGGGCCCGGTTCCGCAAGGGACCGGGCCGTTTTTCTTGGCGGGCGTCCCAGGTTCCTAGTTGTGTGCTAGGATTTACCTAGGGAACTCCTATGGCAACGCTCTACGTGGAAAACGTGCCCGAAGAACTCTACGAGGCGCTGCGAACCTATTCTCAGGCTCACCGAAAGTCGATCGCGGCCCAGGTGATCGAGCTAATCGAAGAGAACATACCGACCAAAAGAGAATTGGCGCGCCGGCGGCAACTCGTGCGCCTCGCGGCGAAGATCCGCCGCGAACAACCGCCCCCGCGTGGTCCGTTTCCCAGCGCGGAAGAGATGCTGCGCGAGGACCGCAATCGGTGACGCGGTACGTATTGGACGCAAGCGTCGCCGCCAAATGGTATCTCCCACCTTCCGACGAACCACTGTCGGCCGAAGCGGCGAGCCTGCTCCAGCAGTATGCGGCTGGAAACTGCCGGCTGTTGGTTCCCGACGTGTTCTGGATCGAGGCCGCGAATACGTTGTGGAAGTCCGTCCAACGCGGGAAGATCTCCCGAACCGCGTCGGAAACAGCAATCGAAGCACTGCAACGAACCCAGATTCCGACCGCTCCCTCGCTGCCGCTCTTACGCGAGGCGCTTCAGATTGCTGCGGACTACCGGCGGCCGGTCTATGACGCCCTCTACGTAGCCCTTGCCGTAGCGTCCAACGCCGTCCTCTTGACCGCTGACGAGCGCCTGGCCAATGCACTTGCCGCCCGGTTTCCCATCCGTTGGCTGGGAGCGGTATAACGCCGCACCCAAGCGGTACAATCTCCTCTATGAAATGCCTAGCAGTCGCCCTTTCTGTAGCATCATCCTCGTTCCTCTTCGCCGCGACCCCGGAGAAATTCTCCACCTCCGCCGGCGAACTCCAGTTAACGCCGATCCAACACGCCAGCCTCATGATCCAAGCCGCCGGCAAGGTCATATACATCGATCCTGCCCTCGGCAGGTACGAAGGTCTGCCGCAAGCCGACTACATCCTCATCACCGACATCCACGGCGACCACCTGGCCCCCACAGTGGTTGAGAAACTGCGCAAGCCTGACACGGTCATTCTGGCGCCGAAAGCCGTCGCGGACAAACTCACAGGCTGCACCGTGATTTCCAACGGAGAGACCAAGACCGTCGGCGCCTTCCAGGTGGAAGCCATCCCCATGTACAATCTAAAGCCGGCCGCCAACGGTACTATCTTTCACGACAAGGGCCGGGGCAACGGGTACGTCCTGACCTACGGCGGGAAGCGCCTCTACTTCTCCGGCGACACCGAAGGCACGCCAGAAATGAAAGCCCTGCGCAACATCGACGTAGCGTTTGTCTGTATGAATCTGCCGTACACGATGACGCCCGAAGCCGCCGCCGAGGCCGTGCGCGCGTTCCACCCTGCTATCGTCTATCCCTATCACTACAGCCAGTCCGACCTCAGCGTGTTTGCCAAGGCGCTGGCCGGCACCGGTATCGACGTCCGCCTGCGGGAATGGTATCCGAAATAAGACGCGATTAGACTACCGCCCGCCGCGCCCGCCGCCTTCCGATGACGGTGGCACGATACCCTTGAGGCGGAAGTACACCGCCATGTATCCGTATTCTTCGTTGTCATGGGTGGTGGCGTAGATCAGCGTTCCGAGTTTCGTGCGCTGGCCCACGGCCTCCTGGAAATTGGCGTCGGTGAGGCTGTCGAACGCGGCGTCGCATTCCGCGAAAGAGGCCGCCAGCGCAGCCACGAGGTCGGCCTTGGTGGTCTTGGTGCCGGCGTCTCCCCGCTTCCGCTCGCCATGGACGCTGCTGCACAGGCCGGTCTGGGCGTCGGCGATATGCGCCAGCAGCGCGCCGAATGTGCGAATCTCCGGGACCGGCTGGAAGCTGTAGTTTTCCTCCGGCATCTTCTCGGCGGCTTTTGTCAGATTGTTCTTGACATTGGTATAGTTGCGTTTCGCCTCCACGATCAGCGGGCTGGTGTTTTGCGCCTGGAGCGCACCGGCGGCGGCAAGCGAGACGGCGAGTACGAAAAGGGTAGAACGGTTCATTCTGGATCAACTCCTTGTCAGTGTGAGGATCGTTAGACCTCTGCCATTCTACCCCACGCGGCGCCTGCACCCTGATTTTTGGTCCGGAGATTTCACTTGACGCAGGTCGCACTCGCTGTTATGTTTCTCCTAGATATCTAGGAGAAGCATGGGGAAAGCCAACCCGGACGTACTGCAGGGCACACTGGACCTTCTCATCCTCAAGACCCTCTCGCGAGGCAAACACCACGGCTACGGGATCGCGGTTCACATTCAGCAGGTTTCCCGGGACTCGCTGCGCGTCGAAGAGGGGTCACTCTACCCTGCCCTGCACCGCATCGAGCAGGACGGTTGGATCCGCTCGGAATGGGGCGTATCCGGCAACAATCGCAAAGCCAAGTTCTACGAAATCACGCCGGCTGGCCGCCGGCAGTTGGCGCTCGAAGAAAAGAAATGGGCGAACCTGACGTCCGCCGTAGCAACCGTTTTGAAATTCGCCTGAGTGCGCACAAGCTTTGACGCTTGTGCCACGGACGCCGTATTACTATGTCCTGGATCCGAAGACTCACCACCACCCTTCGCCCACGGCGCCTCGACGCTGCCCTCGACGACGAACTTCGGTTTCACATCGAACAGCGCACCGAAGACTTCCTCGCGCAAGGCATGACCCTCGAGCAGGCTCGCCGCGAAGCATCCCTGCTTTTCGGGAACCGCACCCTGTTGCGCGAATCGGCGCGCGATCGGGACGTCCTCGTGTGGCTGCAAACTACGCTGCAGGATCTGCGTTACGCCTTGCGCACCCTGCGTCGCAATCCGGGATTCGCAGCCGCGGCGGTCCTTTCGCTCGCCTTGGGCATCGGCGCCAACACAGCGATCTTCACGTTGCTCGACCAGGTCCTGCTGCGCAACCTTCCCGTGGCCCACCCGGAAGAGCTGGTCCAACTGGAACCCGAGGGCGCTATCTACGGCACCAACATCGGGAGTGACTCTTTGTCTTATCCGATGTACCGCGACCTCCGCGACCGCAACCAGGTATTCAGCGGGCTGATTGGCCGATTCCGTGTGCCGCTCAGCGTGGCATTCGGCGACCGCACCGAACGTGTGGAGGGCGAACTGGTAACGGGCAACTACTTCCAGGTGTTAGGCGTCGGCGCCGCTCTCGGCCGAACGTTCACCCCGCAAGACGACATCACGCCCGGTGGCCATCCCCTCGCGGTGCTGAGCTACGGCTACTGGATCGACCGCTTCCTCGGCGATCCCGAGGCTCTGGGCCGGCGCATCATCGTGGACGGACGCGCGCTAACCATCGTCGGGGTCAGTCAAAAAGGCTTCGACGGCATCGCGCCGGGCCACTCCGCCAAGATCCGGATTCCGATCGCCATGAAAGCCCAGATGACTCAGGGCTACTTCTCCGAGTTCTTCAACCTCGAGAACCGGCGTGCCTATTGGGTCGAGACAGTCGGGCGTCTCAAGCCAGGCGTCTCACTGCAACAGGCGAAAGCATCGCTGCAGCCGCTCTACCACTCTGTGCTGGCGATGGAGGTGCTTGAAAAAGGGTTCGAGAAGGCGTCGGCCAGTGATCGCGCCGAGTTCCTGAAATCCGCCCTTGCGCTCTTGTCTGGCTCGCGCGGTAATTCGAGCCTGCGGGAGGATTACGAGGAGCCGTTGCGCATTCTCATGGCGATTGTCGGCCTGGTCCTGCTGATCGCCTGCGCCAACGTCGCCAACTTGCTGCTCGCGCGCGCGGCCGCTCGCCAGCGGGAGATCGCCGTGCGGCTGGCGATCGGCGCTTCGGCCGGACGCATCACGCGCCAGTCCCTCGTTGAAAGCCTTCTGCTGGCCCTCGGCGGCGGAGCTGCGGGCCTCCTGCTCGCCACGTGGACCGACCGCTTGCTCCTTCGCTTTATCCCCACCGATTTCGGCCCTCCCAACCTCATCACCACGCCGGACACGCGTATCCTGGCCTTTACTCTGGCGGTGTGCGTGATGACAGGTCTGCTGTTCGGCCTGGTTCCGGCGCTCGCCACGCGCAAAGTGGACTTGGCGCCTGCGCTCAAGGTCGACGCGCGGGCGGCAGCCGGGGGCCGGACCCGATTTCGCCGGGCACTCGTCGTCGCGCAGATATCGTTGTCGGCGCTGCTGCTCATTGCGGCCAGCCAGTTCCTGCGCTCGCTGGCCAACCTGCACCGCGTCGATCTCGGCATGCGGGGTAGCCGCAGCGTCGTGGCGTTTTCGATCAACCCCAGCCTCAACGGACACAGCAAGGAGCAGAGCGTCCAGTTCTATCGCGCGCTCCTCGAAAAACTGCGAAGCTCCGCCGGGATCGAGTCGGTTGGCGCGGCAACCATTCCCGTGCTCAACGAAGACTGGTGGTCGGCATCCATCACCCTGGACGATGCGGGGCCGCAGCCCGACAATAACAACCCCAATGCCAACCTGATATCGTCCGGATTCCTCTCCGCTCTTGGAATTCCGCTGCTGGCCGGACGCGATTTCGCGCCTTCCGACGCCGCCGCTAAGCACCGGGTCGCCCTGGTCAACCAGGCTTTCGCCCGCCAGTTTTTCGGCGGCAGAAACCCCGTCGGCCACTGGATCGGCTTGGACAATACTCCCGGAACCAAGACCGATATC
>Ga0335081_10007329_pt1 | contig 17641 bp, 18 predicted proteins | sample Lox_Sample_35_FD_206713 | JGI IMG/M metagenome (GOLD analysis project Ga0335081, IMG submission 206713) | Soil microbial communities from Loxahatchee National Wildlife Refuge, Florida, United States - Lox_Sample_3.5 | ecosystem: Environmental > Terrestrial > Soil > Wetlands | place: USA... | reverse complement strand
GGCTCCTGCCTCGACCCTCGAACCCGGTCTTTATGCGGTGATCAACACCTCCATGGGCACCATCACCGCGAAGCTGTTTGAGCAGGAAGCGCCGATGAATGTGCGAAACTTTGTGGCACTGGCGCGCGGCACCAAGCCCTGGAAGGATCCGAAAACCGGAGCGATGGTGACCAGGCCCTTGTATAACAACGTTACCTTTCACCGCGTGATTCCGAATTTCATGATTCAGACCGGCGATCCCACCGGCACCGGCACCCACGACTGCGGCATCAAGATGAAGGACGAAATCGTCCCCGGTTTGAAGTTCGATCGGCCGGGCCGGCTGGGTGTGGCCAATATCGGTTCTCCGAATACCGGCGGCTGCCAGTTCTTCATCACGGAAGTGCCCTACCCATCCTTGGATCCGGCGCCGGGCAACAGCGGCTACACGATTTTCGGCCAAGTGGTGGAAGGCCAGGAAATCGTCGGCAAGATTGCGCGCGTGCCACGTGACGGCAATGACAAGCCACGTACGCCGGTGAAGCTGGTGAGTGTCACCATCAAGCGGATCGGGCCCGCTCCGGCCTCACCTCAAAAATCTACCGGAACAAAGAAGACAACTAAGTCCGACTAAGCCGCCTTTGCCTCAAGCTTGCGCCGCGACCTGGCGCAGCACATACGGCAGGATGCCGCCAAACCGGTAGTATTCCACTTCTTGGGGCGTATCTACCCGCACGTCGACCGTGAAGGTGGTTTCCGATCCACTATCGGCCACCGCTCGCACGGTCGCCTGACGTTTGCCGTTTAACAGCGCCGGACGCACGCCGGTGATGTCGTAAGTCTCTTTGCCTGTGAGTTTCAAGCTGGCCGCATTTTCGCCCGCGCGGAACTGCAGCGGCAGCACTCCCATGCCCACCAAGTTTGTGCGATGGATGCGCTCGAAGCTCTCGGCAATCACGGCCCTCACACCCAGCAGGGCGACGCCTTTGGCCGCCCAATCGCGAGAGGATCCGGAGCCGTATTCTTTGCCTGCGATGATCAGCAGCGGCACGCCGTCTTTTTGGTACTGCATCGAAGCATCGTAGATGAACTGCTGCTGTCCGTCAGGCAGGTGGACGGTCCAGCCGCCCTCGATCTCCGGTACGAGCTGGTTCCGTAAGCGGATATTGGCAAGCGTCCCACGGACCATCACCTCGTGATTGCCGCGGCGGGCGCCGTACGAGTTGAAGTCTTTGGGTTGCACGCCGTGCGCGATCAGGTATTGGCCGGCGGGGCTGTCTTTCGGAATCGAACCGGCCGGCGAAATGTGATCTGTGGTGACGGAATCTCCCAGCAGCGCCAGCACGCGCGTCGATCGGAGGTCGTTGACCGATTTTTCCGGATCGACCATCTGATCGAAATAGGGCGGCTTCTTGATATAGGTCGAGCCGTCATCCCAACGGAAGATTTCTCCTGTCGGCACGGGCATTGCTTGCCAGTTCGCATCGCCGTCGAACGCGCGCGCGTATTCCTGCTGGAACATCTCACGCCGCACGGCGGCTCGCACCGTCTTTTGCACTTCGTCATTGGACGGCCAGATATCGCGAAGATAGACCGGCTTGCCGCTGGAGTCCTCGCCCAAAGGATCCGTTGTCAGATCGAGATCGATCCGGCCGGCTAAAGCATAGGCGACTACCAGAGGCGGCGAAGCCAGATAATTGGCTTTGACCAGAGAATTGATCCGGCCTTCGAAGTTGCGGTTGCCGCTGAGCACGGCCGCCACTACCAGGTTGTCTTTTTGCACGGCCTGGGCTACGGGTTCGGGCAGCGGGCCGCTGTTGCCGATACACGTGGTGCAGCCAAAGCCGACCAGATGGAAATTGAGTTTCTCGAGATACGGCAGAAGCCCCGCTTCGCGATAGTAGTCAATCACCACCTTCGACCCGGGCGCGAGACTGGTCTTCACCCACGGCTTCGGCTTCAACCCGCGGTCGACGGCCTTCTTCGCGACCAGCCCGGCCGCGAGCATCACCGAAGGGTTCGAAGTATTGGTGCAGCTCGTGATGGCCGCGATCACCACCGAACCGTTCCCGAGCGTGACGTTCTGGCCATCGATCTGCGCCGATGAACTCTTCGCCGGCCCGCTGAATGCGGCGGCGAAGTTCTTCTTCACATCCGGCAGCTCAACCCGATCCTGCGGCCGCTTCGGCCCGGCCATCGAAGGATGCACGTTGGCGAGATCCAGCTCGAGCGTGTCGGAATAAGAGGGATCGGGGGTCGCATCCGTCCGGAAAAGGCCCTGCTCCTTCGTGTAGGCTTCCGCGAGCGCGATGAGTTCGGGATCGCGGTTGCTGAACTTCAAGTATTCGAGCGTTTCCTGATCGACCGGGAAGAAGCCCATGGTGGCGCCGTACTCCGGAGCCATATTGGCCACGGTGGCGCGGTCGGCCAGCGCAAGCGCGGTCAAGCCGGGCCCGTAGAACTCGACGAACTTGCCCACCACGCCTTTTTTGCGCAGCATTTGGGTGATCGTCAGGACAAGATCGGTGGCCGTTGCCCCCTCTTTCAAACGGCCGTGCAGCTTGAACCCGACCACCGGCGGCAGCAGCATCGAAATCGGCTGTCCGAGCATGCAGGCTTCGGCTTCGATGCCGCCCACGCCCCAGCCCAGTACGCCGAGGCCGTTGACCATGGTGGTGTGCGAATCGGTGCCCACCACGGAATCGGGGTACGCGCGCCCGGTCGCGCGGAACACGACTGATGCCAGATATTCGAGGTTGACCTGGTGAACGATGCCGGTGTCGGGCGGCACCACGCGAAAATTCTGAAACGCCGTCTGGCCCCAGCGCAGCAGCACGTACCGCTCTTTGTTGCGTTGAAACTCCAGCATCGCATTGAGTTGAAACGAATCGGGGGAGCCGAAGTGATCCACCTGGACGGAATGATCGATCACCAGATCGGCGGGCAGCAGCGGATTGGCGCGTTTGGGATCGGCGCCCAGAGCGCGCAGCGCATCGCGCATCGCGGCCAGATCCACCACGGCGGGCACGCCGGTGAAATCCTGCAGCAGGACGCGCGCCGGCATGAAATTGATTTCCTTATCCACCGTGCCGGCGGCTGTTCCCTGCGCTACGAACTGGATGTCGTTGGCGCTTACGCGCCGCCCGTCTTCCTGCCGCAGCAGATTTTCGAGCAGGATCTTTATCGAAAACGGCAGCCGGGAAACGTTCCCGATGCCTTTTTGTTCGAGCGCGCCGAGCCGGAAGTATTCGTATTCATCGGTACCCACGCGCAGCTTCGCCGCTGCGCCGAAACTGTTCTTTGACATTACCCCGATTATATCGAGCTACCGAGGCGTTTCCTTCGCTTGCCGCGCCACCACTCTCACACCGGCCTTTTCGCTCACGGAGTGTCCCGCTTCGTCGGTGGCAGTCAGCGTGTACTCGGTATCTTTTTGCGGCGATACTTCCACGCAATGGCTGAGCGCGGGGTACACGTCTCCGACCGGCGGCTCCACCCGAAGTGTCTTCGCGTCAATCACGCTGTAACACAGGCGCGTGGATTTTCCGCGCTCAACCACCGGCGGGCTCACGTAGAAATTCTGGATTTTGAGCCGGCCGAGCTGTTCCAGAGTGCGTTGGGCGTCGGCCGCATCCTTCTCGGCGCGCTCCTGCTCCACCTGATGAGTTGCCTGGCGGCGCGAGTAAAACACCCACGCGTCGTAGATCAGCACGGCCAGCACAGCCAGCGACAAATACGGCAGCACGCGGCGGACTTTGGCAACAGATGCCACGCTATTCGCCCATGACTTTGAGGATGACGCGCTTCGGCCGCTGCCCGTCAAATTCGGCGTAATAGATCTGCTGCCATGGGCCGAAATCGAGCTTGCTTTTGGTCACCGGCACGATGACTTCATGGTGCACCAGGAGGCTCTTCAAATGCGAATCGCCATTCGTCTCGCCGGTGCGGTGATGGCGGTAGTTCTGCCGGAACGGCGCGAGGTTTTCCAGCCACTCATCGATATCCGCGAGCAGCCCGTCTTCGGCGTCGTTCACCCAAACACCGGCGGTGATGTGCATCGCCGAGACCAGGATCATCCCTTCCTGGATGCCGCTCTTACGTAACGCGGTCTCCACCTGCGGCGTAATATTGATATATTCCCGGTGTTTCTTGGTGTGGAAGGTCAGGTACTCGGTATGGAATCGCATAGCGCGATCTTACAACCAAACCCCGGAAAGGACGGACAGGTCCTGCTGGTGGACGATGAGCCCGCGCTATTGAAGATGATGAGCGTGTACTTGCAGCGGCGCGGCTTTGCGGTGACCACTTCGTCGAGCACCGACGAGGCCTCCGCGATGATCGACGCGCAGCCGCTTATGTACTCTGTCGCGGTTCTGGACGCGACCATGGCGGGGCTCAGCATGGAAGATCTCGCTTTGAAGATGCTCCAGGCGAATCCGTCTCTCCGCGTCCTGGCGGCCAGCGGATATCCTGTGGACATGAGCCGGTTGGAGGTGGCGGCTCCGGGGCGTGTCGGCTTCCTGCACAAGCCGTTCACTCCGGAGATGCTCGCCGACTCGGTCCGGAGGATGATTGCCGCGCAAAAAGAAACCGAAATTTGAGCTGGGCAAGGAAGTGAAGGCCATCGCCCGCGAGCGGGTCGGCCGCATTCCCGCCTCCAAACCGATCGAGCCCAAATCTTCTCGCAAAAAACCGAAGCACCCGAAGCGGATCGAGGAGGAGTCTTCGTGAACCGCGCGCGTCCGGCGCGCCGGCTCGACGGCGGCCGCTGGTCGCGGCGCGAATTCCTGGCGTTCGGCTGGCTCCCTTTCTTTCGGCCCAAGCACATCAGCCTGGCCGGAGCGCGATTCCGCATTATTCGCAGAGGCCACGCGAAACGACGCTTCCTGTTCATCCATGGCAATGAGGAAACGGCGCGTGCCGTGCTGACCGAATTCATGGAAACGCACGACGGCGTGGCATATTTGATCGAGAGTCACACTCGCAACATTCCGATTGAAGGCGGCGAAATCGATCCCAACCGCATGTTTTCGCAGGTCGGCGCCGAAGCCAGCTTGAAGAACTTAAATCCCGCCTGGATGCCGTCGCAGCTCGATCGCGCGCTGCGAGTGCTCGCACGCGGGCGCGAACACCTCGTCCATGCGCTGCTGCCGCCCGACCGGGGCCTGATCTGCGCGCTCCACAACAATTCCGAGCAGTATTCGGTGACAGACGAGGTGCCGATCAGCGATGGAGTTTCGCTGAAGGAACCGGGCAACCCCCACGCGTTCTTTCTCTGCACCGAGCCGTCCGACTTCATGATCCTGTCTCGATCCCCCTACAACGTGGTCTTGCAGCACGATAAACCGCAGGCGGATGATGGATCGCTGTCCCATCTCGCGGCCCTCCGCGGTGTGCGTTATCTGAATCTCGAGGTGCGGCTCGGGGATGCGGGCAGGCAAATGGAGATGCTGCGCTGGGCTACCGGCAACCTGCCTTGATCCGGTAACAAAGACGGCGCCGCGTTGTATACTTTCTTGGTTATCACAAATACCATTACCAACCCCGGCAGTCTCACTGCGCGGGTGTCAGGAGAAATGTGGAATGACTCAGGTCGTGACGAATTCAACGGAAGCGCTCACCGGAGCCGAATTCAAGAAGCAACTGCGCGCGGGAAAACCCAAATTGGGCATCTTCCTGAACTCGCACAGTCCCACCGTAGCCGAGCAGTTGTCACACAGCGGTTACGACTGGCTGCTGGTCGACACGCAGCATGGGCCGATGGGCAACCTGGAGCTTTCAGCCATGCTCGCCGGTATCGCCAATGGCGGCGCCAAGTCGATGGTGCGGGTAGCCGGATATCACGACCGCGGCGGGATCCAGCAGGCTCTCGATATGGGCGCTGACGGCGTGTTAGTTCCGTATATCAACAACGCGGAAGAGGCGCGGCAAGCCGTGAGCTGCGCCCGGTACCCGACCGCCGGAACCCGTTCGGTTTATTTTCCGCAGCGCAGTATGAACCGCGCCGGCCTGCTGGGCTATGCCGGAGCTGCCAACGAGAACGTGATCGTGGCGCTCCAGGTCGAGACCGATTCCTGCATCAAGAACATCGATGAAATCGCCGCCGTGCCTGGTGTCGACATCCTCTTCCTCGGGCAGAACGATCTGTGCATGTCGATGGGCCTGTACGAAAAATATAAGTTCCCCGATATGTACACGTCGCCGGAGCTGAACGCGGCCACGGATAAGCTCCGCGCCGCGGCGAAGAAGAACAACGTCATCCTCGGCCTGTTCCTGTTTGGAACCGCGCGCGTCGGCGAATTTTTCGATAAGGGGTTCACGTTCGTCAGCGTCGGTAACGACCTGCACCATATCCTCACCCAGGCAGGCGCCTACGTGAAGGACGTGGAAGGGGTCGCGAAGGAGAAGGGCAAGACCTGGAATCACCGGCCGACCGCGCTGTTTTAATTAATGCTCAGCCAGAAGCTGCGCGAGTGCGGAGTGGTGGGGGCCGGCGGGGCCGGCTTTCCCACCTACGTGAAGGCGCAGGCGCAGGCGGAGTTCGTCCTCGCCAACGGCGCCGAGTGTGAGCCGCTCATTCACAAAGACGCGGAGCTGATGAAGCACTTCGCTCCGCAAATCGTGGCCGGGATGCGAGCCATGATGGATTCGACCGGCGCCCGTTCCGGCAAGTTCGGCGTGAAGACCAAAAACGCCGAGGCGATCGAGGCCCTCAAACCGCATCTCAATCAGACGGGCATCGATCTCGTCACGCTCGGCGACTTCTACCCGTCGGGCGATGAATACGAACTGGTGTACTCGGCCACCGGAAGGTTGATCCCGCCGGCCGGCATCCCGCTCCAGGTCGGCTGCGTCGTGAACAACGTCGAAACGCTATACAACGTGGCCCTGGCCGAACAGGGCACGCCAGTCACCGAAAAATTCCTCTCGGTGTGCGGCGCCGTCAAGGAGCCGAGGAGTTTGTGGGCTCCCGTGGGGACCCCCTTCCGCGATCTCGTTGCGGCCGCCGGCGGCGCCCGGGCCAACGAGTACGGCATTTTCGTCAGCGGCATCATGATGGGCACCCTGACCTTCGATCTGGATGACGTCGTGACCAAGACCACCGCCGGTCTGATCGTGCTGCCGAGCGATCACTATCTGATGAGCCGGCGAACCCGGTCGCAGACGGAAATGAACCAGATCGGCAAATCGGCCTGCGACCAGTGCTCCTATTGCACCGAATTCTGCCCGCGTTATCTTCTGGGATACGAAGTGGTGCCGCACAAGGTGATGCGCAGCCTCGGGTTCACCTCCACCGGTGCGGAGATCTGGAACCAGTGGGCGGAGTTGTGCTGCTCGTGCGGCCTGTGCACGCTCTATGCTTGTCCCGAAGATCTCTATCCGAAGGAGGCGTGCGACCAGGGAAAGCATGACCGGCGCGCGGCCGGGCTGAAATTCGTGCAGCAGCGGCCGGTCGAGGTCCATCCCATGAAGGAATATCGCCGCGTTCCGCTCGCGCAATTGCGCAAGCGGCTGCAGGTCGAGGAGTACGAGCGCGAAACCCCATTTAGCGATGTCCGCCTTCGCCCCGCTCAGGTCCGGATCAAGATGCGGCAGCACGCGGGAGAGCCGGCGATTCCCTGCGTGGGCGAAGACCAAAAAATCGAAAAGGGGCAGGTCGTCGGCCGCATCGCCGATTCCCAGTTAGGCGCTCCCGTGCACGCCAGCATCGACGGGAGGGTGCGCCGTGTTACCCCGGAATTCGTCGAGATTGTGAGATAAGAATGGCAGGAAACTCGATCGGACTGATTGAACTCACCAGCATCGCCGCCGGTTTTCAGGTGACCGATGCCATGCTCAAGGCGGCCGATGTCAGCCTGGTACTTTCGCGCTCCATCTGCTCCGGAAAGTACATGGTGATGGTGCGCGGCGACGTGGCGGCTGTCGAGGCGGCAGTCGCCTCCGGAACGCGGGCCGGCCACTTTTCGGTGATCGATACCTTCGTGATCCCCAACCTGCACGAATCGGTATTCCCGGCGCTCAGCGGCATCAGCAAAGTGGAAGCGCTCGAAGCCCTGGGAATCGTCGAATCGTTTTCCGTGGCGTCGTTGATCGAGGGCGCCGACGCCGCGGTGAAAGCCGCCAAGATTCAACTGATCGAGATTCGCCTCGCGATGGCGCTTGGTGGGAAGGCATTCGTCACCCTGACGGGCAGTGTGGCCGCGGTGCAGAGCGCGGTGGAAGCGGGCGCGCAAAAAGTGGGGGCGAAGGGGATGCTGGTGAACAAGGTAGTCATCCCCAGCCCGCGCCCGGAACTGCTCAACGAGATGATCTGAGCCCGCCGGGGACTCCCTATTACTTCGTCGCCGGATCCCAGTGCTCGTCCGCCTTGCCGTCCACCATCCGCCACATGTCAAACCACGTGGTTGTGTACGGGTTGCCCTTTGAATCTTTCCGGTTGGCCACGGTGACGACTGTCACCAGATCGCCTTCTGCCAGCACCGCGACCACGGGGGCCATGAGCTTATCGCAGCTTGCGGACTTGGGGCGGCTGCTGAAGAACTTCACCACTCCGGCCAGCCCGTTTCCGGCGTTCGGGTTGTGCTGGATATACCGCTGCGTCAGCCATTTGTCGGCTTGATCCCAGTAATTGCATTGCAGCAGTTCTTTTTCGATGTGATAGGCGGCCTGTTTCATTTCGTTGATCTTTTTGTTCTTGTCATGGAAGAGTGCTTCCACGTCGTCCGCCGGCTTGACCGGCTCCTGCGCGACGGCGATCACTCCACCCGCCATCGCAGCCAATGCCACGGCAACAGCAAATCGAATTTTCATGCGTACTATCGTTAGCCAGCCCAACCAAGCGTGTCAAGCGCGGGAAGTGGCGCATGTTGCGCCATCCGCTGCCAGAAACAAACGACTTGCTCGAACCGCCGTGGCGCAACTTGCGCCACGGCGCAAGGCGGGCTCGGTGATACAATACCCCGCTATGATCACGTCCGCCGCAAGCCGCCGACGTTTTTTGCGGTTTCTCGCAGGCAGCCCGCTGTTTGCGCGAGCCTGGGCCCAGCCATCGGAAAATCCGATCGGCAGCGCGAAAGACGCGCTCAGTCTCATGGATTTCGAGCCCGCCGCGCACAAGGTGCTGCCGCCGGCCCATTGGGGCTACATGGCTTCCGGCGTCGATGACGACTACACCCAAAAGATCAACCGCGAGGGCTTCAAGCACTTTCAACTGCGCCCGCGCCGCCTGGTCGACGTCAGCAAAATCGATACGAAGACCGAAATCTTCGGCACGACCTGGGAATCTCCGGTCTTCTTGTCCCCTGTCGGCGGCCAGCGCATGTTTCACCCCGATGGCGAAGTGGCAGTCGCGCGCGCGGCTAAAGCCCAAAAGACCGTCCAGATTCTTTCCAGCGCCACTTCGATCGGCGTGGAAGACGTCGCGCACGCGCTCGGGTCTCCGCTTTGGTACCAGCTCTACATGCCCGTCAAATGGGAGGGCACCGAGAAACTCGTCCACCGGGTTGAGGAGGCGGGCTGCCCCGTGCTGGTCTGGACCGTCGACCTGCTGGGCGGCCGCAATCTCGAAACCGCTGAACGCTTTCGGCGCATGGACACGCGCAATTGCATCGATTGCCACGCCAGTGCGCGCGGCGGCCGCGCCGTCGCCGATCTGCCCATGTTTAAAGGCATCGAAGGCGGCATGAACCCGTCCTTCGCCAACTGGGCATATGTCGACCGGCTCAAGAAGCTAACCAAAATGAAGCTGATGCTCAAGGGGCTCGATACGCGCGAGGATGCACGCCTGGCGCGCGAGCACGGCGTCGACGGCATCATCGTCTCCAATCACGGCGGGCGCGCCACCGAGACCGGCCGCAGCACCATCGAGGCGCTCTCAGAAGTGGTGGATGCCGCCGGCCCGCAAATTCCCGTATTGGTCGACGGCGGCTTCCGGCGCGGTACGGATGTGTATAAAGCACTGGCACTTGGGGCGCGCGCCGTGGGCATCGGCAGGCCGTACGTCTGGGCACTCAGCGCGTTCGGCCAAGAGGGCGTAGAGCGGGCGCTCGAGATCCTTCACGCCGAATTGCAGTTGACCATGCGCGAGTGTGGAACGCCGTCCATCAAGCAGATCGCGCGGTCTTCGGTGATGGATGCGGTTACACGCCTGTAACCTGACTGCGTCGTTTCGGGTCTTGTATTATGGTCCATGGATTGGTTGCAGGCCGTTCAGCTGCCCTAAAGGCTTCCCATGATGTCCCTCTTTGAAATTTGCCAGTGGCTCCAGAACACGGAGTTCGGAACCAGTCTGCGCGAATCGATCTGGATGTTTCCGATTGTCGAGAGCACGCATGTGCTGGGGCTCTCCATTTCCGTCGGCACGCTGCTTTGGATGGATTTGCGGCTCACCGGAAAGTTCATGAAGAACCAGCCGATCTCGCAAATCTCCCGTTCGGTTCTGCCCTGGACGCTGGTCGGTTTCACGATCATGACGATCACGGGCGTTCTGTTGTTCTGGTGCCAGGCCATTAAGGCGTACAACAGCATCTTTTTCAAAATCAAAATCGCGCTGCTGTTTTTGGCCGCCGTGAACGCGATTGCGTATCACACCACGATCTATCGGCGGATGGATGAATGGGACAAAGCCTCGCCGCCGCCGCTCCAGGCGCGCTTCGCTGGCTGGTTCTCGATTGTGCTTTGGATCGGCATCATCATAGCCGGCCGGAACATGGCATATAGTTTTTAACGTTCGCCGCAGAGGTACAATTGGAACTCCTTTTCCCTTTCTTCAAATGGTGCGATGGCACCTGGATCGGCGAGACCATTCGGGGGTCGAAATACCTCTTCCCCATCATCGAGGCCATTCACCTGCTGGGCCTCACGGTTCTGCTCGGCGTCATGGTCATCATTGGGCTTCGTCTGTTCGGCTTCATCTTGAGACACGAGTCCACGCGTGATGTGGCTACCGATTTGCGGCCGTACACGTGGACCAGCATCGTCGTCATGCTGGTCACCGGGTTTCTGCTGTTCTCCTCCGAAGCGCTGAAGTGCTACGACAGCTCCTCGTTCCGCTTCAAGATGGCGTGCCTGATTCTGGCGCTCCTCTTCCAGGTCACGATTTATCACAAAGCCACCACCTCGATGGATGTGGACAAACGGCCGGGTTTCGCCCGGTTGACGGCGATCCTGGCGCTCGTGCTGTGGTTCGGCGTGGGCCTCGGCGGCCGCGCCATCGGCTTCCTCTAGAAATCTGTCGTTATGCCCGAACTTCCGGACGTGGTCGTCTACGTCGAGGCGCTGCGCGACCGCGTCATCGGGCATAAATTGAACCGGGCGCTGATCCGCGGCCCGTTTCTTCTTCGCTCCACTGCGCCCCCGCTCGAGTCCGTGTTCGGCAAGACCGTTCGTGACGTGCGCCGCGTGGGCAAACGGATTGCCCTCGGCTTCGAAGAGGATCTCTGGCTGGTGTTTCACCTCATGATCGCCGGCCGGCTCCACTGGCGCGCGTCGGCGCCCAAATCGCTGGCGCGAAACACGCTCGCAATTTTCGAATTTGATTCCGGCGTGTTGCAGTTGACGGAGGCCGGCTCGCAGCACCGGGCATCGCTGCACGTCGTGGCCGGCAAAAGAGGGCTCGAGGCTCTCAGCGCCGGCGGAATCGAGCCGCTCGAATCGGATCTGGCCGCCTTCGAAAAAGCGCTGCGCTCCGAAAATCACACGCTCAAACGCGCGCTGACCGATCCGCGCCTGTTTAGCGGCATCGGCAACGCCTATTCGGACGAGATTCTGCATCGCGCCCAGCTTTCGCCCGTGGCCATGACCCTGCGGCTCACGCCCGCTGAGGTCGAACGGCTTCATCACGCCACGCGCGAAACGCTTCTCGATTGGACGGCGCGGCTTCGCGCCGAAGCCAAGACGGGCTTTCCGGAGAAGGTCACCGCGTTTCGTGAGGGGATGGCGGTTCACGGCCGCTACGGCCAACCCTGTCCGCGCTGCGGCGCCAAGATCCAGCGTATCCGCTACGCCTCCAACGAGACCAATTACTGCGTGCGCTGCCAGACCAATGGCAAGCTCCTGGCCGACCGGGGTCTCTCGCGCCTGTTGCGCGAGGACTGGCCGCGCAGCCTGGAAGAGATGGAGCTTCGAAAAACGCAGCCTCGCCACGATTCCGCTTGACTCGGACCCTGGGGCCGGCTGGATGCTACGGAAAGAGCCCGTGAGCAAGCTTTACCGCATCCACCAATTCGCCCAAGCCGCCGGCGTCACCGGAAAGGCTCTTCGCCATTACGAGCGGCTCGGCTTGCTCAAGCCGCGCCGGACCGACGCGGGTTATCGCCTCTACGCCGACGCTGACCTCGATCGCATCGAGCGAATCACCGCGCTGAAGTTTCTCGGCCTGCCGCTTAAACAGATCAAGGCGGTGCTGGATCGTCCGGGGGTGGCGCTTCCTGAGGCGTTGCGGCTGCAGCGCGGAGTGCTCGAGCAGCGACAGCGGGCTCTGGCGCGCGCCATTCGAGCAATCGAGGAAGCTGAGGAGGCATTCAGCTCCGGTCAAGCCGCCGAAGCCGCAGCCTGGAAACGAATCATCGAGGCAATCACCGTGCAAAACGACGTCGAGTTCATGAAGAAGTACTACAGCGACGAAGCCTGGCTGAAGCGGCAGCAATACTATGAGCACTGGCCTCCGGCGGAATTTGAAGATCTCTTCCGCGAAATCGGCGCCGCGCTTGGTGAGGATCCGGCCGGCCAAAGAGCACAGGCGCTCAAAACGCGCTGGAGGGAGGTTCTCAATCCCCGGGTGACCGGCGACCCGGCAGTGCAGGCGGGCGCTCTGGCGGCCTGGAACGATCGCGAGCATTGGCCTGAGCCGATGCGGCACAAGGTTCGGGACTTGAAGCTCGAAGAGATCGTCGACTTTCTGGCGCGCGTGATGTCAGCCAACTGGAAGAAATTGATCACTGCCGAAGAATGGATCAAACTGCCGGAGAGCCGCCGGCATCCGACCGAGCCCTGGAACCAATGGGTACTGCGCGCGCAGATGGCGCTCGAAGAAGATCCGCCGGGCGAAAACGCGAGGGCGCTTGTCCTGCGCGTGATGGAACTATAACGCATCCGGCCACGCCCCTGTGCCTATAATGAGGCTTCGGACCCAGCATGGCAGCATCCACCGTAACCCTCCGGCACGATTGGACTCTTCAGGAAATTGAGGCGATCTACGCAACTCCGCTCCTCGAATTGGTCTTCGAGGCGCAGAAAATCCATCGCGAAAACCAGCGGCCGAACCAGGTGCAGGGATGCAAGCTGCTCAGCATCAAGACCGGCGGCTGTCCCGAAGATTGCGGATACTGTTCGCAATCCGCCCACTACGATACGGGCGTCGCCCGCCGCGAGTTGATGAGCGTCGACGATACGCTCGATGCCGCGCAGCGCGCGCGGGCCGAAGGCGCGACGCGTTTCTGCATGGGCGCAGCCTGGCGCAACGTTCCGGGCGGCGCGGCGTTTGAGCGTGTTCTCGAGATGGTGCGCGGCGTGCGCGCCCTGGGTCTGGAAGCCTGCTGCACGCTCGGCATGCTGACCGACGCCCAGGCCGATGCGCTCGCCGAAGCCGGTCTGAGCGCATACAACCACAACCTGGATACATCGCCCGAGTTTTACGGAGAGATCATTCATACCCGCACGTATCAAGACCGCCTCGATACGCTCTCCCGTGTACGCCGTGCGGGCATCACGGTATGCTGCGGCGGCATCATCGGAATGGGCGAAGATCGCGCCGCCCGCCACGGCCTCTTGCAGCAGCTTTCGGCGCTGCGCCCCCATCCCGAGAGCGTCCCCATTAATCTCCTGATGCCGATGGCGGGCACTCCGCTTGCCGATCAGCCGCCGCTCGATCCGCTCGAGCTGGTGCGCACGGTCGCGACCGCCCGCATTCTCATGCCGCGTTCGATGGTGCGGCTGAGTGCCGGCCGCGTCTCACTTTCCGAAGAAGCCCAGGCGCTGTGCTTTTTAGCCGGCGCGAACTCCGTCTTCCTCGGAGAGCGCCTGCTCACTGCGCCCAATCCTGTGGCTGATGCCGATACGCGGCTGTTTGAAAAACTGGGCGTGCAATTGACCGGGAGTTCCGCCGTTGTCTAGCCGGCTGGAGCGTCGCCTCCGCGCGAGCCTCTCGGAATTGGAAGCGGCAGGGCTGATGCGCTCGTTACGGCCGCCCTCCGGCATCGATCTCTCTTCGAACGATTACCTCGGTCTTGCCGCCCATCCGCTGCTTCGTCAGCACATGGCCGACGCGATTCTGCGGGACGGATGCGGCAGCACCGGCTCGCGCCTCCTCCGCGGTGAGCGCGACAGCTTCTCGGGAGTCGAGCGCCGCTTTGCCGCATTCAAAGGAGCCGCGCGCGCGCTCTACTTTTCGAGCGGCTATCTGGCCAACCTGGCGGTCCTGACAACGCTCGCCGAAACGGACGACGTCATTTTCTCTGACGAGCGCAATCATGCCAGCCTGATCGATGGCATGCGGCTGTCGCGCGCCCGCCGCGTGATCTTTCGGCACTGCGATGCCGGTGCGTTGGACCGGCTGCTGCGCGAACAGGGAGCACAGTCGCAGGCGTTCGTCGTAACCGAATCGTTGTTCAGCATGGATGGCGACATCGCGCCGCTCGCCGCTTACGCTGCGTTGTGCCGCGAGCACGGCGCGGCCTTGATCGTCGACGAAGCGCATTCCGTCGGAATTTACGGAAAGCGCGGGACCGGCCTGCTCGAAGCGGCCGGCGTGGACGCGCTGGTGTCGATCGACACCGCCGGCAAAGCTCTCGGCGTCTCTGGCGCGTTCGTTTCGGGGCCGGCCTGGGTGATCGATTCGTTGATCCAGCGGGCCCGGCCATTCATCTTCTCGACCGCGCCGCCTCCCGCCATCGCCGCCGCCATCGATGCAAGCCTGACCATTATCGAGACCGAGCCTTGGCGGAGAGACACCGTTCTGGCGCGAGCCGATTTCCTGCGCCGGCGGCTCCGGGAAACCGGCATCGCCGTCCCGGATGGCGTTTCGCAAATCATCCCCGTCGTCGTGGGCGATAACGACCGCGCCGTCACCGTCGCGCAGTTGCTGTGCCGGCAAGGATTCGACGCCCGCGCCATCCGTCCTCCCAGCGTTCCACCCGGCACGGCGCGCCTGCGGCTCACGATCCACTCCGATCTTTCCGAGGCCACGCTCGACGCCTTTGTCTCCGCGTTGGCCGGCGCTCTCGAGGAGGCCGCCGTATGCTCCGCGGCCTCTTTGTAACCGGCACCGACACCGGCATCGGAAAAACCGTAACGTGTGCCGCCCTGCTGCACCGGTATCGTTCCGCCGCGTGCCTGCGCTATTGGAAGCCGATCCAGACCGGCATCGAACAGGATGACGATACTGCCGAAGTGCGCCGGCTGGCGGCCTGCCGCGACGACGAGATTCTCGCCGAAGGCATACGCCTGCGCTGCCCGGTCTCGCCGCATTTGGCCGCGCAGTGGAGCGGCATGACGATCCGCCTCGCCGAGGTAACGGCCCCAATTGAAGCGCAACCGCGCGACAATCGCTGGATCGTCGAAGGGGCCGGCGGCGTGCTAGTTCCCATTAATGACAAGCAGTTCATGACCGATTTGATGCGTGCCCTGGGGCTGCCGGTGGTGGTGGTCGCACGCTCGGCTCTGGGGACTATCAACCATACCTTGCTCACGGTCGAGGCCTTGCGGGCACGGTCTCTACAGATCGCGGGCGTCGTGATGGTCGGCGAGCCGAATCGCGACAATCGCGCCGCTATCGAGCGCTATGGTGCCGTCGCCGTTCTTGGCGAAATGCCTTTCTGCCAACCGCTCGATGCCGGGGTACTGGCCGCCTGGGCGCGCACCGGACTCGACCCGGAAGACCGCCTGCTGGAGTATCTGCAGTGAAGAGCCTCGCGGATCGCGATCGCGCTTGCGTCTGGCACCCGTACACTCAGATGCTGACTGCCCCGCCGCCATTGCCCATCGTGCGAGCGCAAGGCGTGTACCTCTACACCGACGACGGCCGCCGCATCCTCGACGGCATCTCTTCCTGGTGGGTCAACATTCACGGCCATGCCCATCCGAAGCTGAATGAAGCGCTGGCGGCGCAGGCGCGCGAGCTCGAACACGTCGTTTTCGGCGGCTGCACCCATCGGCCCGCGGTCGAACTCGCGGAGCGTCTGCTCGAAATCCTGCCGTCGCGATTGACCCGTATCTTTTATTCAGATAATGGCTCGACCGCCGTGGAAGTCGCGCTGAAGCTGGCGCTTCAGTATTGGCGAAACCGCGGCCAGCCGCAGCGCCGCACGTTTATTACGCTGCACCATGCGTACCACGGCGATACGGTCGGAGCGATGTCGGCCAGCGAGGATTCGGTATTCACTCGCGCCTTCGCCCCCATGCTCTTTTCCGTGGTGCGCGCTCATGCGCCCTATTGTTATCGATGTCCGCTCGGGTTGCGGCGGGACGCCTGCCGCATCGATTGTCTCGGCGACCTCGAGCGCTCTCTCGCCGAAGCCGGCGATTCGGCCGCCGGCGTCCTGATCGAGCCGATGCTGCAGGGCGCGGGCGGAATGATCGTCTGGCCGCAGGAGTTCCTCGCCGGAGCGCGTCGTCTCTGCGATCAATCCGGCACCCTGCTGATTGCCGACGAAGTGTTGACCGGCTTCGGCCGAACCGGCCGGATGTTTGCGTGCGAGCATGCAGGCATCCAACCCGACGTGATTTGCCTGTCGAAAGCGCTCACCGCCGGCTACATGCCCATGGCGGTCACCGCCGCCACTGAAACCATCTATGACGCTTTTCTGAGCGAAGATCGCGGCAAAACCTTCTTTCACGGCCATTCCTTCACCGCCAACCCGCTGGCCTGTGCGGTGGCGCTCGCCAGCCTCGACCTGTTTCGCGAAAATGCCGTGATCGAGCGCGTGCAGCGGCTCGAGCGCCAGTTGCGCGACGGCCTGGAGCCGCTGCGCGCTCTTCCCTGTGTCGGCGATGTCCGCGTGATCGGCGGCGTGGGTGTGGTCGAGTTGCAGTCCGCCTCGGCGGATTATCTCGACCAGGCAGGCCCGCGGCTGGCAAAAGCCTTCCTCGATCGCGGCATCCTGCTGCGCCCTCTCGGCAATATCCTTTACTTCATGCCGCCCTACGTCATCACCGACGCCGAAGTCGCGTGGGTGTTGGAGCAGATGTCGGAAGTCCTCGAGGCCACAGAGTAGGCCCCGCTTATCGTTGGTGATCAGGGATCTGCCCGCAATGTCGCTCGAAATGACACTCTGTCGCCTGCGTTCGGTCTTCGGCGCGCGAGTACTCGCCGCAAACGATTGCAAAAACTACAGGTCGGACATGCTGATGCATTGGTACTGCGCGTGCGAGTAATCTGGCGCACGCCGCCGCCGCGCGCCGATGGGTAGCTCGAGTAACTTTCGAGGACTGCCATCGGTCAGCGGGGTTTTACTTGCCATCGTCATCTCCGTACTCTGTTCCCTCAGTACGGCCCTGGTATCGCTGATTCTTGTCCGTTTTCCCGTTCCGCCACATAGTGGCTGTAGTTGCTCCGAGCGTCACAAGCGGGGCAGCCACAAAGGGACACGGATGCAGCAGACCTACCTGGCAAAAGAGAGAGCGCTACCGAGCGACACGAACGAGTATTCGTTCCTGGGCCTGACGG
>Ga0335081_10007328_pt1 | contig 17641 bp, 18 predicted proteins | sample Lox_Sample_35_FD_206713 | JGI IMG/M metagenome (GOLD analysis project Ga0335081, IMG submission 206713) | Soil microbial communities from Loxahatchee National Wildlife Refuge, Florida, United States - Lox_Sample_3.5 | ecosystem: Environmental > Terrestrial > Soil > Wetlands | place: USA... | reverse complement strand
TGGCTTTCCTTCACGGCTGTCCTTCTGCTGTCCATTTGTGCGGCAGCGGGCAACTCCAGTGACTCTCAGCCGTCATCATCCCTGCTTCAGGTCTTCGTTGAACCGACAGACGGCTACAAGCCTGTGCTGGATGCATTGAATTCAGCCCAATCCTCAATCCTCGTAGAGATGTATCTTCTGACAGACAAGAACATCATGAGGGCCCTTGAGAACGCCAGTTCGAGGGGCATTAAAGTCAGGGTCATGCTTGAGGAATTGGCCTACCAAAATCCTGCCGATCTCAAAGCTATTATGGACGCCTTCAACTCTTCTGGCATATTCGTCAAGGCGGGCAGCCCTGCTTTTAGTCTCACCCATGAAAAAGCGATAATCGTAGATAAGAAGATCGCTCTGATCATGACCCTCAACCAGGATCATACTGCTTACACGAAAAACCGCGAGTTCGGCATAATCGATGGCGATCCTAGGGACATTGCCGAAATAACATCCACTTTTGATGCAGATTGGAATCGAACTGTTCCGGAGTTGTCTGATCCAAACCTGGTATGGAGTCCCGTGAACTCCCGGGAACGAATCATAGCCCTATTGGACGCTGCCAACAGGAGCCTCGAAGTGGAGAATGAAGAGATGCAGGACAAGGTGGTTGAGGATCATCTCATCGCCGCCGCCAAAAGAGGTGTGGATGTGAAGGTTGTCATGTCTCCGCCTGAATCCATGTCTCCGTCTAAATCCAAGAAAGACGCCAACGCGCCGGGTAGGAATAGGATATCAAAAGGTGGCGTCAAGGTGTGTCTTGTAACGAAGCCTTACATCCATGCGAAGCTTATAACTGCCGACGGTTCTGAGGCCTTTGTAGGGTCCGAAAACTTTTCACCGACTTCCTTGGACCGCAACAGAGAGCTGGGCATCCTGGTCAACGATTCGAATATCATTCGGGTTTTGTCTTCCACCTTTGACGCCGATTGGAATGCAGGGAATCAAACGCTGAGCAACCTCTCGAAGCAGGTTTCCCCAGTAAAAGCAAAATATATTAAGTCAGGAAAATTCACGAAACGCTTTCAGGGGCAGATTCGAAAGAAGGACAACTGCTTGACCAGAGCCATCTTTATTTTTTAGAATCAATTTAGATAATATAAAATATAATATATTGTTATTTCGAGTAGCAATTTCGGAGAAAGATGACGCCTAGGAGATGCCTTCCTTCAGCAACCTATTTCAATTCCCATGGCTTCGGTCTTCCTATGCTCATCCACGAGTCTGAGTTCGCTGAACACATTAGAAAATACAAAAATATCCTCTACCTCTGTCACCGCAACGCCGATCCCGATGCCATTGGAAGCGGCTTTGCCCTTCAGCAGGCATTTGGAGGCACTCTTGGGGCCGTGGAGGATCTGAGCAGATCAGGCCAGGCTCTGGCAAAGGTTATCGGAGCTGTGGTTTCGATCAACCCCGAGGCTGAGGACTACGATTTCGTGGTGCTGGTGGACGCCTCTGTGCGGCTTCAGATTGGCAACTTCAGCCCCAAGAGCTACGCTGTTGTCGATCATCATCTGGACAAAGGTCTACTGACTGGAGCTGAATTCTACATCCAGAGGCCATCCAACTCGGCGGCAGAGATAGTATGGGCGATTCTCAAGGAGAGCGGGATCAAGGCGGATCGGAATACGGCTATGGGCCTCCTGGTAGGTATCATCTCCGATACAGGCAGATTCAGGCGCGCAAAGCCTGAGGCCCTTCGGGATGCAGCCGAGCTGATGGAGGCGGGAGAGCTTGATTACGAAGAGGTTCTGCAGGTCCTCTCCCTCCCCCAAGGCATCTCCCAGAAGATGGCGGTGCTGAAGGCGGTCACCAGAGCGGAGATAGAGCGAACGGGCGACTGGATAATTGCCACCACCGAGATCAACGCATACGAAGGCTCTGCGGCGATGGCGCTGGTGGACCTTGGAGCGGATGTCGCCTTCGCTGCAGGAAGGCATGGTGAGATAACAAGGGTGAGCGCCCGGGCAGGGCGGGAGGCATCCCGAAACGGCATGAACCTCGCAGAGATTCTGAGGGAGCTGGGCGAATCGCATGGTGGTGAGGGAGGCGGCCACAGGGCTGCTGCAGCCCTGGAGACCAGAGGCGAGCCAAAGGTGCTTTTGGACGAGTGCATAAAGAGAGCCGCAGCGGCTCTGCGCTAGGATGCGCGCTCCCTCTCAGCAGCCTTCTTGAGAGCCTCGATTCCTGGCAGGGGCACGCCCGAGAGGTAGGTTATGCTCGCTCCACCTCCCATGCTTACGTGGGAGAACTTGGATTCAAGGCCCAGCTGCTCGATGGCAGCCACCGTATGCCCGCCACCTGCGATGGAGTATGCCGATTGCGAGGCTGCTTTCAGCAGCTCCACCGTCCCGAGCCTGAACTTCTCCCGCTCGAAGATGCCCGTCGGCCCGTTAAGCACAGTCACCTTCGCATCCTTCAGATCCTTGGAGTAGCTGACAATGGTCTCAAGGCCTATGTCGGCGATGGGCAGGCTGCTCGGCAGCTTGTCCACGCTCACCTCCACCCTCTCGCCTTCCTTGTCCAGGGCCACATCTACGGGCAGGGCGATCTTTCCTGGGAAGTCCTTCAGGAGCTTAGCTGCGACAGGTATCTGTTCCATGTACTCCTGATCCTCAACGAACTTCCTGTTGGCTTCGCCCACATCGATGCCAGCGGCCATCATGAAGACCGTTGCCACGACCCCTGAGGTGAGGACTCTATCAGCTCCCCCGCGGGAAAGAACGTTTTTGGTAACCTTGATAGAGTCGTCTGCCTTTGTTCCACCCAGAGAAAAGACGGTTGGATGCTCATGTCCTTTGAGACCCTTATCGAGCGCGGTGATCTCCTTGTCCATGAGCAGCCCTGCTACGCTCGGCAGGACCTCAGTGAAGCCGACGACGGAGCAGTGGGACCTGTGAGAAACGGCAAAGGCATCGTTTACGAAGAGATCGAAAAGGGGAGCGAGCTTCTTGACCATGTGGCTCTTGGCATGCTCTGCGGGAGTCCGGTTCATGTTCTCCTCAGCATAGAAGCGCGTGTTCTCCAGAAGCAGCACCTCTCCAGGCACAAGGGATTTTATGGCCTCCCGGGCATGAGAGCCGAAGATGTCGTCGATGTAGGTGACTTCGCGGCGCAGCAGCCTCGTCGCCAGGCGCGCATGAGCCTCAAGGGTCGTGAAGTCCTTCTTGCCAGCGCGGCTCTGGTGCGCCATGAGGACGACCCTGCAGTCCTCCAGGGCGCGCAGCGTCTCCAGGTGGCTTTTAATGCGCTTGTCGTCCAGGATGTTCCCGCTCGGGTCCATGGGGGAGTTATAGTCAACCCTAACCAGTACCCTCTTGTTGTCAAGCATGACGTCATCCAATGTGAGATAATCCTTCAACTCTGTTCCTCCCGGGTAGCGAGAAGGTTGACGGAGGGAATATATAGCCGTTGCTTTTCCACATTCAACATTGTACGCATTTGTGCTGACCGCTCTTCTCCGGCATAGGCTGCCACTCCTCCAGCCCAAGAACAAGCTCTGCCAGCTCCTTCAGAGTTTTTTCGTCCAGTTCCGAGAGCTTCACCCTTCGCAGGGCGTTCGGAACATCGATGTCCGCCATGACGATCTTCGGGAGGCTGCTCTGCTTGAAGCCCTCCACCACAGCAAAGTCCATGCCGTCCTCCTCAAGCTCCGCAAGGGCCGACTCCAGGCCACATGCGCCCCGGCTGACCTTGAGCTTCGCCTGGCCGAGGCCTATAACAATATCGGCACCCGCATCGAAGTGGCGCTTCGTGTCTCCGCGATCCACAGCGTGCCCTGCCATGTTCTTCACCGTCCCGACGCGACCGTGTTTTGCAAGGAGTCTCACGAGAGCTGTGACGAGAGTAGTCTTTCCAGTCTTCTTGGTTCCTACTACTGCTATTACTTTCATGATGCTATTCGAAAAAGCGATCAGGCCCGCAAGAGCTCGATGAGAAACCGGGCAAAACCTTCCAGGTCAGATATGCGAACGTTCTCATTCAGGCCGTGGGCATTACTCTCAATCTGTCGCCCGACTCCGTAAACGCACGTCGGGATTCCGGTCTTCTCAGTGGCATAGGCCTGATCCAGGCTTCCCTGGGTTCCCGAGATCTTGGGCAGGAATCCCATGCCTCTCTCCACGGCCTGTCTCACCTCTTCAACCCAGGAGTGGTCTGGGTTGACGCTCATGGGGGGATACCCCGGATAGAACTTCAGGTCCATCTCAACATCCAGGGGCTCAAGCGTCCTCTCCATCTCAGCCATCGCCTCCTCCATGCTCTCCTCCGGTATCACACGCCTGTCACCTCGAAGAACGCATCTGTCTGGCACTATGTTCTCCTTGATCCCCCCGCTAATCATGGTGATATTGAGAATGGGCATGACGTTCTTCTTGCCTATCGCCTCCAGGGAAGAGTTGGCTGGCAGCGCAGACGTCCTCGCCTGAACCACCCTCTTTAGCCTCATGAGCGTCTCCATAACAGGAAGCGACCTCTCTATGGCGTTTATTCCGAGAAAGCTTGAGCCGCTGTGCGCGGATTTGCCATGCACAACGACCTCCCATGTGACGATGCCATTGCTTCCGATGACTACGTCATCGGAAAAGCCGTCCATGCAGAGCATGAGGTCTCCCTTCACAAGTCCTAGATCCGTAAGGTAACAGAGCCCCGAGTAGCCGCCCACCTCCTCGTCCGTCGTCAGGAGTATTCTGAGGTTGTACTTGGGCTTGCCTTCCTTCAAAAGGGCCTTCAGAGCAGCGATGAGGGCAGCGATCGACCCCTTACAATCGGAAACACCCCGCCCATAGACTCTGCCGCTCTTCTGAACCAACTCGAAGGGGTCGGTTTCCCAGCCGTATCCCGGCGGAACGACGTCCAGGTGTGCGTAGATCACCAGGGTCTTCTCGGCCCCTGCATCCATTTTTGCCATCAGGTTGACTCGGTCGCCCAACAGCCGGGGATCGTCACATTTTGCCGTGAAGACCTCCTCCGGCATGACCAGCACCTCAGTCTCAAAGCCCATGTCCCCGAAGACGGGAACAAGATGGTCCACGATCTCCTGGTAGTGACTTCCGGGCGGGGCAATGGTCTCGAAACCTATGATATCTCTGAGCATATCCAGAAGATAGGCTGTATCGGGGCAGAGGCATTCTTCAGGCATTTTATCTCCCTCTAAGAGTTAGGTCGTGATAGCCTATTAAATGCTTCTGAGCTCTGTTCTGGAAGTTGGGAGTTGCTCGCAGCTTAAAAAGAGGAACGACGGTCATTGCATCGATGCGTCATCGGCGATCAGGGATCTTCCAGTCATGGCCTGCGGCTTCGGGATATTGAGAAGCTCAAGGGCCGTGGGGGCCACATCAGCCAAGATTCCATCCTTCCTGAGGCAGTGTCTTTTGCCGTCATTTATGATTAGGGAGAAGGGCACTGGGTTTGTGGTATGAGCTGTGTGCGGCTGGCCCGTCTCCAAATCGATCATCTTCTCTGCATTTCCGTGGTCTGCTGTCAGGAGCACGGCGCCTCCCTTTCCTAAAACCTCGTCTGAGACTCTGCCCACGCAGGCATCCACCGCTTCGACCGCCTTCACCGCAGCCTCGAAGATCCCCGTGTGGCCCACCATGTCCGGGTTCGCGTAGTTCAGGACTATGAGGCCGTAGCCTCCCGTCCTGATACTTTTTATGACCTCGTCCGTCACCTCGTAGGCGCTCATCTCGGGCTTGAGGTCGTAGGTCGGCACCTTTGGAGAGGGTATGAGGGCCCTCTCCTCTCCTGGGAACGGCGGCTCCTTGCCTCCGTTGAAGAAGTAGGTGACATGCGCATATTTTTCAGTCTCCGCTATTCTGAGCTGGCGCAGGCCCGCGCGGCTCACCGTCTGGCCGAGGGTCTCCTCCAGGTTCTGGGCAGGGAATGCCACGGGAACCTTCAGGGTGGCGTCGTACTGGGTCATGCATGTGAAATGAACCTTTATGGGCATGGTGGGAAACTCCTTGAAATCCCCTTCCACGAAGGCCCTGGTGATCTCGCGCGCCCTATCAGGGCGGAAGTTGAAGAAGATGATGCTGTCGTTGTCCTGAACAAGTCCAGAAGAATCGACAACTGTAGGCTTCAGGAACTCGTCGTTCTCACCCCTCGCATAGCCCTCAAGCACGGCCTTCTCCGCATTCTCCGCATTGAAGCCGTTCCCTTCTGTGAGGCAGCGGTAGGCCTTCTCCACCCTATCCCAGCGCTTGTCCCTGTCCATGGTGTAGTAGCGCCCGCTGATTGTTGCAACCCTCCCCACTCCAAGCGCTCCCAACCTCTCCTCAAGCTCCTGTAGGTACTTCAGGGCGCTTCGGGGAGGAACATCCCGCCCGTCCAGGATGGCGTGAACGTAGACCCTGTGCAGACCTTTCTCCCTCGCCATCTGCAGGAGGGCATAGAGGTGAGTGTTGTGGCTGTGCACTCCTCCGTCCGAGAGCAGCCCCATGAGATGCAGCTTTCTCTCTCGCGCCTCTTCCATGGCCTTCGCCAGGACGGCGTTCTGGCCCAGAGTTCCATCCTCGACTGAAAGGCTGATCCTGGTGTAGTCCTGATAGACTATCCTGCCCCCACCCAGGTTGAGGTGCCCCACCTCCGAGTTCCCCATCTGGCCTCGGGGAAGGCCCACTGACAGCCCCGACGAGCCGAGGGAGGTGGTAGGGTAGTTTTTCCAGAGTCTGTCGAGATTTGGCTTTCGCGCTCTGGCGATGGCATTTCCCTTCACTTCTGGGCTGATGCCAAAGCCATCCATGATTATGATTGCTAACGGCGACATCTCGCTGAGTTCTCTGTTGGGGAGATATATTAGATCTGTCGTGTTAGATCTATCGTCCATGGGTATGGTTAATTAGGATTTTCATAATTGGAATGGTCCCCATTAGCACACCTATTATCAATGTGCTATCGGGATAGCACTTCAATAAATACATGTCCAGTTACCAGAAGGTCCTATTAGTGTGTGGTGATTGGTCGTGCCTCGAAAAGAATTCAAGGACCGATCATTAACGGTCTATTTTTCCACACTGGAGAAGTTGGCAAAATGGGAAGAGAAGGCAAGGAATGAGTTTGAATCGAGCCTCTCTGCCCTCGCCCGAGAAGCATTGAACCGGCTGGAAGTGAAAGCAAGCCCAGGCCAGACCTTTTGCGGAAGGTATCCGAACTCGATGATGAAAACACCAAGCTCAAGAGCGAACTAAGACTCAAAACAGAATTGCTCAAACGCTTCGATGCCGATATTTTCAGGCTCCAGAATATTGCATTCAATACGCCAGATCACGAGGAGGGAGCACGAAGATATTCAAAAGAGCTGGTTGCCCTGCTCCAAGATGGCCGAATTCACTCATCTCAAGAGATCTTCGATGCTTTAGGAATAGACCCGGTGGATCGGGAAGCCTGTAAGCTTCTTCAAAACCAGATTATTGGCTTGCAGCGTCATGGCCTGCTTTCTGAAACGCCTGCATGATGGAAGTGGTTAGGATGACCCTGAAACGAATCCTGCAAATGGAAAATGCGAAGCTGCTAGAGAACTTCCGGAAAGACTGCACCTTGAGGAAGATCGCTACCACAAAGCGTTATGTTCAGGATACAGCAAGGTTCTTGTCGTGGGCCGAGGCAAGGGTTTAGAACCGCTGAAGACAACAAGAAGAGAGCTGAAAGATTATACCTATTACCTAACCGAGCAAGGCGCAATTTATTCCATTCTAAAACTGAATTTTGCTCACATATAAACTCCTTTTTCGATTATCTCGAAGCAGAAGAATTGATCGAATCGAAATCCCGTTCCAAATTTCCGGAAGCGTCATATCCGGTCGTATAAGAGTGAAGCTGAAAGCCAAACGCGGCAGATCATAGATATCGAGCAGGCCGCTATACTCGTAGGTGCGATCCTGGAGAGCAGGGACAGAGCGATTATTCTGCTCCTGCTTAAGTGTGGCTTGAGATGCCATGAACTCTGTGAACTCAACGTCAAGGATATTGATATCGAAAAGTTGATCATTAACGTCCATCCTTCACAAAAGCGAGGCAATCGCGAGCTTTTCTTCGATTACGAAACTGCAGAAGTCCTTCGGAGGTGGCTAAGCGTGCGATCTCTCAGGAGAGGCGCAGACGAGGAGGCATTATTCATTTCTGCAAAAGGGAACCGCGTCGCAAAAAAGAGGGTTCATGCGATCTGCCGTCGAGCCGCCATCAGAGCAGGGCTACATGATCCGCAGTCAGAAAGACTAGACAAGAAATTTACACCCCATTGCTGCAGGCATTGGTTCACAACAGGCTGATCGAGGCAGGGATGCCGCGAGATTATGTTAAAGAGCTGCGCGGGGATGCTAGGCGAGAAGCTATCGATATTTATAATCATATCGATAAGAAAATGTTAAAAGAGAGCTATTTGACGTGCATGCCGCAGTTAGGGATTTGAAATCGTATTCTGAAGTTCATATGATACAATTCTGTGTCATTTCTCCAAGGCAATAGAATAGTGTCACAGAACAAACCTGCTAGCTGATGCCTAGCGATTCGCCTTCATCTTCCAGTCCCTATGCCGGGCAGCCTCCTCATCCATCTTCGCGCAGTTCCCGAGGTGGACGTTTCGCGTCTTATTGCCTTCCCTCCAGGTAGCCATCCAGTAGGCATACTTCCGAGGTCCCTTCTTTATGGATTTGGTCTTCTCCATCTGCCATACATGCAGGTCCTCAAGCCTAGCCATGTGTCTCAGGGCCTGAGCCTTAAGCCCCTCAGCCTTATCTCGCCTGCTCTTAGCGGCGGGGCTCATCTGCTGGAGCCCTCATTCAGTCGCTCGGGCTTCTTCAAGCAGATAGGCTCCCGGTCCTACTGGAGCTACGGCAAGGTAAATCACGAGGACGGCGCTCTTATTCCCGAGGGTCGAGTGTTGATTAATACCGCCAGAAGCTTCGTCTATTCTGAAGGCGGGTTGAAGGGCGTGCTCATGGCTTCAAGGTTGACCGGCCTCTCTCCGAACCTCACGGCCCGGTTCACGCCCGGCACCCTCATCTCCGGTTATGAGGTTTTCGAGGCCCTGCGCCGGGGCGTGGCAGTGCCATTCAGGAAACGAGACGCTGAGGGACTCAGGGGATTCTCGGGATTGAAGGCTACGGACAAAGGCGGCGTGATCGTCCAGCCAGAGCCAGGGGTCTATGGGGGGGTCCACCACCAAGATGTTTTCTTTTCCTTGGTTTTACTTTAGGGCAGATTATAACCATGAAATTTGAGTACCACTCCAAAACTATTTATCCATCTCCTGAATATCATCCTTTATGAATGAGTTCACAGGTTTAGAATTGTCCCCTAAAAAAATCGAATACATAAAATATATCCTAGAGCAAAAAAATATCGTTAAGACCACGGACATATCCTCTCAGTTCAAGGTTGACCGTTCCACAATAACTAAGACCATTAATGAACTATCAGGTACGGGACTAATAGAGCACATACCTTATCGTGGGATTAGCCTTACCGAACAGGGCAGAACCTACGCAGAGTTTCTAATTCGTCGTCACAGAATTCTCAGCCTGGTGTTGACGCATTACGGGCTATCCGCTGATGAAGCTTGTATTGCGGTCTCTAAATTCGAGGGCTATGTACCTAGAGATATTGTAGACAAAATGTGTACATCGCTTGGGCACCCCACTATGGGCGGTTGCGGAAAGATACAACACGACAAGCGTTGCTGTCCTGCATGTGATTAGATGATCGACTTTATTCTAGCCCTCAGATTGGAGGATGATTTTTATAAGCGAGTCGCAAATATCCGGCCATATACCAGATCTTGATCTGATAACTTACTACAGCGAGAATAATCAGACTCTATTCTCCAGAATCAGCCCCTGGACGAAGTTATTTGCCCTTGTGTCAGTCGTTCTCTTCGTAACCATTGTTGCAAAGCATTCTGCCCTTGATAGTTCTGTATATAGCTGTATTGGTCTACTGGCATCTGGATCGCCGTTAAAGAAACTATTCCAATGGTATCTACTTCCCGTGATGTTCGTCCTCTCTCTTGTCATCCTGCTGATATGGAGTGAGCCAGGGCACCCGCTGATATCCTTGTGGATCTTCGGAAGGAACATAACATTAACGGACAACGGCTTACTGCTTGTAGTTAGGCTCCTGTAAAAAGCGCTCATATCCATGACGTTTTCTATGTTCTTCCTCATGACAACCAAGTACGCTTATCTTTCAACGATGATATATCGCATATTCCCCTCTCCTATAGACCAGATATTCCTCATGTCATACAGATTTATTTTCATAACGCTGAAGATGGTGAATTCCATGATGAAGGCTTTAAAATACCGTGGCGGTGGGCTCATTAAAGGCATGACCAGACAGAGCCAGATGTTCGCGGAGGTGTTTGCCTTGGTCTTCATAAGGTCGTATGATCGTTCGGTGAGAGTGAACAAGGCCATGGAAGCCCGAGGGTACAGTGGAATATATATTGCTGCCACAGGCATCCCACGATTGGAGCATATCGAATACGTATTCATAATTGGGATACTATTAATAATTGGATATCAAATGTTATTTCGTTCTTTAGTTTAGGTGAAAACAATGGCTTTACTGGAAAGTAAAACAACTGAACCAACCGTTTGTCATATCAGTGCCGAACCAGAGCTCATACACGTAGATTGCGTTAGCCACATCTACCCTGATGGTAGCTTGGGCATTCACAATCTTTGTTTCAAGGTCCAAGAAAAGGAGATCGTCGCAGTATGCGGAGGCAACGGATCGGGCAAATCCACCCTCCTAGAACACTTAAATGGCCTTCTCAGTCCATCTGATGTGTGTGTGTCAGTATTTGGAAAAAGATTGGACGCCCAAACTAAGAAGAACTTATGGAAGGATGTGGGACATAGTATTTCAGAGGGCAGAAGACCAGCTCTTTGCTCCTACAGTTCTGGACGATGTCATGTTCGGTCCTCTTAACATGGGAATGAATATTGAGGCTTTAAAAGCTGTTGGGGCGGAAGGGCTTGTGAATAAGATGCCCAACTATCTCAGCGGGGGCCAGAAACGATTGGTGTCCATGGCTGGAGTTCTTGCCATGAAGCCCAAGATCATGGCCCTCGATGAGCCAACTTCTGACCTGGACCCAAATCACGCCGAGATAATCGAGAAGATTATTCTTGAGTTAAAAAATAAGTACGGTATAAGCGTGGTCATTGCAACCCACGATCTCGATCTGGCGGCACAAATAGCGGATAGAATCTGCATTGTGAAGAGTGGCTCTATCATTGCGGAGGGCACTCCTTCTGAGATATTCTACAATTCCGAGCTTCTCGAAGAGGCAGGACTGAAAAAACCAAAGATAGTCCAGATCTACGATGAATTTTGTAAAAGCAGAGGATTAGATCGCAAAAATAGGCCAGTAACAGTGGAAGAGCTGGCAAAGTGTTTTACATGTGGATAAGATTATCTTTCTTGGTTTTAGGCCAACTAATTTGGGTTAATACCAAGTTTTTAAATATCTTCGCATCTGCATTTCGTATCAATCCGCTTAGTATCCAATTGCATTTCACTCAAAGGGCGATAAAATGATTCGTCTGATTCGGTTGCGGAATCATGCAAGAGCAATTGGCTCTCTTTATACGCTTATCTTTCTAAGAACCGCCATGCTTCCAAGCGAGAACGCCAGCAGGAAAACTGCTAAAGCCAGGAAAGACTCCCAAGGAATGGGCTGACCAAGGGCTGCTGCCCTAATACAAATGCTTGAATGAGTCAGAGGGAGCGCATACAAGGCAATCTTCAAGGCCGTTGGAACCTGGTTCACGGAGAAGAAAGTACCTCCCAGAAAAGTCATGGGCAGCAATATCAGGCTGCTAAAAGTGGCCATGTCCTCATGAGATTCAGCCAGAAGTGCTGCCAGTACTCCCAAAAAGGAGAAGGTGAAACAGGTAAGCAGAAGGCTGATAAAGAAGAATGGACCGACATGGAACTTCGGAGCGATCAACGTAGCGACAATCAGAAAGGCGGTAGAGCTGAATAGCCCTCTGACTACGCCTATCATAGCTTTTCCCAAGAGCAAAGATGTCAGGCTAATAGGAGCCATAAGACATTCATCGAAGCTCTTGAAGTATAGCCTGTCTGTGTTTAACCTAGTTCCCGCTCCATTAAAGCTGGTGGTCATGGCAGTCAGGGCGATGATGCCCGGCACGACGAACTCCAAGTAGCTTGTTCCGCTAACGCTCATTCCACGACCAAGGCCCCATCCAAAGGCCACGAGGTATAGCAGTGGGCTGATAAGCGTAGTTACAAGATACTTTGCCCACCTACGCTTAAGCATCATCATATCAGACCAGATTATAGTGTAAGCATCCATTTTACTCTTCCATCACTTTCTGGCCGGTCAGCTCGACGAATACATCCTCTAGATTTGATTGACGCATAACGACTTTATCAGAGACCTTCAGTTCATTGATAAACCTCGATGCCGCCTCTCTATCCGGGAAATAGCTATATTTCGTATGGCCATTGTCCTTGGTCTCGACTGTGATCATCCCCAACTTTTGGCGCATATTTAATGGAGATCCCATAGAGATCAATTTACCTCGGTAAACTATGCCTACTCGATTACAGAGAGCCTCCGCTTCCTCAATATAGTGGGTTGTCAGAAAGACTGTAGTCCCATCAGAGTTCATCCTGCGAATGAGATCCCAGACCCGCCTTCTGGTCTGGGCATCCAGGCCCACCGTCGGCTCATCCAAGAAAAGGAGCTTTGGCCGGTGAATGAGAGCTCGTGCGATCATGGTCCTCCTTTTCATACCTCCGGAGATCTTATCGATAAGTTGATCCGCATCGCCAGTCATATCCACATATTCCAGGAGTTCATCTATCCGCTCTTTCCTCTCTGCCCGAGATAGATGGTGAAGCCTGGCGTGCAGTTCCAAGTTCTCCCTTACCGTCAACTCCCTGTTCAGGCTCAGATGCTGCTGGACTATCCCGAACTGGGATTTGACCCTGATGGGCTCTTTCATCACATCGAAGCCGTTGATAAGTGCATGACCTGAAGTGGGTTTGGTCAGCGTGGTTAGGATGCGAATGGTAGTGGTCTTGCCAGCTCCATTAGGCCCTAGAAAGCCGAATAACTCTCCATCCTCTACTCGAAGGTCCAGACCGTCGACTACCTTGTTGCCCGAGTACTCTTTGGTCAAATCCAATATCTCTATCATGTTTGATTGATCTGCTCCAGTTAAACATCGCTGGAAACATTCAGCAACTCGCCAGCGGACAATGGCGTTTGCCCAAGCATTGCAGTGATAGATTTACAAGGAATTTAATCTTTCTGTATGGCTCATAATATCCCATAGAATTTGGTGTATATCCAAAAACTATTTATTCCGCGGGACAACAAGATAAGTCATGGAAGGTATCAACGGCCTGGAGCTATCACCAAAAAAGAACGAGTACCTAAAGTTTATCCTGGAACAGGAAGGGCCTGTAAAGACCACGGATATCTCCTCTCAGTTTAAGGTTGACCCTTCAACCACAACTAAGACCATCAATGAATTATCTACTACAGGCTTAATACAACACATTCCCTATCGAGGAATAAGTTTGACCGAAAAAGGGAGAAGATATGCAGGGTTTTTGGTCAGGCGTCACAGGATCTTGGAACTCGTTTTGACCCATTACGGGTTGTCGGCTGAGGAAGCTTGTGACGCAGCCTCCATGTTCGAGGGATATGTTCCCAAAGATGTCGTAGATAAAATGTGCAATTCGCTGGGCCATCCCACCACGAGCATCTGCGGAAGGATAGAACACGATACGTGTTGCTGCTGCCCTAAGGACTTAGGAGGTAGATGATCAAATGCATATAATGGAAGGATTCTTGCCACTCAACTGGTGCGTATTCTGGTACGCACTTGCTCTGCCAGTAGTGGCTTATGGGGCTTACAAAATGAACATAATGATCAAAGAGAATCGCGACATTTTGCCCTTACTTGCGGTCTCCGGTGCCTTCATCTTCGTCCTATCCTCCCTGAAGATGCCTTCGGTCACGGGGAGCTGCTCCCATCCTACGGGTACAGGCATAGGTGCGATACTCTTCGGACCGTGGATAACTTCGGTGTTATCAATCATAGTCTTGATCTACCAGGCCATATTTCTGGCTCACGGCGGCCTGACCACCTTGGGAGCCAACACATTCTCTATGGGCATAGTCGGACCAATCGTGGGCTATCTGGTCTATAAAGCGTGCATGAAACGAAATGTGAATTTGTACGTCACCGTATTTCTGGCGGCGTTGTTCGCAGATTGGTTCACATATATTGTTACATCCATCGAGCTTGCTCTGGCCTTTCCAGCAGCCACTGGAGGAGTGTTGACATCTTTCGAGGCCTTCCTGGCCGTATTTGCCATAACACAGGTTCCCTTGGCTATTGTTGAAGGCGTTGTAAGTGCGCTCTTGTTCAAATACATCGTCCAGCTCAGGGGAGACGTCCTGTTAAGGCTCAATGTAGCATCCCCTAGTGTTATTAAGAAACTGCAGGAGACTTCTGCATGAAGCTGGAGTACATAACCATTTTAGTTCTTGTGGTATTCATCGCAACCTTTGCCTATGTCAGCTCAACAGGAAATCACGAATGGAGTGGTGCAGATGATCAACCGGCGAATGTCATCAACGACCTGACTCATGGGTCCTACCACCCCTGGTTTAATAGTGTATGGACGCCGCCTAGCCCTGAGATAGAGAGCCTGCTCTTTGCCCTGCAGGCGGCCTTCGGCGCTATCATCATCGGTTACTTCCTTGGCTACTACCGCGGCTTGGCGAAGGCTAAAATCGCGGCACCGCACCTCCCGAGGAGCAAGAAGGAGATTTGAATGCACGACCTGCTAGATGACTACGCCCATTCCAGCGCTCTGAGGGACACGAGTCCGAGGCTAAAGCTGTTGCTCGGCCTCGGAGTCATCCTCCTTTGCGTTTCCTCAGCCACGCCGATAGCGCCTTTATTCATAGCCGTTACTATGAGTCTCATTACTTTGAGGTTGGCCAAGATCCCAGTACGTTTCTATTCCATGCTTTTGCTTATACCATTCTCCTTCTCCCTGCTGAGCGCCGTAGTGGTGGCATTCATACATGGCGGGGGCGATCAATTATTTGCCTTTAACATCTTCGGCATCAGCTTGGGCATCAGAGAAGAGGGGGCCAACCTGGCCCTGCTTCTGATCGCCAGGACCTTTGGGGGAATGTGCTCTCTATTCTTCATAGCCCTTACCACGCCCATGATCGAGATCTTCTCGATCCTGAAGTCCCTGGGCCTGCCCGACTTTTTGGTCGAGCTTTCCATGTTGATCTACAGGTACATCTTTGTCTTTGTGGATCAGGCTGCCATGATCCACAGCGCTCAGGTGATGCGGTTAGGGGACGCAGGAATTAAGAATTCTCTCAACTCCTTCGCCATGCTATCGAGCGTTCTATTTTTGAGGGCATGGGAGCAGGGCGAAAGGCTCATCGTAGCTATGGATGCCAGGTGTTACGATGGCAGGCTCGATCTCATGGACCAGAGCAGTAAGGCTGGGCATAAGGCAATCTTTGCAGTGATGGGGTACATGGCCGTGGTTGCTGCCATTGCAGTTTTGACCAAAAACATCCAACTGCTGTAAGGTTAAATGACAGTCATCCTCGAAATCAGAAACGTTTGCTATTCTTACGGAGACGGGACAGAGGCTCTGAAAGATGTGAGCATATCTCTAGAAGAGGGGAAGAAGATCGCCCTGGTAGGACCCAATGGAGCTGGCAAATCAACCCTCCTGCTCATGTTCAACGGAATCCTGCGCCCAAGCGCAGGAGAAGTCATCTTTCGTGGTCAGCCCCTGCGGTACGATTCTTCTTCCCTGCGAGAGATTAGACGTAAAGTAGGAATGGTCTTTCAGAACTCCGACGACCAGCTCTTCGCTCCTACGGTTTACCAGGACGTGGCCTTTGGGCCGGTGAACCTGGGCTATCCCAAGGAGGAGATGAAGAAGCATGTGGGTTATGCCCTGGAGTATGTGGGCCTTTCAGGTTACGAGCGCCGCCTGCCTCACCACTTAAGTGGCGGCGAGAAGAAAAGGGTGGCGATATCCGGCATCCTGGCCATGGAGTCTGAGGTGATGATTCTTGACGAGCCCACTTCTAACCTCGATCCTGCCAGCTCCGAGGAGATTATGGACATGCTGGACGAGTTGAACTGCGGCGGAAAGACCATGATCATCTCTACGCACGACGTGGACCTGGCCTACCGCTGGGCCGACGAGGTGGTTCTAATGGAGGACGGGAGAGTGCTCCGCCTAGGCACTGGGCCCGATGTGTTTGGAGATGCTAGTCTAATTAAAAGAGCCAGGCTGAAGCTGCCGATAGTCGTGGACCTCTTTAATGAGCTAGTCAGCAGGGATTTGCTTAACGGCTCTAGGCCGCCCAGGAATATCCTGGGGCTGACCGATCTTCTGGAGTCCAGAAACCGAGGGACAATATCCAGAGGGACCTTAGGCACTATCCACATCTGCGACGTGGATGGAGCCGATCCTGAATCCATTTCAGGTATCCTGGATAAGTCACACGTAAGTTATTCTGGAGCCATGGGCACCAATGCCAAAATGGTGGCCAAGCGTTCTGGGATTCCTCTGGACTTCACTTACGGCGTCATAGACAAGTGTATTCTCAAGGCTCTGACAGGCAAGAGCTCTCTGATAATGACCTCGGGAAGAATGATGGACCATGCCATGCGCAGGATACAGACCTATTGCAAAGAATCTGGAGCCGAGATTGAGGTGATCGAGTTTGCTTTGCCTTTGGGATCGCATACAGTCAGGTATGACCTGGCAAGGCAAGAAACTATTGTGCTAAAGGAGCCCGGATAGGCTGGCAGAGATGGCTCATAATGAAAAAATGGTGCAATCCGATCGTATCGCATATCATACCTGCAAATTTAGCCTCAGGCATGCTCACTGCAAGCTAAAAAGCGTTGATAGGCAAGGTTGGCAATACATTTGTCTGCCCCCAGGGGCGCGGCAAGAAGAATATCAATTTTCTCCCCGTCCTGACAGAGGACTGCTTTGCCTGTGCCGTTCATGCCAAGCTCCCGAGGTATGTGTTCGCTGACGTGCACTCCGCTGTTCAGGAAGATCGGCAGAGCCACTATCTTCTTTATTTTGGTGCCTGTAAAGCTTTGGAGGCCAGCATGAATGTCGGGTTCGTTCGTGTTCAGGTATGCCGTCCTGACCGGCCCGGGGTGGACATTCCTTATCATGGAGGCCGTAGATTCTATCAGCTCTCTGTTGTACGGGAGCCGTGACCCCTGTCCGAGCACGAGTATGCCTATATCTTTCAGTGAATATACCACAAAACCACTCATGGAAAAAATAAGATAGATTTCTGACCCGGCTGCCCATATGCGGGCTAACTCAAGAACTGCTTACAGCAGTCGATAAATCGACTGTAGGCGAGGTTGGCGATACATTCATTTGCTCCCAGGGGCTCGGCGAGAAAAATATCGATATCAACACCGTTCTGTCTGAGAGTTGCCTTTCCAGCACCGTTCATGCCAAGCTCTCTGGGTATGTCTTTGCTGACGTGCACTCCGCTGGCCAGGAAGACCGGAAGAGCCACTATCTTCTTTAT
>Ga0335081_10007327_pt1 | contig 17644 bp, 18 predicted proteins | sample Lox_Sample_35_FD_206713 | JGI IMG/M metagenome (GOLD analysis project Ga0335081, IMG submission 206713) | Soil microbial communities from Loxahatchee National Wildlife Refuge, Florida, United States - Lox_Sample_3.5 | ecosystem: Environmental > Terrestrial > Soil > Wetlands | place: USA... | reverse complement strand
CGTTGGCGAAGGCGTCGGCCGCGGGCGTCGCCGCCGACCAGATGCCGTTGCAGGCCTCCTGCCTGCAGTCGCCGTCCAACGTCTTCATCGGCCCCTGCACGACTGGACAGGTGCAGGTCGCCTTGGTCGGATCCTTGTCGTCGACCACGCACGGGGCGCCGTAGCACCAGCTCCAATCGGTCTTGGCGTTCTCGCAGGACAGCGTCCTGTGGCTGTCGTTGAACCGGTTCGAATAGGTGGAGATCAGATAGGTATGGCCGCCCTGGCGGACCGGACCGCGGTCCGAGCAGGCGCCCGGCCCCATCGACCAGCCTGTGACCACCTCGCACGAGCACGCCGCGTGATCGATGCTGTAATTGCCGAGCCGGTCCGTGGTCGGGATGCCGACGCACGGGGCGCGGATGCACAGCGCATAGGTGCCCTCGCAGAACACCGCTTGGTTTTTGATCGAGGCGAGGACCTCTTCCGGCCCGAGCGTCGCCGCCGCGGTCGTGGCGGCGCCCGCCATGGCGGCCAGCAGCACGGTCACGCTCGTCCCGATCCATCGCAGATGCTGCATGCCCCTTCCCTCCCCCAGGCTGCCGATCGGCGGCCCGGGCGCCTTGGGCCAGATCAAGCAAAATCCATTATGACAATCTTAGGTTGATCCGACAAGCGCGCCGGCTGCGCCCGCGCCCGGACTAGCGCACGAAGCGATAGTGAAACCGCTCGCTGCCGTCGGCCTCGATCCGGCCCATGGTCGGATGCGGGAAATGGATCGGCAGCACGAATCGGCCGGTGCCGGCGCTTTCGCTCAAGAACTTGCGCCGCGACTGCGCCGCCTGCTTCTGGTCCCAATCGAACACCGTCGACCAGCCCGGCTCGCGGCATTGCAGCGCGTGATGCATCAGATCGCCGACCACGACGGCGTGCGCGCCGCGCGAGCGGATATGAACGCAGCAATGGCACGGCGAATGGCCGGGCGTCGGCTGCAGCCAGAAAGTATCGTCCAGCGCAAAGTCGTCGTCGACCAGCAGCGCCTGGCCGGCTTCGACGATCGGCGCGCAGTTATAGGGAAACACATTGCCGCCGCCGCCCGGCCGGTTGCCGCCGCGCTTGGCCTCCTCTTCCCAGGCGGCGTATTCGCGCCTGTGGAAGATGTATTTGGCGTTGGGGAAGGTCGGCACCCAGCGGCCGTCGCGCAGCATCGTGTTCCAGCCGGTGTGATCGATGTGCAGGTGGGTGCAGAACACGTAGTCGATGTCGGTGAAGCGCAAGCCCGCGACGGCAAAGCCGTCGAGCCACGGCTTCTTCGGGAAGTCCATGGGCGGCGGATAGTTCTTGTCCTCGCCGGTGCAGGTATCGATCAGCACGGTGTGCTTGGGGGTACGCACCACGAAGGTCTGGTAGGTGATGACCATCTTGCCGGACGCCGGATCGAACACTTCCGGATCGAGCGCGGCGAGATGGCGCTTGCCGACGTCCGGGGTGTAGGCCGGGAACATCTCCTCCGGCTTCCGCCACGGCCCGTCGCGCTCGATGATGCTGGTGATGGTGACGTCGCCGATGTTGAGCTGTTTCATTCCCTGTCCGTTTCTGGGCTGTGAGTGTGGGCCATCGGCCCGGTTCAACAGATATCAGATTGCTGCTCGGCAGCCACTCCCCTTAAATCGCACGGCAGACGGCAAGCGCAGAGGGAATTTGAAGTCAAGGATCGCCCTCGGCGACCGCCGCAGGCGGCGGGCCTTCGGCCCGTCCTTGAGTTCAAAATTCTCTCTGCGCTCCAATGCAACCGTGCGATTTAAGGCGAGAGTCTGCTCGCGGCCGAACCAGGCGTCGCGATCCGCCTACACTGGCACTTTCACCGTGGCGCGCAAGCCGCCGAGCGGGCTTGCGCCGAGCGAAATATCGCCGCCGTGGGAGCGGGCGATGTCGCGGGCGATGGCGAGGCCGAGGCCGGTGCCGCCTTCGTCCTGGTTGCGCGCGTCGTCGAGCCGCAGGAACGGCTTGAACACGTCCTCGCGCAGTTGCTGCGGAATGCCCGGCCCGTCGTCGTCGATGGTGACGGTGAGCCAGCGGTGGTCGCGATGGCCGGTGATGGCGACGGTCGAGGCAAAGCGCATGGCGTTGGAGACGAGGTTGGCGAGGCAGCGCTTGAACGCCGCCGGCCGCACCGTGACCTCGGGCTGGCCGTGGAACGCGGTCGAGGCGCGATGGCCGTGGCGCTCGGTGTCGAGCCGCAGCTCTTCGAGGAGCGCAGCGATATCGGTCGGCGCCGGCTGCTCGCCGGTGTCGCCGCGGGCAAAGGCAAGATAGGCCTCCAGCATGCCGGCCATCTCGTCGACGTCTTTCTTGATCGCCTCGACCTCGGGACTGTCGCCGATCAAGGCGAGCTCGAGCTTGAACCGCGTCAGGATGGTGCGCAGGTCGTGCGACACGCCGGCCAGCATGGTGGTGCGCTGCTCCATGGCGCGCTCGATGCGGCCCTTCATCTCCAGGAACGCCGCGGCGGCGCGGCGCACCTCGCGGGCGCCGCGCGGGCGGAAGTTCACTGCCTCGCGGCCCTTGCCGAAGGCCTCGGCGGCATCGGCGAGCCGCACGATCGGCTTGATCTGGTTGCGCAGGAACAAGATCGCGATGGTCAGCACCACGATCGAGGTCAGCACCATCCACGCAAGGAAGATCAGCGAATTGGCGTCGTAGACATCGGGGTGCCGCGCGAACACCCGCATCACGGTGTCGTCGAGCCTGATGCGGATCTCCACGATCGAGGAGCGGCCGACGGTGTCGATCCAGAACGGCAAGCCGATCTGCTTGCGGATCTGGTCGGACAGGCGGGCGTCGAGCTGGGAGAAGAACGGCTTCGGCCCGGGCGGCGGCAGCTCGGTGCCGGGCAGAAAATCGACGACGAGGCCGAGGCGGTCCTGGGCGATGCGGCGGATTTGCGCGCGGTTGGCGGCCGCGTTGGAGCCCGGCGGATAGGACTTATAGACGTCGATGAGAGTGGCGATCTCCTCCGTCACCGCCGACGACAAGTAATAGTTCACCAGGCTCGATTGCCGCTCGATGAACATCAGCGCCACGATCGACTGCAGCACGATGAGCGGCATGATGACGATCAGGAGCGCGCGGGCATAAAGCCCGTGCGGCATCACGGCGCGCAGCCACAGCGTGAAGCGGTCCCACGGTCCGGTGATGTAGCTTGCGGCGGCCACCAGCGCGCTTGCCGCGGTGACCAGGCGCCCGGCCGCGACCCGCAGACGCCCGAGATTGTCGTCGAAGCTGCTCATGGCGTGCCGTTTTGCTGCTTCGGGGACCGTGCTCCTCAAGGCGCCGCGACCAGCCGGTAGCCGATGCCGCGCACGGTCTGCACGATCAGCGGATTGGCCGGATCGCGCTCGATCTTGCGGCGCAGCCGGTTGACCTGGACGTCGACGGTGCGCTCGCTGACATTGTCGCCGCTGCCGGCCAGCGCCTGCCGCGGCACCGTCTCGCCGACGCTTACGGTCAAGATGCGCAGCATGTCGCGCTCGCGGTCGGTGAGCCGGATCGCCTCCTCGCCGCGGCGCAATTCGCCGCTCGCCACATGAAACACGAACGGGCCGAAGCGCACCGATTCCGCGGGCGCCGCCGCCGGCGGCTTGGCGCGCTTGAGGATATTGGCGATGCGCAGCGAAAGTTCGCGCGGCTCGAACGGCTTCGCCAGATAGTCGTCGGCGCCGATTTCCAGGCCGCGAATGCGGCTTTCCGCCTCGTCGCGCGCGGTCAGCATCAGGATCGGCACCGTGGACGAGGCGCGAATGGCGCGGGCGAGATCGAAGCCGTTCTCGCCCGGCATCATGACGTCGAGCACCAGCAGATCAAATTTGAGGCCTTCGAGCTTGGCGCGCGCTTCTTTCGCGGTCTCGGCGGTGGAGACGCGGTAGCCCTCGGCGACCAGGAAGCGCAGCAGCAGCGCGCGGATGCGGCGATCGTCATCGACCACGAGCAGGTGCGGCGCGTCGTCCGACGGCGCTGCGGGCGAGACCGCGGGCGCGGGCGCCGGCGCCGTCATGAGCCGCGGCCGTGCGGGCGCGCCCGGTCGGCATTGGCGATCAGGCGCAGCACCTGATCGCGGTCGCTTGCGCCGATCATGCCGGCGAGGAAGCGCCGCGCCGCGTCGCGGCCGCCGGGACCGAGCTCGCCGAGCACGCGGGCGATCCTCTCGGTCTGCAGGCCGGCAAGCTTGAGCGCCAGCGCCTCGCCTGAGGCGCTGGCATGAAGCAGCCGCTGGCGGCGGTCGTGGGCGCCCTCGCGCTGCACGATGTAGCCCTGGTCGATCAATTGCTTGAGCACGCGGCCGAGCGACTGCTTGGTGATCTTCAGAATGTCGAGCAGGTCGGCAACCTTGATGCCGGGATTGCGGTTGACGAAATGCAGCACGCGATGGTGCGCGCGGCCGAAGCCGAGCTTGACCAAGACCTCGTCCGGGTCGGAGACGAAATCGCGATAGGCGAAGAACAGAAGCTCGATGAGATCCCAGCACGGCTCCTTGGCGCCCTGGGGACCGCTGTGGGCGCCGGGCCCGGTCGGGGCGGCCTCGGCCGGATCGGCGGCGGGCGGAAGCTTTCGGGCGGTGGTGACGCTGATATCGGCCATTTAGGTCAGCACTATTGACATATTTCCAATTGCTTGTTACCCCAAAGCTGCGACGCCGCCAAGATTTGCCAGTTTTTTCGACGCTGGCGTCGTTCCGGCGCCGCATTGCGCCGGGCCGTAAAGGGCGCTCTCATGGAGCGGCCGAGACCATACCGGGAGTCCGGTCCCGACGCAAAAGCGTCAGCCCCAGCAAGGGCGGCGCGCGGCGCGGCCGGCGAACAAGCCAAGGGAGGCATGCCATGGCAGTGCCCTTCGACGAACGCGCCGATGTCATCTGGTTCGACGGCAAGCTCATCCCGACGGCCGACTGCAAGATCAGCGTGCTGACCCACGGCCTGCACTATGCGAGCTGCGTGTTCGAGGGCGAGCGCGCCTATGGCGGCGTGATCTTCGAGGGCACCAAGCATTCGGAGCGGCTGAAACGCTCGGCGCAGGTCCTCGATTTCGAAATCCCCTATTCGGTCGCCGAGATCGACGCCGCCAAGCAGCAGGTCCTGCAGACCAACAATCAGAAGGACGCCTACGTGCGGCCGATCGCCTGGCGCGGCTCGGAGCAGCTCGGCGTCTCGGCGCAGAACAACAAGATCCATCTCGCCATCGCCACCTGGGAATGGCCGAGCTATTTCGATCCGGCGCAGCGCCTGAAGGGCATCCGGCTCGATCTCGCCGAATACCGGCGGCCCGATCCGCGGACCGCACCGTGCCTCGCCAAGGCCGCCGGCCTCTACATGATCTGCACCATCTCGAAGCATCGCGCCGAGAAGCGCGGCTATGCCGACGCCATGATGCTCGACTGGGAGGGCCGCGTCGCCGAATGCACCGGCGCCAACATCTTCTTCATCAAGGACGGCAAGATCCACACCCCGATCGCCGACTGCTTCCTCGCCGGCATCACGCGGGCGACCGCGATGAATCTGGCGAAGCAGGCCGGCATCGAGGTGATCGAGCGCCGCATCATGCCGGAAGAGCTCGGCGGCTTCTCCGAGTGCTTCATCACCGGCACGGCGGCCGAAGTCACCGCGGTGTCGGAGATCGCCGACTGGACGTTCACGCCGGGCCGCATCACCGCGCAGCTGATGCGCGACTATACCCATACCGTGCAGCCCAAGGGCGCCGCCGCGGCGGCGTAAGCGCCCGCATCAAAATGTTCCCCGAACCGGCCGCCCGCCGACAATGACCGGCGGGCGCTTGAACCGCCGTTCAGGCGCGACCCGCGATTCATGGAACGATCATCGAACGATTCTTCGACCGATTCTTGGAACCCGAAACTTTTCCTCATCCGAAACGTTCGTCCTTGAGCACGACCGCACAGCTATGCGCCGGTCGTGATGCGCACGCCAAGGGCGTCGCAAAAATCACATCACCCCTGGAGGACGCGAATGAGAATGAGACCATGGAGGACTACGCTTTTTGCCAGCGCCGCAGCGCTCGCCCTGACCGCAGGCGCGGGCTTCGCGCAAGGCATGCAGGATCACGGCGGTGCATCCGGTGCGGCCGGTGCCGCGGAGCAGCACGGCGGCGCAGCGCAATCGCCGGGCGGCGCCAATAAGTCCATGGGCAACGAAGCCATGGGCCACGACGCTATGGGCCACGGCGCTATGGGCCACGACGCTATGGGCCACGCCGGCACGGTGGATCGCAGCGGACAGGGAACCAACGCGCGGGCCGGCGCCTCGACCATGCAAAAAGGCGCCCAGGACAACCAGCAAGGTGCCAATCGGAACGCCAAGGAGAACCGCAGCGGCAACGCCCGGAATGCTCAGAACAAGACCAGCGTGGGCGAGGAGCACAACGCCCGGAAGCAAAATGGCGCGACAACCAACAATCGGGCCGAGCAGCAGCATCGCGAGATGAACCGCGGCACCGCGCAAGAGCCGCAAAAGTCGAACGAGCGCAATGCCGCGACGCAACCGCGTGGCAATAACAACAAGGCGGCCGAGCGGCTGGAGCGCAATAAACGCCTGCAGGGCAACGCCTCGGGCGTCAACGTGCAGCTCAACGACAAGCAGCGCAGCGAGATCCGAACGACGGTGATCGACAAGCGCGGCGCGCCGCGCGTCGGCCACGTCGATTTCGACGTCACCGTCGGCACCGTGGTGCCGCGCGCGCACGTCCATGTCTTGCCGGTGCCGGAGACGCTGGTGCGGATCGAGCCGGAATGGCGCGGCTACCTGTATTTCGTCTATGAGGACGAAGTCGTGATCGTCAATCCGCGCGACATGAAGATCGTCGCCGTGGTGACGGTGTAGGCGAACTCGCGCAACCGGCCACGGAATGCTTCGAGGGCGGCGCCATCAGCGCCGCCCTCTCCTTACGGTGATGTCGTGAACGCTAAGGCTTGCGCGCTCGCCGTCGTACGACACGTCCGCCATGTACGCTTCGTACTCTTCGCGGCTGCACAACAGGCCCTCGCGGGCGGCGCGGCCCTGATCCTTGGCCGACAATTCGGCCTGGACGTCGTCGACGCGCTTCCAGCCGGCCAGCGGCGTCGCGACGCCGGCGCGCGGCACGTGCTCGGCGGCGGCGGCTTTCTGGTAGCGGTGCACGTAGCGCGGACAGTTGCGGAAGACTTCGGTGACCGCGACGCGCACGACGAGCTGCGCCTCGACGTAGTCGGAGAGCAGCGGATCGTCGTCGCGCACGGTGGCGAGCCCCTGCACCCGCAGCCGGTGCGGCTTCTCGAAGCTCAAGAACAGCAGGCCGACCTTGGCGTTCCCCATCAGATTGCCCATGGAATAGAACATGCCGTTGCCGTCGTAGCAGGGAAACGCGATGGTCTTGGCATCGAGCACCCGCACGAAGCCCGGATCGCCGCCCTTGTACGACACCGTCGGCCGGCCCTCGTGATCGACGGTGGCGAGCCAGAACATGTCGCGGCTTTCGATGAAGGCGCGATGCTCGGGCGCGATCTCGGTGCGCACGATGCGCCGTTCGACGCCGTCGGCGAGCCGCCTTGTGTCGAAACGGTCCTGCAGCTCGCGATGGCGCGCTCCGTACAATCTGCTCATGGCTTTGCTCTTTCATCGGCGAAGGAGAGGCGTTCGATGGCGTGACACTATACGCCTTGTTGCGCCGCGTCGCGGCGCGGCGGCGCCGACCGGTGCGAAGGCGGCGTTCGGGTTATTTATCGCCAGCGATTGCGAAACGAAAACCCGGCAAAGCCGTGGCCGAAGGGTTGGAAGCGGTAGCCGCGCGCGACAGTGCGCCGGTGGTGCGCCGGGCGCGGGCTATGAGCCACCGCCGCTTGTTGCCCGGCCGTCCGGGGCACGGCCGTTTTCGGCTCGTCGTCGCGGTGCGCGGCGGCGATCTGTGCCGGAGCGGGCGTCGCAGGCCGATGCGACTCGACCGCCGGCGCTGGATCGGCGGGCGCGGCTTCAGCCGCCATCGCCCGCACGGCGACGGCGCTCCCGCCGGCTTTTCCCGGTGCCGAAGCCGAACCTTGCTCGCTCACCGGAGCGACGACCAGCGCCAGCACGACGGCCACGGCGGCCGTCCCACCCACGGCGATCCAAAGCAGCGCCGTACCGAGGGTTTGACGCAAGCTCCGCGCCGGCGCCTGCTCACTCAATTCGAAGCGAGAACCGCTACGCGACCACATAGGTGCCTCAAGCTGCGACCCGGCGGCGATCTTACACGGGATTGAGTGGGTCGTTCCAGCTCTGCCCGGCATCGAGCTCCAGAATGCCGGCTGGCGCCACCGATCGATTGATTTGGATCAACGGCGATGGCAGGCACCGCAGCGCGTCATTTCGCGGCGTCCTGCCGCGGCGGCGCGCCCGGCTCCGCCGACCAGCGGGCCGCGGCGGCATCGTCGCTGGATTTGGCCGCGACCCAGACCGCGCCGGAAGGCTTTTCCACCTGCTTCCAGAACGGCGCCCGGGTCTTCAGATAATCCATCAGGAACGAGGCCGCCGCGAACGCCGCCTCGCGATGGCTCGAGGCCGTCACCACCAGCACGATGACCTCGCCCGGCACGATGCGGCCATAGCGGTGGATCACGGTGACGCCGAGGAGCGGCCAGCGCGCGCCCGCCTCCTCGACATGGCGGGCGATCTCGGCTTCGGCCATGCCGGGATAATGTTCGAGGGTCAGCGCCGCGATCGCCTCGCCGTTCTCGTCGGCGCGGCATAGCCCGGTGAAGGTCACGACCGCGCCGATATCGGTGCGCCCGCGGGTGAGCTCGTCCACCTCGGCGGCGACGTCAAAGGCATCCTTCTGCAGGCGGACGGTCGTGGTCATGGGTCCATCTCAAGCTCGCCCCGCCGCGCGAGGAGAAAGCAGCACCCCAACCCTCTCCCCTGCGGAGAGAGGGAGCCGCGAGCGCAGCCGCCGAGCAATCAGCAATGGAATCCTCATCCTCCCGTCATCGGCGGGAAGAAAGCGATCTCGTGGGCGCCTTCGATCCTGGCGTCGGCGCGCACATGGTGGCGGTCGATGGCGGCGCGGATCACTTTCGGATTCTCGAAGGCGTAGGCATAGCCCTCTCCGCGCCCGGTGAGCCAGACGACCAGGTCGCCGACGGTGGCAATTCCCGGCGGCGGCTCGATCTCCTCGTCCGCCTTGCCGACACGCTCGCGCACCCAGGCGAAGTACAAAAGCTTCACGCATCCTCCCGGGTCAGGTGGTGCAGCCCGGCCTGCAGGTAATCCCAGCCGGTGTACAGCGTCAGCAGCGCCGACAGCCAGAGTAGGATGATGCCGATCCGCGTCACCACCGGCACCACGGTGTCGCCGGCCTCGCCGCAGATCAGAAAGCCGACGGCGACGAGCTGCAGCGTGGTCTTCCATTTGGCGAGCCGCGTCACCGGCACGCTGACGCGCAGCTCCGCCAGATATTCGCGCAAGCCTGAAACCAGCACCTCGCGGCAGAGAATGACCACGGCGGCGAGCAGCGCCCAGCCGTGGATGGTGGTCTCGGCGGCCAGCATCAGCAGGCACGACGCCACCAGGAGCTTGTCGGCGATCGGATCGAGCATGCGGCCGAGCGAGGACTGCTGGCCCCAGATGCGGGCGAAATAGCCGTCGAAGAAGTCGGTGATGCCGGCGGCGATGAAGACGGCGAGCGCCACCCAGCGCAGCCACAGGCCGCCGCTGAGAATGGACTCCCAGAACATGCAGCCGACCACGACCGGCACCGCGGCGATCCGGGCATAGGTCAAAATATTGGGCAGCGCGCTGGCATGCGCCCGCATCCGGCCCGGCGTCGTGGTGGTGGTCGAGTTCATGATCGCATTCCTGGCCGCACCATAGCGCCGCGCCATGACCGCCGCGAGACCCAACCCATGCATGGCAGCGCGGCGGTCCGCCACGCCTTCAAGGGAACTTCGGCGGTTGGTTCGGCACTCATGGTTCAGGCGCCCGCCGCCCCCTCATGGAAGAATTCGTAAATCCGCCGCGCCGTTTCGGCGCTGATGCCTTCGACCTGCATCAGGTCGGCCACCGAAGCGCGCTCGATCGCTTTGAGCGTGCCGAAGTGATGCAGCAACGCGCGCTTGCGCGTCGGTCCGATGCCGGAAATCTCCTGCAGGCCGGCCTCGCGCAAATCCTTGGTCCGGCGCGTGCGGTGCGAGCCGATGGCGAAGCGATGGGCCTCGTCGCGCAGCCGCTCGACAAAATACAGCACCGGATCGCGCGGCGGCAGCTTGAACGAGTCGCGGCCGGGAAGAAAGAAGGTTTCGCGGCCGGCGTCGCGGTCCGGCCCCTTGGCGATGGCAATCAGCGGCACGTCGGCGCCGAGCTTTTGCAGCACCTCGCGCGCGGCGTTGAGCTGGCCCAAGCCGCCGTCGATCAGGACCAGGTCGGGCCACGGCGATTCGTCGTCGTCTTGCCTCTCCCCTTGCGGGAGAGGCAGACCGAGCGCAGCGAGGTCGGGTGAGGGGCCAGGAGTCCCGGCGTCGACCGTGATTCCCGGGCCCTCACCCGGCGCGCCTTCTGGCGCGCCGGCCTCTCCCGCAAGGGGAGAGGGCAAAGCCCGCGGCGCCTCGTTGATGAGCCGCTTGAAGCGGCGCTCCAGCACCTCGCGCATCATGGCGAAATCGTCGCTGGGGGCGAGCTCGGTCGAGCGGATGTTGAACTTGCGATAGTCCTTTTTGCGAAAGCCTTCCGCGCCGGCGACGATCATGGCGCCGACGGCGTTGGTGCCCTGGATGTGGCTGTTGTCGAACACTTCGATGCGCCGCGGTGGCCGCGGCAGCGCGAAAGTCTCGGCGAGCTGCGCCAGCAGGCGCTGCTGCGAGGAGGTTTCGGCGAGCTTGCGGCCGAGCGCCTCGCGGGCATTGGCGAGCGCGTGCGCCATCAGATCCTTCTTCTCGCCGCGCTGCGGCAGCGCGATCTCGACCTTGTGGCCGCTGCGCGTGGTGAGCGCCGCGGCCAGCAGCGCCTGGTCATCGATCTTGTGCGAGATCAGAATGAGCCGCGGCGGCGGCTTGTCGTCGTAGAATTGCGCCAGAAACGCCGCCAGCACCTCGCCGGCGCCGAGCGATTTGTCGGCCTTGGGAAAATAGGCGCGGTTGCCCCAGTTCTGGCCGGTGCGGAAGAAGAACACTTCGACGCAGGTGAAGCCGCCCTGCTGATGCACGGCGAACACGTCGGCCTCTTCGACGGTGCGCGGATTGATGCCCTGCTGCGACTGGATCGCCGACAGCGCGGCGAGGCGATCGCGATAGATCGCGGCATGCTCGAAATCGAGCGCGGCGGACGCCTTCTCCATGGCGCAGGCGAGCTCGTCCTTGACCGACTTCGAGCGCCCGGACAAAAACGCATTGGCCTCGCGCACCAGCACCGCATAGTCGGGAAAGTCGATCTCCTTGGTGCACGGCGCCGCGCAGCGCTTGATCTGATAGAGCAGGCACGGCCGGGTACGGCTTTCGAAGAACCCGTCGCTGCACGAGCGCAGCAGGAACGCGCGCTGCAAGGCGTTGATGGTGCGGTTGACCGCCCAGACCGAGGCGAACGGGCCATAATAATGGCCCGGCCGCGAGCGCGCGCCGCGATGTTTCAAAATCTGCGGCGCCCAGTGGTCCGAGGTGATCAGGATATACGGGAACGATTTATCGTCGCGCAGCAGCACGTTGAAGCGCGGCCGCAGCCGCTTGATCAGATTGGCTTCGAGCAGCAGCGCCTCGGTCTCGGTGCGGGTGACGACGAATTCCAAGGTGCGCGTCGCCGCGATCATGCGCTCGATGCGGGTGTCGAGCCCGGTCGGCCGGGCGTAAGCGGCGACGCGCTTCTTGATGTTCTTGGCCTTGCCGACATAGAGCACGTCGCCGCGATGATCGATCATACGATAGACGCCGGGCCGCGCCGGCGCGAGCTTGACGTGATGCAGGATGGCCTCGCGCCCGGCGGCGAGCGAGCCCAGCGCGGCGTCGGCCTCGTCGGCTTCCGGCAGCGACGCCTCGTCGTCGTCTTCGGCGAGCTCGACCTCCGGCGCCAAATCCTTCGGCGCCGCTTCCTTGCTCGCGATGTCCTTCCGCGGATCGCTCATGGTGCGAATATAGACATTCTTAACGCTGACAGCTTGCAACGGCTTACCAATTCATTCCCGCTTAACTGCAGCATCGCGATAAATTCTACGGGCCGGGGCAGCAGTCTTTTATGCCTGACTCTGAGCCTCAATATGGGCATTGCCGGTCCGCCACGCGCGGCGGCCGAGCGCTTACTCGAAAGTTTTCGCGGAGGTCAGCATGAAGACGATCCTGGGCGCTGGACTGCTGATTGCCACCGTCGCCGCGGCCGGCACGGCGCACGCCGCTGACCTGCCGGCCGGAAATTACTACACCGCGCCGGCGACGCTTTCCGCCTCGAGCTGGGCCGGCCCCTATCTCGGCGCCACGCTGGGCTACGAATGGGGCACGGTCGACCACAATCCGACCAAGCCGAACGGCGTCGAAGGCGGCATCCAGGCCGGCTACAATTGGCAGATTGGCCAGTTCGTCGCCGGCGCCGAAACCGACATCTCGGTGTCGGGCGCTTCCGACACGTTTGCGCCGTGGCAATTCTCCAATCCGTGGTTCGGCACCACGCGCGGCCGCGCCGGCGTCGCGTTCAGCAACGTGCTAGTGTTCGGCACCGCCGGCTTGGCTTACGGCAGCCTGACCGCGACCACGCCGGGCAACTTGTCGGAGACCCATACGAGTCTGGGCTGGGCGGCGGGCGTCGGTGCCGAAATAGGCTTCATGCCCCGTTGGTCGGCCAAGGCCGAATGGCTCTATCTCGATTTGTCCGACCGCGCATTCTCGGTGACCGGCACCAACAACGGGCTCACCGCCAACTTGATCCGGCTCGGCGTCAATTATCACTTCTAATCTGAGCGCGGGCGGTTCCGCGTCCGGAACTTTGACGCGCAAGTTCCCGATCGGCGGCTCCAAGTTCCCGTTGGCCGATTATCGCCACGTTTAATATTGCTTTCACCATCATCCAGACGGCGTTAAGCCATGATTATCTCTAATCGTGGCTCTACTGAAATAATTCTCGCCACATTGCGGTCCAGATAGACAAAGGATCTGTGTCTTTCTTGCACTAGACGCAAAATCGTCCGCGAATACTATGCGACCACCTGAATTCAATGGAGGCTTGTGATGAAGCGTATTGTCTTGGCGCTGATCGGCTCATTGGCGCTGACGGGGACGGCGGCCGCCGCCGATCTCGCCCGCCCGGCGCCGGCGCCCTACTACAAGGCGCCGGTCGTGGCGCCGGTCTACAACTGGACCGGCTTCTATATCGGCATCAACGGCGGCGGCGGCTTCGGCCGTTCGACCTGGGATTCGACCGGCAGCTTCAACACGTCGGGCGGCCTGGTCGGCGGCACCGTCGGCTACAATTATCAGTTCGGGCAAGGTGTCGTCGGCCTCGAGGGCGACATCGACTGGGCCGACATCAACGGCACCACCAACACCGCCTGCCCGCTCGGCTGCAAGACGTCCGACAGCTGGCTGTCCACCGTGCGCGGCCGGCTCGGCTATGCGGCCGACCGCTTCATGCCGTTCATCACCGGCGGCGCCGCGTTCGGCAACATCAAGGCGACCACGCCCGGCTTCATCGGCGCCACCAACACCAATGCCGGCTGGACCATCGGCGCCGGCCTCGAATTCGCCATCGCTGGCAACTGGACCGCCAAGGCCGAGTATCTCTATGTCGACCTCGGCAAGTTCAATTGCGGCCTGTCCTGCGGACCGTTCGTGACCGACAACGTGTCGTTCACCACCAACCTCGTTCGCGCCGGCGTCAACTACCGGTTCTGATCGCGACGGCAAAAACCGAGCGTCAAAAACCCCGGGGCCGAGACCCCGGGGTTTTTGTTTCGGCCCGGCCTATGTGGCCGCGCAATAGTCAGTAGCAAGGCCCATAGGGATAGTAGCCGCACGCCGGCTGGCCGTACGGCTGACCGTAATGATAAGCGCCATAGGCAGCGGCGCCCGTGGCCGCGGCGCCGGCGGCGGCCCCATAGTAAGCGCGCCGTTGCACCCGGCGATTGACGCCGGCCACGCTCCCCGGCGTCAGCGGCCGCCCGACCCGCGCTTGCGCGCGCTCGATCGACACCGACGGCATTTTGGCCGGCGACCATTGCACCGAGAGTGGCGCTGCGCTTAAGGCCATAACGGCCGCCAGCAAGCCCAATTTCTTCATCATGGCATTCTCCGAGTGACAGGGGGTTGCCGCGAGCCTACGGCTGCCTCGCCCGCCGCCATTGATCGAAATCAATTGTCGCCGAGCGGCGGGAACCGCGATGCCGCAAGCACGGGCATCCGGCTCGATTTCTGCCCATCGGCAGGCTTGATTTTGGCCAGCGAACAAGAATTAATCGATTAAATATTGAGCCAATCGCCTATCCCCTAGGCAATAGCTCCGCGGCCCCTCATCGAACCCTGCCATTCCCGCACAGGAAAACGCGACGAATGAAACTGATCATCGCCATCATCAAGCCCTCCAAGCTCGACGAAGTCCGTGAAGCGCTCGGGCACGCCGGCGTCCAGGGCATGACCGTGACCGAGGTGAAGGGCTATGGCCGCCAAAAGGGCCACACCGAAATCTACCGGGGCGCCGAGTACACCGTCGACTTCCTGCCGAAGATCCGGATGGAGATCGCGGTCGACGATCCCCAGGCCGAGCGCGTGATCGAGACCATCCGCAGCGTCGCCAATACCGGCCAGATCGGCGACGGCAAGATCTTCGTCATGCCGATCGAACACGCCATGCGCATCCGCACCGGCGAGACCGACGCGCAGGCGCTCTGACACGGCAGCGAACGGCAAGAAGCCCGCGGCGCGGACCGACAGAGGCTTGGTCGAAGCGGGCCAGCCGCTCAATCCCGGGAGGACAGCATGAAGCTCAAGTCGCCGCGAGCGGGGGCGTTGTGGTGGCTGACGACGGCGGCGGCGCTGATGAGCGCCACCGCGGCGCACGCCGAGGCCGCGTCCGGCATCGATGCCGCCGACACCGCCTGGATGATCTCGGCGACGGCACTGGTGTTGATGATGAGCATTCCGGGCCTCGCCTTGTTCTATTGCGGCATGGTGCGCAAGAAGAACGTGCTCGCCACCATGGCGCAGACGCTGCTGTGCGTTTGCGCCGGCTCGATCCTGTGGGCGGCGGCCTGCTACAGCCTGACCTTTTCCGGCGACGGCGCCCTCATCGGCTCGCTGGATCATATGTTCCTCAGCGGCATCGGCATGCAGACGACGTCGCCGCTGGCCAAGACCATTCCGGAACTGCTGTTTGTCGCCTATCAGATGACCTTCGCGGTGATCACCGTGGCGCTGGTGGCGGGATCGGTGGTCGACCGCATGCGGTTTTCCGCCTTCGTCTGTTTCGCGGTGCTGTGGCTGCCGATCGTCTATGTGCCGATCGCGCACTGGGTCTGGGGCAACGGCTGGCTGATGAATGCCGGCGTGCTCGATTTTGCCGGCGGCACGGTGGTGCACCTCAATGCCGGCGTCGCCGGCCTGATCGGCGCCTTGGTGCTGGGCCGGCGCTCCGGCTACGGCAGCGAGAACCTGTCGCCGTTCGATCTGTCGCTGGCGGTGATAGGCACCGGCCTGCTCTGGGTCGGCTGGTTCGGCTTCAACGGCGGCTCGGCGCTCGGTGCTGGCTCGCGCGCGGTGTTTGCCATCGTCGCCACCCATCTGGCCGCCTCGGCCGGCGCGCTGACCTGGATGGCGTTGGAATGGTGGAGCCGCGGCAAGCCCTCGGTGCTCGGCATGATCTCCGGCGCCGTCGCCGGTCTCGGCACCATCACGCCGGCGTCGGGCTTCGTGCTGCCGTGGCACGGTATCGTCATCGGCATCATTGCCGGCGCGGTCTGCTTCTGGGCCTGCACCGCGCTCAAGCGCGCGTTCGGCTACGACGACTCGCTCGACGTGTTCGGCGTGCACGGCGTTGGCGGCGCGATCGGCACGCTGTTGACCGGTGTATTCGCCACCGCCGCGGTCTCGGCGGGCGCGGCGAGCGGCCTGATCGAAGGACATTCGGCGCAAGTTCCGATCCAGCTCCTCGGCATCGTCGCGACCGTCGCCTGGTCGGGCGGCGCGACCTTCGTGCTGCTCAAGCTGATCGGGCTGTTCGTGCCGTTGCGGGTCGGCAAGGAGCAGGAGTTCGAAGGCCTCGACTTGAGCCAGCACGGCGAAGCGCTGCAGTAGGCCGCCCTATCGGGTCGTTTCGACCGCCGCCAAAGCGATACGCATTCGGCGCAGTCGCGATGCGGCCAAAAGGCCGGCGTGCTAGGTCTGGGACCGGGCACGGATTCGTTTGCCATATCGAGAGCCCAAATGCTCGGCTGGTTTCAGGCGCTAATGCCCCGGGAGGGGCGCTTCTTCGCGCTGTTCGAGAAGCACGCGGCCCTTGTCGTCGCCGGCGCGGAAGCGTTGCGCGGACTGCTGCAGGGCGGCGACACGGTCGAGACCTATTGCCAGCAGATTTTCCAGCGCGAGGCCGAGGCCGACGACGTGACGCGCGAAGTATTGGTGGCGGTCCGCCGCACCTTCGTCACCCCGTTCGACCGCACCGATATTCAGGATCTCATTTCATCGATGGACGACGCCATCGACCAGATGAACCGGACGGCAAAGACCATCGCGCTGTTCGAGGTTCGCGACTTCGAGCCGCAGATGCGGCAGATGAGCGAGATCATTCTTCAGGTGGCGAAGCTGGTTCTGGAAGCGACGCCGCTGCTCGGCTCGATCGGCAGCAACGCCGGCCGCCTCAACACGCTCACCGCCAGGATCATTGCGCTCGAGGAGGAGGCCGACGATATTTGCAATCGCGGCATCAAGGCGCTGTATCTGGCCAATCGGCAAGAAGGCAATCAGGGCAACGCGATGACGTTTATCGTCGGCTCCGAGCTCTACGATCATCTGGAAAAAGTGGTCGACCGCTTCGAGGACGTCGCCAACGAGATCAATTCGATCGTGGTCGATCAGCTCTAAAGCCGCACCGCGCCAAGGCCGCACCATGACCGCCGCGCTGAGCCTGCCCGTCCTGATCGGCCTGATCGTCGTAGCGCTCGCGTTTGATTTCCTCAACGGCCTGCACGACACCGCGAACTCGATTGCGACGCTGGTGTCGACGCGGATGCTGCGGCCGCGCTACGCGGTGATCTGGGCCGCGTTCTTCAATTTCATCGCCTTTCTGGTATTCGGCGTCCACGTGGCGCGCACGGTCGGGGTCGGCATCGTGTCCGCCGACGTGATCGATGCGCAGGTGATCTTCGGCGCCTTGATGGGCGCGATCTTCTGGAACCTCATCACCTGGTGGGCCGGCATTCCGTCCTCGAGCTCGCACGCTTTGATCGGCGGCCTGGTCGGCGCCGGCGTCGTCAAGGCGGGCTTAAGCTCCATCGTCTGGGCCGGGCTGATTCCGACCGGCGCATTCATCGTGCTGTCGCCGCTGCTCGGCTTCTTTCTGTCGCTGTTGCTGGTGCTGGCGGTGTCGTGGGCGTTCGTCCGCGCCAACCCGCGCGCGGTGGAGCCGGCCTTCCATTGGCTGCAGTTCGCCGCCGCCTCGCTGATTTCGCTCGGCCACGGCGGCAACGA
>Ga0335081_10007325_pt1 | contig 17648 bp, 24 predicted proteins | sample Lox_Sample_35_FD_206713 | JGI IMG/M metagenome (GOLD analysis project Ga0335081, IMG submission 206713) | Soil microbial communities from Loxahatchee National Wildlife Refuge, Florida, United States - Lox_Sample_3.5 | ecosystem: Environmental > Terrestrial > Soil > Wetlands | place: USA... | reverse complement strand
ACGAGCACAGAACGAAAGGTCATCCTGTTTTTATCGGGGACGGCGTTGATCGGAGCGGGGATCCGGTTATATCAGGAGACGTTCCCTTCCGTTCCAAAGTTTGACTACGCGAAATCGGACAGCACCTTCGCCGCACTGAGCGAAAAAGGAAACCAGGAAATCAGTGAAGAGACACCGGTCCTGGCCGAAACGAACGCCGAGGAATCGACTGCCGAAGACGACACCGCGGCTTACAAAGTCCATATCAATACCGCGTCGAAGCAGGAGCTGATGACGCTCCCCGGCATCGGCGAGGTGATGTCCGACAGAATCATTGCGTATCGGACCGACGTTGGTCCATTCCGGTCGAAAGAGGAGTTAAGAAAGGTCAAAGGCATCAGCAAGAGGAAACTTGAGCAGCTGATGCCATTCATCATCGTCGATTGACGGCCGGCAACAGCCTATCTCAATGGTACGAACATGAAAACACAGCGCTATCTTGGCCTTTCTTTCCTCCGTGGACGCATCCAGGTCGCTGAGATCGAGCACGGCAAACAGGTCCAGCTCACCGGACTGGCCGAACGAGATTCAGCTCTCGACTTCTCCCAGGTGGGGGCTCAGCTGAACGCGACCCACCCCCAGCTTCCGACGTTCGTCGACGAGCTCAAGGAGCTTTTCAATGAAAGCAAATTCCTGGCGGGATATATTTCCTACGCCCTTCCCCCCGATCCGGTCTTCATCAATATGATTCCGGCCGACCCATCGCTCAAAGGCCGGGAGCTGAACGAGTACCTCCAGTGGGAGATGGAACAGTACTACCCGGGAACGCCGGCAAAGGACTTCATCATCGACTCTCACGCCTTTCGTACTTCGGATGGCGCCCCCAAGGAGCTCTTCATGGTTTCCGTCCGCAAGAGTATGGTCGGTTTCATCCAGAAGGTGACAGCAGAATTGAAGTTGAAGCTCAACATCATCGACATCGACCAGTTCAGCACGGAAAAGACCCTCCTGTTCAACTATCCGGAAGTCCTCGACCACCCTATCGTGTTGTTCGGCGTGCGATTTGGTTATGTGGATGCGAGCCTCGTCCACAAGGGTGAGATGAGCGACTATCGATCCTTCCCTTCGAGCTCCGACGCCGATGTGAAGAAGGCGATCCATCGTTATCTGACGTATCTCAAGGAAAAAGATGTGCAGGAGTTGCCGGCGGCTCTTCTCCTCCACGGGTCCGATATTCCGCAAAACCTTATCCTCGAACTTCGAACGGAGACAGGGATCAAGCAGACGTTGACGATCAATTCGTGCCGGAAACTGCCGACGTCCAACAAGGTGCCGAAGTCGTTGATGGCAGAGAGCTATCGCTTTGCCGCTGCGATCGGACTTGCGCTCCGTACACCCTGATGAGAATTATCGCGGGAATCCATCGCGGGAGAATTCTTGCGAATCCCCGCGACCGAACGGTCCGCCCCACCACCGACCGTGCCAAGCAGACGATCTTTGACATTCTCTCGAACCGGATCCTCTTCGATGGCGTGCAGGTCCTTGACCTCTTCGCCGGGAGCGGGAGTCTGGGACTCGAAGCGATCAGCAGGGGGGCTGCGTCCGTGACGTTCGTCGACAGCTCGCGCGATTCACTGACTCTGGTGCAGAAGAACATTGGCGCCCTTCATTGTGGGGACCGGTGTACCGTCTACCAGGCGGATGTCTTCTGGTATCTCAGGAATACGCAGGCCCGGTATGACCTCGTCTTCGCCGATCCTCCGTATCGACTGGAGAAGATTGGAACGATACCGACCGCCATTCACGATTCGGGCGTCCTCAAACAGGACGCGTTCGTGGTCATGGAACATAGCCGCGAATCGACCGTCGAACTTGATGAGAGCATGTACACGGTAGTCAGGAAACCGTTCGGACAAACGACGGTCCTGGTACTTCAGACCAAGAACTAATGTCGGATGGAGGGTGGATTTCGTCATGAACTTGCGAAGCCTTTTTCTGGTGCTCCTGTGGAGCACTCCGTTGCTTGCACAGAGTTACGTCAGCCGCATTATCCCGGACTACACCAACCTCAAGAAACCGCCCATTCGTGCCGTAAAGGTGGAAAGGACGGATTCGGCAATACAATTCAGTTTTCATTCCGTTCGATTCCGCATCACGCAGTACGGCGACCTGGTGCAACCGCTCATCACGGCCCGAAAAAACGCCGCCGTCGCCGAGCGCGAGCTGATCAGCGCGAGCCCCTTTTTCCCGGATGCGGAATGCAGGATCGTGTCCTTCGATGCCGATGGCAACGGGGTCGACGATCTCTTCATCGTATTCCCGTACGGCCTCACGGGAATGAATTCCAACGTGGATGTGATTGCCGCCTTCCTGTTCTTCCCGGATTCCTCGTGGAAGTTTGTCAATTTGCGCTCATACTACGGTGACACTGACCTTTTTCGCGACTATACCCGCGATGGTCACTATGAGTATGCGTGCATCAACGAAGTCCAATCCAGTACTGCAACATATGACGTCGTGAACATCTTTTCCATCAAGGACGGAGTGTTCACCAACACCACCAGAAACGTTGCAGGCTTTCCGGCGTTCGCTGAGGAAACGGATTCCGGTCCCGTGATCATCAAGGAATTACCCCCTTCCGTAACGGGCGACTGGTATCTCAAGAAACCGGACGTACTGACGAGCGGCAAGGAAGCGATGAATTAAACAAGGATCAGCCATGAGAATCGCCATCTACCCCGGCACGTTCGACCCGATTACGAACGGGCATCTCGACATTATCGAGCGTGCGATTAAAATGTTCGATACGGTCATCGTCACGATAGCCCGGAACTCTGCGAAGAATCCGTTGTTCTCTGACAAGGAACGGCTGGACATGATTAGGGATGTGGTCAAGGGATGGCAGGGAGTCGAAGTTGATTCCTTCGAAGGACTGCTTGTCAATTACGCACAGAAGCGAAATGCGACGGCGGTTCTCCGTGGACTTCGGGCGATATCCGATTTCGAGTACGAATTCCAGCTTGCGCTGACGAATCGAAAGCTCAACGATACCCTCGAGACTGTCTTCCTCATGCCAAGCGAGCGTTACACGTATTTGAATTCCACGATTGTGCGGGAAATTGCCAGGTTGGGGGGCGATGTCAGCGATTTCGTGCCTCCGGTTGTGAAGAAAGCGTTCGACAGAAAGTTCAAGAAGCATAGATAGCTGGTTAACTTGGACCTTCCATTCGGAGGTTGCGCGCAAGCAAGCCTCTCCTTCTCGGAGAGGGCAGGGTGAGGTCGAAGGATAAGGTAAAGCACGACCTCCTGTGAGTCGCCTTTGGAAGGTGGCGGTACATCTTAGTTGAAGAGGCCAACGTAAAGTCCAAGAATTCTGCGTGGTGATTCAATGCTTCCCATATCAAAGAAAATAGCGACGCTCGAAGAGTCTCAGACGCAGGCATTTGCCGCTCGCGCGCGGAAGATGCGATCGGAAGGCATCGACGTCGTCAGCCTCACTGCTGGTGAGCCAGACTTCCCAACGCCTCAGTTGATTAAAGACGCCGCAATCCGGGCCATCAACGACGATTTCACCAAGTACACTTCCAACCAGGGAATTCCTGAGCTTCTCCACGCTATCACGCATAAGTTTCAAAACGATAACAATCTCAAGTTCGATACGTCACAAATCCTCGTGTCGTGCGGAGCGAAGCACAGTGTGTACAACGCGCTTCAGGCTCTGTGCGACAAAGGGGACGAGGTCATTGTGCCTGCACCGTATTGGGTAAGTTATCCAGAGATGGTCAAACTTGTGGACGCATCGCCGGTCATCGTTCAAACCTCGGAAGAAAATCACTTCAAAATGACCCCGGCACAGCTTCGACGAGCCATTACGAAGAAAACCAAAGCATTCATCCTGTGCTCCCCCTCCAATCCCACAGGGGCCGTCTACACGCCCGAGGAGATTTTCCAGCTCGCGGAAGTGGTAGCCAAGACCGGGATTTACGTTGTCTCCGACGAAATTTATGAGAAGATCATTTACGACGGATTCCAGCACGTCAGCATCGGCTCGTTTGAGCCCATCCGTGACCAGGTCGTCACGGTCAACGGCGTATCAAAGGTGTTCTCGATGACGGGCTGGAGGATTGGATACATGGGGGCAAGGAAGGACATCGTTCAAGCCGCTGAGAAGATTCAGAGTCAGATGACATCGAACGCGTCGTCGATTTCACAGAAAGCTGCACTGGCGGCATTGACCAACGATCTGAGCGGTGAAGTCCAGGCGATGGTTCGTGAGTTTGACCGGAGACGCAAGTACCTGCTCGCGGAGATGAACAAAGTCAAAGGGCTCAAGTATATTTATCCGCGGGGCTCATTCACGCTCTTCGTCAACATCAAGCCATTCCTGAGAGCAAAACTGAACGCGCATCCTATCCTGACGAGTGATGACGTTGTCAATTACTTCCTCAATGAACACAACGTCGCTATGGTGCCCGGTTCCAGTTTTGGCGCGCCACACTGGATGCGTCTCTCCTACGCATGCTCGATGGAAGACCTGCAGAAGGCAACCCGGCGGCTCACAAACGGATTCGCGGAGTTGGCTCGAGGTTAGTCCCCCACTCCTTCTTTAGGCATCCTCCCGAGCACTGAGAGAGTCTCTCCGTTCCGGCAAGAGATGTCGTGTTGCCCTTGACAGTCGATTCGAAATCCATCAAGTTTGTTGTGTCGTCGGCAGTGGTGGACGGGGGTCAATGCCGATCCTCTCGGAAAGCAATCTTTCGCTCACGAACAATCCGGAATCGAGCCAAAGCAGTACCGGCGGGTTCGTGTTCCTCTGAGCACAATTCCAATGAGTAGAAGAATTAAAAAGACATGACCGTTTTGTCAATCGATGACCTGTCCGGAAGCAGCAGGAAATGGTACAGCGGCATACGTCAATGGACGTAAGAAAGGCGTTGAAGTACCGACGGGAGGATGATGTGTATGAATCATCCGAGAAACGGTCGGATGCAGTGAACGTATGCACCAGTAGAGCCTTCGATTGTACGGATGGGACAACCATGGCAGGGATCGTCCCGAGTGTCCGCGGACGACGACCTTTTTTGATTGCGTGATGATAGCAGCTATGCAAAACGGCGATGGGTTCAGCTGGGACGTGATAAATCACCTCCCTATGGGAGACGAGTTCGGAACATCGCCGTTCAGGCGATAAAACAAGCCAAATTTTACCTCCTCTCCCGCTGCTCTAACAAGGTTTAGGAGGTGATTGCAGGGGGGTGGATATGATGCGGCTCGTTCACACAAGCACAAAACGGAGACCCGGAGTCACAGAGCAACAGCGACCCACTTTGTGTTTCCCCCTGAAACAATCCGTTGGGAAGCGCGGATGCGGGGGAAAAATCTTGCTCATGGGCCGAGAGCAAGAATTAACAAGATTGAAGACTTTCCTGTTCGAACATACCTTTTGGTCGGAATCGATTGGGGGCACAAGAGAAGTGAGAAGTCAGAAGGGAGAAGAAAGATGTGAACAGAAAGTAAGATGGAGGATCAGAGGAGCTGACTCGGAGGTAAGGTTGGCTTTTTTGTTATTGCGACACTGTTAAGTTGATTGAGAGATGAATCGGCTTTCAAATCAAGAAATGAAAGACGCGCCAAATGATCGATTGGCTTGGTGTTTGTCGTCCTCACATGTCGACGAAACTTCCCGTTGTGACAATAGCGCAGCATCCGTCCCCCACATCCAAATGTCCGAAATTCTGCTTAAGGATTATCTGAGAATGAAATGGATCAGCACATAGCCAAAGAGAAGCGCCACTGAGAGAAAGAATACGAATGCCGTTGCCGCGGCTTGAAGCGACAATCGAATCAGACTTGGTAGTCGCAACTGATGCCTTTGATACTCATTCCAAGTTATCACAAATGCCATCAGTGCCGCAATGATACCACTGCCCAAACCGATGACGAGGGAAATCCCGAACATGTGATATTATTGCTGTCTCATTATTAATCGGCGGCTTTTAGCGCAATTCGTTCACTATGAGAAGAAGCCTGTCGATATGCTCAACAATTCTCTGCGCAAGAGCAGGAGACAACGCACTGGAATAAAGAACAGAGCTTCTGCAGTTCTCGAGGACCGTCCAGGCGTGCGACGCCCGTGACTTGACAACCTGAGCCTGGGAAAGAATGTCAGGCTTTAAATGTAAGATTCGGAACATATCATCGTTGGCGATGCGCAGTTTTTCTACTGCCTCTAACATTTGCAGCCTTGTGGCATCATCGACATCTTCTCGTATCTGACGTCCCATTCGAAGCTTTTGGGGATCAGCTAGAACAAGCCTCATTTCGTCTAACGCTTCCTGCACTATCCAAGCTGCAGCGGAAAGGCTTCGGTTCTGCGCAATAGGTAAGTCACTTGATTGATTCATATGCTTCGCAGATTCCTAGGTGATTTCATCAATGATTGCAAGCAAGCGGTGGACGTGCATGTCGAGGTCGACAGCGACGCCCGGTTCCAGCTGACCGTACCCCTTCATTCCCTTTGCTGTGGAATCAATGAGGATTGTCCATAGATTGACCAAGGCGGCCGATACGATTTGTTCTTCACCAACAACGGATCGTGGCAACTGGAATGCGTGAACCAGCTCCTCGTTCGCCTTCCGGAGGTCAGCTATCTTTGAGAGCAGTCTTTCGCGTTTCTTTTCGCTGAAACTGGTTTTGACTGCAGACATAAGCCTTTCAATGCCGCGGGCGCGCAGAAGCGGCTCCAACTCATCGGCTGTTTCTTCGACTGTTTTCGCTGTGACTGAAAGAATCCGTTGATGGTTCGAAGGTAAACGAATGATGGTTTTCATTCTCGCATCAAGCATTATCGTGACATTAGTTTGAAATTGTGACTTCAGGAGCCGCCGACAAGAGTTGCATTTCCGGCTAACTGAAAGCTCCCATCAGCACAGCTGAGAGTCCTTCTTTACTCTCCTGAGAAATTGGACTTGCACGAAGGGCGTTGAGAGTTCGGTCAACATCATATGGAATGCGCTTCAGCACAATATCAGCGTTCTCTAGGATCGCATAGCATGCCTCACCTCCATCGCGTGCCAATCCAACACTGCCGGGATTGACGACGAGAGAGCTGCCAACGTGCTTCTTGAACTGGATGTGAGTATGTCCAAGCAAGACTATCTCCATCGTGAGGCCACTCACTGCTTCTTCAACCTCATCTTCCTTCAAATAATGAAAGAGACCCCCTTGCGGCGTCGCGTGTGCCAGGAGAATTGATTTTCCCTCGACCGACGTGTGATTCAGCGGTGGAAGGCCCCGAAGGAATCTCTTCTCCCCATCGCTGACCAGAGTCTTATGCCAGGCGCGCGTTTCTTCGGCAAATCGTTTGAAATCACTTCGACAACCGCAGTTCACATCGAACGCCAGCGCATTGTCGTGATTCCCGATAACGCCGAAGTCCATCTCTTTCCTCAGAAACGAAATGCATTCATTTGGGAACGGCCCATAGTCAACGACGTCGCCCAGAAAGAGACAAGAATCATACTCTTGTTCGCATTCCAGGACTGCCTCAAGCGCAGGAAGATTCCCGTGAATGTCTGAAAGAATGAGTGTTTTCATGTCGCGTTTTCAACTTTCAGTATACGTCATTTTGTTCTTTTGACGGATCCTTTGGTGTTTTCGTAGCATACCCAAAGCTATCTCCAGCTCGTCAAGCTGCCGCTTCAAGATGACAACCAGCTCTTCCGGCGAGCGGTTGGATTTCTCAGGCAGCCAGGTAAGATATTTGGAGGGAACGAAGGCGGTTCCGAATTTGTGTGTGCTTTCCTTTACTTCCTGAAGAGGCCACACGGCTTCGCGCATTTCCAGATTGATAACCATTTGCAACCTTTCCGCAACCTGGAGCACTTCAGAATCTAGCTGCACAAAGAGCTTTCGCTTGCCTTTCTGGGTCATGCGGACGTTTGAAATCGTCAGCGTCCGGACACTGGCGTGTTGTAACGCACGGCATTGAGCTGCGATTTCATCGTCTTTCCTCTGTTCCGCGACGCTGAGGATCCTGCCCAAGGCAAATTGAGTTTCGTCACACCATTGTCGAGCCGGAATCATCGATACGGAAGCTTTTCGTGCTAGTGCATTCATGATAGTAAGGGATTCTCCTTTCTCCGAGACAAGAGTTTTACAGGATCGCGTGTGGTGCGACGTGCTCCTCACTCCCGCTTCCATCACCTCGAATGAGCCGATTGGCCTCCTCAAGAAGTTTGAGGTTTTCATCGACTTTGGCTAAAGCCCGCTGAAGGTCGAGACCGGATGTTTCAATCCAACCGGTGCTGGCATATTCAGCCTTTCCACGAAATTCACGGACTTAGTTGCGAAGTACTTCGTTCGGGGCTATCAATTCCTGGTGATCATATATAAGCGAAACTCTGATATCGGAGTAGACAATGATGGAATCAAGGCGCGCGTCATTGAGAATCAGCCGGATGACCCCCGCCGGGAGCTGGTTTTCCACAATGCGTCTCTGCAGATCTTTCAGCGTCTCCACAATCGGCTGAATGCCCTTGATCGCTCGTGAATCATGCCGCTGTTTCGCAATTTGATGCAGCACTTCAAGACCATTGAGTAGCGTATCGCGGATGGCCACGACCACATCTTCGAACGAAACCTGCGGGAGTTGTGGGGCCTCTGCTTTTTGTTGGTTCGGGATGACTTTCACCGCAGAATTTGCCTTACTGGATTAGGGGTGCACATTTTGTTTCACCGGAATCAACTTTCTGGAAGCACGTTCCGTTGCGAGGCGAATAACGGCTTCGCGTCGGATCTGCAAAATCGCTTCAACATCCCTAATAATGCACGAGTCCCCAATTTCTCCAAGAGCGTCTATAGCCGCTGCCGCGATGTAGATATTTTCGCTGCGCCGTCCGAGTTCGAGAAGAAAAGGAACGGCCTCGTGTGCCTTCATTTGGCCCAAAATGTATGCAGCACGCACCGGAGTTTCAGGTTCCGGATGACGAAGGGCACGAATGAGTTTTTCGACATATGTTTGTTCATCGCGGTCTGCTTGATTCGCTCCGCACGTTGGACAGATTTGTTGATCCTCTCCGATGACCTTCCAGCAATTGTAGCAATAATAGGTCGCCATCACTCTGACCCCTATAAATGCAAAAACTCCTAACACATCCGCTCAATAAGCTTACGTGTAGGAGTCATTAGTCCCGCGAGAACGCGAGACGCATTTGTGGGCGAACTCCATCGCCCTTTGAAAGTTACAATTCTTGTGGTTCATAAACAACGGGATCAAGAGGAATGTCACTGTTGACCACAAGGCACGATTGCTTCCGGGAATTCCCGCTCAGTGTTGAAAGTGTTATCGGCTATATTTATCTTCTAAACCATCGTGAGCAGACGAATCTAAACATGAACATCGAGACGTGAAATCATGCAGACAATTCCGAATTACGAATGGCCCTACCTGCCTACCATTGTCCGGCTGGTCCTTGCGCTTGGTGTGGGACTCTTTGTCGGCCTTGAGCGGGAGCGCCGTGGCAAAGAAGCCGGTCTGAGAACGTTCGCGTTCGCTGCGTTGATCGGCGCTCTCGGAGGACTTCTGGGTGAAAGCTTTTCTCTCCTCAGCATCATCCTCCTCGGTATCTTGATCATTTTTCTTAACATTCAGACCGTCCTCAGCGGTCAGGGAACCGAGCTTACCACCTCTGCCGCGTTGCTTCTTACTGGGATCGCCGGTGTGCTTTGCGGAGAGGGCCATACGCTAACCCCTGCGGCAGTAGCAGTGATCACAGCCGCTCTCCTTGCGTGGAAGCAACCGATGGCGACGTTCACGCTGGGATTGTCAGAAAAGGAACTACGGTCAGCAATTCTCCTGGCAATTCTTGCCTTTGTCATCTACCCGGCCTTGCCGGAAGGGAGCATCGACAAGTGGGGCGCCATCCAGCCACGCGAAGCGTGGATAACCGTGATCCTGATTGCGGGCATCGGATTTGTTAATTACATCCTCTGGAAGCTGTATGGAACCCGCGGTATTCAACTGGCGGGCTTTCTCAGCGGGCTCGTCAACAGCAGCGTCACAGTCACAGAACTGGCCGCGAGAGCGCGCGAAACAAACGGACAACTCAATTCCGTGGCATATCGGGGAGTCGTCTTGGCTACCGCAGCGATGTTGATCCGAAACGCCATTATCCTCGGAATCCTCGCACCACGCGCTCTGCTTGCATCTCTCCTGTCAATTCTCTTCATGCTTGTGGCGTGCGTGATCTTCGGCTTGAAACGCACGGGACCGTGGACAGAGCTTGCCAGCTCAGATGTTCCCGTCATGAAACTGGAATCCCCCTTCTCGCTGATCTCCGCTCTGAAATTTGGTCTTCTCTTTCTTTTGATCCAGATCGTTGGGTTGATCGCGCAAAAAGGAATTGGCGAATTTGGCATTTATGGTGTCAGCCTGGTTGGCGGAATGTTTTCGAGTTCCAGTTCTGTGGCAGCGGCTGCGGCGATATTCTCGAATGGAACGATTACGGCCAATGTCGCCGGAATATGCGCGGTTGTGGCCTCAGCTGCCAGTGTCTTCATCGATTTACCTTTTGTGGTACGGGCGGGACAACCTCAGCTCACGAAACGACTGACAACGGTGACGATTACTGTCATTGCAGCCGGCATCATTGGTGCCTTCTTACAGCAAACAGTTCTTCCCTCACCCTTCCGATAGCCGGAAACTCCTCTAAGAAGCTATGTCGGTGCAGTTCGGTCCGGCAGGGAAAGACCGAAATCTGTTCATCGCACCCGATGGTCTAAAATGCTTTTAGGACACAGCCTTTTTGAAAGCCTTTCTGCCGGCGAAGGCAGCCTGTTTTCCAAGCTGTTCTTCAATGCGCATGAGCTGATTGAACTTCGCTATCCGCTCACTCCGACAGCCTGAGCCGGTCTTGAGATGTCCCGCCCCGACGGCAACCGTCAAATCGGCAATGGTCGTATCTTCTGTCTCGCCGGAACGATGCGAAACAAAACAATTGTAATTGTTTCGAGTGGCGAGCTCGATGGTATCGAGCGTCTCTGTTACGGTTCCAATCTGATTCAACTTGATCAGAATTGAGTTCGCTATCCCTTTGTCAATGCCTTTCTGAAGGATGGCCGGATTCGTGCAGAAGATGTCATCACCAACGAGTTCTATTTTCGCGCCAAGTTCTTTTGTCAACGCTTCCCATCCCGGCCAATCATTCTCGGCCATGCCATCTTCCAGGAGGATAATAGGGTAACGCTTGACCCAATCGGCCCAATGTTTGACCATCTGGTCCGAAGTCTTTGTCGATTTATCGGACTTGTAGAAAAGATACTTGCCATCTTCCCACATTTCGCTCGCCGCCGGATCCAAACAAATTGAAATATCCTTGCCTGGCGTGTACCCTGCTTTCGTAATCGCCTCCAGGATAACCTCGACGGCCTCTTCGTTGGATTTCAGACTTGGTGCAAATCCACCTTCATCGCCAACGGCCGTATTGTAGCCCTTCTTTGCAAGTACACCCTTGAGGGTATGAAACGTTTCGATGCCCATCCGGATCGCCTCGTGGAAACTCGGCGCATTGTGCGGGGCAATCATAAATTCCTGGAAATCGACATTATTATCCGCGTGCTTGCCGCCATTGATGATGTTCATGCAAGGGACCGGAAGCAAGGAAGCGTTCGCACCCCCGAGGTAGCGGTAGAGCGGTTGTCCGAGCGTGTTCGAAGCAGCGCGCGCGACAGCCATTGAGACACCGAGGATGGCGTTTGCACCCAGTCCTCCTTTGTTTTTTGTTCCGTCGAGAGCAATCATGGTTTGATCGACGGATCGCTGGTCGGTGACGTCCATACCGACAATCTTCGGAGCGATCTTCGATCGGACGTTTTCGACAGCCTTTAAGACGCCTTTTCCCAGGTAGCGATTTTTGTCACCATCCCGAAGTTCAACCGCTTCCTTTTCACCTGTCGAAGCACCGGATGGCACAATAGCTCTTCCTCCTGTCTTGTCTTCCAGCAGCACTTCTACTTCCACAGTGGGGTTGCCGCGGGAATCGAGAACCTCACGGCTTATGACGGTTTGTATTTTCATTGACGTATCCTTTTTCATGAGTTGAGAGTATTACATCGACAACGTGCGCCTCCCGACAAATTTCTCCACGGTTCGGACAAGCGATCCACGCGCCGCGTTTGATGTATCATAGTAGGATTGGGTTGCCATTTGTTCAAGGTATGGGATTTCTCTTTTCATTTGTTCCCTTTGAGTACTTATCAACCACTCTTTCAGTTCAACCTGGTTAGTTCGTCTGATAACAGCATCAAGATGGCCAAGACAGAGGCCCGTATGACGATCATATTTTTCACGGAAGGTGATGTCTTCTAGCAACGAGAGCATTGCTTCGAGCAGATTTCGTTCGATTCCATCAAGATATGCGCAAAACCTGCACTCTAATTTCAACGCATTTTCAGGTCTTGAATAGTGCTCGACCATTGCAATCATCAAAAGTCCGTTCGATTTCGCATTTGCAATTTTGCGGAATTGCCGGAAGTGAAATTCGCAGAATCCTCCTTCATTCACAATTGCCTCACGCACTTCGGGGCTATGCGTGACGTCATATTGAACGCGACTCAGCATGTCAAACTCTTCATTATCGATCAGGTGGCACACCGGACAGCGGCCGGACTCTTCCATTTTCCGCATAATCTTTTGTTCATACTCCGTCATACTGATCGCCTTTTCGCAATCTTAACCATTGTCGCTGTAATCGGTCCTTGATATCCTGTGTATAAAGCAGACGCACATCGACCGTTGTGCTCAGTTCGGGAGCTGAGGGATCCACCTTTGAATTTTTTGGGTCTTTTGTTCGCAAGACGGATTGTATGTGGGCATCCAGGAGCTTTTCCTGATAGAAGATCTGATTGCAGTGGCGACAACGAAATTGCCTCCCACTGAGCTGCTCGATTGAATAGGGAACGCCCTTGCGCTTCCGAAACTTCGCGCGGATCAACGGCATCATAGATTCACCCTGAAAGCTTGCTCACGATTTGTGTAATCTTTTCAACGTGCTCGTTCAGCAATTGTTTATCTTCGTCATTGAGTTCGCCGTACCCCCGCATAATGGCGGGTCCCGCATTTTTGATCACCGTCTTCATGTATGTGCCCGAAGTCTGGAGCCTATGTCTTAACAGAACTGGGTCGAGCTGAATGTCAAATGCCTTGGCCATTTCGAGAAGAGCAACCCGCAAATTCTGCAGCGTTTCCAGAGCACTGACATGTTCTGATTCCTTTGGAATTTGCTCTATGGGGAGAATTTTTGAGAGACCATCATTGGGTCCCAAGAGACGTGCAAGGTCCTCAATTTGCACGGCGAGTTCCCTCAACGTGCTTCGCAGTCTATTATGTTGTCCGTACGTCAGACTGGTCACGATAAACCTCGCAATCTGAACTGCTCGCCCAGAAAGACTTTGCGGGCCGTTTTGTCCTTCGCAATGACGGCAGGAGTGCCGTGCAGCAAGATTTTCCCTTCGTTGATGATGTACGCTCGGTCCGCAATACTCATGGTCTCGTGGACATTGTGGTCGGTGATGAGAACCCCAATATTTATTGTCCGAAGATGAGCCACTATGCGTTGCAATTCTTCGACGGCGATGGGATCGACGCCGGCGAAGGGCTCGTCCAGGAGTACGAACGACGGGTAGAGTGCAATCGCGCGCATCACTTCGAGTCGACGTCTTTCGCCCCCGGAGAGATTCCTTGCCTTGATAAATCTTCGCTGCTCCATACCGAATTCTTTGAGCACAAATTCGAGTCGTTCGTGGATTCGATCTTTGGAATACCTGTTCATTTCCAAAACCGCTGCAACATTTTCCTCGGTCGTCAATCCTCGGAAGGCGGACGGTTCCTGGGGCAGGTATGCAATCCCAAGACGGGCCCGACAATACATCGGCCACCGCGTGACGTCCTGCTCATCAAAAGAGATCAACCCGCGGTCGCATTTGACTTCTCCAGTAATCATGCTGAATGTCGTTGTCTTTCCCGCACCATTTGGCCCGAGCAGTCCAACGATTTCCCCTTGACTTACTTCGACCTCAACGCCATCCACAACCGTTCCCTTCTTGAAAGCTTTGCGAAGCCCGGATGCCTTGAGAACGTGATTCATAACATTGCATTATTCTCCAACGGTAAAACGAACTGCACGCTGCCACGACGTAGCGTCCTGCTGGTTGATTTTCTCCTTCGAGTATCTGTAATCGTTCCTTCGGATGAACTCACTGAGCTGCCCATTGAGCCGTGCAATGATTGTTCTCTGCGCTTCGCGGAAGAAGTTTGCCCTCTCACCGTCAATTTTCGAATCGATCTGCCGCAAATGTGGTAAGCAGACACCAGCAGAAGCTTCAAAGACACGTTGAAATTCGCCGTCTCCACAGTAATCTGCTACCAATTGCGTTCCGTATGATCCGATATCATCTTCCATCGCGCACAAAGGACATGTTCCGCGTAGGATTATAGAACCGTCGTCCAACTTAGCCTGGACCCTTGCGAGAATATCCTCATAAACAACTGCGATGCCCATTCGTGGAAGCCGTTTTCGGCTCAGTTCACGGACAAGTTTTGAATGTTGTTGACAATATCCGAGGGATTCCCGAATGGGCTCCCGGAATTCACCGTCGGTCAATTGTTCGATGAAAACATTCTTAAGATAGTATCGGAGCGAACGCTCGATCATGGAGCAGACTGGACACCTTGGTTCCCGCAACAGCTTGAGCAACTCATAGTAACCGACGAATTTGATGCGATCGCTTCGATTGCGATCACCCTGTTCAAATGCTCTAGAAATGAGGTCAAGGAATCCTTCAATCAGACGGTCATCCCAACCAGAAAGTCGATCGCGTTTTCGCACGCCCGTTCTTCTGCCTTCGTCAATGTTTCGTGTTTAAATTGCACATCCTGTTTTCGGAGGGACTCCGACAGATCGTGACGATGCCGACGGAGTCTGTCACTATGCAAGCTTACGAACCACAGCGGTAGCCCTTCTTTGCCCGCCTTATCGACACAATGACTGATATGGTCGAGACACAGCCCATCGGATCGCAACAATGCCGTCTTGAGTTCTTCATCACCAAGAAAAGCCATCATCACGTTTAAATAACTTTCACTTCCTTCTCGTTCCGCACTGCAGGCCGGACATTCGCCCCTTATTTCCGGCGCAGCACCTTCCTTCAATGCTGCATCAACCTGCATTAGTATATCCTGGTAAATGATGGCGACGCCAAAAGCATCTCCCACCGTGAGCAGCGCAAGAGAATGTCTTCGGCAGAATCCCAGTGACGACCTTAGCTTCCGACGAACGACGGGGTCATTGACGCTTTCATAAAGCAGCGAATCGAGGTACCGACGAACCGTTTTTGTTATCAACGTGCATGCTGGGCATCCGCTGACCTTGCATGCGTCTCTAAGCTCAAAGTAATTACTGTGTTTTTCCATTGAGAGGTTGCGCGAGACTCACTTTCCGTGTGAATAGTGCACTATATGGGCGCGCTCTTCAGTAATCATAGCACCGCATCCAGCCTGTTCGAGGAAATCGCCGGCAATCTTGACGAATTTGTCGATTTTCTCCTCTGTGTCCACGAATTCGACTACGATCGGTAGGTCTTCAGAAAGTCTCAAGATCTTAGCGCTGTGGACTATGCGACTTCCCGCTCCAAAACCCTGGACACCCCTCAGAACCGTCGCTCCTGCCATGCCAATTTCGCGAGCTTTCAGAACCAACACCTCGTACAGCGGCTTGTGAGCAATTTTGTCCAGTTCCCCAATAAAGATCCGAAGCAATTTACCTTCACCTTCCAGTTTCATTTCAGGTCTCCTTATAGATTAGAATAGCTTGCCGAGAATAGTGCCAACCCACGTTGCACCAAGGCAGCTAAGGGTCGTGTACACCATATTGGCCGACCCTGCGAAGTAATTTCCTTCCTGAAGCATTACGATTGTTTCATAACTGAACGAGGAATATGTGGTGAACCCACCGAGAATTCCTATGGTCAGGAAAAGGCGTAGAGACGGACTGATGAGAAAGCGCTCCTCAAAAACTGTCATCAGGATTCCAATCGCCAGACAGCCAAGCACGTTGACCAGCAGTGTCCCGTAGGGGAATTGTGTTCCAACGATACGATAGACGGCTCCTTGGAGCCAATAGCGCGATGTTGCACCGATCCCTCCCCCGAAGAAAACGAAAAAAGCTTGCTTCAACTGTGTTCCTCCTTTTATGGTGATAGAATAAAAAAACTCCTACCCTTATCCGCATTAGACAGATAACAGTAGGAGTCATCGCTCCCGGGGACGCCGGGATACTTTTGGGCTTAATCCCTTAGGCGAACTCCATCGCCCGTTCTAAATTAACAATTGGAGGGCTTATTGTCAATCACTCTACGGTGTCTAAGAGCTGTCTGCTACGCATCGGATACGCAATGTCGCAACGCAATTGAAGACTCCCCGGGTATTCATGGACGCGCTGATAGATCTCCAGCATTAATCAGCAAATCTAGATGGGAGATCTCTGATCATAGCTCGACCACACTATACAGTTTAAGGTCAAGACTGTTCATTGCTGTGTTGACCCGGTTGGGGCACGAGAACTATGACGATTGTCAATTCACACTTGCGGAATTGACGGCAGGCCAACTCAGGACCGGGTTGGCTTCTTTGTTCTTGGAACACGAGTTGTGAGCTGAAGCCTCGTGCACCTCTGGTGGAGAATCCTGTTGGGGACAAAAACCAATTGTCGATTTCGGATTATCGAATGACGACTGGAAGAACAGCCTGAGAACAAGAACAGCAAAGTCACAGTTTGATGGTTTTGAAGAGTCCGCCTGGCGCACAACTGGCTTTCTCAGAGGAGAGGGAACATAGCTGACGTATTGGAGCGAGGGGATGTCAATTCGCCGAGAAGAAGAAACCAGTTGCGCGTACCAGCGGCAAGGAGGGTCTTAGGCGAGAGAGTCTTTCACATACACAAGATCGTGACCAGGCATTTCCTCCACTTCAATCACGTGCTCCTTGTGCGCCAACAGATCCAATCCCAGGAAAGGGTTTCTTGCTGGGTATTTGATGCCCGGGACCATCACCAAACACCCCGTACTCACCGGCATTTTCGGAGTGATCGTGCCGTCGGCGTTGAGTTCGAAGATCTCCGTGAACTGAAGGGTCATCGCATTTTTTCCAGGAATAATGAGGAGCTTTGCTCTTGGCGAGTGGAGGAACTCTTGTTTTTCCTCCTGAGTGTCACAACTTCCAGTGGATCGCCAGCTCTCGCACTGAGGCTTCTCCCCCGAGCTTCATGTGCGAGAGCCGACGATAGACGTTTTCATGATGACCGGAACGTTCCTCACACACAATACCGGAAATCCGGTATTTTTTGTAAAGTCCCTCCATTCTCACAATTGCTAAATCAATCCCTCTTTGGAAGCCTTCGCAACAAGCCCTTGCCGATTATGGACATTTAACTTCTGATGAATGTTCTTGAGATGGGTATCGACCGTGAAATAGCTTATGTGCAGATTCTTCGCCATTTCTTGAACCGTCATTCCTTCGGTTGCGCAACGCAACACCTCCATTTCTCGTCTCGTCAGATTGTGCGTGTCTTTTGCTACGCTCTCTGAATGGAATGATTCAATTATGCGATTGACGA
>Ga0335081_10007324_pt1 | contig 17648 bp, 19 predicted proteins | sample Lox_Sample_35_FD_206713 | JGI IMG/M metagenome (GOLD analysis project Ga0335081, IMG submission 206713) | Soil microbial communities from Loxahatchee National Wildlife Refuge, Florida, United States - Lox_Sample_3.5 | ecosystem: Environmental > Terrestrial > Soil > Wetlands | place: USA... | reverse complement strand
TATGGGAAAAAATAACAGCTTGTAAAGATTGCACGTTATGAAGTTATTAGTAATTGGCATCAATGTGAGACACATCGCCTGCTCCGCCGCCAGAGCGGGGCATGAGATCTTTGCCGTCGATAGCTACTGTGACCTGGACCTTCAGAGGTGCGCCTCGAAGACTGCCCTGCTCATGCAGGAGAGCCCGGACAGGATGGAGGCGGTCACCAACTCTTTTATCGAGCGGTTCCATCCCGACGCAGTCGTCCTCGGCCCTGGACTGGAGGAGGCTCGTGTAAAGGATGTTCGAGTTCTCAACAACCCGACAGAGGTGGGGGCCCGGGTCTCGGACAAGCTCTGGCTGGCTGGCTGGCTGGAGGATGAGGGCTTTACCTTCATTTCCACCAGTTCGTCTCCCAAAAACCTTTCCTTTCCCGCTTTGGTCAAGCCCCGCAAGGGCGCGGGGGGCGTGGGCTGCAAGCTCGTCTCAAGCGAGGCAGAGCTTCCTGGAGATGAGGGGCTGATCTTTCAGGAATTGATCGAGGGCAGGCCAGCAAGCGTTTCTGTTGTCTCCACGGGCAGCGAGGCGCGGGCCCTGTCCGCAAACGAGCAGCTTATCGGAACAGCATGGTCGGGGGCGGAGGGCTTCAGGTACAGCGGCAACATAACGCCCTTGGAGCCGCCAGACAGCCGCCTATCGCAGATGGCCGAGGAGATCGTTCGGAGGCTCGGACTGGTGGGCAGCAACGGCGTCGATTTCCTGTTGACAGAAAAAGGTCCGGTAGTCGTCGAGGTCAATCCGCGTTTCCAGGGTAGCCTTGACACCGTCGAGCTCTCCACGGGCATAAACGTCTTCCAGACTCATCTGGATGCCTTTGAGGGAAGGCTTCCAACAAGGCCGCGCCTGCTTCAGGCAGCAGGAAGGGCCATAGTCTTTGCCCCCAGGGATTTGAAGATCGATGAGGACCTGAGCGGTCCCTGCGTCGCTGATGTGCCCAGGCCAGGCTCGCGAATCAAGCGAGGCGATCCTGTTCTTTCTTGGCTCGCCGCAGGAAAGGATAGGTCAGAGGTTCTGGCACGACTCATGAGGGGCATAACAGAGCTGGACGCGCGAGGCTTCAAGCGTGAATTGCACTCAAAATAGTAATAATATAAAATTGGATCGATCACCAGGAGAGAACCCTGTAGAGCCAGTTGCAGGCCAGTGTCCAGGCCTTGACGCAGCCTGAGCCTTTCTCCAGCTTCTCCCTTTCCTTCTCGCAGTACTTTTCCTTATCCTTCATCCATGAGTCCATGGCCTTGCACTCGTCTCTTCGGGATATAACCATATCGGCTATTTGGGTCCAGGAGATGGTAAGATAATTTTTAAGATAGAACGGACGAGTAACAACCTGACTTTCAATCCTTCGAGACTCCTCGATACGCCCAAGACTGCGACTAAAACCGCAAGATAGAGTGATGCCAGAGCCCTGGTAATTTTGCCAAGAACCATGCATCTGCCTAGAACTTCAGCTCCATGCCGAGAATAGTTTCTGTGTATGTCACGCCGTTGATCTCCCTGATGCTGAGGACTGCACGATTGAGGTCGGATATGCTCTCCACCTCCGCGATGGCGATGAAATCCCTCTCGCCGTAAACAGGCACCACCTCGCGAATTCCTTTGATCTTCTCCAGAGCGTCGTGCACCGCCTTCTCAGTGCCCGGCTCCACGTTGATCATGATAAACCCTTTCAAACGAGGACCACCTCATGAGTGCAATTCGGGATGTATTTAGTGAGAGCAGCCATATTTCTTTTGGCCCTATGAACCGTCCTCATAGGATTATTCTTTTTCCTCGAAAGACAAGGCGTCTCTTTGCATGATCAATCTTTTCAGCACCTCGATCTCCTCCGTGAAGCGATCCAGTGGTTCCATGCTCGCAGCCTGCATCATGCAATCGAGAGCATCCTCCTTCCTTCCCAGGGCCACCAGTACAGAGGCCACAGCCTCCAAGTCGAGCGCCTCTCCTCCCCTCTGAATAACGACGTCGTAAGCCTGGAGCGCCTCCTCCAGCCTTCCCAGGCTCTTAAGGGCGAACCCCTTGTTCCGCAAGGCTTCGAGATTCTCGACGTCGATGGCCAGAGATCTATCGCAGCTCTCTACGGCCTCCTCGGCGCGTCCTAGACGAAAGAGGGCCACGCCTCTGTTGTTCCATGCCTCAGGGATCTTCGGGTTTATCTCGATAACACGGTCGAATATCTCCAGGGCCTCCTGGTATTCCATGCGCTTGACCTTGTCCATGCCCTTGTGGATCAGGACCTTCTCCTTGGTGTTCATGAGGCATCACATGTAGCCCTGGATCGGAGCGCATTCGGTTGCCTTCGGGCTGGAAGCCCCAGATGGCGCTCCCCCTGGCCTTTTTATCTCTCCGAAGAGCTTTTCATAATCCTGAAGATGGCCGTTAAGCCAGGCAGATAGCTCCTTGGCTGCCAGAGGTGAGAGGATGATCTCAGTCTCGATCCTTCTCTCCATAACGGTCATGTTCTTCTCGCCTTCGAGGGCTTTCGGCGAGTCGTTGTAGAAGGCGATCCGAAAGTCGTAAGGGCTATGGCCGCCGATGGCCCCAATCGCGTATACCTGCCTGAAATCAGGGCTCCTGGTGATCTCCATTGAAACTTCCATAGCTAATGGAACGGTCTACTGCTTAAAAAGGGTGATGATTACTTCGCCCGTCTTCTGAATCACCAATAGGGTATAGCTCTTTTATCAATATTTAGCTTATCTCATAAACAAATCAGCTTTAGGTCAGAAAAATTATGCGGGCAATTCTTTTTTTTCCGACGCCAACCTCCATATATTGGTGATTTTCGATCCATACGAATAGATCTCTTCGCAAAGCATCAATTAAGAACAGGTCTTCGCTCTCAGCTCACATCTTTTATATCGATCCAGATCTCTTCCGAATTTCCTGAGGTATCATACCATCGAAAGGTCTACCATTGTGATCTTATGTAACATGGGCAACAGGTTTATTAGAAGCTGTTACATAAGAAACTCCGTTGATCTCCAAAATTATCCGCAAGTCGCTGGAACGCCAGGATCTCTCTGTGCTCCGCGAGACTTTGAACCTGATCGAGCATCTGATCCGAGAAAAAGAGGGGTCCTTGAAGCTTGAGGAGCTGCCCTCCCGCCGGGCGGTCCTGGAGGTAAAAGAATCAGGTTCTGTCACTTACCGCCTTGAGCGCGTCTCCTGCGGCAAGAACTGCAAGGGCTGCCCTCACGGTCCTTACTGGTACGGCTACTGGCGGGAGGGCGGCAGGACGCGCTCCAAGTACATCGGGAAGAAATTGAGGTAGGATGAAGAGTTTCGCTTTGATGGCCTTATTGTTTATGGTCCTTCTGCTAAGCGGTTGTGTCTCAGAGAAGGAGAGTGCCGGGAAGGTGAGGGTTGCTACCACCATAATCCCGCTGGGCGAGTTCGTTCAGGCCGTCGGTGGAGATCGCGTCGCTGTCACAGTGCTCGTGCCTCCGGGGGCTGATCCCCATACTTTTGAGCCCTCCCCGTCGCAGGTCCGAGACGTTGCGAACGCGGACATTTATGTGGAGAACGGCGCCGGTCTTGAGAGCTGGATGGGCAATATACTGAACGTCAACCCGCATATGCTCGTGGTGGATTCATCGAAGGGCTTCGACCTCATGCAGGGGAGTCGGAGAGCGCTGGCGAAGCAAGATCCTTTGATCCGCACATCTGGCTCTCGCCGCGCGATGCAGTGACTCAGGTGCAGAACATCTGCGATGGCCTGATAGCTGTGGACCCGGCCGGAACGAATTATTATATTAATAATAAGAAAAACTACATCGCAAAATTGAAGGAGCTTGACGCTTATCTCAACTCTACCTTCGCCGCGACGAAGAAGAAAAAGTTCGTTGTGCTACACCCTGCCTGGACCTACTTCGCCAGGGACTACGGCCTTCAGCAGATAGCCATCGAGGCAGAGGAGAAGGAGCCAGGGCCGAGGCTTCTCGCAGAGATCATAAAGGCCTGCAGGGAGAACAACATCAGCACAGTCTTTGTAGAGCCCCAGTACAATCCGAAGATGGCGGAGGTGATCGCCCAGGAGATCCATGGAAATGTGGTGTCCATCGATGATCTGGCCCCGACCCCTGGCTACATTGACAACCTGAAATCCGTGGGAGAAAAGATCGCCGAGAGCTTGAGGTAACAAATGTGATTGATTCCGCAAAGGAGATAGTTTCCATCAAGGGCCTCTGGGTCATGAGGGAAGGCCACCCGGTGCTTGAGAACGTGAGTTTGGACCTGAAAGAAGGTGATTTCCTGGGCCTGATCGGCCCTAACGGTGGAGGAAAGTCCACCCTCCTCAAGGTCATGCTGGGCCTGATCAAGCCAGATAGGGGTGAAGTTAGGATCTTTGGCCTGGACTCCGAAGCAGCACGCAGCAAAGTCGGCTACATGCCCCAGAAGACCCTCTTCGACCAGGGCTTTCCCATCAAGGCCATCGAAGCCGTTCTCATGGGCAGGTATCCGCGGACGGGATTCCTCCGGCCCTACGGCCCGTCTGACCGCGAAGCTGCGAAGAGAGCCCTGGAGGCTGTGGGGATGAAGGACCTCTCGGAAAGGGAGATCGGCGCTCTCTCTGGAGGCGAGAAGCAGAGTGTTTTCGTTGCCCGTGCTCTGGTATCGGAGCCCGAGCTTCTCCTCCTCGACGAGCCCACCGCAGGCGTTGATGCCGCCCAGCAGAAGCAGTTTTACAATCTGCTGTGCAGGCTCAACAGGAAACTCGGGATCGCCATTGTGCTCGTCTCCCACGACGTCACAGCCATCTCCCTATACGTTAATAAGATCGCCTGCCTGAACCAGAGGCTTTACTACCATGGTTCGAAGGAGCTGACGGCTGAGGACGTCGAGAAGGCCTACGGCTGCCCCGTCGAGATGATAGCTCACGGCACTCCCCACAGGGTTCTGAGGAAACATGATTGAGCTGTCCCTGGATCTCTTCCAATATGATTTCATGCGCAACGCCCTGGCTGCAGGCCTGGCGGCATCGGTTCTCTGTGCCGTGATAGGGATATATGTAATACTGAACAGAATCGTCTTCATAAGCGACGGCATCGCCCACGCCGCCTTTGGCGGCATCGGCCTCGGCTACTACCTGGGACTCGACCCTCTGGCCTTCGGGATTTGCTCCACCCTGGTCACAGCCGCGGGCATAGGCATGGTGAGCGGCAGGCATCGCGTCTCGGAGGATACCGCCATCGGCGTCTTCCTTGCCACGGGCATGGCCCTTGGGATAATGCTCATGAGCCTTTCCAAGGGCTATGCCAAGGATCTCTTTGGCTATCTCTTCGGCGACATCTTGGCCGTGACCTTCAGCGACGTCCTACTTATCCTGGCCCTGACATCGGTGGTCTTGATCCTGGTCTTTCTCCTCTACAAGGAGCTCCTGATCCTGAGCTTCGATTCAGTTTACGGCGAGGCGATGGGCCTGCCGGTGCAGAGCCTTCGGCTTCTCCTGCTCGGCATGGTGGCCTTCAGCGTAGTTGTCCTGATAAAGATCGTAGGAATCATAATGGTGATAGCCCTTCTGACCATTCCTGGGGCGATAAGCAGGCAGCACTTGAAGGGCCTTCCGGGCCTCATGGCGGGGTCTGTGCTGCTCGGGTCGATCTTCGTGGCGGTGGGGCTGATTGTTTCCTACATGCTCGATGTTCCATCGGGGGCGACGATAATTCTCACGGCTGCCATTGTCTTCTTCCTAAGCACTCTTGCCAGCAGATAGCCTTAATTAAGGAAGCGAGGAAATTGGCACAGGCAGTCTTAACGCAAACAATTTGATTCAAGCCAGGTTTAAATAGGCAGATCTCAGCAAACAAATCTTTAGGGACTATGCTGCTCTTTAGGAATGCGAAGCCCAGCGGGATTGTGAAGCTCTTTGAAATCCCTAGGTTATCGGGGATCGTGAAGCCCTCCGCATTTGTGAAGCTTTTTGCGCTGGTCTGCTTATTGGCTCTTCTTTCATCTGCAGCAGAGGCGGAGGATTTCATGTTCTTCGCCGATGATCACTACAAGGCTATCGGAGGACCAGAGATCGAGGCATCTGCGGTGAACCCCGTCTCTCTTTCTGGAAATACTGTCCTCAGGATCTTGCTGGTCAACAACGGTCGAGTTGATGAGCTGGTGCCCATCAACAGCAACGGATCAAAGGAGGATATGGCCGCCGAGAGGGAGGAGGAGATGAAATGCGCTGATGCCCTGAACATCCAAGCGACGCTGGAAGGCAGCGGGCCCGTGAATGCGACATCAGGGCCGGAATCTATCGAGTCTCTTCCCTCGGGCAGCCAGGCCGAGCTGAGCTTCAACCTAACCCTCGGAAGTGACGCCAGCGGCTGGTACGAGCTGCCAATTCATCTGGGCTACGAGCACCAGGTGGATGTTAGCGTGAACGGAGGAGACGTCTCGCCCCTGTACCAGCCTGACAACAGCACCGTCCTCGTCAGGGTGTTCGTTCAGGAAGAAGAGGGCGCCCTTCGCATTTCAGGAACCCGATCCGATCTAACTCCTGGTGAAAGCGGGGCGATAATGGCAGTGATCGAGAACGATGGTACCGAAATCCTGAAGAACTGCACGGCAAGGCTGATATGTGTGCCTCCCTTCCATATCGGGAAGGAGGGCTGTGATCTTGGGGATCTTGCTCCGGGCAGCCCTGTGATAGCTAGCTTCCCTGCCAGTGTAGACGGGAACGCAAGCCAGGAGGACTATCAGCTTGGCTGCGAGGTGAGCTTCGATGATGAAAAGGTTCTTCTCTCGGTTCCCGTCGCCCTGTCAAATCCAGCCTGGCCTTTCGGGCTGTCCTCCTGGCAGATGGCGATGATGGTATCGCTGATAATAGTGGCGTTGGCAGTGACGATCCTCTTCGTCAGGAGACCAAGATTGTCTCGCAGAAAAAGGCGGTTGGGCTGATCATGGCGGAGAAGTCCGTGGTCGCCAGGGGCGTCTGCAAGAGCTACAAGAGCTTCTTCGGAGCCGAGGCGAAGGTGCTGAATGAGATATCCCTGGAGGTCGAGGCTGGGGAGATCTTCGGCCTATTGGGGCCCAACGGCTCGGGCAAGACAACGCTCATCTCCATATTCTCCACCCTGATCTACCCTGAGAGGGGAAGCGTGCGCGTCCTCGGCCTGGACGCCTCGCAAAAGCGCGACGAGATAAGAAAACTGATAAACATCAGCACTGCCAAGCCCAATTTTCCCTGGAGCCTCAGCGTGAAGGAGAACCTGAGGCACTATGGCATGCTCTACGGAATGCACGGCTCTGCCCTCTCCAGGGCTGTGAACGACCTGATAGACACCTTTGAGCTGGGCGAGTACGCGGACATGAAGTTCGAGGACCTCTCCACGGGCTTAAAGCAGCGTCTCTCCCTCGCGAAGGCAATGCTCAATAATCCAAGGCTCCTCTTTCTGGATGAGCCGACTACTGGCCTTGATCCCGACATATCCATGAAGACAAGAATTCTGATAAGGAGGATTCACGAGGAGCAGGGGATCTCGGTGGTCATGTCCACCCACTACATGCCAGAGGCCGAGATGCTCTGCGACAGGGTCGCCTTCTTGCGCAAAGGAGAGATAGCGGCCCTGGACACGCCCCAGAACCTGAAGAACCACCTGGGCATCGGTGAGAGGGTGGTGGTGTTCTATGAGGGCTCAGTGAACCTCAAGGAGCTGGAAGTGGTGCCAGGGGTCATGAGCGTGGCCGAAGAGCCGGGAAGAGCGGAGATCGTGATAGACAGGACGACGGAGAACCTTGACAGGATCATCAAGCTCTTTTCGGGGGCGAAGATCCTGGACATAAGCGTGAAAGAGCCTGATCTGGAGGATGTCTTCCTTGAGCTGGCGAGGTGAGGTGAACAAGTATCTGGCCTCGGCCTACAAGAACTGGATCATCTCGAAGAGGAACGTCTTCACCCTCTTCGAGCTATTCTTCTGGCCCATGATCAGCCTGCTCTCCATAGGCCTTCTGACGCGCTTCCTGAACGTGGGCCCAGCCATGGTATCCTTTCTTCTGGTGGGAGCCATTGCCCTCACCATTCTGCAGGTGGCCCAGATCGATGTGGCCTACGTGCTCCTCTTCGACATGTGGTCCAAGAGCATCAAGAACACCTTCATCGCGCCTGTCAGGAGCTACCACCTGGTCTTCGGGGCGCTGCTCTTCGGCATAGCTCGGGGCGCCTTCGTCTTCGCCATACTGGTCTCTGTGAGCCAGTACCTCTTCGGCTTCGATTTCCGGGCCGGAGGACTTCTGCCAGTATTGATCTTTTTGGCAGGCGTCTTCGCAGTGGCAGCGGTCATTGGAATCGCAGTCTGCATATCCATCCTCACCTTCGGCCAGAAGGCTGATGTGGCTGCCTGGAGCCTGAGCGGGCTGATACTGCTGGTCAGCGGCATCTACTATCCTGTGGCGGTGCTGCCCCCTGCCCTGCAGGTCCTCTCCAGGGTCATTCCCCTTACATACTTCCTGGAGTACTACAGGTCGGTATTTATTCCAGGGCCGCACAACCTGGCTACGGGTGCAGCTCTGGCCGCCGCGTACCTGGCCGTGGGTCTGATCCTCTTCGACAGGGCCATCGAGCGCGCCAGAAGGACTGGAATCCTTCTGAGACTGTCGGAGTAGGGAACAGGTTCTCGTCACAGGTACAGGTACGGCTTTGGGTATGGCTTGTTGCAGCGATATTAAAAAAGGAGTCCCTTCGGAGGTCTTGAATGATAGAAGGAATGCTGGGGCGTGTCCGGACTGGTGATCAGCATCCTGTGAGGTTGATGGGGGTCATCAACCTCAGCCGGGAGTCCTTCTACAAGGGCTCAGTGGCAGGCCCCGAGGCGGCTCTTCCCCGGGCCAGAGCCATGCAGAGGGAAGGCGCGGATCTGATCGACCTCGGTGCAGTCTCCACAGCGCCGGGATCGCCGCCTGTAAGCGAAGCCGACGAGCGCGAGAGGCTCTTTCCCGCCCTGAGGGCGATACTGGAGAACCTGCAGATGGATGTCTCGGTGGACACGCAGAGGGCGAGCATCGCAGGTGAGGCGCTCTCTCTCGGTGCAACATGCATAAATGATGTATCCGGTCTCATAGACCCCGAGATGGCTACCACCGTGGGGGACCATGACGCCTCCCTGATCATCATGGCCACACGTCTGAGACCGGGCGACCTTTTGGGGATGACCGAAATCATTCCTCTGCTGGGAGAGCGGGTGAGGGCTGCAGCTGAAGCAGGAGTGGCGCTCCAAAAGATCGCGATCGATCCTGGCGTGGGAAAATGGATACCCGAAAAGACTCCTGCGCATGATCTTGCCATCCTCGACGGCTTTCGGAGGCTGCGCACTCTCGGCAGGCCCGTGGTGGCTGCAGTCTCGCGAAAATCCTTCATCGGAGCCTGTCTGGGTCAGCCCGACCCTGCTGAGCGGCTTGCGGGAACTCTTGCTGCGACGGCGATATCGGTTTATAATGGGGCGCACGTGGTCAGGACACACGACGTCGCTCTGAGCCTTGAAACCATCAGGATGGCCCAGGCCGTTCGGGGCCTGCCGGCATCAGCCAGAAAAGAAGAGATCGATGTGGAGGTGTTGGATCATCTGGGGCACGGAGAGGACCTTGCAGAGACGCTACGGCGAGCAGAGGTGGATGAGCGCGGATTCGAGCGCATCTGCAGGAAGGCCTCCTTCCGCGTGCTTGTTGTGGCGGGCTTAAGCTCGATGGAGGCCCTGGTGATAAAGCAGGAGATGCTGGCCCGTGGCGGGGACGCAGCCATTCCGAAGCTAGCCCTGCGTTGCGACCCCAGGCCTGAGTCTGTACTGATCTTCGGAACTGGCTCTCAGATCTCGGGCCTGGTGAAGAACCTGAAAAACCAGCCCTTCAGGCTTGCCATGGTAGGGGATGTGATCTCGGAGGCTCTAGAGCAGATAGAAAGCCATGAGAGCTACAGGTGAGGGACGTTGGAAGTTCTGGGCATAAAGACGGAGATCGTGAAGGTCGGTGAGGACCTCGTGGAGGCTCTGGAAGAGGGGATGCATGAGGCGGGACTTTCTCTAGAGGACGGCGATATCCTCGTGGTCTCAGAGAGCACGGTGGCCACCTCCGAAGGGCGCGTGGTGAACCTCGACCGCGTCAGTCCCGGCAATCTCGCTCGTGCTCTGGCAGCGAAGTACGAGAAGGACCCGCGGGAGATGGAGCTGATTCTCCAGGAGTCGGATGAGATCATCGGCGGGATACCGGGAGTGGTGCTGACGCTGAACAAGGGCTTCCTTTATCCGAATGCCGGGATCGACCACTCCAACGCGCCGCCTGGAGCCGTGGTACTCTTCCCTGCGGACCCGCAGAGGTCTGCGGCCGAGATCCGAAGAGGGATGGCCAAGGGGAAGAGGATCGGCGTGATTATCGGCGACAGCAAAACCCATCCTCTGCGCCTGGGGTGCGTGGGGGTGGCTCTGGCATGCGAGGGGCTGGAGCCAGTGGAAGACGCACGAGGCCAGAAGGACCTCTTCGGCAGGGAGCTGAAGATCACGCGCAAAGCGGTGGCTGACAATCTTGTCTCCGCCGCGCAAGTGGTCATGGGCGAGGGGGATGAGGGTATTCCCGCAGTGATCATCAGAGGGGCGCCAGTCCGGATCCAGGATATAAGCTGCGAGATCCCCAGGATCGCTCCGGGGGAGTGCATGTACATTGGCTCGCTGCGCTCCGGCCCTAGGCCCTACACCGGAGTCTACGACGATCTTATCGAGAGGGCAAGAGAGGCCATGAAGAATGCCTACGCCCCGTACTCTGGGTTCAGGGTCGGGGCGGCGCTCCTTTCGAAGAGCGGCAGGATCTGTTCCGCCGGAAACATTGAGAATGCCTCATCAGGAGCAGACATCTGCGCTGAGAGGGCTGCATTGGCGGAGGCTGTGGCAGCAGGCGAGCGCGAGTTTGAGGCGATTGCAGTCGTGGGAGAGACAGAGGAGCCGATCGCCCCCTGCGGCATTTGCCGCCAGAGCCTGATCGAGTTCGGCAAGGATATCCTTGTCATCATGGTGAACGCGAGGGGAGATGCCGTGGCGGCGACAGTTGGCGAGCTGCTGCCCAGGGCGTTCACTGGGAAATGTCTGGAAAAGTCGGATTCGTTGAAAGAAGCACTTTAAGACGAAGCAAAAAGCGAACATTTGCAGTTATTCTTGACAAGAAAGATATTCGAAGTCCGGAGAAACAATTAAATGGTTAAGATTAGAATATTAAAAAAATTAATATAAATATCTATTAAACAAGTTTAACAAAGGCGAGACCAGCTAGGGCTATCATTGCATCTCCCGCCACCATATATAGAGTAGTGCCACCAGAGATGAATATTACGCCTAGTCCTACGACAAACAATATTCCAGAGACAATTCCACCAGGTTTCATCTTTCTGACTCCCCGTTCGGGATCTTTCACCGATTAGGCATTTCACGCGCTGATGTTCCCACTTCAGAGGTGCATGCTCAAAGCTACTGCAACAATTACTGTAATCACAGCGAAGGCCATAATGAGAATATGCGCCTCAGGCATCATGTTCACTGGCTTATCTCTTCCCGGTATCCACTTTTGATTATGCTCCGTTACCCATGAGATCCACTTCTCATGCTGCAGCATGGCATCTGATTTCACTACGCTAGACATAGCCTATCATCCACCATATTTCATTAGTCTCAACGCGGTTTTCTTAGCTTTCCATCAAAGGAGGGTAGGGAGAGCAGTAGAGACAAGGTGGAGCTCAGCACTCTCCCAAGATGGCATTCTTTTGTCAACCCTGACCGTTTGACGCCAATTTATAATGCACTCAAATTCATAAATCTTGTGGTCAAATTATATAGAAATTGACAATTTGCTTTATCATCCCAAATCATATTCACTATTTTGATAAAATAGGAGAAAGAAATAAAATCTATTTCAAATAATATCCATATGGATAAATGGCTTTTAGGTTCTTGATAAATTACGTTCTTCATTTAGTCCAGAACAATACTTCTCGCTGTCCAACGACGCCCCTATCTGTTCGTTGAACCCCAAGAATTTAATGATTCAAAATAGCGTCTCTAACTTTTTCAAGTCGATCCTGGCAGTGGCATCGAGGCTCAGCGGAGTGAGGGATATCTTTTTCTCCTGGTACAGAGTCTGCACGTCCGTCCCTTTGGCATCGCAGCAAATCAACTCTCCATCGATCCAGTAGTAGGGCCTGCCCCTGGGATCAAATCTCTCCTGAACCGACGTCTTGAAGATCTTCCGGGCGAGCCTGGTAACTGCAATTTCAGTCTCCTCTGTGGCCGAGACAGGCACATTCAGGTTCAGGACGTCCACGCCCTCAGGCAGGCCGTGCCTCAACACCTTTTCCGCCACGCGACGAAGAACATTGGTGGCCACCTCGAAGCTATGCTTTGCCCCGTGATGAAGGTCGAACTTATCCCCCTGATCGACCGCCTGGATGGATGCGGCGATCGCTGGAACGCCGTAGCTAGCAGCCTCCAGGGCCGCACCAATGGTCCCGCTCGTGGTGACAGTGTCCGTACTGACGTTCTCGCCAACATTTATTCCCGAGACCACCAGATCTGGCATCCCCTTCAGGATGGCGAAGATGCCGATGATGACCGAATCAGTGGGCGTTCCCGTGACCGCATAGGCCCGAAATCCGTTCAGGTTCACCTCGGCATAACGCAGCGGCTCGAAGACGGATATCGATCTTCCCACGCCGCTCTTCTGCCCGGAGGGAGCGGCTACTACTACATCTCCCAGACCCTGAACGCTCTTCGCCGCAGCCTGAAGGCCGGAGGCATAAACGCCATCATCGTTGGTGACCAGAATGCGATGCATCGAAAAACCTGAGGGGCCAAAGATATAAAAATCCCGAGGCTCGAAGTCGGTGTCTGCATTTTCCCTTCTTCAGCTCAGTTTTCTTGTATCTCTAATTCATCGAACTAGCTGCTTAGAGGAGCGCAAGGATGAAATCTCGGGAATCCCGGAAGTTTTCGATTTTCAGGATCGGAGCACTATGCCGCATTTATCGATTTCTTTGTCCTTCGCGTGCCAATCGGGCTTGGTGATGAAGTAGGTGTAGCCCTTGAGAGTTCGATTCAGCTCTGCCTCGATCTGCTCAAGCTCCTTCTTGTGGATGCACTCCTTTTTGGCCACGCAGCGGTCCATGATCTCCCAGATGTAATCCTTGGTCTCGTAGTTGAAAAAGTCCAGCAGCTTTCTGCAGGTGTCGCCCTCCACCTTTTGGCAGATGTACCATTCGCCACCCTCGGCCATGACGTGCACCTCGTGGGCGCTGCCAAGCAGGTTGTGGAAGTCTCCCAGGGTATCCTGATAGGCTCCCAGCAGAAAGATGCCCAGGTAGTAGTCCTCCTTCTCCAATAGAGTGTGCATCTCCAGGTATTCCCGGCCCTCGCTCTCTCCTGCATAGCGCTTGATCTCGCCATCCGAGTCGCACGTTATGTCCACGATCCTGCCGCGCTCGCACGGCATCTCGTTTAGGCGGTGCAGCGGGATGGTGGGAAAGATCTGCTCCACTCCCCACATGTCGGGCACTGACTGAAAGAGGGAGAAGTTGCCGATATACTTCTGGCTGACGAGCTTCTTCAACTCCTGAAACTCGTCGGACTCGTCCTCAGCCTGCTTGGCCAGGAAGGCAGCCTTCTTGCATACCAGCCAGAAGAGCGTCTCGCCTTTGGCCCTCTCCTCCAGTCCGATGTTGCCCAGGTTGAAGGAATCATAAAGCTCGTCGCGGTACTGAAGAGCGTCGTGATAGTGCTCCTTGTAGTTGTCGATGTTGATCTCCTTGAAGGCGCTGCAAAGGTCATCTATCTGGATGGGGTCCTCCTCTTTCGGAGTGCGCAGCAACGAATCCTTGGCGTTCTTGCGGCCTATGACCTTGAAGATGAGCATGCTGTGGTAGGCAGCAATGGCCCTTCCGCTCTCCGAGACGATGGTCGGGCACGGGACATCCTCTTCCTCACAGATCTTCTGAACAGTGTAGACCACGTCATTGGCGTATTCCTGCAGGGTGTAGTTCGAGCTGGAGGGGGTTGCAGTGTTGGAGCCGTTATAATCCACGGAGAGGCCCCCACCGACGTTCAGGTACTCAATGTTCGCCATCTTGCGCGCCTTGGCGTAGATGCGCGCCGCCTCATTCATGGCGTTCTTGATGGTGCGGATGTCAGTGATCTGCGAGCCGATGTGGAAATGAATCATCTTCAGGCTGTCCATAAGGCTCTTCTCCCGCAGCAGTCTCAGAATCTCCAGAGCCTCGCTGGTGGAGAGGCCGAACTTGGCTGATTCCCCTCCTGACTCGACCCATCGTCCTGAGCCGCGGGCAAAGAGCTTCAACCGCATGCCGATGCGAGGGGTCACACCCATCTGCTCGGCATATTTCAAGATATTGTGGATCTCCTCAAAAAGGTCCACTACTATTATTATATTATTAACCTTGTGAATGCTCAGGGCCAGGCGCAGATAGTCCTCGTCCTTGTAGCCGTTGCAGACGAGCAGAGCATCTCTAGGGAGGCCGAGGGAGAGGGCTGCCAGAAGCTCGGCTTTCGTGCCCACCTCAAGGCCGATCCCGAATTTTTCACCATACTTGATGATGTACTCGATGACCTCTTTTCTCTGGTTCACCTTCATGGGGAAGATGGGCTGGTAGGTGCCTTTGTAGGAAAACTCGCCGATGGCACCCAGGAACGCTCCCGTGATCTCGTTGATCCTGTCCTCCAGGATCTGGGGAAAGCGCAGCAGGACGGGAAACTCCAGGTCCTTGGATCTTTCGATCTCCTCGATGAGGTCCATGGCATCTACAGACTGGGATCTGTCCCTATTGGGAACTATGACGATATTCCCCTTCTCGTTGATCGAAAAATAGCCGTTGCCCCAGTTCTCTATCCCGTAGAGCTCCAAAGAATCCTCAGTCTTCCACATGATCCGCAGCCTTCCTGGGCTGATCGGCCTTCAACCCTAAGCATGCCTTATCGCTCATATCGCCTTCACATTAAATGGAACATCCAACAGTGAGCATACACAAGCATACGATCCCCGCCCTCCCCACTGAAACGCAGCTAATCGTATCGAGCTTTGCTTTAGAGACCCTTTTGCTATATAAAACTCATGCAAAGGCCGCTGTCCTTGCGAGCAACCTCCGGACGGCTGGCTTTAAATGGGAATCTTTAAACATCCCCAGACGGTTATACATGGGAACTGCGTCTAGAGGGATAGAATGGCTCACTCTCATGCTCATGGTCATGATTTCTGCAACAACGCCGAGAAGATAAGGACCACCATACCCATGAAGGACCGGGATGTGGCCGACCTGGTGAAGGACATGGGCAGGATGGGCTTTCAAGGTGGGCAGCTGGGCACGTCCCTGCGCGTCTGGGAGAGGATGCTGGAGGATGATGTGACCATCTTCCTCGGCCTGGCGGGGGCGATGGTGCCCGCAGGCCTCGGCGAGTTCATAGCCTATCTCCTGAGGGAGCGGAAGGTGGACTGCCTGGTCAGCACCGGAGCCAATCTGTTTCACGATCTGTGCGAGGGCCTTGGAATCGTGCACTACCAGGGCTCGGCCTGCGCCGACGATGCGCTGCTGAACGAGCAGAAGATCGACAGGATCTATGATGTCTTCGTCTCTGAGGTGGAGCTGCATAAAGTCGATGTCTACATTTCGGATTTCGTGAAGGGCCTCGACGAAAGCCGCCGCTACTCCTCGCGCGAGCTGATGCACATGCTTGGCCGCGATCTGCCAGAGACCACGATCCTCGGCGCCGCCCACAAGTCCGGCGTTCCGATCTTCGTGCCAGCCCTCGGGGACAGCTCCATTGGGATCGGTATGGTCATGGCCCACCGTGAGGGAAAGAGGATCATGGTGGACCAGATCAAGGATGTGGACGAGATCACGAGGATCGTCGAGAAGTCCTCGCAGACGGGCGTGATCTACATCGGCGGAGGCGTGCCCAAGAACTTCATCCAGCAGACGGAGGTGATAGCGGAGCTGATAGGCGACTACTCGGGCGGCCACAACTACGCCATTCAGTACACTACGGACGCGCCGCACTGGGGCGGGCTCTCCGGCTGCACCTTCGAGGAGGCGGTATCCTGGGGTAAGGTGAAGCGAGAGGCATCTAAGGTGCAGGTCTTCTCAGACGCTACCATCACAGTGCCTCTGGTGGTGCAGGCGCTGCGGGCATCGGGGAAGATGCGCAAGAGTGTGCCGGTCTTCGACTGGAAGGAAGACGGGCTGGAGCTGAGGTACAAGAGTGGATAGGGTGGCGGCGGAATTTCAGTTCAGACCACATTTTTCCCCTTGATGGGATTCCTGGAACAAGGGGATGAAGTGCAAAATGTCCGCTGGGCAAACTCCAGAAACTTTATTGTGAGCTTACTAGCAATTTTTGTTCGTGTCACTCAGATAATGCCTGTGACTAGCGTTCGGAATACGAACTACATGGGGGAGATGATAACTCAGCATGTATTCCCATGCAAATGAGCCAATGATATCATTTTCATCTTTCGGGCGTGAGTCCCAATCCTGATCTGTAGGCTCATGAATGTTTGCTTGTTTTTCACGATGAACATATGCGTGCGGTAAATGATTACTGCAAGCGGGCGGACGAATCCATGTTAGCCATATGGGCAGCGAAACACGGTTATTCTAATAGCATTATTATAACAATTCAGGTAATGAAAGGAGTAAAAATTATGAACGAAGGTAGCAAGACCGGCAGGGGCACATCGAACCGGGAATGGTGGCCGAACCAATTGCGGCTCGAGATCCTGCACCAGCATTCCTCCAAGTCCAATCCGATGGGTGAGGATTTCAACTACGCGGAAGAGTTCAAGAGCCTCGACCTGGCGTCTGTGAAAAAAGATCTCGCAGCTCTGATGACCGACTCGCAGGAATGGTGGCCGGCGGACTTCGGACACTACGGACCTCTGTTCATTCGCATGGCGTGGCACAGCGCCGGCACCTATCGCGCCGGTGACGGCCGGGGCGGCGGAGGCAGGGGCCAGCAGCGCTTCCCGCCGCTCAACAGTTGGCCGGACAACGTCAGCCTGGATAAGGCGCGCCGCCTGCTCTGGCCTATCAAGCAGAAGTATGGCAGGAAGATTTCATGGGCAGATCTGATGATCCTCGCGGGCAACGTAGCCCTGGAATCGATGGGATTCAAAACGTTCGGCTTCGGAGGCGGTCGTGAGGATGTCTGGGAGCCGGATCAGGACGTCTATTGGGGCTCTGAGGACACGTGGCTGGGTGATAAACGCTACTCCGGCGACCGGGATCTCGAAAATCCGCTCGCTGCCGTGCAGATGGGGCTGATCTACGTCAATCCGGAAGGCCCGAACGGCAACCCGGATCCGATCGCAGCAGCCAAGGATATCCGTGAGATCTTCGCTCGCATGGCGATGAACGACGAGGAAACGGTGGCGCTCATCGCGGGCGGCCATACCTTCGGCAAGACCCACGGCGCCGGTGATGCGAAACATGTTGGGCCTGAGCCCGAAGCGGCCGGCATCGAGGAGCAGGGCCTCGGCTGGAAGAGCAGCTTCGGCACGGGCAAAGGCGACGACACGATCACCAGCGGCCTGGAAGTCATCTGGACCGCCACGCCCACGAAGTGGAGCAACAACTTTT
>Ga0335081_10007323_pt1 | contig 17649 bp, 15 predicted proteins | sample Lox_Sample_35_FD_206713 | JGI IMG/M metagenome (GOLD analysis project Ga0335081, IMG submission 206713) | Soil microbial communities from Loxahatchee National Wildlife Refuge, Florida, United States - Lox_Sample_3.5 | ecosystem: Environmental > Terrestrial > Soil > Wetlands | place: USA... | reverse complement strand
CGAAACCATGTCGTGCCGGGCAGCCTTGCCGCCGTTCTGGCGATTGGTGCGTGGCCGCTCGTTTCGGCGCCCCGATGCCATGTGGCATCCTCGCCGCATCCCCGCGCGCCCAACCCGCGGGAATGCCTACGGCCGGGCGCAGGCCGCCGTTATGGGACAGCAATGCTGTCCTAACGCACAATGCCAAAATTCTGCCACGGAAACAAGAGTTCGCCACCCCCGAATATGGGGTTCTCGATGCTTTTGTCGCCGCAGCCCGACCGGCACGCCAAGAGGATCACGGACTGCGCCCGCACGCAATGTCAACCTCTAGGCAGGCCATGCCGATCGGCGCGCGAGAGGATTTTACCCCGGCCGGCGCCCGACCGGGCGGTACGGAATGGCCACGAGCAACGCCCAAGTCTGGAGGCGACATGAATTTCGCGAGCGACAATGCAGCCGGCGTCGCGCCGGCGGTTCTCGAGGCCATTACGCGCGCCAATGCGGGTTTTGCCCTCGGCTATGGCAATGACGACTTCACGCGGGCGGTCGAACGGCGCATGGCCGCGCTGTTCGAGCGCGAGGTCGCGGTCTTTCTGGTGCCGACCGGGACCGCCGCCAATGCGCTCGCGCTCGCCCATCTCACCCCGCCGTGGGGCGGCGTGCTGTGTCATGCCGAGGCGCACATCGCGATCGACGAATGCGGCGCACCGGAATTCTTCGGCGGCGGGCTCAAGCTCATTGGGCTTCCCGGCGTCGGCGCCAAGCTCGTGCCGGCGACGCTTGCGGCGGCGATCGCGCGCCACACCGGCCACCGGCCGCATGCCGTGCAGGCCAAAACTGTGTCGATCAGCCAGGTGACCGAGGCGGGCACGATCTACACCGCCACGGAGGTCCGCGCCCTCGCCGAGATCGCGCATGCGCACGGCCTCAAGGTGCACATGGACGGCGCGCGCTTCGCCAATGCGCTGGCGCGGCTCGGTGCGAGCCCGGCCGCCGTATCGTGGCAGGCGGGCGTCGATGCGCTCTCGTTCGGCGCGACCAAGGGCGGCGCGCTCGCCGCCGAGGCAATCGTCGTGTTCGATCGCGACGCCGCTGATGCGCTGCACGAGCGGCGCAAGCGCGGCGGCCATCTGGTGTCGAAGCATCGCTTCGTGGCGGCGCAATTCGCCGCCTTCCTGGCCGACGACAACTGGCTCGCCTGGGCGCGCCACGCCAACCGCATGGCGGACCGGCTCGCGCAGGGATTGGCCACGCGCGGCCTCGCGCCGGTGTGGCCGGTCGAGGCCAATCTTGCCTTCGTGGTGCTGCCGCGCGCAGCCGATGCGCGCCTGCGCGCCGCGGGCGCCACCTACTACGCCTGGCACAGCGACAGCCTGCCATCCGGTATTTTGATCCCGGACGGCGGCGTGCTGGCGCGACTCGTGACCTCGTTCGCGACGACCGAAGCCGAGGTCGACCGGTTCGTTGCGCTCGCGATCGACTGAAGTTGCGAGCGCCCCAGCCGCGCCGCATTCGGGCGCTGTCATGCGCCGGGGAGACTCGATCGATATCACACATCGACGGGAACATGGGTGCCGGCGTACCGGCGACGCTCGGACGACACGGGGGCAGAATCATCGTGAAAGCACCCACGCTCTGGATGCTGTGTGGCCTGTCGCTCGCGATGGCGGGCGCCGCCGTTGCCGAACCCGCTGGTGCGCCGCGCGACACCGGCTTCGATGCATTGCCGCCGAACCGGATCATCGCGATCGTGCGCGCGACCGGCTTCGATCCGATGGGAAATCCGACGCGCAATGGCGACGTCTACGTGCTGCGGGCGCTCGATCCCAACGACATCGCCTATCGTCTCGTCATCGATGCGCGCACCGGCCGCACGGTTTCGATGCGCCAGATCGCGATGCCGGGCCCCTATGAGGTGGTTCCGGCCTCGGCGCGCAACCGCGGCCCCTATAGCTGGATTTTCGGACCGGGCGACGCCGGGGGGGTTGGCGCGCCCCGTCCACCGCGCGCCGTTCCACAGGCGGCGCCGCACCAGGACACGGCCACGCCGCTGCCGCGTCCGCGGCCCTATGAGATGGAAGCGACCGGATCGCTCCCCACCGATTCGTCGAAGGCGCCAGGGCCGTCCGCGCCCTCCGTCCCGCAGACGGTGCCCGCATCAGAGCCGCCCAAAGGTAACGGCGGCGCCTCGATGCCACCGATTGCGCCCCTGGATTGACGTCATCCGCAAAAATAAAAGCGCCCCGGAAAATCCGGGGCGCTCCCGCTCTTCGCAGAGTTCGGCGTTACGCCGCCTTCGCGTCGATCACCTTGGCCTTGCCGTTGCCGATCGGGATCTGGCGCGGCTTCATGGCCTCGGGAACCGCGCGGACGAGGTCGACGTGCAACAGGCCGTTCTCGAGGCTCGCGCCCCTGACCTCGACGTGCTCGGCGAGCTGGAAGACGCGCTCGAAGGCGCGCGCCGCGATGCCCTGGTAGAGGACCTCGCCCTTCTTCTCGTCGGCCTTGGCCTGCTTCTCGCCCTTGATCGTCAGCGTGTTCTGCTTCGCCTCGATTGCGATGTCGGCGTCCGAGAAGCCGGCGACCGCGACCGTGATGCGATAGGCGTTCTCGCCGGTCCGCTCGATATTATACGGCGGATAGGTCGAGCCGTTGCCCTCGACGCCCGATACCTGATCGAGCAGCGAAAACATCCGGTCGAAGCCGACGGTCGAACGATAGAGGGGAGCAAGATCGAAAGTACGCATGGCATATCCTCCTTTGGGTTGAGCGACATGCGGTTGGTCCGCCGCCAGGGGCCGGACCATTGATTTGCGCAAGCCGTCTGGCCCTGCGCACCAAAGGAGATGGGAAACGCGGGATCGCTTCGCAAGGGGGCGGGCGCCGATTCGGTTCCCAGATTTCATCCCGTGATCACAAAGCCTTAACCATTCCATTGAGTGGCCCCGGCAGGCTGCTATAACGCGATGATCCCACGTCCGATCCCTCGCATGGCATGAAACTCATCTCGATTCCCGCCAATCCGGTGCCCGACGACGCGGCGACCGCGATGCTGCAGACGCCGGACGACGTCCTCTTGCGCTATGCGCGCTGGGCGCCGCCACCCGGCCGCAAGGGCACGGTGTGCATCTTCCAGGGCCGCGCCGAATACATCGAGAAATATTTCGAGGTCGTGCGCGATCTGCGGGCGCGCGGCTTTGCGGTCGCGACCCTCGACTGGCGCGGGCAGGGGCTCTCGCAGCGCCCGCTGCGCGACCGCTACCGCGGCCATGTCACGAGCTTCGCCGACTACGCGATCGACCTCGAGACCTTCATGAAGGAGGTCGTGCTGCCCGATTGTCCGCCGCCCTTGTTCGCGCTCGCCCACTCGATGGGCGCGGCGGTGCTGATCGAGGCGGCCGCCAAAGGGCATCGCTGGTTCGACCGCATGGTGCTGACCGCCCCGATGATCCGCATCAACAGGAACCGTTTGTTCGGCGGCGCGCCGGCGCTGGCGCGCCTGTTGCGGGCGACGGGACGCGGCGCCGGCTACGTGCCGGGCGGCAGCCCCGTCATGCTGCAGACGCTGCCCTTCAGCGGCAACATCCTGACCAGCGATCCGGTGCGCTACGCCCGCGCCGCCGCGGTGCTCGAGACCGAGCCTGCGCTCGGCCTCGGCTCACCGACCATTGCCTGGATCGATTCCGCCTTTCGCGTGATGGCCCGGTTTCGCCCGGCCTCCTATCCGGCGCGCATCCGCCAGCCGATTCTGATCGTCGCGGCCGGGCGCGACCATCTGATATCGACCGCCGCGATCGAGACCTTCGCGATCCATCTACGCGCCGGCTCGCATGTGATCATCCCGGGTGCCATGCACGAGGTGATGATGGAGCAGGACCAGTACCGCGCCCAGTTCTGGGCCGCATTCGATGCGTTCGTGCCCGGCACGCCGATGTATGGCGCGCTGGCCGCGGTGTGAGCGGTTCACCCTCCCTGCAGGGCAGGGTAAAGAAACAATCACCCCGCCAGTACCTTCATCGCTTCGGCATGCACGCGCGCGTCGCCGGCCGCGATGATGCGGCCGCCCGTATTCGCGGGGCCGCCCTCCCAGGTGGTCATGATCCCGCCCGCGCCGGCGATGATCGGCATCAGCGGGATCACGTCGTGCGGCTTGAGCTCGGTCTCGATGACGAGGTCGAGATGGCCGGCCGCCAGCATGCAGTAGGCATAGCAATCGCCGCCGTAGCGCGAGAGCCGCGCCATCGCCTCGACGCGCTCGAAGCGCTTGCGGTCCTCGGCCTGCATCAACAGCGGGCTCGTGGTGTAGAGCACGGCGTCGGCGAGCGTCGCGCAGTCGCGCACCATGAGGGCGCGCTCGCCGGCCGGTCCGCGATAGTGCGCGCCGGCGCCGTCGCCGCTGAACCGTTCGCGCACGAACGGCTGGTGCACCATGCCGAGCACCGGCGTGCCGCGGTGGGTGAGCGCGATCAACGTGCCCCAGGCCGGCATGCCGGAAATGAACGACTTCGTGCCGTCGATCGGATCGAGGAACCAGACGTAATCGGCCTCGCCCTGCTCGGCGCCGAACTCTTCCCCGACGATCCCGTGCGTCGGAAAATGCTCGCGGATGAGCGCGCGCATCGCCTGCTCGGCGGCGCGGTCGGCGGCGGTCACCGGATCGAACGCGCCGCCGCGGCTCTTGTCGTCGACGCTCAGCGACGTGCGGAAATACGGCAGGATGACCTCGCCCGAGACCGTCGCCAGCCTATCGAGAAACGCCTTGAGATCGACTGCGGTCATGACGAGTGGCTGCTTTCCCTGCGCGCCTCGCTCTATAGCGCATGTGCGGGCGGTGTGGAGCGGCGGCGACCCGCCTCTCCGATGGCGCGGCCGGCGGCGTGCATCATCCGTGCATCATCATTGAGACGAACCCCTGCGCCAGGCGCGATGCGCGGTGATTCGCGGCCCGTTCGGTCGCGCATCCGTCGGCCCGGGTTTCCCCTGTGGACAAGGCAACGCACGGAAAAAACTCGGTTTTTCGCGGACTCGCATAGCTCGGTGCTATCGTGGCTTTTACCACTTGATTTTTGTGCGGCGCGATGGCATGTTTTTGCGGTGCAGCGACGCGAGCGATCGTGTTGCTGCCGCCCTCCTTGGGCGTTTCCTCCCTAGACTTGGGCCGCTAGGAACCCTAGCGGCCCTTTTTCTATGGGTAGCCCGAACGTTAGCTGATTCGCGCTGGCCGATTTGTGACGCCCGGCGAGGGCCCGCAAGCGGCTGGTATTCCAGTGATTCCGGGAGCCCCCCGACTCCCATGTTAGGACCGAATTGCTGCTATGCAGCACGCCGGCTATTCGGCCGCGGCGCGATAGGGACGCAGCTCGGTGAGCGGGATGGCGGCCAGACGCTCGGCCAGCATTTCCAGCTCGGCGGCGAGGCGGCCGAACGACGCGATCGGCTCGAACCTGCGCTCGTCCATGTAGAGCGCGCGGTTGATCTCGAGCTGGATCGCATGCAGGCCGGCCGGCGGATTGCCGTAGTGCTCGGTGATGAAACCGCCCGCATAGGGCTTGTTGCGGCTTACCGAGTAGCCGGCGCCGGTCAAGACGGCCTCGACCGCGTCGGCGACCACCGCCACGCAACTCGTCCCGTAGCGGTCACCGAGCACGATGTCGGCGCGCGGGCGCTCGTCGCGGCTGCCGGCAATCGAGGGCATCGAATGGCAGTCGATCAGGATCGCGGTGCCGAAATCGCGGTGAACACGCGTGACCAAGCGGCGCAGCGCCCGGTGGTAGGGCTTGTAGAGGCCCTCGATCCGGCGCAACGCGTCGTCGACCGGGATGCGCTGATTGTAGATTTCCTGGGCGTCGCCGACGACCCGCGCGACCGTGCCGAGCCCACCGGCGACCCGCATCGAGCGCGTGTTGGCGAACGACGGCAGGCGGCCGTCGAACATGCGCGGGTCGAGCTCGTAGGGCTCGCGATTGACGTCAATGTAGCAGCGCGGAAAATGCGCGCGCATCAGCGGAAAACCGCGCCGGACGACGCCGGCAAAAAGCTCGTCGACGAAGGAATCCTCCGAGCGTCGGAGCTGCGCGATCTCGAGCCGGGCGGCGGCCAGGAAGGCGGACGGGTACACGTTGCCGCTGTGGGGCGAGTTGAAGACGAGGGGGCCTTGCCAGTCGGCGGGCTCCAGGATTTCGAACGGCGGCTCGAGTTCGTCGGGGTTGTCGGTCATGCGGTCTCGGTTCATCCTCGGATTCGGGCTCGGATTCGGGGCGGGGGCCGACTTGCACGGTCGCCGTCGTTGCAGTCATGCTCGCCCGGCCCTATCCTGTTTACGACCTCTTAAGAGCGGCATTGTCCATGTCTTGCCCCTCCGTGCCAAGTCGATTTGCGGGTTCACCCCATTTTTACCTGGCATCCCTCTTATTGACTCGGGGACAAGGGAACGGGCGTGGGGCGGCGGCTTCCGCCTGTGAGCGCATCGGGCGAGCCGTAGCATGACCAAAATACTTCTGGCCGAAGACGATACCGACATGCGGCGGTTCCTGGTCAAGGCCCTGCAGCAGGCCGGCTACGAGGTCATCTCCTACGACAACGGTCTCTCCGCCTACCAGCGGCTGCGTGAAGAGCCATTCGAGCTCTTGCTGACCGATATCGTGATGCCCGAAATGGACGGCATCGAACTCGCCCGACGGGCCGCCGAGCTCGACCCCGACATCAAGATCATGTTCATCACCGGCTTTGCGGCGGTCGCGCTCAATCCCGATTCGTCGGCGCCCAAGCACGCCAAGGTCCTGTCGAAACCGTTCCATCTGCGCGAGCTCGTCACCGAGGTGCAGAAGGTCCTGGCGGCCTGATTCGCGCGGCCCCGGCTTGCCCGCAACCCGCTAAGCCGATATAGCAAAGTCCACCCCTTCAAGGCATTCGGGCGCGTAGCTCAGCGGGAGAGCACTACCTTGACATGGTAGGGGTCACAGGTTCGATCCCTGTCGCGCCCACCATCCTTCGCCAGCTACGGCTCGGCAAGCCAGCACATGGCGAAGCACGCGAAGGCTCACGATATCCTGCACCACAACGGATCGGTCTCGCCGAAGACGCGGTGAACGTCGGCAGCGGTGGCGCCTTCTGGTGCGATTGCGGGTCGCCGTCCTCCGCGCCGCCGTCTGCGCCGTTGTGGTGAATTTACAACACATACCTGAATTGTCGGTACGTCGTTCGATCGGGTGACGACGCCGCCGAGGGCCGCGTGACACACAACCCAGCGTCAGTTGACCTAGGGGGCAGTTCACCGTGGCCATCGATCGGGCGTTCGCACTGAAATCGGTTGTCGGAGTGCTGATGGTGGCCGGCGGCTTTGCCGGCTCAGCGTCGCCGCTCCACGCGCAGATTTTCTGCCCACCGAATTTCGCCTTCAACAACGGCACCTGCATCTTCAAGGGTCCGGGTCCGGCCAACAGCGGATTTTCCGTCGCCGCGCTGTCGAGCGAGGCGTTGAGCGACGTCGCACAATCGGTCTCGCAAGAGACCACCAACCGCACGGTCGAGGCGATTCGCGAGCGGCGCGAGCAGGAGACCGCCGCATGTCCGGAGAACTTCGAGCGCGTTCGCGGTGAATGCCGACCGCGTCCGGCCCGCTCCGGCCGGCCGAAGGCGCGCCCGCCGCAGACCGCGACGCCGATGATCGTCAAGGCGCTTCCGCCGGAAGTCGTGCCGGGCTACACGCCGGCGGTCTGGACCCAGGTGTTCGGCGACTTCGAGCAGCGCGATCATCTCACCTCGCCGGCGTTCAACGATATCGGGTCACGGTCGACGACGTGGGGCGTGCTCAGCGGATTCGACCTCACCTTCCACAACGTGGGCGACGCAGGCGACACCGTCATTGTCGGATTGCTCGCCGGGTACACGTCGACCGACGTCCACTTCACGAACTCCAGCACGGTCGCGCATATGACCGGTCCTTCGGTCGGCGCCTACGGCGTTTACGTGCATGGCGCCTTCTCGACGGATCTGACGTTCAAGACCGATCTCTTCTCCCTCGACGAGAGTTTCTCGGAGACGATCGGCACCAACCCGCCGATCGTGAATGCCGGTACCGCGTCGGTCGACATGACGAACTACATCGTCGCCAACAACTTCAACTATCGCATCCCGCTGTCGGCGGCCCAGTGGATCGAGCCGACGGTCGGCTACCGCTTCACGCAGACGAAATACGGCGCCGGCTCCGGCGACGTGGGCCTCGAGGACGGGCATCTCTTCCGCGTTCAAGGCGGCGCCCGGGTCGGCAGCGAGGCCGACTGGAATGGCACGCACGTGACCGCGATCGTGACGGGGCTCGCCTACAGCGACGTGTCGATCTCGGGCGGGACGGTGGCGAACACCGATTTCGTCAATCCGACGATCTTCGCATCGGACGAAGGCAAGTTGCGCGGCGAAGGCGTCTTTGCCTTGAATTTCGACTACAACAATGGATTATCGACGTTCGCACTGGCCGACGTGCGCGGTGGACAGGACTTTTTCGGTTACGGCGGACGACTGGGCCTTCGCTATCAGTGGTGATTTTACGACGTAGAGGCATTCGGAAAGCATTTTACGGGGAGCTGGGGGCATCAGCACCGTAACAGAGCATCGCGATGGAGCGCGTTTATACGAGGAAGCCTGCGTTTGCGATCATCCTCTCGCTGCTTGCGCCCGCGCTGGCGCACGCCACCGATTTCGAGCTGTGCGACGCGCTCGCCAAAAATCCGGACGACGGGATTCCGGCGTGCACGCGCCTGCTCGAGCCGGGGGTCAGCGGCGTCAACCAGGCCGCGGTCTACAACAACCGCGGCACCGGCTGGTACCTGAAGGGCTTCTACGACAATGCGATCGCCGATTTCGGCGAGGCGATCCAGCGCAATCCGAAATTCACGCTGGCGTTTCAGAATCGCGGCCGAGCCTGGCACAAGAAGGGAGAGTACGACCGCGCAATTCAGGATTTCGGCGAGGCGCTCCGCCTCGATCCGAAGAACGCGGCGGCATTTGCGGATCGCGGTTCGAGCCTCCTGAACAAGGCCGAGTTCGATCTCGCCTTGGCCGACTTCAGCCAGGCGATACGCCTCGCGCCGAAATACGGCCTCGCCTACCTGGGCCGGGCCGAGGCGTACACCGGCAAGCAGAACTTCAAGGCCGCCCTTGCCGACCTGAACCAGGCCGAATCGGCGATGCCGGAGCACGCCGCGGTCTTCAACAACCGGGCCGCCGTGCTGATCGAGATGGGCGAGATCGACCGCGCCATCGCCGACTACGACAAGGCGATCGCGCTCGATCCGAGCAATTGGCGCCCCTACAGCAGCCGGGGTGAGGCTTGGCGCCTCAAGGGCAACCTCGATCAGGCCTTGAAGGACCATGACAAGGCGATCGAGCTCGATGCCAATGCGGTCGACGCCTACAACAACCGCGCCTTGGTGTTTCGCGACAAGGGCGACCTCGACAAGGCGCTCGCCGACTACGATCGCGCCATCCTGCTCAACCCGCGCTATTCGCGCGCCTACGGCAACCGCGGCGAGATCTGGCGGCTCAAGGGCGATCTCGACCGCTCGCTCGCCGATCTCGACCGCGCGATCGCGATCACGCCCAACGGGCCGGTCTACTACGCCTTTCGCGGCGAGACCTGGCGCTACAAGGACCAGCTCGATCGCTCGATTGCCGACTTCGATGCAGCGCTGCGCATCACCCGCGACGACATCGCGGCACTCACGGGCCGCGGCCTGACCTACGAGAAGAAGAGGGATCTCGCGCGCGCCCGGGCGGATTTCCGCAAGGCCTTGGAGCTGCCCGCCCAGCGCGACCGCGCCCGCGCCGTTCCGGCGCAGGAAACCGCCCGCTCGCATCTCGCCGCCCTGGATGCGGCCGAGGCCAACGGCAAGGTCATGGGCCCGGGCGGAGCCAGCGCCCCGCAGACGCCGCCGCTCGCCTCCGCCAACCCGGCGCACCCACCGTCCAAGCGGCTCGCCCTCGTCATCGGCAACTCGGAATATCGCAACGTTCCCTATCTGCAAAACGCCGCGCACGACGCCGACACGGTGGCCGGGGCGCTGCGCAAAGCCGGCTTTCAGACCGTCAAGCTCGACACCAACCTCAGCCGCGAGAAGATGTCCGAGGAGCTGCGCGACTTCTCCGCCGCAGCCGAATCCGCCGATTGGGCGCTCGTCTACTACGCCGGCCACGGCATCGAGATCGGCGGGGTCAACTATCTCATTCCGACCGACGCCCGGCTCACGACCGATCGCGACGTCCAGTTCGAGACCGTGCCGCTCGATCAGGTCCTCGCCGCGGTCGAGCCCGCCAAGAGCCTGAAGCTCGTCATTCTCGACGCCTGCCGGGACAATCCGTTCGCCAAGACGATCCGCATCAGCAACTCCTCGCGTTCGATCGGGCGGGGCCTGTCCCGCATCGAGCCCGGCGGCGCCACGCTGGTGGTCTACGCCGCCAAGCACGGCCAGGTCGCGCTCGACGGCGCTGGGACGAACAGCCCGTTCGTCGCATCCTTCGTGCGGCGGATGCTGACCCCCGGAATCGAGATCAACAAGCTGTTTCGACTGGTGCGCGACGACGTCCTCGATTCGACCGAGGGCCAGCAGGAGCCGTTCACCTACGGTTCTCTGCCCGGGCGGGAAGACTTCTATTTCGTCGGCGCCCCGTGAGGTGGGCGGCCGCGCGCCGGCATCACCGCATGACCCGCTCGATGAAGGTCTCGACGATCAGCGACAAGGGGCGTTCGCCGGACTCGGCGAATTCGTAGCGGGCGCGCACCACCGTCTTGTCGGGATGCAGCAGGCGCGCGAGATCGACCGGGGTCGCCGATACGATCACGTCCGCATCCGACGCGTTGAGCGTCTGCCGCAGGGCCTCGCGCTGCGCGGCGCCGTAGCCGACCGCCGGCAGCACCTTGCCGATATGCGGAAACGCCTCGAATACCGCGCGAATGGCGGGCGCCGCCGCGGGCCGCGGATCGACGATGTCGGCGCCGGCCGCGATCGCCGCGAGGTACCCGGCGCCATGCGGCATGCCGCCATGCGTGATGGTCGGTCCGTCCTCGACCACGAGGGCGCGCTTGCCCCGCACGGCGGCCGGGTCGTCGAGCCGGATCGGCGAGGCCGCCCGCACGATCACGGCGCGCGAGTTCACGGCCCGCAGCTCCCGCTCGGCGAGATCGATGTCGTACGCGGTCGCCGAATCGACCTTGTTGACGACGAGCACGTCGGCCATGCGGGCGACCGTCTCGCCCGGGTGATGGGTTGCGACCTGACGCGGGCGCAGCGCGTCGGCCACCGTGATATGCAGGTCCGGCCGGACGAACGGAAAGTCGTTGTTGCCGCCGTCCCAGACGATGATCTGGGCCTCCACCTCCGCCCACTGCAGGATCTCGGCGTAGTCGACGCCGGCGAACACCACGCCGCCCGCCGCGATATGCGGCTCGTACTCCTCGCGTTCCTCGGCGCTGCATTGCGCCGCATCGAGGTCCGCGAGGCTGGCGAAGCGCTGAACGCGCTGCGTGGCGAGCTCGCCGTACGGCATCGGATGCCGCAGCACCGCGACGCGGAAGCCGCGTTCGCGAATCGTGCGGGAGAGCCAGCGGGCGAGCGGCGATTTTCCGCAGCCCGTACGCACCGCCGTCACCGCGATCACGGGCCGCGACGAGCTGAGCATGGTGCGCCGCGGGCCGAGCAGCGTGAAGTCGGCGCCCGCCGCGAGCGCGCGCGAGGCAATGTGCATCACGTGCTGGTGCGGCACGTCGCTGTAGGCAAAGATCACCTCGTCGACCGCGTGCGCGCGGCACAAGGCCTCGAGGCGGCTTTCCTCCGCGATCGGGATGCCGTCCGGATAGTACGGCCCGGCGAGCTCCGCCGGGTAGCGCCGGTCCGCGATTCCGGGAATCTGTGCGGCCGTGAACGCGACCACTTCGGCGCCGGGATCGCCGCGATAGACCACATTGAAGTTGTGGAAGTCGCGCCCGGCTGCGCCGACGATGATGATCCGCCGCCTGTGGCCATCCGTGGCGCCCGCCGCGGCATCGGATTCCGAGGGTCTGCCCGCATCCATCCGTGCCGACCTAGAATACGCCGATGGTCCCGGCGACGAAGCCGTCGACCAGGCCGGGAATGCGCGCGAGCCGCTCGCTCACCAGCGCCTCGATGCGCGAGGCGAGCGCGGCGGCCGGCCGTGCGTCGCGCGTCGCGATCTTGACCTCCACCAGGGCGGGATCGGTCACCGGGCGTCCGATCCGGCTCACCATCGCGCATTGCGCCCGCGCGATCTCCGGAATCGCGGCGACCAGCGCGGCCGCGATCTCTTGCGCCGCGACGTTGTAGAGCTTGCCCACATGGGTAACCGGATTCTTTCCGGCCGCGGCCTCGAGCGTCATCGGCTGGCCCGGCGTGATCAGGCCGTTGACCCGGTTGCCGCGCCCGACCTGACCGTCGTCGCCGGCCTCCGCCGACGTGCCGGTGACCGTGAGATAGACCGCGCCCGATGACGCGTCGTCGGCCGCATTGACCGCCACTGCGCAGTCCGGCAGCCCGTGCTCGGCCGCGAGCGCGCGCACGAGCGTTTCGATCGCCGCCTTGGCGGCGAGGTACGCATCGATGTCGACGAGATGGCGCCCGATCATCGCGCACGCGACCGTCACCTGCACGCTTGCACCGCGGCGGATGCCCATCACCTTCACGTCCTCGCCCCAGGCGGGGTTTTCGCGGTTGCGATCGCGTTCGTTGATGCGCCGTTCGATGGCCAGCACCAGTTGCTCGAGCGGAGTGAGCGGCGCGTGCCCGACGCCGAGCGACGTATCGTTGGCGAGCGGCAGCTCGCGATGGCCGAACAGCGCTTGCAGATCCTGCGAGCCCGGGTGAATGACCGAGTGGATGCGGACGTGCCGGTCGGCGTCGAACGCATGCAGGTTGGCGGCGAGCCATTCCCGCGACCCCTCGATTGCGATCTCGCGGACGGGCACGGTGTCGTTTCCGACCTCCGACGTGGCGCGCCCGCCGAGATAGATCTCGATCGGCGCGATCACGCGGCCGCCGCCGAACGCCGCGGCAGCCCGGCCGCCGCACAGCAGCGCCTTGTCGACGTTGTGGTGCAGGATGGCGCCGAAACGGCGTCGGTACTCGCCGCAAAGATTGCGCGAGAGCGTCTCCGCCAGCGCGTCGCAGATCGTGTCGGGATGGCCGAGACCCTTGCGTTCGACCAACTCGACCGCGGCCTCGGCGGTCGTGAGCGGGGAAATGACCAGGCGATCCATGCGGCGTCCTTGTCGCCGGAAACATGCCGAAGTCTGCCCCGGCGCCCCGCAGGGATATTGATCCCGATCAAAATAAGACGCTAGGGCTAGACGGCGTTGCCGTCTTTTCCGGGGCCCTGTGTCGCAAATGCCCACTCTGCTGCTCGAAGAGGATCATTTCCTCAAGATCGTGCCCGTGATCCTCGATCCGGCGACGCCGGCCGCGCATCAGCGCGCGGTCGCCGATTTCTTCGCCCACGACGTGCCCGACTTCCTCGGCTGGTGCGAGCGGCTGCGCGCTCGCATTCCCGGCCTCTATCCGGCGACCGTGGCCTGGGCGAAGGACCAGGCCGATTTCCTCGCCAAGCTCCCCACGGCCGACGGCGTCGTCGTCGAAAGCCTCGAGGTCGACCGGGCGGCGCTCGCGGCCGCAACGCAGCTCAAGATCGTGCAGAAGTTCGGCACCATCGGCGCCAACATCGACCAGGCGGCGTGTGCCGAGCGCGGGCTCGCGGTTGCGTTCCTGCATCGCCACGTCAATGTCGCGGTCGCCGAGCAGTGCATCGCGCTCATGCTGGCGCTGGCGAAGCGCATCTGTCCGCTCAATGGGCTGGTCGAGCGCGGCGCGCTCGTGGCGGCCGGTTACGATGTTCGCCCGCGCGCGTCCGCCTATATCGGTTACTCGAATTTTGCCCGCGTCGCCGGCCTGCGCACGCTCTACGGTGCGACGCTCGGCATCGTCGGCTTCGGCGAGGTCGGCCGCGAGATCGCCCGGCGCGCCGCGCCGTTCGGCATGGAGACGCAGTACTTCCAGCGCCGTCGGCTTCCGGAGCCCGACGAACAGGCGCTGTCGGCGCATTTCGTTCCGCTGCATGACCTGATGGCGCGGTCGGACTACATCGTGGTGCAGCTGCCGCTCAACGGCGCGACGCGCGGGATCATCGATGCGCAGGTGCTGCGCGGGGTCAAACCGGGCGCGGTGCTGATCAACTGCGCGCGCGCCGAGCTGATCGATCGCGACGCCCTGGTTGCCGCGCTCGAGGCGGGCCGCCTCGGCGGCCTCGCGCTCGACGTCGGCTACGACGAGCCGGCGCAGCCCGACGATCCGCTGCTGAAATTTCGGGGCAAGCCCAACGTGATCCTGACGCCGCACACCGCGATCGCGGCGCGGCACAACGCGCTCAGCGATCTGGAGCGCCTGTGCGTCAATCTGTGGCGCGCGATCGCGGGGTGATCAAGGCCGTCACTTCTTGTCGGGAATCGAGCCGGTCGCCTCGGTGTCCATCGAGATCCCGGTCTCCTGCGCGAGCTTCTTCCACTTGGCAATGTCCTGCGTGATCCGCGCGCGCAGCGCGTCCGGCGTGGTCGGCGTCGCCTCGATGCCCTGCTTGCGCAGCGCGTCGACCACCTCGGGATCGGCCAGCACGGCGCCGACCTCGCGGTTCATCCGCGCGACGATTTCGGGCGGCGTCTTTGCCGGCGCCACCACGGCGAGCCACAGTGAAGCCTCGAATCCCTTGAGGCCCGATTCGTCGAGCGTCGGCACATCGGGCAGCACGGCGGCCCGCTCGAGGCCCGTCACCGCGAGCGCCTTCACCTTGCCGGACAGCACGTGCGGCAGCACCGGCGCCATGGTGCCGAACTGCATGTCGATGCGGCCGCTCTGCGTGTCGAGCACCGACTGAGCAGAGCTGCGATAGGGGACCTCGGTCAGCTTCACGCCCGCCATCTGGGAAAACAGCTCGCCGGCGAGGTGCGCGAGGCTCGCGGGCCCGACCGAGGCATAGCTGATCGCGCCCGGCTTCGCCTTGGCGAGCGTGATCAGATCCGACACCGATTTTGCCGGCAGATCCGGCCGCGTGATCAGCACGTAGGGCGCCTCGCCGATCAGCGACACCATCGCAAAATCGTTGACCGCGTCGTAGGGCAGGTGCGGGTTGAGCGCGGGCGACGTGCCATGCGTCGAGTTGGTGGCGATGCCGAAATTGTAGCCGTCCGGTGCGGCCTTCGCCAAAACCTCGCTGCCGATGTCGCCGCTCGCCCCCGAGCGGTTGTCGACCACGATGGTCTGGCCGAGCCGCGGCCCGAGCTTCTGCTGCATGATGCGGATCGTGATGTCGGCGAAGCTGCCGGGCGGAAACGGGATGATGAAGTGGATCGGCTTGTTCGGCCAGTCCTCGGCCGAGGCGCCGCCCGCGGCCAAGCAGAGGGCGAGCAGGGCGAACGCGAGGCGGTACATGGCGGCACTCCAAATGCGGCCCGGATCGAGCGCAGCGAAAGTCCGCGCCGCTCGCGTCGGGCTCGGTTAATGGAACGTTACTATAAGGCGCGAACCGCCCGGACAAGCCCGGGCCGTGCTCCGCGATGTCGCAGCGTTAACGCCCGCGCTGCGCTTCGGGTTCGAGGTCGATCCTGAGCGCGCCCATGACCCGGTTGTGCATCAGGTATGTCCCGATCAGCACCGAGATCTCGACGATCGCGCGGTCGTCGTAATGCCGCTCGAGCTCGGCAAAGACCTCGTCCGGGACCGATGTCTGCAGCACCATCGCGTCCGCGTAGGCGAGCGCGGCGCGCTCGGCGGCGCTGAACGCGTCCGCCTTGCGCCAGTCGGCGAGCGCATCGCATTCGGCGACGTCGACGCCTTCGGCGAGCGCGAGCGCCGGCACGTGTTGGTTGAGCACATAGGCAATTCCGTTCACGTGCGCGATGCGGATCACGAGGAGCTCGCGCAACCGGCCGGAGAGCCCGGTCTTCCAGCGCACCGCGCCGACATGGTCGAGCCAGGTCTCGGCGAGCGCGGGCGCATGCAGCAGCAGCTTGTAGACATTGAGCAGGCCGCCGCGCCGTCCCGCCTTGATCTTGTCGATCAGCGGCGCGATCTCCGGATGGTCCTTTTCCTCGACGTATGAAATGCGAGCCATGGGCGTCCTTCCTCCCCGGCGGCCGGCATAGCAATCGGATGCGCGCCGTGACAAGTTTCGTCGTTCCGCGGTCGTGGATGGCGGCGCGACCCCCGCCAAGCGATCGCCACATCGCTCGAATTGAAATCATTGGGATTTCTGGGTTCGATTTGTCAAAATGCCGGGCGAGCGAGACCCGCGCCCACAGGAGCCCCCCATGAATCACCGCAAACAGCTGCGCGACCTTCTCGCCGCGCCCCGCCTCGCCGTGATGCCGGGCGCCTGCGACGCGCTGTCGGCGCGGATCATCGAACGGGCCGGCTTTCCGGCGATCCTCGCCGGCGGCTATGCGGCGAACGGCACGATGCTGGCGCAGGCCGACATGGGGCAGTCCAACATGCGCGATTATGCGGACCACTACGCCCGCATCTGCGCCGCGGTCGACATTCCGGTCTACGTCGATGCCGACACCGGTTTTGGCGGACCGCAGAACGTGCGGCAGATGGTGCGCGCCTTCGAGGCGGCGGGCGTCGCCGGCCTGTTCATCACCGACCAGACCTTTCCGAACCGCTGCAACTACCTGCCCGGCAAGCAGGTGGTGCCGGTGGTCGAAATGCTCGCCAAGGTCAAGGCCGCGCTCGATGCGCGGCGCGACGCCGATCTCATCATCTGCGCGCGCACCGACGCGGCGAGCATCGAGGGGCTCGACGCCGCGATCGAGCGCGGCAATCTGTTCATGCAGGCGGGCGCCGACATGGCGAAGCCGCAGGGCGTGCACGCGATCGCCGACATGAAACGCGTGGTGCGCGAGGTGCCGGGTCCCTGCATGGCGACGCTCTCGCATGCGGCCGGCACGGCGCACCCGAGCCATGCCGAGATGGAAGCCGTCGGCGTCGCCGCCGTGTCCTATCCGTCGCTCGCGCTCTTCGCCGCCGCGCAGGCCGTGCGTGAGGCAATGCGCGAGCTCGGCGAGGACGGCGCGCTCGTGCGCGCCAACACCCGCGCGATGCCGCTCGACGATTACTACGACCTGGTCGGTCTCACGGAGCAGGCGACGCGCGAGGAGGCGTATGACCGTGCGGCGGCCGCCGTGGTGGCGAAACGCGCGGCGGAGTGATTCTTCTGCCTCATCCTGAGGAGCGTCGCGCAGCGACGCGTCTCGAAGGATGGGCCGCGCATTCAGGCGGCGCCTCCTGTGCCCTGGGCCCATGGTTCGAGACGCGACGCTGCGCGTCGCTCCTCACCATGAGGTGGGTCGTGGGGCGAGAAATTCACACCGCCTCGACCACGCGCGCGAGTTCCTGGCGCAGCCTTTCCGCCGCGGCCGCCCCATAGCCGGCCGCGAACTCCTCCTGCGCGGCGCGCCATCGCGCCGCCGCGGCCTTCACCCGCTTCTCGCCGGCCGGCGTGATCCGCACGATGCGGGTGCGCTCGTCCTTGCCGGGCGAGATCGACACCAGCTTGTCGCGCGCGAGCGGGCGCACGGCGCGCGTCGTCGTCGTGCGGTCCATCACCATCATGGCG
>Ga0335081_10007322_pt1 | contig 17649 bp, 19 predicted proteins | sample Lox_Sample_35_FD_206713 | JGI IMG/M metagenome (GOLD analysis project Ga0335081, IMG submission 206713) | Soil microbial communities from Loxahatchee National Wildlife Refuge, Florida, United States - Lox_Sample_3.5 | ecosystem: Environmental > Terrestrial > Soil > Wetlands | place: USA... | reverse complement strand
TTGTCCGTTCTGAGCGCGGGCCGCGAACGTCCCAGGGTAATGCCTGGGGCATGAACTGGACTACGCATGTAGGCTCTTGACCAGTAACATTTTCGGACGCGGGTTCGACTCCCGCCGCCTCCACCACTATCTCAATCACCCTTCCTGAAAGAGTTCGGAAGAGCACTCCCGTTCGCTCCTAACTAATTGAACTAATACGACAAATGGCTCCCTTTGTAGCGGACCGGCTGCGGAACATTCGCTGGGCCATTTACTAGGCCATAGCCTGTTATAATCAATCTGACGCTATTGCTACGGTTTGCTCGTCACGCGGTGGTTCTTCTTTAGAGCAGATTGCATCTCCGCCTTTCTTGCCCGCCGTTTATGTTGCGTGAAATCCAAAAACAATTGTGAGCGGGCTCGCGGCTCTAGACGTGCGTCAGAGTGTGTGCGACAAATAGCCCCTCCAGAAAGAAACCATTTCGAATGACAAGATTTTCAGAACTGCCCCTGCCTTCTGCGCTACAGGGAAAGCTGGCAGCAGCTCAGTTCATCAACCTTACCCCCATCCAGGAACGTGCAATTCCGCCAGCTCTCGAAGGCCGCGATGTCATCGGGACCGCGCAGACGGGCACTGGTAAAACACTGGCGTTCCTCATTCCCGTCATTGAGACCCTGAACCGGGGACCAGCGCGTCACACGCTCGCACTGGTGCTGCTGCCGACGCGGGAACTCGCGATGCAGGTTCACGAGCAATACCAGCAACTGCGCACGAAAGCCATGCCCGGAGCTACGCTCCTCATTGGCGGGACCTCCGAAAAGGCGCAAATTCAAAGTCTGCGGGCCGGGTCGGAATTGGTAATTGCCACTCCCGGACGATTGCAGGATCTCGTCAACCGCAAGTTCGTTGACCTGCGCCAGGTCAAGATCCTCGTACTCGACGAAGCCGATCGCATGTTGGACATGGGTTTCTTGCCGGCGATTCGGCGGATTGTGTCCACGCTTCCTAAGCGGCGGCAGACGCTGTGTTTCTCGGCGACGATGGAGCAATCCGTTGCGAACCTCGTAAATGAGTACCTGCGCGATCCGGTGCGGGTCGCTCTAGGTTCGGTGCTCAAGCCCGCTGAGACCGTGCAACTCAGGGCCTACGAAGTACGACCGGCAGAGAAACTCGATGTTCTCCGTCAACTGCTCTATGCAGAAACGGGTCAAACGCTAGTCTTCACGCGCACCAAGCGAGGCACTGAGCGACTGACGAAGGAACTGGTACGCGACGGTTTTGCCGCGGCCATGATTCATGGCGATCGCTCGCAGTCGCAACGTAACGGGGCCCTGAGTGGGTTCCAGGAAGGTCGTTTCCAGGTGCTGGTGGCGACCGATATCGCATCCCGTGGTCTGCACATCGATGATGTAGCCCATGTCATTAACTACGATGTGCCCAAAATGGCTGAGGACTTTATCCATCGAGTTGGCAGGACAGGCAGAGCTGGGCTCCAAGGACGCGCTTCGACGTTGGCGGCAGGAGCCGAGGTGCTGGAACTGTGCCAGATCGAACGAACTCTGAAGCTGAAGATGGAACGATTACAGTCGGAAACGGCGGCGCCGGCATCGCGGCGAATGATTCAAAACACGCTGGCCTCGCGAACTTTAACTGCTTTGCCGGGCGAGATATTTGTCTAGAATCCAAGTTCTTGTTGCCGGGGCATCAAGCTCCGGCAACCTGCAGTCGTCAGATTCCCGCCGGGTCATGCATTATTGCCGCGGCGAGTCCTTCATCACCGAACCTTCTTTTCGAGTCTTTTTCCGCGCACGCTTTCGCGCCAAAGCCTGTTTCACTCGGCGTTTTTCGCCAGGTTTCAAGTAGTACGAATGACGTTTGACCTCTTTAATGATGTCTTCCGACTGAACCTTGCGTTTGAATCGACGGAGCGCATTCTCCAACGATTCGCCTTCTTGCAATCGAATTTCTGCCACGCTCATCCTCCTAAATTAGTGCGATGCGGATCTTCTGTCGCCCAACGTATCGTACCGCCAATTGTGTTGCCACGGCATAAGCCCTTACAAGTTGCAAAACACGAGTTACTCGCTGACGTGGTCACCTGCGGTGAACTGCTCCGTGGTGTCTGCGTCCTCCGTGTCGAGATTGAAAAGTGCTGCCTGCTCTGCGGCATGTTTGCGCAGTTCCGCCATCTCGTCGACAGTACCCACAACGGCCTCCTCCTGCTTTCGCTGGCTCCTGCGCTCTGCTTTGTCTCGTTGCCTCTGTTGCCGTGTTTGTTCCTTCTGGCGCTTTGTAAATGTTGATCGGCCTCTTGGCATAGATATCCCCAGGATCTCTTATTTCATCGCCCACAGGCAGTTGCCAGCCTGAGGGGACGCACATTATGCATCTGAGAAGGCTACCAGCGCGGTTCACGCGGCTGCCGTGGATGGCCGCGATAGTCATCACGCCCACGGCCACCTCCACCGCCAAACCGATGGCTTCCGCCCCGAGGACGTTCGGCCTTCGGTTTGGCCTCGTTGATGGTCAACGCGCGTCCTCCCAGATCGGTGCCATTGAGCGCTGCGATAGCCTTGTCAGCCTCATTGGCATTGGTCATTTCCACGAACGCAAACCCACGAGAACGGCCAGTGTCCCGGTCGGTTACGAGTGTGACCTTTTCCACCGCCCCGTGCGCCTCAAAGAGGTTTCGCAACTCAGCTTCGGTTGTGCTGTGAGGCAGATTCCCGACGTAAAGGTTCTTCATCGCAATTCCTCTTTCAGTAAATCATCCAAGCTGATCACTGTTGCAGCTGACTTGTCTGGTCTTGTTTCCGAGTCTCTAACCGGCGAAGGCAGTGCCCACATCGCTTGCGTGCGAGCAATAAACCCGGGGCGGACTGCGAAAATTCGCCGAGAGCAATGCCCCCACCGCTGGGTCGTATCTGCGGGATCGGCAGGAACGATGCCTATCACGTCGCCGAAGGCGGCCTTTCCGCGCGGTTTGTCTTCGAGTTAAGTACTGATAGTATATCGCGTTTTGAATCGTATCGCGCAGGCTGCGTCCGGAAGATAATGTCCCAAACTTTGGAGGTTGAGACATTACCGCGCGGAGTATTTGGTGGCGGGTTCAGCTGGCGAGCGATTTGGCGTTCGAGTATCCCGGAAGGCTTGGAGCCGTCCCGCTAGCTGAGAACAGCGATTTTCAGTCTCCGTCACACCTGCAAGTTGCCTCAAGTTCGAGTGCCGCCGGCTCGATCAGCATCCTAGACTTCAGCTAGCGGCCGCTAGCTTCCGGTTCTTCCCTCTCAGCGCAGTGCTCAACGCTGCGGCAGCAGTTTGATTGCAAGTGCGGACGGCGAACCCAAAGTGTGATAAACGCGTTCCGTAGCACGGACGAAATCGCTTTTCTGGGCGGCAGCCGTGTCGACAAACTTCTGTGGGTTCAGATCAGTCAAAGGAAACCAGGAGCTTTGAATCTGGACCATAATGCGATGTCCAACTCGGAACGTGTGATACGCGTCTGGCAGATCGAAATTAACATTCGTCACTGCGCCTGGCACTAGCGGTTCCGGATCAGAAAGTGAATTTCTCAGCTTCGCTCGCATCGGCTCTCCGCGTACAAGTTCTTCATAACCGTCGGGAACCCTCGAGCGGCCAGAAACACTCATGTTTTTCTGATTGTTTCCCGCGGGTACGTCCGCGGGCTGCTCGCCGTCGGGAAAAACGTCGATGAGCTTGACGTCGAAGTCCGAGTCGGTACCGCTGCTGGAGACGAACAATCGTGGTGAAACAGGTCCGGCGAGGGTAACATCCTGCGGGAGAGGCTCGCTGGAGTAAGTAAGAACGTCAGGGCGTGATGCGGCAAAGCGCTGGTCGCTGTGCGTGTACCCCTCGGCCAACGACGTGGGAGCAACAGGAACGTATGGCACCGGACGCGCGGGGTCGCTGACGTATTCGTCGTACTCCCCTTCGTCAGGCCGCGGCGGCTGGAGCGACAAGCTGCCGTTCGCATGCAAGTAGATATGTGCATCCTGCGCTTCCCGTGGAGGCCAGGCATCGAACTGCCGCCACCTGTTGGACCCTGTGTCGAAGATCTGCGCTTTCGCCAAAGGAGTTTCAGCATTCTGTTTCAAGCGGGATTCAAAGAACGGGAAAACCACGTACTCCCGATAATAGTCCGCCGCATCCGCCGCGACATCGCCGCTGCTGTGCGGGAGGCGCAGCCATCCGCCATGTTCCCAGGGGCCCATGACCAGCAGGTTTTCGATTCCTGGATTTTGACGCTCAATGGCTCGATAGGTTCGCAGCGTCCCCGCCAAATCTTCCGCGTCGAACCAACCTCCGACATTCAGGACAGAACAGTGGATACCGCGCAAATGCACCGCAACATCGCGCGGCTGCCAGTAATCGTCGAAAGTATTGTGGCGGACATTGGTGTCGAAAAGAGGATTATGAATCAGACTGGCTAGGCTGGCGAGATCCGGCCCATGCTGAAGAAAGAAGTTATAACCGTTCTCGGTACCGTACGAATACAGTGGCAAGTCTTGTGGCGGAAAATCCGGGCCATCAGCGCGTATGCGAAAAAACGACGAATACAACAGAAACTGTGCCGCGAGCATGAAAGCGCCGTTGTGGTAGGCGTCGTCTCCGCGGAAGAGGTCGGTAGCCGGCGCCTGGACAGACGCGGCCTTGATGGCTGGATGCGAGTTGATGATGGATGCTGACGCGAAAAACCCCGGATACGACATTCCCCAGATACCAACTCGCCCGTTGTTATGCTCGATGTGATGCAACAGCCACTCGATGGTGTCGTATGCGTCAGTACTCTCATCAACTTGACTGGATTGAGGGCGGTCGAGTTGGGGAGGCATGTCGATGAACTGCCCTTCCGATTGAAAACGCCCGCGGACATCCTGAACCACGAAGATATAACCGGAGCGGTCGAATGCCTGGGACGGGCCAAGCCGCGCAGGAAAAGCATTCTTGCCGTAGGGGATCGTGCCAAACGGCGTTCTCCACAGCAGAAACGGGAAGCTTTGCGACGAGTTTTTAGGGACATAGACAGCGGTGTACAGGTTCACGCCATCACGCATCGGAATACGGAATTCCTGTTTCACGTACCGAGCTCCGAGGTGCGACGGATCCTGCGCTCGGTGTTCGAGCAGCATGTACACGACCGCGGCAATGACAGCGGCCACTGCGATGGCAAGAAAGACTCGTCGCTTCATTTGAGAAATTTCATTGACCCTGTCCGTTGCAGGTCGGATTTCTTAGGTCATCTCCCATCGACGTCACCCATAGTTGCGAAAGGGTAACACGCCTCAGAGCCGGACAGAAACCATCCCCGGCGGGTTGACAAAACTTAAGATGCAGATGTCGAAACGCGGGGACGCCTTCAGTACCCGCATGCCGGCTTTTCGCCTCCCGCGCCGCTTTTGCGAGCTTCGCCAATACCGTAACCCATCGCGGCGAGAGCCTCCCGGTGTATAATCGCGGGCGCTGTTAAGGGGCCAGGTCAACTTTGTTCACCCGACAAGATCGACCAGCCTCACACTGATACAGTTAACCGAATGCCCAAGCCGGGAGGCCCCGTGAAACCCTCGTTGAAATATCAATTCGCCCATAGTTCCGTTCACGTGTTTTCCCACGCTGCGGCAGCTCTTCTTTGCCTGCTTCTGGCGGTGGCATTTGCTACTGAAACGGCATTCGCTCAGACCGGGTATACGGGGATTTTCGGCGGCGGCCCGTTTTACAAGAACCCAGGTGCCAACATCACGGAAATTGAGAATTCCGGTTTCACGGAAGCGATCGTCTGGAGCGTGGAAGTCAAAAGCAATGGCGATTTGAATTTCAATGGAGAGTTCCCTCTGACCTCGAACGGCGCCTACGTGGGCAATCAGACCCATCCCGACTTTCCCGGCAACATGGCGCAGTTGAAACAAGGGATGGTCAAGCGGGTGACGTTCAGCATTGGCTCGTCCAACGTTGGAGACTGGCAAGACATCGTCGCCCTTGTTCGGTCACAGGGCACCGGCACTGACAGCATTCTTTACAAGGATTTTCAGGCGCTGAAGGCGGCAATCCCGGCTCTCGATGCCCTCGATTTTGACGACGAGAACAGCTATGACGCTACGACCACGATTGCTTTTGGAGTCATGCTTGGCAAATTGGGTTATCACGTGATGCCCGACCCGTACACCAACAACAGTTATTGGACGAACGTGGTGTCGCAAATTAACAGTCAACAGCCGGGCACAGTCGACGGCGTACATCTCCAGGCGTACGCCGGTGGACAAGGAAACAATCCTTGCGTGGGATGGAATTTCGGCAGCGTTCCTGTCTTCCCCGGTTTATGGGACAAGAACGACACTCCCGCACAGGTGCAGAGCATCATGAGCGGGTGGCACAGCCAGTGCGGCATCCTTGGCGGCTTCATGTGGCTTTACGACGATTTCGTGGGCAATGGCCTGGCGGCGCAATATGCCAACGCGATCAACACTGCAGTCGGCGCAAGCGGCTTTACGCTCTCTGGACCGAACAGCGTGTTCCTGGATCAGAGTGGAAAGGCTGGCGGCATCATCACCATCAACCGCTCGAACGGATTTGATGGTCAGGTGACGTTGAGCCTCTCGAAGCTGCCGAAAGGAGTCAAGGGAGGATTCGCCGGCCAAACCGACAAGCGAAAAATGGGTTTTAAAGCCAGCTCTTCGGCCGCCACTGGTTTGTTTCCTGTCACGGTGACCGGCACTTCAGGGAACATCAAAGAGACTCTGCCGCTCACCCTTGCGGTCAGCGCGGCTGTCGGCGAAACAGGCGTGGGAACGCAAGTGGATCTTTCTTCAGATTTTGACGTGTACGGAATTTACCAGGACGGCAGCAAGTATTCGACTGGAGGTCTCGATGGCCTCGGGTACTCGTACTCGGCGAACCTGCTCACCGGATCGCGCGTGCTGAATGGGGTGCTGTTCAATTTCGGTCCTGTGAACCAGCCGGATGCGGTCGGATGCAACGGCCAAACCATTTCGCTGCCGCAGGGTCAGTTTGCGGATCTTGTGCTGCTTGCGTCAGGCGTGAACGGGAACCAACCGGGCGAGACTATCGTCGTCCATTACACCGACGGTACGAGCGCGCAAGTGGTGCAAAGCTTCAGTGACTGGTTCACTCCGCAAGACTTTGCTCGCGAGTATGAGGGTGTTGCGATGCAGTACCGCAACTTCGACGACGGCACAAAAGATAAGCGGACATTCAGCCTGTATGCATACCTGTTCTCCCTGAATCGGAACAAGGTCGTGGAGAGCATTACCTTACCGAACGATCCGAACGTGGTGGTGCTGGCGGCGACGTTGTTGCCGGCAAAATAGGCTGTCATCCAAACCACTGGCCGATATGGTTCGCCATGCGGGACGCGATTGAACTCCGTAAAGACGAGGTCTTGAGGACTTCGGTTAAGAGTGAGCTCTCGATTGCCGATTTAGTTCAATGAGCGTAGTCGCCTGCTTTCGCCACTTGGGGGATTCTTTAGACTCACAATATGTGGGATCAACGGCGCACGTTGACTCCGCACATCCTAACGAATGGTCTTTCCCCGAGTTCGAAGACTCCGCCCTGGCGCGCGATTTTCTTTGCAGGCGGGAGTGTGTTAACGAATCGTGCGTTAAAATGTTGTTCACCGATTAGGCCTTTCTGCTCTCCCATCCAGAGCTGATCCAGGTTATGATTCCAACACCGAAAGTAGCCGCACATCATCTGTAGCAAGGCGGGGCGGCGAGAATCGTCAATGGAGACCTTTATGCGCCCCTTCAAATTCACCGCAGCGACGATCTTTACCGCTGTCCTCATGATGCTGGTCCCGGTCCACGGAGCCTCGTTCAATACTATTTACACTTTCACCGACTCTTGCCTTCCAAGCGAATTAACCTTCGACAAGGATGGCAATTTGTATGGGGCGACTACCGGGGGTGCGGGATATGGCCCGGGTAACATTTTTGAGCTGACGCGGTCGCAGTCGGGTTGGACCAAAACTATCCTTTACTCGTTCAAGGGCGGTGCAGATGGTGAACAACCCAGCACAGGTCTAATCTTCGACGAAATTGGCAATCTCTACGGTACGACAGGGCTTGGTGGATTAGGGTATGGCACCGTCTTCAAGCTGACGCCGGGAGTCAATGGCTGGACAAAGACTACTCTTTACAGCTTCAAAGGACCATTTATTGACGGATTCTCGCCTACAAAGGTGGTTCTCGACAAACAGGGTAACATCTATGGGTCTACCTACTTCGGCGGTGTAAATAATAATCCTGTGTGCTTTGCCGGGCATCCCGTCGGATGTGGCACGGTTTTCGAGTTGTCACCCGCTAACGGCCAGTGGATGGAAAGTTCTCTATTTAGCTTCGACGCAGAAAAGGATGGGTGGTTCCCATCGGCGCCCCCACTGGTGGCGTCCGACGGCAAGCTGTATGTGACGGCGAGGACCGGAGCTTGTTGTAAGGGCGGCACTCTGCTGCAATTGACCTCCTCCCCCAGTGGCTGGACGGAGAGGGCTTTTCTGTTCAACCACAACACTGGAGAAGGTCCTACTGGCGATCTGCTTGTGCACGGCCAAGCGGCCTACGGAGTGACTCAAAGCCGTGGCCCTAACGGCGGCGGCACTGTGTACCAAGTAGATCTAAAGAAAAATGTGACGGTATTGTACAGTTTTAGTCAGAATGGCAGTGACGGCTTCGCGCCCGGGGTTGGACTGACTCTTCTTAACAATGGGCTATACGGCACGACCATCTATGGCGGATCGAATAACACCGGCACGATATACCAACTGACACCGTCAGTTGGCCAATGGACTGAGAACGTCCTTTACAGCTTCCCAGGTGGCGGCAGCCCCCAACTCTACCCAAGCAAGTTGATTGCGGACGGCCAGGGAAATCTGTATGGCACCACCGAACTTGGTGGAACCTCGAATTGTGGGACAGCATTTGAGATCACTCCATGAGCGAATCGTCAAACATGGCAAGGATGACAAAACACGCGGCCTACGGCGATGACGCGCAGATGGCGACCAATTTCCCGCTGGCCCGGATCACGAACGTGGTCACGGGTCACGTTTTTTATGCGCGTACCCGGAACTTCAGCACCATGGGCGTGGCGACAGGAAATGCGATCGAGTCCGCCACGTTTATTCCCGCAAGCGGGACTGGTCCCGGGATTTGTCTTTTGCAAGTCGTAGCCAACGGGCTGGCATCGGATCCGGTTACCGTCGCCGTGCAGTGAACAGAAGCCAACCTCAACCTCTGACTTAGTATCAAATGCCCCGCTCAAGTCTGGCTTGAGCGGGGTTTACTATCGAGCAGCATACCGAGTGACGGTATGATCACCACAGCATCGACGGGGGTGCGATCGGCGTCTAAGAGCTTCCAACTGTTGTCGATATCGGAGAAGGCGACAAAGGCAGCGCAATCTTTCTTTAAGAGAATCTTGGTAAAAGTGTTGCGCCATTTTCGATCTCCAAACCGAAGGACAGCGGTAAGACCAGCGCCTCGATCGATGTTCAAGGCGTCGGTAGAGGCACGGGGACCTGCCCGTCCAACGGTTTGAGCTCCACGCAGCAACCACCCAAGCAGTAGATTAAGACCAATTGATTGTAGTTGAGAGTCCCGGCGAAAGCCGGGATTTCTTTTTGGCTCAGTGAGCTGATGGGGGAACTTACAACCTGGTGAAAAATCTGATCCCGGCCAGACGGATCGGACAAAGTGCCATCCCTCCGGCATGTTTTGCATATCATGGTAGTCGGCGAGCATCTAACCATGTCCTAAAAGCCGCCGTTCTTAGAAAGGATAACGAATGAAAAAACGCAACCTTGGAAAAAGTAATCTGGAAGTCTCGGCTCTCGGGCTCGGCTGCATGGGCATGAGCGCCTCTTATGGCGAACCGAAAGACAAAAAGGAAATGGCGGCGCTTCTACGCACGGCTGTCGACCGAGGGATTACGTTTTTCGACACCGCCGAGGTGTATGGCCCGTTCACCAACGAAGAACTCGTCGGAGAGGCGCTGTCGCCGATCCGCGACAGAGTAAAGATCGCCACCAAGTTCGGTTTCAAGCTCAAACCGAATGGGGAACCGGGATGGCTGGGACTGGATAGCCGGCCGGAGCACATCAGGCAAGTTGTCGAGCAGTCGCTGAAGCGGCTGAAAACCGATTACATCGACCTGCTCTACCAGCATCGCGTCGATCCTAACGTACCGATCGAAGACGTGGCGGGAACCGTGAAGGACCTGATCGAGCAAGGCAAGGTGAAGCATTTCGGCCTTTCGGAGGCAGGAGTTCAAACCATCCGCCGCGCATATGCGGTCCAGCCGGTAACCGCGCTGCAAAACGAATACTCGCTGTGGTGGAGAACGCCCGAAACCGAAGTCTTCCCTACCCTTGAGGAGCTTGGAATTGGGTTGGTTCCATACAGCCCACTCGGGCGAGGCTTCCTGACTGGGAAGATGGACGTGAATACCAAATTCCCCAGCACCGATTTCCGCAGCGGCCTGCCCCGCTTTGCGCCGTCAGCGCTGAAAGCAAATCAGACTGTTATTAACCTGCTGACGCGGATCGCGAAGCAGAAGCAGGCGACACCTGCCCAGATCGCGCTGGCCTGGATACTGGCGCAAAAGCCGTGGATCGTTCCGATTCCGGGCACGACTAAATTGTCTCGCCTGGATGAAAACATCGGCGCGCTTGACATCGAACTCACGCCGGACGATCTACGCGAGATCGACATCGCGGCATCGAAAATCACGGTGCAGGGCGAGCGTTATCCGGAGCGTTTGCAGAGTATGACTGGTTTGTGATCAGGACGGGCGGGCAACGCGGCTGCGCCCGCCGCCTTAGCGTCATCAAAATGCAGGAGTCCATATGCCAGAGAACGATGCTCTAACCGATCACCTCTCCCGTTATCGTCAACTCACCCTCAGTGTCACAGGCAGGAAGTCCGGACGCGCCAGTTCCCGCCCGGTCTGGTTCGTATTCGAAGACGGCAAGGTCTATCTTCTGCCAGTGGAGGGGTCAGACACTCAGTGGTACAAGAACGCCCGGCAAAACCCGGTGATTCACATTGACGCCCGGGGCGCACAGGGCGACTTTCAGGCCGTTCCGATCACCGATGCAAAGCAGGTCTCCTCCGTGGTCGACAAATTCCGCGAGAAATATGGCACCGGTGACGTAAAGAAGTACTATTCAAAGTTCGACGTCGCCGTCCTCGCAGAGCGACAGTAGTTGGTCCAAGCATTTCTGGTACCGCGAACGCAACCGTCTCAAAAACGGGTCGCGGCTTTTCCCCCCGCAAAGTCATAGTGTAGGATCGAGGATCGATCGAGCCGGTCCAGATCAGTCAGCCGAAATCTCACATGAAAAAAGTCGCCCGGATCATTGCCTACGTCTTTGTAGTTCTCCTCGGCGTGCTTGCGCTGGCCATCACGATGACAATCGGCTGGCGCCCGATCCTCGGCCCCCGCCAACGAGCTCTGACCGAGCGTAAATTCGAAAGCACGCCGCAGCGACTGGCGCGTGGTGAGTACCTGGTGCAGCACGTTTCTCTGTGCGTTCTCTGCCACTCGCCGCACAATTTTAAGGAGCCCGGCTTTCCCGTGGTTCCAGGAATGCAGCTTGCGGGAATGCACTTCGAAGAGGAGGGAATGCCGGGAGACGTCTATGCTCCAAACCTGACTTCTGATCCGGAAACGGGAGCCGGACGCTGGAGTGACGATCAATTGGCTCGCGCGATTCGGGAGGGCATTGGCAATGATGGGCGGACTCTATTTCCGATGATGCCTTATGCGCACTTCCATTCCATGTCTGACGAAGATGTGGCGTCGGTGGTGGTTTATCTGCGAACTCTTCCGCCGATCAAGCATCCGCAGCCGCTCACGAGGATTGTCTTCCCCGTCAATTACCTCATCCGGTCGGCACCTGAGCCGTTGACTGAACCGGTGCCCGAACCTGATCGTTCTACACCCGAAAAGCGCGGGAAATACCTGGTGGAAATGGCGACCTGTTCTGATTGCCATACGCCCAGCGACGACAAAGGCCGCGATATCCCGGGCATGGCTTTCTCCGGAGGAACTGTTTTTGAGGGTCCGTGGGGCAGAGTTGCCAGCGGCAATATTACGCCGGACGCTTCGGGAATTTCCTATTACGACGAAAAGCTGTTCATTCAGCTCATGCGCACGGGAAAGGTCGGAGCCAGGTCTCTCAGTCCGGTAATGCCGACGAGCGTGTTTGGTGGCATGACCGACAGTGATATCTCCGATATCTACGCCTACATGAGGATGCTCAAACCTACGCGTCATCGTGTCGACAACAGTCTTCCAGCAACGTACTGCAAACTCTGCCGGCAGAAGCACGGTGCCGGCGATCAAAACTGACTGGTCAGCTTCGACACAGATCGCCGCCCACTCGGTCTGGACAAAGTCTAGCTACTCCACTGCAAGCCATCTACTACGGGAAAGTCACCCTGCATGTTAAGTGGTCTGACGGATTCTCCAGGTCTCTGCCCCCTGCCGATAATTGCTTACTGGCCAATATCAGTGGGTAGGGAGGTCTTTGAGTTTATGAAAATCAAGATGCTTGTATTTTTCGCAGTTTTGTTGACCGGCGCGTGGCTAATGGCCTAAGCAACGCCGGGCAGCCAATCGCCGGGTGCAACTACACCGGGAGCGAACCCGGGACAGCCCAGTCAACCAGGAACGGCCACACCACCTCCCGGAACGGCTACGCCCGCGCCGGGAAGCGGAACTGCTTCCCCAAGACCGGGTACGGCACTGCCAACGCCTGGCACTGCGTCACCACAACCGGGACAGGCGAGTCCGAATCCCGGTACCGCGCCGCAGCCGGGAACGAACCCGCAGAACACAACGCCGGGAACACAGCCTCCCTCAACCAATCCAAATTCGCCGAGCACGACGACTCCGCCGGATTCAACACCGCCGAATCCTCCGCCGGACACGAGCGCTCCGAACAACAACGCTCCACCGCAGTAGTAAAACGCGAGTAACGATCAAAGGCCATCGGATTTTTCGATGGCCTTATTTTTTTGTAGTGAGACTAAGCCGACGCCGACGCAGCCTTGGCTTCCGAAAAAACCATCCATTCCAGCATAGCGAAGGGCAAGTAAACGATGGGAGCATCCATGTCCTTCATGGCGCTGCCTGTGACCTCACGCAGGGCGGAGGCCATCGCATCACTGTCAAAGCAGAAGCCAATGTCGTCGGTTGCCGTGACCGTGCCAGAGAAAGCGCGGCTAAATAAAGACAGCTTCACGATGACAGTCTTGCTCACAAGCTTCGCCTTGAAGTCTGGTCCGGATTGAGCCACGATTGCCTCTGCGATTACATTGCGGCTCGAGCCGCCAATCTCACAATGCTATTGAACAACACGGCATTACGGATGTAACAATCGCGTCAGCTACGGTTTTCTGCAACTTTTGGCAAGGATTGGGTTTATAAGAATAGAAAGAGATTCAAACGGAGTACAGAAACCTTATGGACAGCATTCGAACCTCGCCTCGAACCCGAGGTTTATTGGCATACATTCTGGGGGTAGTCAGCCTGCTTTTGCTGTGCACTATGGCAGGATTGGCGGACCAAAAAGACGCCGGAGTCAGTGCCGGCGGCAAATGGATGGAGTTCCACGCCGAAGACAAGATGACTGCGGCGCAGCGCGTGCGCTTTGAATTGCCTGCGGACAATGAAGGTGACGACGATGCCAGTGCGCGAGTTGTTCTGTTTTGTGTCAACGGAAAACTCGATCTGGCTGATTTTCGCCCTAATATGAAGATGGCGGGGCCGAACCGTCCGAGTTGGTGGACGGGGAAGCCACAGATGTCCGTTCGCGTACGCGTCGACCAGAGCCACAGCAATCACAATTGGAACTGGGTCAACGGCCATTTCCTCGCCATGGACAAAGACACGGCGCGGCAGATGATTGGCTCGCGAATTTTCAAGATAGAGTTTCAAACCAAGCAGGGACCGCAGATCGCCGAGTTCTCTCCATGGGGATTGAATCTCGACCGGGTCAAGCGATTCTGCAGCATCAAGCCAGAGAAGCCGGACTGAAGCGCCTCCTGTACAATGGGTCGCATTCCAGATTGCACTAGGAGAGACCCATGAAGACCACTGTATCCCTGGTTGCGCTGTTTCTGGCTGCGCTCCTCGCGACGCCTTCGATCGCGCAGGAGGCTGGCAAGAAAGAAGCGCCTAAACCGCCCATGACCCCGTCGCAGGCGGTGCTCGATTCATGGAACGATATCGGGCGAAAGCTGATCGCGATGGCGGAAGACTTTCCTGAAGACAAGTACGATTTCAAGCCGAATCCCAGCCAGCGCAGTTTTGCCGAGCAACTTCTGCACGCCGCCGGAGCGAATTACATTTTCACCAACATTGTGATGGGCGAAAAGCCGCCTGCAGAAGAAGACCCCAAGCGCGATCAGTACAAGACCAAGGCCGACGTGGCCGCCTTCGTGAAGAAGTCGTTTGAAGACGGCGCAGCGGCCATCAAGGTATTAGGTGACAAAGGCATGGACAAGCTGGTGGTCGATCCTTACGCCAACCAGCAAGTGCGTGTCATCGACATGGCTTATGGCCTGATTGAGCATTCAGGAGAGCACTATGGTCAACTGGTTGTTTATTACCGTGTGGCGGGGCTCGTACCTCCGGAATCGCGGCCGAAAAAATAAGCGCTCTTTCTACAGATCCGAGTCATGAAGCTTGCGGAGATTGCCTCCCGGCTGGAGGCACGACTGGAAAACGGCTCCCCAGACACTGAGATCACCGGGGTTGCCGGTATCGACGAAGCCGGCCCCGGCCAGATTACATTTGTTGCCAATCCGAAATACGCTGCAGCGGCCAAAACTACGAAGGCTGCGGCGGTCATTGTTGCGGAAGACTTCCCTGCCATCCCCGCGGCGATGCTTCGCAGCAAGAACCCTTATTTGTCATTCGCGCGGTGCATTGAACTCTTCTACCAACCGCCAGCTTACGCGCCCGGCATTCATCCGACGGCCGTAATCCATCCTTCGACGCGTGTGGGGGCTGGCGCTCATATCGGGCCATATGCGGTGATTAGCGAAGAGGTTGAAATCGGGACGCATGCGGTGCTGCTGGCGCACGTGGTCATCTATCGGGGAGCAAAGATCGGTGACAATTTCTTCGCGCATGCGCATGCCGTCGTTCGGGAAAACTGCCGCGTGGGTAACAACGTTGTCTTACAGAACGGAGTTGTGATCGGAGCCGACGGTTTCGGCTTTGCGAAAGACGATCAAGGGCAGTGGCGCAAGATTGTGCAATCGGGGCCGGCAGTGCTCGCCGACAATGTGGAGGTGCAAGCCAATGCTTGCATCGATCGCGCCAGTATTGGTCAAACCTACGTTGCGAGCGGAGCGAAGATCGACAATCTGGTGCAGGTGGGACACGGCTCAACCGTGGGCGAGAATTCCCTTCTATGCGCTCAAGTGGGCCTGGCCGGTTCGACCGAAATTGGAAAGAACGTCATCTTGGCCGGGCAAGTGGGCGTGGCGGGACACTGCAAGATCGGCGACGGCGCGGTGGCTACCGCGCAGAGCGGCATCCCTAACGATGTCGCGCCGGGGGCCGTCGTGAGCGGCTATCCCGCTATGGACAACAAGCTGTGGCTGCGCTGTGCAGCTTTGTTCCGCAAGTTGCCGGAGATCGCGAAAACCGCGAGGGGAAAGCGGGGGTAGCGAATGCTCAGAGCGACCGGCATCCGGCAGGCTAGTCCCCAGCAGCGACCGCAGCAGCGATGGAACGCTTGCGGAGCAAGAATGCAGCTCCCAGGATGACAAACGTCATGACGATGATCGCGCCGTTGGCCAGCGTGGTACTTTCCGCTGACCACGTTAAGTCTGGCTGGGTTTTCATGGCCGTATAGGTGATCGCCATCATCGCCGTGTAGTGCATGGCGGGGATCGCGACGCCCATCGCGATAGCGCATGCCATCTTCAAGAAAAATTTTGGGACGCCCTCGCGGAACTGAAAGATCAGGATCAAGGCGACCAACGAGTCCACCAGGGCAATCGCCACCGACAATACCACCCAAACGGGATCGTAGTGATGCATGGCAGCAAGCCGCATGGCAGCCATTCCGGTGTAGTGCATGGTGGAAATTGCCGCGGCCATCAACAGGCCTCCACCAATCAGAGGTAGCGGCGTCATCGCCGCACGGCTGACGACCCACAGCGCAATTACGGAAGCAAGAATCGCGGCCACCAGAGACAAAACCACGGTTGGGATGTGGTAGTAGACGGGCACCGGCAGTCGGTAGGCCAACATGCCGGTGTAGTGCATGGACCAGATTCCTGTACCCATGGCGACCGCCCCTCCCCATAACCATGCCACCCGCTGTCGATTGCGCGCGGCCACAACCCGTCCGCTGAGGTCGAGCGCGGTATAGGCAGCACAAATAGCAATCAGCACTGAGAGTGCAATCAGGCTGTAGTCGTAAGTAGCGGGCAAAACTGCAGACTCGTCCATCACTTCCCCCCTGGCATTGTGCATGGTGAGGTCATGCGCCCGGCGACTGCAAGTTACTGGGGTAATGCGATCGCCTTGGCTACCCGTCGGAGGGGAAACGGGAGTACTGTAGTCCTCAAGGCAAAACAATGAACAAAACTAGAAAGGGGTAGCAAGTTTTCACGGGAACCTCCAGATATTTTTGATTACGCTATTTCACTGCCCAAAACGGGTCAAGAGAGTACTTGGACTCCTGCCCGTTCGGATGAGGAAATTAATTCGCGATTGCAGCTGGCTGAGGCTGGGATTGGAATTCGCGCGGCAACCCACTGTCGATCGCCTGGCGCACCTTTTCCATCAGGTTCTCGCGGCTGCCGAAATCTTTGGGCTCGATTATGTCATGAAAAATGACATCCACTTTGCCCGGATTGACGGCGAGGCGGCCTTTGGGCATGGCGTAATGCGTCCCCGAGATAGTGACAGGTACGACCGGAATGGAACACTCCATTGCCAGGTAGAAGGGGCCTTTCTTGAATGGCAGTAACTTCCCATCGAAGGAGCGATGTCCTTCCACATAAATCGTCATGCTGAGTCCCTGGCGAATCACTTCCCTAGCGGCTTCCACGGCGGCGATGCCTGCCTCGCGGTTGCCGCGATCCACTGGAATCAGCGCCCCCATGCGCATAGCCTTGCCAAGCAGCGGGATCTTGAACAGCTCTTTCTTGACCAGCACCGAGGTCTGACGGCCGAGTAGCGGAATCATCAGCGGCGGGTCGAGATTGGAAACGTGATTCGACATGAAAATATAGGTGCGCTTGGAATCCAGCTTTTCCAAACCGATGGTTCGCGGGCGAACACCGGCCAAGCGGACTCCGGCCAACGCGCCCCACATGAACGCGCGATACATCACGCTGATGTCCCCAGTGATGAACGTCCAGGGCATGAAGATGAAGGCGGCGGGAGGCAGTGCGATCGTCCAGAAGCCGAGCATGATGAGTGCGCGGATCACGGCTGATCTCCTCCCTGCGATTCGCCTTTAAGCCAGGCCGCACGGCGGGCTTGCTGCGCAGACGTGAGGTTCTCCAAATCCTTGAGCTCGAATTCAATTTCTTGCTTAGCTTTGAGTTGCCAATTTAGCTTTTTCTCTCCTGCAAATGAGCGTGCTCGAAGGCGTATCGTGTCGC
>Ga0335081_10007321_pt1 | contig 17650 bp, 9 predicted proteins | sample Lox_Sample_35_FD_206713 | JGI IMG/M metagenome (GOLD analysis project Ga0335081, IMG submission 206713) | Soil microbial communities from Loxahatchee National Wildlife Refuge, Florida, United States - Lox_Sample_3.5 | ecosystem: Environmental > Terrestrial > Soil > Wetlands | place: USA: Florida... | reverse complement strand
TCAACGGGCCGGAACTTCACCGCTGGCATCACGACCTTGAAACACCGGAGGGGGGCGTGAACCTGTCGACCAAGCTGTCACTCTGGGACTGGATCTGGGGAACTGCGTACTATCCGAAGGAAAGGAAGGCGGGCATGTACGGACTCAGGGAGGGGGCGACGTTTCCGTATTCAAGCTACTTCGGGCAGCTTGTCCACATCTTCAGGCCGCTGTAAGTCGCTTCGCCCCCGCCGGCGCGACTCTACGAGCGGACCTCGTTTGCAATGACGGTCCGTTACCTCTGCAGGACCATCTTCCCCGTCCTGATCGCGCCTGCGACTTCCAGCCTGTAGAAGTAAATGCCGCTCGCAAGTCGAGTGCCGTCAAACGGCGCCGTGTACGTCCCCGCATCGAGCATGCCGTCGATAAGCACCGCGATCCGGCGACCGAGCATGTCGTACACCGCGAGGAGTGTGTGGCTCCGTGCAGGAATGTCGAAGGAGATGGTCGTCGTGGGATTGAAGGGGTTCGGGTAATTCTGGCGCAGGGCAATCGTCGCCGGAGCTGCCTGCTGCCCCTGCGTCGCCGAGGTCAGGCTGCCGGGGGTGAGAAAACCGCCGTTCACAAGAGAGTAGATTTTTCCCCCCAGGTACTTGTTTCCCGAGAGTGTCGAATCGTAGTGCAGGCTGTGACCGTTGCCGATAATGTTGGTCACTGACGTTCCGGACACGCCCGGTGCATCGGTCAGCGTCTTGAGGTAAGAAGAAGTCGTGAGCGCCCATGTGCTCGTGCCGTCGAGCGAGAGCGAGGCGACGTTGATGTAGCCGGTCAACGCAGCGCCGTTTTTCAGCGTTGCCGTGATTGTGCTCGTGTTGTCGGCAATGAGATTTCCGGTCAGCGTGTCACCGTCGATACTGAGCGACGCCGTGCTCCCCCCGTCGACGTTCGGGATGTTGCCCGAGCTGGCCCTGATCGTCGTCCCCCCCGCGACGGTAATGGCGGCACTCGCGGGGTTGCCGGTCGTGCCCGTGACGTAAAATGCATCTCCCGCCGTCACCGTGAGCGAGCCCCCGCTGATCGAGACGGTCGCTGCGCCGCTCACCGGCGCTGTCTTCCAGAGCTTGAACCCTTCCACGGTTCCTTGAAGCGCAGTGTTCACGAGCGTGATGGAATTGGCCCCGTCAATGACGGCGTCGCCGGACGCAGGGAGTCAGCCGGTGATGGCTTCTTCATTGATTCCCCCCGGGGAATGTGGTCTCTGCAGGTTGTGAAGTCAAATCTCAGCGAAACTTGCGCTTTCGCCAGAATGACATATGTGCCTCAGAACGACGATGAGATGCGTAAGATCGGACACGCAGAGCAAGGGAGGGGAGGAACGGAGGGCTGGAGAAGCTTTGTCTGTGAAGCGACGGACCCGGATTGCTACGGGGTGCCCGCGGCGCCTCAGGCGCCGCGGGCGTTGCCCCTTGCAAGCAGAGGAGAAATATCAGAGCGGGCCGCCGGACCAATGACGGCGCGCGTGCAACCTACATCTTACCGCCGTGGGCGGGAAGCTCGAACGGGTTCGCGCCCGGATTCGCAGAGCCCTTGCCGATGAAGATCCGCGTCGGCTCGAACTTCGGCTCCTTCTCGCCAAGCATGAGCGTGAAGGAGAGCATCGGCTTGTCTCCCTTGACCCGGAAGTCAACGCCGTCGACGCTGCCCTTCGTCGAAAAGTCAAACGTCAGCACGTGGTGCTCCGGCCCGAGAATGAAGAGGTCCTTCTGGGGGCCCTTGTGCTCAAGCATGTACCCCTTCACGTCGACCATCTCGCCGTCGCGGGCCGTGATGGTTCCCCTGAAGTGGTGGTCGTGCTCTTTGGTATACGTGCGGAGATGCCACCCACCCTGATCCTGCCAGACTTCGTAGTGCTCGGTCTTCCCGACGCCTGTTTTCTCCGGCTTGCCGTGGGGATCGGGCTGGGCGAGTGTGCTGTTCGCGCCGCCGGCGATGATGGCGGCTGCAAGGAGGGCAAGGGCCCTGGCGAAGGTGCGCATGTGCGTAGCTCCTGAATGTAGTTGTGGGATTTGTGGGGTGATGGTGTGGGTGAATTCGGGGTAATAAAAGAAAAAAAAACGTGGATTGCTTCGCAAAAAACGCTCGCAATGACTGGGGTTTGGCTCGCGACGACGGGTCTACGGCCCGCGACGGCGGGGGCTCAGGAGGCCCCTTTTCCCCTGTACTGGAGCGCCAGCATCGTGATATCGTCGGACTGGGTCGTCCCTGCGGCAAACTTGAGGATGTCGTCCTGGATCCCCCTGAGCATCTCCGGGAGCGGGGCCCCGTTCGACCGTGCGAGGGCCTCAACCAGGCGCGATTCCGCAAAGAGCTCCGCGTTGCCGTTCATCGCCTCGGTGACGCCGTCCGTGTAGAGGAGGATCGTGTCGCCCGGGCGGAGCGTCACTTTGTGGACGTCGTATTCCATGTCGTCCATCATGCCGAGGAGGAACCCGGAATCCTGGCTGATGCGCTCCACCGTTCCGTCCTTCCGCTTTATGAACGGGGGGTTGTGCGCGCCGAAACTGAACTGGACGTCACCCGTCCGCGTGTTCAATATGCCGTAGAAGATCGTGACGAACATCCGGCCGTTGCTCTCCGGGATCAACAGCTGGTTGAGCCGGCGGAGACTCTCCCCGGGGTTGACGACCTGCGTCGCGATTGCCTTCAGGAGCGTCCGGCTCACGGCCATGAATATCGCCGCCGGCACCCCTTTGCCGGAGACGTCGCCGATGAGGAATGCCAGGCGATCCTGGTCGATAAAGAAAAAGTCGTAGAAGTCCCCCCCCACTTCCTTTGCCGGCGTCATCTGCGCGTATACGTCGACCTCGTGCCGGTCCGGGAAGGGAGGGAATTTCTGCGGCAGGATCGACTGCTGGATGCGCGCAGCGGTCGTCAGATCATTCCGCACAGAGAGCAGCTGCTCCCGGTCCCGGATCGCCTGCTTGAGCACCTCGAGCTGAACGATCGTCTTGGTGATCGTCGCCTCCAGGTCGTTGAAGTCGATCGGCTTGGTGAGGAAGTCGAACGCCCCGCGGTTCATCGCCGTGCGGATATTGTCCATGTCGCCGTACGCCGACACGATCACCGCCATGAGGGCGGGGTTCTTCAGCTCACCGAGCTTCTGCAGGAGCGTCAGGCCGTCCATCTCCGGCATGTTGATGTCAGAGAGGACCATCCCGATGTCGGGCTGGCGGGAAATGGTCGTCAGGGCCTCGACGCCGTTCTGCGCGAATGCAAATTCGTATTCATTGTCGCGGATCTGCTTCCGGAACTTCTGACGGATCAACAGCTCGAGGTCAGGCTCGTCGTCCACGACAAGGATCTTATACGCCATGCAGTTTTACCTTTGAGTTGTGACCCGGCATCGCGCGGCGAGATTGCCACGCCAAGAAGCGGCGTGGTCCAAAGAGCGGACTTCGCGAAAAGCGCTCGCAATGACAGGGGAGACGCCCCTCGCAATGACAGGGGAGACGCCTCTCGCGATGACGGGGAGTCAGGCGACCTTCAGCACGTGCTCCTTGATGCGCGTGAAGTCGATCGGCTTCGTAAAGTACTGCTCCGCCCCCGTGGACATCGCGGTGTTGAAATTCTGCTCGTCCCCGTACGCGGTGATCATGGAGACGCGGATCTGCGGATACTTCTGCTTCACGGTCTTCAGCAGCTCGAGGCCGGTGATGCCCGGCATGTTGATATCCGAGAGGATGTACACGACGTCCGGCGGGTTCTGCTTCTCGAGGTAGTTCAGCGCCGCTTCGCCCGAGAACGCGTAGCAGAGCTCCACGATCCCGTCGCGGACCTCCTTGCGGAACTGCTGGCGGAAGAGGATCTCGACATCAGTTTCGTCGTCGACGATCATGATCTTCATGCGCGGTTCCCCCCGTCGTTCCCCGGATTCCGGGGTATGGTGATGATGAATTCCGTGAATTCGTTTTCCTTCGAGTCGACCCTGATCTGTCCCCGGTGCTCCTGCGTAATGATGTCGTAGGTGAGGGAGAGTCCGAGGCCCGTCCCCACGCCGGCCGGCTTCGTCGTGAAAAAGGGATTGAATATCTTGTCGACGATCGCGCGCGGGATGCCGGTGCCGTTGTCCCGGACGCGGATCTCCACGCTGTCGGCCATGCTGCGCGCGCTCACCCTGACGACGGGGCTGAAGCCGTTCGTGGAGGCCTTCTTCCGCTCGTTCGCCGCGTAGCAGGCGTTGTTGACGATGTTGAGGAACGCGCGGCTCAAGTCCTGCGGCACGACGCTCACTTTCCCCACCGTCGGGTCGAAGTCGGTCTCGATCTTGATGTTGAACGTGGCATCCTGTGCGCGCATGCCGTGGTAGGCCAGGTTCGTGTACTCGGCGAGCAGCGCGTTCAGGTCGGTCTCCAGACGCTCACCTGCTTTCCCGCGGGAATGGAGCAGCATCCCCCGGACGATGGAGTCGGCCCGCTTCCCGTGGTCGTTGATCTTCTGGACGTTCTGCTCCAGGTCGTCCAGGAGCGTGCCGATCTCGGCGGCGCGCTTGGGCTCGACGTGGTCGCGCTCGGCGACCAGCTCCTGCCGGAGCTCCTTCGCCAGGTCGCCTGAGAGCGCGGCGAAGTTCGTGATAAAGTTGAGGGGATTCTTGATCTCGTGCGCGATGCCGGCCGTGAGCTGCCCGAGGGAGGCCATTTTCTCGGAGAGCACGAGCTGGTTCTGCGTCTCTTTCAGGTTGTCGAGCGCGCCGCGGAGCTCCTTCGTCCGGTTTTCGACCTGCTTCTCGAGCTCGACCTCGCGCTGTTTCAACTGGCGCACGCGCAGAAGGTAGATCGACGGGCCGACAAACACGATCCCGATCACGAGGAACGCGTAGAACCAGCCGGCCTCGTAGAAATGTGGCCGGATGGAGAACGACACCGACGCGCCGGTCGTGTCCCATACGCCATCGGCGTTCGCCGCCTTAACGCTGAAGCGGTAATCCCCCGGCCCGAGGTGCGTGTAGTACGCTACGTTCCGTGTTCCCGGGTTGACCCAGTCTTTATCGTATCCTTCGAGGCGATAGCGGTACTGCACGCGGTCTGACCCGATGAACGAAAGCCCGACATACTGGAATTCGAGGTTGTTCGTGCCGGGAGAGAGCCGCAGGTCGGAGTGCACATCCTGGACGGCGTTGTCGGCGGAGAACCGCTCGAGCACGACACGCGGAGGAACCGTGTTCAGGCGGATGCCGGCCGGGTCGACGACGGCCAGACCGTCGACTGTCGGGATTGTTATCCGTCCGTCGTGCGTTTTCCAGATATTCGGGTGGCCGAGGAAGTTCGTCTCGAACGACTTCATCCCGTCAGCGGTACCGTACGCGTCGTACGTGTACGACGAGTCTTTCCCCTCCGCGAAGTCCAGAAGTGCCTGCTTCCGAATCCTGTACACCCCCTTGTTGTTTGAAAACCACATCGACCCGGCGTCGTCCTCGATGATATTGGCGGCCGTGTAGCCGAAGAGCCCCGAGGCCGGCGTGAAATGCGTGAATTTCCCCCCGCGTTCCAGGTAGGCCCCGTCATCTTCCGTACCGACCCAGAGGTCCCCGTCCGGGTCAGGGAACATCCCGTACACGCGCACCGAGTTGAACCCGTCGGCGGGCGTGAGATGCCGGAGCGAGTCCCCTTCGACCCGGTACAGGCCATAGCCGAACGATCCGACCCAGAGCGTGCCGTGCGCATCTTCGAGAACGGTGGAGATTGACCCCCCGGGCACCTGGGACCGGGTGAGCTGCTTCAACCGGTGATTGACGAGCGTGTAGATTTTCGAGGCGTCGGCGACGAGGAGATCGCCGTTCGCCCGGTAGAACAGTGCGCTGGGGCCGTCAGTCGCCGGGTCCACCGCGAATCGCGACATCTTCACGTTATCGTACCTGAATACGCCTGATTGCGCCGCGACAAGGACCCCGCCCTGCGGGTCCTCGGTGAGACAGAAGATCTGGCCGCTGATGCCGTCCGCCTTCCCGTACACAGTGTCCTTTCCACCGGAGAGCTTCGCGACGCCCCCCACCATCGTGCCGACCCAGAGATTCCCCTTCCGGTCTTCCATGACGGTGGAGACCACCTGGTCCTTCAGTCCCGATTCCGTGCTGTATGTGACGAACTTCCCTTCCCGCAGACGATGCAGCCCGCCGCTGTCCGTGCCAAACCAGATGCTCCCCTCGGCGTCGATGAGGACGGTATTTATCGTCTCGTCCGTCATCCCGTTCTCGCGGCCGAAGTGATCGAACACGCCGCCGTTGAACCGCCACAGTCCGTGAAGCGAGGCGACCCAGAGCGAGTTGTCCGCATCGGAGAGGAAGTCGTTTACGATATCAAACGGCACGGGAGGCCTGAAGGCCCTGACCGTCCCGTTCGCGATCGTGGTGATCCCGGATTTTGAGATCAGGCGGAGCGTTCCCGATTTGTCCTCGTCGATCCCGAGGATCCGGTTGTCCAGGAGGCCGTCCTTCGTCGTGAACGTCCTGAGAGCGCCGTCCGCAAGGCGGACGAGACCGGAATCGGTGGGCATCCAGATTGCCCCTCCCGAGTCCTCGAATATGCAGTTACCGCGGTGGGCAAGCCACCAGACACGGTTGGTGGGCATGCCGCTGGCTTTGGAGTAGAGCGTGTTGCCGTCGGGGCCGGAGCGGACCATCCCTTCGGGCGTGTCAAACCAGAAATTACCGTGAGAGTCGTCGCTGAGCGCCCAGACGGTGTCGCTTGGAAGTCCCTGCGCGCGCCCGTACGCGCTCAGCACGCCGTGCTGCCGTCTCGTGATCCCCCACGGAAAATGGTTGAACCAGAGGCTCGAATCGCGCGTCTGGTACAAGTACCTGACCGTGTTGTCCCGGAGACCGTCTTTCATGCCCACGGCATGGAAGACCCCGTCACGGTAGAACGCCGCCCCGCCTTCACGCGAAGGGTACGCAAACCAGAGATTGCCGTCCGTATCCTCCAGAAGCCGGAAGACCCACGTGCGCGTCATCTCCTTCGTGTTGTTCCTGTCGAACACGGTGAACCGGACGCCGTCGAACCGGACGAGCCCTTCCTGGGATCCGAACCAGAGAAATCCGTCGCGCGTCTGGTGAAGACTGTAGACGCCGTTCTGGGGAAGCCCGTCGTGCTCGGTCCAGACGTCGTGGACAAACTGGTTGAGCGGCCGGAGGGGTGCGGATTCCTGGGCGCTCAGCGTGCCCGCGCCCATTCCGGCAAGAACGAGCGCTGTCGCAAGGCGTGCCCGCGCGATGCGGAGAGTCGTCATCGGGTTGACTCCTTCATGGAAGCAGACTTGATTTCACGATCTGAATGTGCGACCGACGGGAGGGGGAATAGAACCTGGCACACGTCCGGGAGGGGCCGGTTTGAAATTCTATTCTGTTTGCTGAGCCTTGCATGAGATTGGGAAGAACAGGCGAAGCCGAGCCCTTAAATACACAATGTGAAGTAAAATGTCAATAAAAATCTGTTAGTTTGAGTGATCTGGGGACAATGGTTGACACTCCCTGCTGAGTTGCATACATTCGCCCGGTCATTCCCCTATCGCTCGCAGCAATCAGCGTCTCTCTTTTCCAAGAATTCACCCCTAATGTTGGCCGGGAGGATCCCCCTTTGACAATCCATCTGTCCTTGTTGCGAATTGCAACAGTCATGGGACTCGCGTTGCTACTTGTCCCGCTATGCGGCGATCGTCCCCGTCCGGCCGATCCCGGAACGAGCGCGTTTCCCGACACGATCGGATGCACGGTGCGCCCCTGGTACAAGCTCCGGAGCGACGGGAAGCCGGGGAGGCAGATCACGCTCCGGTTCGGAAGCCCGGGCCTGGAGGGGGGGAAAATCCAGATCGCCTCGGGGGGAATCAGCGAGTCAACGACAGCCCCGCGCCACAGCGTGGATTCTCTTGACGTCTTGCTTCCCCCTTCCATCGGCGTGGATGGAAGCGCCGTGATACGCGTGTCGCTCAGCCAGGGAACGAGATCGCTCGAGAGATCCTTCAGCGTGCCCCCGATGCGCCACTGGACGGTGTACGTCTATCCCCACTCCCACGTGGACATCGGCTATTCCAACACGCAGCAGAACGTCGAGTTCATACACAAGAGGAACATCGACCAGGGGATCGCGCTCGCGGAGTCGACGAGAGCGTATCCCGACGGCGCGAAGTACCTCTGGAACACGGAGGTGATCTGGCCGTTCGAACGGTACCTGGCTTCCGACCCCGCATCCGCGGGACGGATCGCCGAAGCGGTGAGGCGGGGTGAACTCTGTCTCGACGCATCCTATGTCAACATCATGACGACGTCGTGCAACGACGAGGAGATGGTGCAGCTCCTCCGTCCCGGCAGGGAGGCATCACGGCTCACGGGAAGCCCGATCGACACGTACGTCCAGGTCGACATACCCGGCATGTCGTGGGGACTTGTCGGGGTGATGGCCCACGAGGGAATCCGCTACGTCATGACGATGCCGAACGGCGGCCGCGGGAACGACGAGATGGTCTCGCGCTTCAGGTACCTTCCCTTCTGGTGGGTGGGACAGGACGGCACGTCGAAGGTGCTCTTCCTGAACGCCGGGGGATACGGCGCGGGGATGGACAGGGGGGGCGCCACCGGCCGTCCCTGGTTCGGGCAGAGGGACAGGGAGAGGATTCCTGCGGTCGTGCGGAGCGGCAAGCCCCGCGAGAATTTCCTCGACCGGACGCTCTGGCGCGAGTTGCCGGCGCTCGAGGAGGCCAACTATCCCTACGACATATTCCCCGTCGCCTGGGCCATGTGGGACAATGCGCTCATCGACGCCGAGCTCGCCGAAGGCGTCAGATCGTGGAACGCCGAGTACGCATACCCCCACGTCGTCATCGCGAGCGCCCACACGATCATGTCGACGTTCGAGAAGCGCTACGGCAACAGGCTCCCGGTCGTGAAAGGGGATTTCAGCGAGTACTGGACGGACGGCCTCGGGACATGCGCGCGGGAAACGCGCCTCTTCATGAATTCCCGGGAGCGCCTGACGCAGGCCGAGACCCTCTGGCCGATGCTCCGCGCCGGGAAGCCGGCCCCGCGGGGAGATTTCGACGAGGCGTGGAGATACCTCCTGCTGTGCAACGAGCACACATTCGCCACAGAGAACTCGTACGAGCCCTATTTTTCAGACGCGATCTGGCGCACGAAACAACATTATTTCCGGGAAGCCGACTACAGGAGCCGCGCGCTCCTGGATGACGCGCTCGCCCCCGCTTCGGACAAATCGAACGGCGCGCTCGGGCCGTTCGAGGGACCTTCGGGGGGCGGCATCGCGGTGATCAACACGAATTCCTGGGCCCACGGCGGAGCGGTCACGCTCGGGCCCGCGGAGAGCCAGATCGGGAACAGGGTCGTCGACGCCGCGGGTCGGGAAGTTCCCTCGCAGAGACTTTCGGGGGGAGATCTCGTCTTCATCGCGCCCGATATCCCCGCGTTCTCCTCCGCGCATTTCACCGTCGTGAAAGGGGCACCTGGAGCGGCGGGGGGCTACGCCTGTACGGACACGTCGCTCGATAACGGCGCGCTGCTCGTCGTCCTTGACAGGAAAAGCGGCACGATCGCACACATGGTGGAGAAGGCAACCGGGCGTGACTACGCCGCGACGTACCAGGGAGGCGGGCTCAACGCATTCCGGTGGCTGCCGGGCCGGGGCGCCGGCGAAGCGCGCGCCGACACAGTGGTCTCTGTGAAACTGACGGAGGCGGGCCCGGTCGTCGGCGAGATTGAGGTGCTGTCCCGTGCCCCGGGGTGCCGTTCGGTGACGCGGTCAGTGCGGCTCGCCGCGGGGGAGCGTTTCGTCGAGATCACGAACGTGGTCGACAAGCTTCCGCTGCTTCCAAAGGACGGCATACATTTTGCGTTCCCGTTCAATGTCCCGGGAGGAACCACGCGCGTCGATATCCCATGGGGCGTGATCAGAACAGACGCCGACCAGTGGGCGGCTGCTAACCGGGCCTGGTTCACCGCCGAGCGGTATGTCGACGTGTCAAATGACGGGTCCGGCGTGACGGTCTCGTCGCTCGACGCCCCGCTGTTTGAAATCGGGGCCATGACGGCGAACAACACCGCGGGGTGGGACGGGAAGGGAGATGTCTGGCCGAAGGAAACGGCCCCGGGGCAGACGGTGTTCTCCTGGGTGATGAACAACCACTGGTTCACGAACACGGAGCTGACGCAGGACGGGCCTGTTGCGTTCAGGTACAGGCTCTGCCCGCACGCCGCGTTCGATCTCGCCCGGGTGTACAGGTTTGCCGCGGAGCAGGCGCAGCCCCTCATCGCGATGGCCACAAGCGTCAATCCGATCGCCTCGCCGCTCATCGCTCTCGGCGGGGACCGTGTGGCCGTCACGATACTGAAGTCTACCGCGGACGGCAGGCAGATGATCGTGCGGATCCGCTCACTCTCGGAGAAGGATGAGACGGCGGCGCTTGCGTTTCCTGCGCGCCTCCCCCGGAGCGTGCGCGTGTGCGACCGGGGCGAGACTCCGGGCGCGCAGGATGCATCCGGCGGGGTCCGCGTGCCGGCGATGGGGTATGTTACGCTTGCCGTCGAGTGGTGAAGCCGCGGGGGGCGATCAGGCGCCGGCAACGACATTCACGAAATCTGCCGGTCGTTTCTGAAAACGCCCAGGAAGTGCCGGAGAAGGAAATAGCCGAGGCAGACCCCTCCTGATTCCAAAAGGAGGAACACGCCGATGACGAGCGCGACGCGGCCGGCGTCCCGGGGAGGCCCCTCGGCAGCGAACTCCGCGAGGGCAAGGAGAAGTCCCGTGGCCAGGGACCCGATGACGACGAGCCTCCAGGGATGCACCCGGGGGTTGAGCGACGCAACAACCGCACGGGGACCGGTCTGCACGGTCTTCCGGGGAACGATCTTCCGCCAGATGCTCTGCAGATCCCCGGGGAAGTCGACCTCCGGGACTTCCGGGCAGGGGAACATCGCCTTCGCAAGGAGCGCAACGGAAAGGAGGAGGACCGCCATGCCGAATGCGGCCGTGAAGAACGCGCCCGCGATCCCCTCCCGCCAGCCGGCGGGATAGAGCACAAGGAGCGCCATGCAGATCAGAAACGGAACCATCTGCGGCGCACGGAGGGGATTCTGCGAGCACCTGCCGGAGTGCCGCGCGATACGGATGAGAAGGGCGCACAGGAGGAGGGGAACGACAAGGAGGGCCGCGGTCAGGAGGATGAGCAGGTTCCCCGCCTGCGTCCCGTACCACATGGCGGGGGCGAGTGCCAGCGCGGCGATATCCGCCAGCGCCGTGACGGCGATGGCTGTCTGCGAGACGGCGACGGAGCGGAGCACGTATGCCTGGCGAACGGGAAAGGACTCCCCCGGCACGGAGGGACGAAACGCCTTCAGGGCCGCCAGGACGCCCGCAGCCAGCGCGACCTGGACGCCGAACGAACCAACTGCGTCGAAAGGATCGACCGCGAAGGGATTGACGCAGAGGAGATCGGGGTCGTGTTTCGCCCTGTCGAAGAGTACGATGAACAGCGCCGAGAGGAGGAGACCCGTCGCCGAGGCCATCCGGAGCGACGCGACTGCTTCCCCCGACTCCCCTTCATGGACCGCTTCGCTCACGGCTGGAACAGGTCCTGAATAACGAATTCCGACGTGATGCCGAACATCTGGGCGCTGGGAGGCTGCGTCCCCGACGGCTCCAGGCCGTAGATCGCCTCGAGCATCCGCAGCAGGCTCACGTGCGTGACCCCGTTCCCCTCCGCGAATTCACCATGCTTGACGTGCGCCCCCGCGATGATCGTCGGGATCCTGTTCTCGATGTCAACGTACTTGCTCGCCGGGTTCGTCAGCCCGGAGAAGTCCGTCGGGTCGTCCGATTCATCGAACGTCAGTATGAGGAGGCTGTTGTGCTCCTTCGCCCACTGGTAGTAGGGATCGATGTTCTCCTTCAGCCATGCGTCCCCGTTTTTGACCGCGACGTCCGGGTGATCGCCGGGATCGTGCATGTCGTGGATCAGGTTCGGGATCACGAACGAGACGGTGGGAAGCGAGCTGTAGTCCCGGGGGAAGAGCGTGAGCGGCAGGTTCGTGGAGACCCTGGGGTCGCTTCCCTGCGGGATATTGCCGAAGCTGATCCAGGGGACGTGCTTGCGCGCGTAATGTCCCTCGCGGGCGACCGTGCTGCCGACTTCGGGGAGGTCTTCCGAATACCCCTTGAACGTAAACCCGTTGTCGAAGAGCTGCCGCCCGAGGTTGGGGGTCTGGAAGGGGTACACCCTGTGCGTCTTCTTGCTCGGAACGACGTCGTTGAAGCCGACGGCCTGGTTGCTCCCGGAGAAGAGCCAGAAGTAGTTCCCCTCGCTCTTGTGCTCCTCGGCGTACATGCGCGTGAGGTTCGCCCCCTCGGCCACCAGCACGGAGTTGATATAGGGGGCTGAGGAATTCCCGACGACCTGCGAGTAGTACTTGTTCTCCTCGACCACGATCACGATATGGTCGTAGCGGGGGAGCGATTGTGCCCCCGCGGCATCCTGGGCACGGGCAGCCCAGAGGGGAAGCGCGCAGCTCATGAGGATCCAGACGTGCCGGTTCATAGCGAATTCCTTTCCTGGCTGGAATGGGCGGCGCGCGCCACCGTTTCGATCGCGATGGCCGCCACCGCGGCGCCGTAGTCGAGGTCGATGTTCACCATCGTGTCTTTGGTATCGTGATACCCTGTCCGGTTGATGTCGTAGTTCTCCATGAAGAGGATCACCGGGATCCCCGCATCGGAGAAGATCTGGCCGTCGGTATTAAAGAGCGAGCTGCGCGGGTCGCGGGGGATGCGGACCTCACCCCGCAGTTGCGGATGGCGGGCGATTGCCGGGATCGTCTTCCCGTCCCCGCTCCGCTTACCCCTGTTCAAACCACGGCGGGCGGGAAGGCGGTTCCACTCCGCCGCACCCGCATTCCACATCCTCGCCGCCAGGTGGGCCTGGTACGCGAGGCGGTACGAGCGCGGGCTCAGCCCCGGGGAAATCTGAAAGACGTCCCGGTAGGGATGCCTGTTGTGCGCGACCATGTCGAGCACGCACACCCCCTCGATCCCGACCTGCGAGAGGTCGACGCGGCTCCCGTCCCCCGTCCGCAGGCGGAGCGACTTCTCAACGATCTGTCGAGCGAGGTAGCGCGCTCCCATGCAATCGGCCGGGAACTCCTCCCCCGTCAGGTGCACAAGCCAGATGTCGCATTCGAGCCGGCCCGACCGGCTCAGGCCGAGGAACACCGGGGCACCGAGCATGAGCGCCGCCGTCGCGGAGTGATTGTCGTCGGCGCCGTGGGCGGCAACGCGGGCCAGGCGCCCCCCGCTCTCCTTATAATAGAGATCCTCCATGTACGCGGTGTCGTAGTGATCCGCCATGATCACCGCCCGCGACCTGTCCCTGCCGGGGATGACGACGAGGAGGTCGCGCTCCCGCTCCTCCCCTTCCTGGTTCGACCGCCATCCCCCCATCCAGTCAAACGCGAAATCCGTCTCCCACCTGAACGGGAGATCTCCCGCCAGCGCCTCCGACTCCATGCCGCTCGCGGCGATCACGTCCCTGTAGTAATCCAGGAGCCAGTCTCCGAGCGCTTCGAGGTCGCGGTGAGCCCTGCTGCGGATGGATTTCGTCGGCGGGTCGTTCACGCAGTCGGCATTCTCCTTCGTCTGGAACCTGCCGGTGGAGAGGCGGGCGATCGTCTCCCAGTACTGCTTCTCGAACTTCCTCGTCGCCGTGGCTTCAAACGTGAGCGACGCGGGCAGCGTTTCCGGCTCGTCTCCCGCACCTCGCAGCATGCGTCCGAGCACCGTCGCGAGCTCGCGCGCCTCCGACGTACGCCTCCGCCTGAGCCGGCGGAGCCAGTCTTCCGCCGACTCGCCCCGGGGAATGTTGAGTATGCTCCCGGCAAACTCCGCCGGCAACCGTGCGCCGCCCAGGAACTCCGAGACCTCGATCAGCTGGCTGGAGTTCAGCGCGTTCTGGTGATCCGCGTGCTCGTACTTCCTCCGGAACCCTTCCATCGCCGACTTCAGATGCGGCCGACGGGCAAGCTCCGGCCAGAGCTCGACGGGATTGTCGAGATCCGGCTCCCGCGCGTCGTACGCCGTGAGATACCCCGACGGGCCGTCCTCCAGGACCCGGGGGGCGCGCGTCTTCGGATCGACCCAGGCCACAAGCGGCAGGTGCCAGTACACCTCGTACTTCCCCGCGCGCATCGCGGGGAACTGGAACCTGTACCCGAATTCCCCTCCCTGTCTGAGCGCCGCGGATGCCCGTTCGATCTCCTCGCGGGAAGCCCGCGGACCGTCAAGGAGCAGCTCGCACTCGTGCGTCCAGACCTGTGCGTTGCGCGCCATCGGCTTGTTGTAGAGGTCGACGTCGATCGGCGCCGGGCTGAAGAGCACGTGCGCGACCCTGTCCTCGTCCGCCCGGACCGTCAGCTCGTCCCTGTGGCGCTCCACGCGCTCCCACCTGTGCGTGCGCCTGTACGTGTTCCGCCAGGTGTGCGCGCCCTTCCGGGGCGCTTCGTTTCCCGGTCGCGGCTCGTGCATCCAGCCCGACTGCGGGATGCGCAGGCCCACCGACCCCTCGCTCCGCTCACAGACGTTCAGGAGCGGTATCTGCGTGGCAAACGTGAGCCGGCGCCCGAGCCGGAGATAGTCCCGCGCACCCCAGAAGAGAAGGCTCCCGGGAGAGGGAATGAGGTGGAGCCGGCCGGCCGCGTACGCGTCCCGCACATTGAGCGGAAGGAGGCCGAAGGGACGGAACGTGAGGAGGAACTTCGTCCCCTCGGCCCCTTCAGCACATTCCGCGTCGCTCACCAGGTAGGGCGCGGTCCACGAAGGAAGTGGATCCTGCCGCCAGCGCTCCGCAACGGACTCCCCGCCGCCCGGGAGTACCCGAAATCCGGCCGCGCGGAGGTCGGCGACGCTCCCCGGCGACATGCGATACGCCGCGACGAGGAGGCGCCTGACGAACTCCTCTGAGGACTCCCGGGGCCGCTCGACACCCGGGGCGGAGTAAAAGCTCTTCCAGAACGCGCGGTCGGGTCCCTGTTCGCTCCCGCCAAAGAGCGTCCACCTGACGCGCCCCTTGTCGTCCTGCGTCTTTGCAAGAGCAAGGGGAAGGAGCGTCACGAATCTCTCATGGCGGGGCGCTCGAGCGGCGGCGAGGGCGGGAGGATAGTACGGGTTTCCTTCGAGCTTGCTGCGGCTGATCCCCCGGGCGGCAAGATCGGTGTGGAGGCGCTGCAGGCGGTGAAGCACCTCGCCCGCGACATGCGTCAGGCCGGGATGGATTTCCTGCGCTTGCTCCCTCTCGCTCACGAGCCAGGCATGCGGCTTGCCGCTCACACGGGGTGCGGGGACGTCACCGTCACAGGGGCGCCACCCGATGCGCGGCGGAGGCATAAACTCCGAGTAGGCGACGATGGAACCAATCTGACGCGGCGGATCGCTCAGCAACAGATCCCAGCCCTGGCGTTCCATGAGAGGAATCTCCCCGCTGTGATGGTCCGGATGAAGATACTACAATGAGGCAACAGGTGAAACAGGCCCCGCGCGCGTTATCGCGGGATTGTCGCGCGGAACTCATCGGCGACAAGCCCGATCTCGCCGAAGGGGATCTTCCTGAATCCCGCACTCCAGGCAGGAGAATCTTCTTTCAGGCGGAAATCCCGCCGGGCAGGATCGACGAACCCCGGATCGGCCAGTATGTTCCCCCGCTCCCGGAGCCGGCGCGCCATGGCGCTGTCGCTCCGCGCGTGCGTCGACGAATAGCCGATATGATACGGGTCGTAGTCCGGCGTCCATTTCTTCGTGAAGACCACCACCATCGAATCCCCCACCACGTTGTTCTCCACGCGCACGCGGGAGAAGTCCATCCCCTCGGAGAGGTCAAGCCAGATGCCCCCGGCGCTCAGGTTGCGGAGCACGGAGTTGCCGTACGGCTCGCCCAGGTTCACCGAGTCAAGGTAGCGGGGAAGCATTGGATAGCGGACGCTGTAGGGAGGCTCCGTGTACCTGATGTCGTGGAGCTTCTCATAGATCCTCCAGCCGCCCCCGGGACGAAAATACTGCTTGAACGGCCACCGGTAGATGCCGATGGCGGGGTGGCAGTCGTAGAAGATGTTATTCTCCACGCGGTTGTCGCGCCCGCTGTTGAAGAAGACGCCGATGTCCACGCCCGCGATCACGTTGCCGACGATCGTTGTGTTTGATCCCGGCAGGTCCAGGTAGATTCCCCTCACGCCCCCCTCGCCGGGGCCGTGCATGTCGTGTATGTAGTTGTAGCGGATCACAGTCCCCATCTCCGAATAATCGGCGCCCGTGTTAATACCCCCGACGTCCCCGGCTTCATGCGCGAGGTCGTACAGCTCGTTCAGCTCGATGAGATGGTCGTTCCCGTAGTACTGGATCCCCGAGACCGGGGCGTCGTGAATCCGGTTGTGCGCGAGCGTATCCCCGACCCCTTCCAGGTATATAGCGCCATTGAACGCCTGGAGGATGCGGCCGTACGCATGGATGTGATTGTTGATCGCGTAGTTTCCCCCGGGGGTGAGTGTTCTGCGGTCGCCGCCGGCGAGGCGGATCCCCGTCGACCCGACGTCCTCGATGTCGCAGCTCCTGATCCCGTTGTGCCGGCCGCCGTCGATGACCACGCTCGTATCGTTGTCTATGTTCCTGAACGTGCAGCCGGCGATCATGTCCTCGCTCCCACCGCGGATCATGATTGCGCGCACGCGGGAACACTCGAACGTCATCCGCTCGATCAGGACGTGCGAGGCGCCGTCGATGAATATCATCGGCGCTTTCAGCATCGAGACCGTAATGTCGCCGGTCCCCGGCGCGGCGGGGGGCCAGAAATAGAGATGCCCTTTCTCCGGATCCAGTACCCACTCGCCCGGCCGGTCCAGTTCTTCGAGCACGTTGAGGAAACAGAACCTCTGCCCCTTCTGGTAGCCGTAGTTATGGTACGGCGGCTCGGGATAAACGACGCGGCCGGCGGTGTCGATGCGCGCCACTTTCTGGTAGTCGTCTTTCCAATCCCACGACCAGTAGCCGTGCATCCAGACGTCGCGCGTCTCAGCCCACCGGGAGGGGCGGTCGCCCCCGTAGCGGAACATCCCGCTGTGGCGCCCGGCTGGCATGCCCTCCTTCAGCACGAGGGGATCCCCCTGGTTGAGTATGTGTCCTTCGATGAGGGGGACCTCCGCGATCTTGAGCCAGCCGCGATACGGATAGCGCGCGACCTGCATCCTCTTTCCCCTGAAAAAGAGGTTGAGGCGATCGGGGGGAGTACCGAAATCAGCAATCCCCTGGGTCCGGAGGTCCGTGACGAGCACGGAAGTCCTCGCTTCCGGCGACAGGCGCTTCAGGACCGCTGAGTCGGTCACCGGGTGGAAGCCGGCAAGCGCCGCGCCTCCCGTGAGGCGGACATCCTCCCTTTCATAGGCGCTCCATGTGACAGGCCAATCCGGGAGGCCCGATTCGGCCGAATCGAGCTTCACGGTCGATTGAATTTGATACACGCCTCCCCGTATCTTGACCGAAGGCCGTTGCCCGTGCCCGAGCGCGAATCGCACCGCGTCGCGGGCGCGTGCGAGCGATGCAAACGGCCCATCATCGCCCTTCGCAACGGAGGATGGGATCCG
>Ga0335081_10007320_pt1 | contig 17651 bp, 15 predicted proteins | sample Lox_Sample_35_FD_206713 | JGI IMG/M metagenome (GOLD analysis project Ga0335081, IMG submission 206713) | Soil microbial communities from Loxahatchee National Wildlife Refuge, Florida, United States - Lox_Sample_3.5 | ecosystem: Environmental > Terrestrial > Soil > Wetlands | place: USA... | reverse complement strand
CGCTGCCGTTCGGTCAAGCCGCCCCAGACGCCGTATTCGACCTGGTTGTCGAGCGCGTCGGCCGCGCATTGCTGCATGACGGGGCAGTGACGGCAGATAACCGCCGCTTTGCGTTGCGCGGCTCCCCGCACGAAGAGGTCGTCGGGATCTGAGGTTCTACACAGTGCTCTTGAGACCCAGGCGCGGTCCCCTTCGGTCGCCGCGCGCAGGTTGCTGTTTGCAGGCAGGAGGTTGAGTCGTCGCGCTGCCGGTCGTGCTTCTGACACGGAAGTGTTCCCTTCATCCCGGCCCGCGAGCTCGGCCGCTCCCCTTTGGTGAAGACCGCGCCGGGAAATGCTGCCACACCGTGTTCCCGGATGGTGTGACGCAGATCTCCCGTGTGCTTAAGGTAGCCGTTCAGTACCGATTACGCAACGGTTTTCTGGCACGCACGTACTGGATATTTCGCGCTGACGCCGTCTGCGGCCTAAATGACAGCCAGCGCCAGATCCGGCCAGGTCAGAAACGGTCGCGCACGGCGTCGATCGCGCGGTAAATCCGCTGCTCACTGACCGTACGGGGGGTGCCGAGCTGCTGGGCCCACAGGCTCACCCGCAGCTCCTCGATCTGCCAGGCGATGTGGCGGACGTCGGTGGCTCTCCCCCGCGCCGGCGGCAGCGCGCGCACCAGTTCGTCGTATGCGTCCTGTACTGCATGAACTCGCTGCATCCGCTCCCGGTCGGCCGCGATCGCGTACGGCAGCCGTTCGAGGCGGCGGCGGATCGCAGTCAGGTAGCGGGTGAGATCGGCGAGACGCGCGCGTCCGGTGACGGTGACGAACCCGGGCGGCATCAGCCGGTCCAGCTGGGCGCCGACGTCGGCGATGGCGTCGATCTGTGCGGGCGGCGGCCGGTCGGGCAGCAGCAGTTGCACTTCCTGCGCAGCGGACAACACCTTTTCGACGCGGCCCACGATGTCGACGGTCGTCGGCACGAGTTCCTCGGCGACCCGATTACGGAGCGCCGCGAACTCGGCACGAGTCCACACCGGCCCAGGCACCAGCGCGTCCGCCGCGGCGTCGGCGCAGTCGTCGAGCAAAGCGGGCAGAGAGCCGTCCGGGTTTGCACCGAGCGCCAGCCGTGTCCGCGGATCCAGCTGCCGCTCCACCGCTTTGACGGGCGAGGCGACGCCCAGCCGCACCAACCGTCGCGTGCCCGTTCCCGCCGCACCCTCCTGCTCGGCGGGCGTGGCGAATACGCGCAGGTCCACAGCGGTTCCCGCGTCGAAGAAGGCCGGAAAGCCACGCACGGTTCGTCCGCTGACCGTGCGCTCCACGACGCGTGGCAGTTCGTCCAGACCGTCGGGCCAGGTGCGCAATCCGGTCTGTTCCAGCTCGGCGGCCTCGGCGCCGATGGCGTCGGCCACCGCGCGCCGAGCCGGCGTCGCCAGCCGCTCCTGCAGCACGTTGAGATCCTTGCCCCGGGCGATCTCAGTGCCGTCGGCGGACTCAACGGCAAACGTCATCCGCAGATGCGCCGGCAGCTTGCTCAGGTCGAAGGCGTCGATCGGTACCAGAACCCCGGTGCGACGGTGCAATTCGCGTTGCAACGCGTCCAGCAGTGGCTCTCGGGCCGGGTCGATCCCGGCCAGCACCGCGCGGGCGGTATCAGGGGCTGGAACGAAGTTGCGCCGCAAGTCTTTTGGCAGCGAGCGGATGAGGGCGGTAACCAGCTCCTCGCGCAATGCGGGCACCTGCCAGGCGAACTCGTCGCCACCCAATCGTGCGAGGACGTCGACCGGCACATGCACCGTGACACCGTCATTGGCGTCGCCGGGCTGGAACCGGTATGTCAGGGGCAGCGCGACATCGCCGGTTTCCCAGGTGTCCGGCCGATCGGCGTCTGCGGTGGCGGCGGTCTTGCTGGTGCGCAGTAGATCGTCGCGGGTGAAAGTCAACAAGTCCGGTGTTCGGTGCCGCTGCTTTTTCCACCACGCGTCGAAGTGCCGCACGGAGACCACATCGGCGGGGATGCGGGCGTCGTATAGCGCGTAGACGTCGTGGTCGCCGACGAGCAGATCACGGCGGCGGGCGCGCTCCTCCAGCTCCTCGAGCTCCGTGCGCAACACCGCATTATCGCGGAAGAAGTGATGGCGGCTCTGCCAGTCGCCCTCCACGAGCGCATGCCGGATAAACAATTCCCGTGCGATCGCCGGCTCGACCGCGGCGTATCCGACGCGTCGCCGCGAAGCCAGCGGCAGGCCGTACAGCGTCACCCGCTCAAACGCCATCACCTCGCCGCGTTCGGCGTCCCAGTGCGGTTCGCTGTGTGTGCGCTGCACCTGGTCGCCCGCGACCCGCTCGACGACCTCCGGCCCGATGCGCGCGGCGTTTCGCCCGTACAGCCGGCTGGTCTCCACCAGCTCGGCCACGACGATCCAGCGCGGCGGTCGCTTGCTGAGCACCGAGCCGGGCGCCAGGACGAATCGCGAGTTGCGCGCGCCAAGATACTCGCGGGAATCCTCGCGTCGCATCCCCACGTGCGACAGCAGCCCCGCCAGCAGCGCCGCGTGTACCCGGGCCGGGTCGGCCGGCTGGTCAGACTCAACAATCCCGAGGTCGCGGGCGATGCTGCGCAGCTGCCCGACGAGGTCCTGCCACTCGCGGATGCGCAGATAGTGCAAGAATTCATTGCGACACATTCGGCGAAACGCGTTGCGAGACAGAGCCGCTCGTTGCCCACGCAAGTAGCGCCACAGGTTGAGGTAAGACACGAAGTCCGAACTCTCGTCGGCGAACCGGCCATGTTTCTGGCGCGCGGCCTCCTCGCGATCGGTCGGCCGCTCCCGCGGGTCGGGGATCGACAGAGCCGCGGCCACTACCAACACCTCCCGCACACACCCCTCGGTCTCGGCCTGCAGAATCATCCGGCCCAGCCTCGGGTCGACCGGGAGGCGCGCCAGGCGACGGCCGAGGTCGGTGATCGCGCCCTGGTGGTCGAAGGCGCCAAGCTCCTGCAGCAGCTGCACACCGTCGCGGACACTGCGTGGATCCGGCGGGTCGAGGAACGGGAAGTTCTCGACGTAGCCCGGTGGGGGGCCGAGCCTCAGCGCAGCCATCTGCAGAATCACCGCGGCGAGGTTGGTCCGCAATATCTCGGGGTCGGTGAACCGGGGGCGGGCAACGAAGTCCTCCTCGGAATAGAGGCGGATGCACACACCGGGCGCGAGCCGGCCGGACCGGCCGGCCCGCTGCTCAGCAGAGGCCTGCGAGACCGGTTCGATCGGCAACCGCTGCACCTTCAAGCGCCGGCTGTAGCGCGAAATGCGGGCGTTGCCCGGGTCGACGACGTAGCGGATCCCGGGCACGGTCAGCGACGTCTCGGCGACATTGGTCGCCAGCACGACGCGGCGCCCGGTGTGGGGCGCGAACACTTTCTGCTGCTCGGCGGTCGGCAGGCGCGCGTAGAGCGGAAGCACCTCCGTGTGCTTGAGGCCCTCCAAACCGGCCAAAGCCTCTGCGGTGTCACGGATCTCGCGTTCCCCGGACAGGAACACCAGCACGTCCCCCGGCGGTTCGGCCTCGAGTTCGTGCACCGCGTCGACGATCGCCTCGATTTCGTCGCGGATCTCGGTGCGGACGATTTCCTGGTCGGGATCGTCGGGGTCGTCTTCACGACCGACCGAAACAGCGACTTCCAGTGGCCGGTAACGGATTTCGACGGGATACGTCCGCCCCGACACCTCCACAATCGGCGCGCCGCCGAAATGTGCCGCGAAGCGTTGCGGCTCGATCGTCGCCGACGTGACGATCACCTTGAGGTCTGGACGCCGCGGCAACAGCTCGCGCAGGTAGCCGAGCAGGAAGTCGACGTTGAGGCTGCGTTCGTGGGCCTCGTCGAGAATCAGCGTGTCGTAGCGCAGCAGGCGGCGGTCGCGCTGGATCTCGGCGAGCAGGATGCCGTCGGTCATCAGCTTGATCAGAGTGCGGTCGCTGACCTGATCGGTGAACCGGACGGAGTAGCCGACCGCGTCGCCGAGCGGGCTACCCAGTTCGTCGGCGACGCGCTGCGCGACTGTGCGGGCAGCCAGCCGCCGGGGCTGGGTGTGCCCGATGGTTCCGCGGATGCCGCGGCCGATGTCGAGGCAGATCTTCGGCAGCTGAGTGGTCTTGCCCGACCCGGTTTCGCCGGCCACGACAACCACCTGGTGCGCCCGTAGTGCTTCGGCGATTTCCTGCCGCCGCTCGCTGACGGGCAAGTCGGGGTAGGCGATCGTCGGCACGGCGGCCTGCCGGGTGGCAACCAGTGCTTCGGCCTTTGCAATCTGGTTAGCGAGCTGCTGCAGCTTCTCGGGCTGAGCGTCGCGCAGGTTCTTCAGGCGTCTGCCAAGGCGCGCGGCGTCCCGGATGGTCAGGCCGTCGAGGCGTCTGCGCAACTCGGGCGCAGACGTTACAGACGTTCCGGCGGACTGTTCGGCCACGCCCGACACGATAGCGTCGTCCGGCTGTCACAGTCGGGCGCCGAATCGGACACGGCCGTCGCCGGTTGGGGCAAATGTGCGGAAACGGCTGTCTAGCTATGCGTTTCGGGCACTTCCAGGGCGGGTGATGTGGATGACGCGAACGTCGGTTCGCTCAAGCATTCAGCGGATCGAACATGACCGCCGGGTCAATGCCGAGTTGGCGGGCAACGTGGGCGGTGTCCCAATACTCGCGCCAATGGGTGATCCTGCCGTCGCGGACCTCGAAGATCGCCGTGACATTGAACGTAACCGCGACCCCATTCATGGCATTGACGTCAACGCGCTCGACGACGACGGTGTCATCGTTCGACACGATTGTGCGGATTTCGCTTCCCTCGATCATGCCCGTCGAGAGCTGGCTGTGCTTTTCGAGCTCGGCACGCGCCGCGTCGCGTCCGACAACCACCGGTGAGAGAGGCACATGGAGCTGCCAGACAAAATCGTCAGAAATCAGCGCGGTCATCGCATCGACGTCCATGCGCTCGCCGTAAGCGGCGTGGATAAAATCGACCACGATCTTTTCGATCTCGTTTTTCGCCGCAGCACTTTTTGCCATTGCGTTTCCTTTACTGGTCATCGGTACGCCGTCGACGATAGGCGTCTCCAGCCCGATGAACCAGACGCCGCTCGTAGGTGAGTCGGACACGCCAAGGGCATCACCCGACTTGTAGACACCGCGAAGTTAAGCGCGTAACTTCGGCGACGCGCATACTATCGCGGCGCGGCGAGACGGGAATGGTCATGACGGTGCGGGCGGTACTAGACGAGGTTCGTGAACGACCCGGTACCGGTGACGTGATCCCGATCTTCGACCCCTCCACCGAGGAACAAATCGGCGAGTTCACCGACTGCGGAACCCAGGCCGTCAATGACGCCGTCGCTCGCGCGAAGGCGACCGCCGAATCCGGGGTGTGGTCCGGTCTACCCGATTACGAACGAGCCAAGGTGCTGTGGCGGGTCGCCGACCTCGTCGACAAGAACGCCGAGGTCCTCGCCGAACTCGAAATGCTCAATGCCGGCATGTATCCGGCTCAGGCGCAGATGCAGGTGAAAGTCGGCGGTGAGTGGTTCCGTTACTACGCGGGCTGGTGCACGAAGATCGACGGCATCGCGCGCGATGTGAACACCGGCGGTCTGACCGGCGTCGACTCGCACATGCACGCCTACACCCTGCGGGAGCCGTACGGCGTTGTGGGCCTGATCTTCCCGTGGAACGGGCCGGTGTTCAATTTCTGTGCCAAGCTCGCGCCGTCGCTGGCGGCGGGCTGCAGCAGCGTCGTCAAACCCGCAGAGGAAACCCCGCTTTCGGCGCTGGTGCTGCATCGAATCCTGGCCGAGGCGGGCGTACCTGACGGGGTGGTGAACCTGGTGAACGGCTACGGCCACACCGCCGGTGCGGCCATCACCGCGCACGCCGACGTCGAGAAGGTCGCCTTCACCGGTTCGACCGAAGTCGGCAGGGAAATCGTGCACGCCGCTGGAAGCAGCAACCTCAAAAAAGTGACGTTGGAACTCGGCGGCAAGTCCCCCGTCCTGATCTTCGACGATGCGAGCCTGAAGAAAGCAATGACCCTGGCCGCGTTCGGCGCATTCGTGCACTCCGGGCAGGCCTGTGTGTGCGGGTCGCGCATCTTCGCGCAGCGCGGTGTCTACGAGCGGGTCGTGGAGGGCATCGCGGCGATTGGAAACGGCCTCAAGCTCGGCGGCCCGAAGGAAGAGGGCGCCATGAGCGGCCCGCTGATCAGCAAGAAGCAACTCAACCGCGTCTTGGGCTACATCGACCAGGGTAAGTCCGAGGGTGTCGAGTTCGTCACCGGCGGACACCGGCTGGATCGGAGGGGATACTTCGTCCACCCAACGGTCGTCACCAATGTCGACCCCGACTCCAGCAGGCTGTTTCAGGAGGAGATCTTCGGACCCGTGGTCACGATCCTGCCGTTCGATGACGAAGACGAAGCCGTCGCGCTTGCCAACAACAGCACCTACGGGCTGGCCGCAACCGCATGGACGAAAGACCTCGGCCGCGCGCATCGGCTGGCCAAGCGGCTGAAGGCCGGAACTGTCGGACTCAACTGCCAGATGCAGTACGACCACTCCATGCCGTTCGGCGGATACAAGCAGTCCGGGTGGGGCTACGAATCGGGCAAGGCGGGCATCGACACCTACCTACAGGACAAGGTCGTTTGGGTCCAGATGTAGCCGCGCCCGGTGCGTTTCGGATAACCCCCGGCTAGCTTTTGGCTTCGCGCCACTCCCGTTCGAACGGCAACCGCCACGCGTTGGGCGCGATCAATTGGTGAATGGCGTTGGGACCCCACGTCCCGGGCTGGTACACCTTGGCCGGCGGCGGGTCGTCGAGCAGATCCTGTGAACGCTCCCACAAGGATTCGATGCCCTCGGCGGTGGTGAACAGCGTGTGATCGCCACGCATCGCGTCGAGGATGAGCCGCTCATAGGCCTCCAGCACATCGACTGCGGTGTCGATCTCCTGCGAGGAGAATTGCATGGACATCTTGTCCAGCTTCATACCGGGACCGGGTCGCTTGCCGTAGAAGGACAGTGAAACCTTCGAGTTGTCAGCGAGGTCGAACGTGAGGTGGTCCGGGCCTTGAGTCCCTACCCCGGATCCCGGCGGGAACATGCTTCGGGGAGCCTCCCTGAACGCAATCGAGATGATGCGGATGCCCTCGGCCATCTTCTTGCCGGTGCGCAGATAGATCGGAACGCCGGCCCAGCGCCAGTTGTCTATGCCGACCTTGAGTGCGATGAACGTCTCGGTGTCGGAATCTTTTGCAACGCCTGCCTCTTCGCGGTACCCGCTGTACTGCCCGCGCACCACTTTCGAAGTTTCGACCGGCAGCATCGACCGGAACACCTTGTTTTTCTCTTCGCTGATGGCGTACGGCTCGAGCGCAGTCGGCGGCTCCATCACCACGAACGCCATCACCTGGAAGAGGTGGGTCACCACCATGTCCTTGTAGGCGCCGGTGCTTTCGTAGAAGTTGGCCCGCTCGTCCAGGCCGAGGGTTTCGGGAATGTCGATCTGGATGTGGTCGATGAAATTGCGGTTCCAGATCGGCTCGAACAGACCATTGGCGAAGCGGAACGCCAGAATGTTCTGGGCGGCCTCCTTGCCCAAGAAGTGGTCGATGCGGAAAATCTGCGATTCATCGAACGTCTCGTGCACGAAATCGTTGAGCGCCACCGCGCTGGCCAAATCGGTGCCGAACGGCTTCTCCATCACCACCCGGGAACGCTCGACGAGGTAGGCCTCGCGCAGCATCTTGATAACGTCGCGCGCCGCTTTCGGGGGCACCGACAGGTAATGCAGGCGCCGCGTGTTCGGTCCCAGGTTGATTTCGGCTTCGGCGACCGCGGCGGCGAGTGATGCGGGCCCGGCACCCTGCGGAACGTACCGGATGATTTTTGCGAAGTCGGCCCATTGTTCGTCCGTGAGCTTATGGGTGCCGAAGGAGTCGATCGCGGTCTTGGCGATTTCCCGGAACTCGTCGTCGGTGAGGTCTTCCAGCGACGTCGCGATGATTTGGATATTGGGCGCCAGTTCGGACTGGTCCAGATACGCCAGACCGGGGATCAGCTTGCGTTTGGCCAGATCCCCCGTCGCGCCGAACAAGACAATGACGTGGGGGTCAAGCGGGTCAAAGTCGTGGCGGCGTGGGCGTGAGCCTGGCGCCGGGTATGCGATCGTCTGCGGTATCTTGGTGGCCACTCCCCAGATACTTCCACCGGCGCGCCGTGTTTGCAGCGCTGATGGCGCGTCGTTCACAGAACAGCCACGTCCCGAACGACAAGCCCTGCTATTCCGGTGTTTTCGGAGGCCGTTCCGGGCCTTGATGATTGAAATGACGGCAACATCTGGTTCGACCTCGAACGGCACATGGATTCCGGCGCCTTAACCGGCAGCGGAGAATAACGGCCATGAACGGAATTGACGTATCGCTCTTCTGCCCGGCACAGCATCATGTCGGTAATCTCGTCAAGAACGCCAGTCAGATCGGCTATAAGCCGCGCGGTGGGCAGCGGCTAGCGGCTTGGCCAACACACCAGGCCGACATGTGGTGGGAAGTCTCCTGCCCCGACGGCTGCCCCGGCGCGTTCGGCGGCGCCGTCGATCCAATCCGGCAAGAGGTAGACCGGCTCGCGGCTGATCCCAGCCGAACGACCGCCCACTACACGCTGAAGCGTGTGGGCTGAGACGTCACATCGGGGCGTAGTCGAAGACCGTCGTCCCGCTATCGCTGGGGCTGTTGGAGATGTACACCGGTCCCTGCGAGAAGGGCTCAAACCCGGTGTTCATCGAGTCGCCAGACACCGGCGTCGGGCTGTTCGCCGCGGTCGTCGTGTAGTGGTACAGCTCCTGACCGGCGTTGTTGTAGACCGTGATCAGCGTCCCCGCCGGCACAGAGCCCCCGACTACGGACGACGGGATGGTCCCGTTCACGCCACCGGAATCGATGAACGAGCCGGGAACGGCTACGGGAGTCGCGCCATTCACCGATACCTTGAGGAAGCTGACCGGCGCCCCATCCGTCGAGTTCACGGCGGGTAGCGGGTTGGGACCGAACTGCAGGTAGCCCTGCGGTTCGTTGATGAGAACACCCTGATTGAGGTTGCCCGACAATCCCGTGAGCGGTGAGCTGGGGCCCGGGCCCCCCGCGTTCACCCCGATCCCCATGATGCCGGCTGCGCCGTTGCTGTTGGCAAAGCTGCCAAAACTCGTTGGCAAACTGAAGATGACGACGTCAACGGGGGTCGTGCTGACGATGCCGTTTCCGAAGTTCACCGTCGTGTCAAACGTGACGTAGAAGTACGTCAGCCCGCCGCTGTACGCGCCCGTACCAGCTCCGGTGGGTAGGCCGAGCTTGAACAGCCCGACGTCTCTCAGTGGGATCACCAGACCAGTGGATCCGGTGTCGACCAACACGGGCACACTCGGTCCGCCGTTCACGGAGATGTCCACTACCGGCTCGGTGGTCTGATACATCTGCATCGACACCCCGCCGGTGCCCAGGCTGGCCCCAGTTTGCCCGCCGGCCCCGTAGTTGCCAAACAACCGGCCCGCGAGGCCTCCGGCCCCGCCAGCTGCGTTTAAGCCGCCGCTACCGCCGGTCCCACCCGAACCAATCAGACTCGCGCTACCTCCGGCTCCGCCGGTACCACCAGCTCCGCCATGACCACCGGTGCCGCCATTACCGAGCAGCGTCCCGCCGGCACCACCGTCACCGCCAGCCGCGCCGGCTCCGCCGGCACCACCGGCACCCCCATTGCCGATCACCCCCGCCGCACCGCCGTTGCCGCCGGCTGTCCCCGGGTTGTTCGTTTCGGAATAACCAGTTCCACCGTTGCCGTACAACAACCCGCCGGCCCCGCCGTTCGGGTTCGTGGCGGTGCCGGCCGTTCCATTGCCGACGAGCGGGCGCCCCAGGATGTCCTGCACCGGCGAAAACACCGCCAGGCCTTGGGCGCCCTGCACCGCGGCCTGCAGCGGCGAGGCGTTCGCGGCCTCCGCGGCCGCGTACGCGCCTTGCGCGCCGCTCAGGGCCTGCACGAACTGGGCATGAAAAGTGCTGGCCTGCGCACTGAGCGCCTGAAACGCCTCGCTGTGCCCGGAAAACAGCGCCGCCACCACCACCGATACCTCGTCAGCGCCGGCAGCCAGCAGCCCTGTGGTCGGACCAGCGGCCGCCGCATGCGCCGCATCCAGCGCCGAACCGATGCTCTTCAAGTCCGCTGCCGCCGATTCCAACAATTCAGGAACCAGGACAAGAAGTGACACGCCACCCCCTCCTCCGGGTCAGTCACGGATCCGTGTGCGCCTAAGCGTATCCAGATACTGCCTCATCATCTCGGCTTTCGCCGGACCGGTGCCCGCGCCTACGTCGGTTCGTGGGCGCTGCCGGCCGTATGTCAGGATTCGGGAATGAGTGCACGCAGCCTTGCTCGCATCGTTGGCGTCGTGTTTGTTACGACGTGGGCGCTGCTGAGCGCGTCGATTGTTAGTCCCGCCGCTTCAGCTGATCCATGCCCCGACATCGCAGTGGTTTTCGCGCGCGGCACCCATCAGGAGCCTGGTCTCGGCAATATCGGACAGTCATTCGTCGACTCGCTCACCTCGCAGGTCGGTGGGCGGTCTGTCGATGTCTACGCGGTTGACTACCCGGCGAACGACGACTACCACAACAGCGCGTACGCCGGGTCCAACGACGCGAGTGCCCATATTCAAGGCACCGTCGCCAGCTGCCCCAACACGAAGATCGTGCTCGGTGGGTATTCGCAGGGCTCGACGGTGATCGATCTGGCTACTTCGGCGATGCCACCCTCGGTGGCTGACCATGTCGCCGCCGTTGCGCTGTTCGGCGAGCCGTCCAGCGGATTCTCGACGATGTTGTGGGGCGGCCAGCCGCTGCCGACGATCAACCCTTTGTACAGCGGCAAGACCCTGAGCTTGTGCGCCCCCGACGACCCAATCTGCTCCGGGGGCGGGAACATCATTGCGCACGTTTCCTACATCGAGGCCGGGATGACAAACCAGGCCGCGACGTTCGCGGCCAACAAGCTCAACCAGGGGCGTTAACGCGCCCGGGGCGCCTGCCGAGGTCAATATGAGACGCATCCGGTCCCATTTGCCACACAGGCCTCTGCCAAAAGCTGGTGGTGGGCATTTTGCCCACCTTCGAGCGACAAGTCCCGCGCCCCCTTGGTGCGCGGCGCGCGCCGGTGCTTAGGTCGGCGTTGTGAAATCCGTCGTCGAGTTGTTCCGCGACACGGTCGCGGTTCGGATATCGGTCACTGTGGCGCTTGGAGTCACCGTCGCTGTTGCGGTGGGAAACGCGATCGGATGGCGATTCGCGATTGTCGGCTGGGTCTGTGCCGCCGGCGTGTATGTCGCGTGGACGCGGTTCATCCTGCGCGGCATGGACGCTGAGCAAACCCGTAAGTGGGCGACGCGGGAGGATCCCACCCGGTGGGTCGCCGACGTGGTCGTCCTGTCGGCGAGCGTCGCGAGCCTGGGCGGGGTCGGCTATGTGGTGGCCGCGGGGTCGCATTCGGGCGCCGCAGCCCTAGCCGCTGCCGTCGTCGGCGTCCTGACCGTCGCGGCGTCGTGGTTTGCCGTGCATACCCTGTTCACCGTGCACTACGCGCGGCTCTACTATTCGGACGAACCGGGCGGAATCAACTTCCACGACCCGGAGCCACCCCGCTTCCGGGACTTTGCGTACGTGGCGTTCACCGTCGGCATGACCTTCCAGGTGTCAGACACCGACATCTGTTCGACATCCATTAGGGCGACGGTGCTGCGCCATGCGCTGCTGTCCTACCTCCTCGGCGCGGTTGTCCTGGCTGTCACGATCAATTTGATCGCGGGGCTTGGCTCCAAGCTCTGACCATCCGGTCGCCTCGCGCCAGTTACTCTGGCGGGCATGGCCATCGAGTCCACCATGCTTGCCCTCGGCACACCCGCACCGCAGTTCGCGCTTCCCGAGCCGGCCACCGGGAAAACGGTCAGCCTCGACGAGCTCACGGGTCCCGCGCTCGTCGTCACGTTCATCTGTAACCACTGCCCGTACGTCCAGCACGTCGCTGCCGGGCTCGCCGCGCTCGGTCGGGACCTCGCGGATCAGGGCGTGGCGATGGTCGGCATCTCCAGCAACGACGTCGTTGCCTACCCGCAGGACGGACCCGAGCAGATGGCCGCCGAGGCCCGCGCCCACGGCTGGACGTTCCCGTACCTCTATGACGAAACCCAGGACGTCGCCCGCGCCTTCTCCGCGGCCTGCACTCCCGACACGTTCGTCTTCGACGGCGAGCGTCGACTCGTCTACCGCGGCCAGCTCGACGACTCCCGCCCCCGCAGCGGCCTACCGGTGACAGCCGCAGACGTCCGCGCGGCGGTCGACGCCGTGCTCGCCCGGCGGCCGGTCGACCCTGACCAGCGGCCGTCGATCGGGTGCGGCATCAAGTGGCGTTGAACAGGGCTCGCAGGGCTGCGGTGGCGTAATGCCGGTGGCGCGTCTGAATCGTCGATGACGGAGCGAGATTGGCCGAGACGACAGCCGCGTCCCCGGCCGCGAACGGTCGGCATGCCGCGGCGGATTTCCCGATCGATGAGCTGTGCGGGATGCCAGACCGACGAAGGGATCACCAACCCCCTGGCCAGATCAGCGTCACCGCGTCGCAGGCGGGCTCGCCGGCCGCAGCGGCGAATTGATCGAAAGCCGTTGCGAGGGGTTCACGATCGTTGGGAGCCATATCACGCAACACCTGGGTGATGGCCCTGCGCCGGTGTCTGACCACGTTGGTAACCAGTCGGCGTCCGGCGGCGGTGAGACTCAACGTGATGTTTCGACGGTCAGTGGGCGATTCCCGGCGGTCAAGCCAACCAGCTTTGATCAGGCGATCACAGATGCGGCTGGCATTCGACGGGTTGACATCTAGACCGGCGGCCATCGCCGCCAGGTTCAGCGGACCTCTGGTATCCACCATGACCAGCACCCGCCACTGCGGCACGGTCACGTTGTCGTCCACCGCAGCGATGGAAGCGGCGGCAATGCCCACTAACGCCCGGGATGCCCGCAATACAGCGTCGATCTGGTCGGCCGAGGGTCCCTCCGTGCGGGCTGGGCGCCGTTGCATGGTGCTCATCACGAAATCATCCCTCAACGCCGACGGCGGGCCTGAGCAACGACGATCGATTCATAGCGAATCCATGGCCGATGTCGCAAGGGGCAAAGTTTGCGCCATCGCCACGGGTCAACATGTCGCGTACACGCTCCCCGACGGGGGACGCGAAGCCATCGCTGGCGTGGCGGTCAGTCGATGGGCGAGATCGCGCGACGTTGTATTCCGCAGGGTCCCACAGCTATACACGGTACCGACCCTGAGCCGGAGTCCGATGATGAAGACGTCGGCTAGCTCGCCGGCCGACGGCGCCAGTCGTGATATTGGAAAAACGCCCCGTTTGATTAGCCGCCTGCGGCGGACTTAATGCGCCCAGCCGGCTCGCGAACCACGTTCTGGCAGTATCGCTCAGGGCGCGGTGGCTATCGAGCGAGTGTCGAAATTCATGGTTTGAGATTCGATGGTACGGGCAAATATGCGGCATGACCGCACTTCACATCCGTCGTTTCCCTGGTTCGGCAACGCTCGCAGTGTCGGGCCTCAGCGCCGCAGTCCTTTCGGCTCCCGCTCTCCCATCCGCGTCCGCCCAGTCATGCCCCGATGTTGAGGTGGCGTTCGCGCGCGGTACCGGTGAGCCTCCTGGTGTGGGGCCGACCGGCCAGGCGTTCGTCGACTCTCTGCGCCCGCGCATTGGCGGGAAGTCGCTTGACCTATATCCCGTCAATTACCCCGCCAGCAACGAGTGGTCCACCGGCCTCGACGGCATTCGAGACGCGGGCGCTCATGTCGTTTCCGAGGCGGCGAGCTGCCCCCAGACCAAGATGGTGCTCGGCGGTTATTCCCAGGGCGCGGCCGTGATGGGCTTCGTCACCTCAGCGGCAGTGCCTGATGGGGTTGATCCCGCGACCGTACCCAAGCCGCTGGCGCCCGAGGTGGCCAACCACGTGGCAGCTGTCGTCCTATTCGGCGCGCCAAATGTCCGGGCCATGAACTTCCTCGGGGAGCCGCCTGTCGCCATCGGCCCGACCTATCAGGCCAAGACCATCAAGGTATGCGCTCCCGAGGACCCGGTTTGCTCCGACGGGATGAATTTCGCCGCGCATGACGCCTATGCAGACGACGCCAGCATGGCTGACCAGGGCGCCGTTTTTGCGGCAGGTCAGCTTGGCGCAGGTCCTGGCGGGCCGGTGAGTGTGGTGCGGTCTCCACACGGGGGCTTTGGAAACTGACCTGCCGACCGCACCGATCGCGCTGGGTCGCACCTCCTGATCCTGATCGAGCTCAGACTCCAGGCTTGTGATCGCCTCCCCTTGACGTTCCGTCGTCGGCCCGGAGTGGTGCGAAACTGCCGACGATCAAGGCGGCAGTCGTCACCATCGGTATGCGGCTGGCTGTGTCGACTTCGTTGCATGTATCGGGAATCGGCACAATCCAGGTAGACGGGACGTCCGCGAACGATGCGATAGGGAATCCGCATGCGCCAGGTAGCGATACTCGATGACTACGTCGGCTTGGCCCTCGACCTCGCCGACTGGTCGCCAGTGCAGGCTCGAGCCGAAATAACTGTCTTCGACCGGCACCTCTCCGAGGCGGAGGCCGCAGCCGCGCTGCGGCCGTTCGATGTCATTTGCACCCTGCGCGAGCGCATGGCGCTACCCCGCAGCCTCATCGAGGCGCTGCCCAACCTCAAGCTGATCACCATCGTCGGCAAGAGCCTGCCGAACTTGGACATGGCTGCGGCCACCGAGAACGGTGTCCTTGTCGCCCACTCCGACTTCGCCAACCCGCGATTCAGCTCCGTTCGCGACGCGACTCCGGAATTCGCCTGGGGGTTGATGATCGCGACGGTGCGTAATCTTGCCGAAGAGCATCTGCGCATGCGTGACGGCGGCTGGCAGGCCACCATCGGTATGACGTTGTCGGGCAAAACGCTGGGGCTTCTCGGTCTGGGCAGGATCGGCAAGCGCATGGCCGAATACGCGAAAGTATTTGGCATGCAAGTCATTGCGTGGAGCCAAAATCTCACCGAGGAGGCCGCGGCGGCGGCCGGCGCTCGCCGGGTCGACAAAGCCACGCTGTTCGAAGAAGCCGACGTGGTCTCCATCCACTTGCTGCTCTCGGAACGCACCCGTGGTCTGGTCGCCGAACCCGAACTGGCCCTGATGAAGCCACACGCCTACTTGATCAACACCTCCAGAGGCCCGATCGTCGATGAGACCGCTCTGATCGCCGCGCTCCAGACAGGGCGTATCGCAGCAGCCGGGCTCGACGTCTACGGCATCGAACCGCTTCCGCCCGATCATCCGTTGCGACTTCTCCCTAATGTGACGTTGACTCCCCACCTGGGGTACGTCACCAGCGAAATGCTCAGTGCCTTCTATTCCGACACCGTGGAGGCCGTGGTGGCCTGGCTGGACGGAACTCCCATTCGGATCGCCAACCCTGAGGCAATTCGCCTGGGTGAGCAGCGGCGAACTCCCTGAAAGCTTCGGTGACGACGCCGGGCTGGGCGTCAAAGGATCCTTTGGGGATCGGCAAAAGGCCTTGCTCAAATTTTTTGCTTGCCGGCAATTCCGGCACACGAAGGAATGCAGCCACGATGTTCAGCTCTCGATTCACCAAGTCCTTCGCCGGTACCGCCGCTGCCGGCACGCACGATTCAGTGCGGCCTCATCGCAGTAGAGACGGTAAGCGGCGCGGGCTGGCCCCGCGCCGCTCACGCACTTAACCACCACGGACAGACGCTAGAGCGCACGAATGCCGCAGCGGGCCAGAAATCGATTAACCCGGGCAGTAGACGGATTCCGCGGCACTCACCATTCCTGTGATGTCCGCGAATGAGTATCCTTTCGAACTCAGCTGGCCGTGGAGATCCGCGGCGATCGCGTCTGGCGTTTTACCGGCCAGGCGGTCGGAGCAGATTCCGTGCCCCATCCCGATGATGTCGGAGTCCGCTCCCGACTGCCAACTAAAGCCCAGGTTTTTCAGTTTTGCCAGGTACGCGTCATCGGTGGCGTCGGCGGTCGCGATCGCGGTGCCGGTGGTTAAGGCGGCGCCAATGATCGCCGGGATAGTCAGTTTGGTAAGCCAGCGACGTGAAGACATTTAATGCCCTTTCTTTTTGTTGGCGACGACGCCGTCATTATGAAGCGTCCGAACGGTGCAAATGTGATGAATAGGCGAAGCTGGGAAGAAGCTTGTGAAGAGCTGAAAATCGTGCCTACGTTTCGGTCTTGGCGAAGACGTTGCAGCCGAAGATCTTGCCCGGGTACATGACGGCAGGGGCCGCGCCTCCGCTCAATTGGGTTCCTGTCGCCGAGGGGACGTGAGCTGCCTCACCGTAAGAACGTTCGATTTCAAGCTCGTTGCGCCGGCGTCAACGATGTGCTGCAACGTTGCGAACGTACGACGCCGACTGGCGATGCGTGCCGCGCGCGGTGCCTCGTTCCTTGGGCTTAGCCCAACGCGTCCCCTACGGCCGTTTCACACCGATGCGATCGGGTGGGACCGACTCGAATGCGCCGTGGCGCAAAACGATACGACGGCGAAGCTCAACTCGGATTTCACGTCCGAGCCCACTCAGCGGTTCAAGATCCGCGCAGGCCGGCAACGAGGCTGCACGATTCGATCAACTCCGGCTCGTATGTGGCAGCGCCGCACTCGCATTCCCAGCTTATGTGTGGGCCACAGGAACACGGCATGGTGGCGACGAGCATGTGCCCGGGCAGCAGCCAGTGGCCGCGCCCACAGCGTTGCGGTGGCCGGTCCATCCATTGCCTGGCCGAGCCGTGCGCCGGATCGCCGGCATGAGCACTCACGCGCACCACATTTCCATCGGCTCCATCGCAGAATCCAGTGCGGTGCGCGAATCGTTACCCTTCGTTGTCTCTCGTTGACCGTGTCGTTGTCTCCGAAACCTTCTACCGCGGGCCGGAGTTCGTTGCGAAGCGCAGGCGGACGTCGCACCAGCAGATTCGGTGGCTCCCAACTATCCCTAGATCGGACCCGCCGGACCTCCGGCCGCGTGAACGGAGCGGAGCAGCTGTGACCAGCGATCCAACGACAACACTGGAGAGCGGCGTTTCGTGTCGCTGACCACGTTCAAACGCGACGGAGAGGCCGTTGCGACGCCCATGTGGATCGGCCGCGACGGCGTCGACCTGTTCGTGTGGACACCGGCGGACGGCTGGAAGGTCAAACGGGTCCGCAAGAATCCACGCGTCCTGGTGGCGCCGAGCAGCCGCTTCGGCAAGGTGCGCGACGGCGTTTTGGCCGTCGAGGGCGCCGCGCAGGTGGTCACCGATCCTGTGACGGTGCAGCGACTCCAGGGTGAGATCCGCAGAAAGTACGGCCTCGGATACCGCCTGGTGACCTTCGCCGAAACGATCGCGGCGCGTGGACGCAAGCCGCGGGTCATCCTGCGGATCGCATTGTCGCACTGAGGCGTTCGGGGGCCAGCGCTTCCCGAAGCGCGTTCCGCTCCGATTACGCCGTCCGCCGATGAATTCCCG
>Ga0335081_10007319_pt1 | contig 17652 bp, 12 predicted proteins | sample Lox_Sample_35_FD_206713 | JGI IMG/M metagenome (GOLD analysis project Ga0335081, IMG submission 206713) | Soil microbial communities from Loxahatchee National Wildlife Refuge, Florida, United States - Lox_Sample_3.5 | ecosystem: Environmental > Terrestrial > Soil > Wetlands | place: USA... | reverse complement strand
ACTTCAGGCTGGCAAGGCCGATCAGTCGCTCGGGCGGCGCGGGCAGGCGCTCGCGCAGTGTGCTGATGTCCTGCGAGGCGGTGTACTGGACGCCGCGAATCGAGTAGGAATAATACAGCGTCTGATCCGTGGCTTCGGTGATGAGCGCGTCGCCCAGGCGGCCCAGCCGGTGCACCGCCAGGCGGCGGTTGCGCTCTTTTTTTTCGGGGGAGTTCTGAAAGCGCGAAGCGATGTAGATCGCCAGCGCGATCAGCAGTACCGCAGCGCCGCATAGCGCGGCGACTTGAACTCCGGCGGACATCGAAATCAGCTATCGGGCCGCCGATGCCGCTTGAAAGACTTTGGCGTAATCCTTCATGAACTGGTCCAGACCTTTGTCGGTCAGCGGATGATGGAACATCCCATCTATTACTTTATACGGAAGAGTGCCGATGTGCGCGCCGGCCTTGGCGGCCTCGATCACATGAGCGGCATGGCGCAGCGATGCCGCGAGTACCTGCGTATTGAATCCGTAATTTCTGTAAATCTGGACGATATCGCGGATGAGGCCGATGCCGTCGCCGCCGATATCGTCCAGGCGCCCGGCGAAGGGACTGATAAAATACGCGCCCGCCTTGGCCGCAAGCAGCGCCTGTCCGGCCGAAAAGCACAGTGTGACGTTGACGCGAATGCCTTCGCGGCTCAGCAGGGAGCAGGCGCGGATGCCGTCGCGGGTGAGGGGTACTTTTACCACTACGTTCTTGTGGATCTGGGCTAGCTTGCGCCCCTGCAAGACCATTTCATCCGCTTGGGTCGCAATCACTTCGGCGCTCACGTCGCCATCGATGAGGTCGCAGATGCGGCGGATCTGCTCCTCAAGCGCAACGCCTTCTCTGGCGATCAGAGAAGGATTGGTGGTCACGCCATCGATGATGCCCCAGCGGGCTGCCGCCTTCAACTCTTCGAGATTGGCGGTGTCCAGAAAGAATTTCATGCATCGTCCTCGGGTGGCGCAAAACGTGCTGCGCTGGATTGTGGGTGCGAAACTGAAGATTATAGCACCGGTGAAATCCCTTATAATGGTGGGGTTGCCGGATCGCCCCTGTTCCGGCTTGGGTTCCTGGGGTAGGACCATCGCAGTCGCAGTACCATTTTGGCGCAAAGCGCCTTGAGACGGAGTGTTTGTTTATGGTTAGCGGCGCGTTCGTGCCGGCAATTTTGCTTTCGAGCGGCGCTCCCTCGAACTTCAACCGGATTTGGGATTCGTTGTTCAACAATCCCTTCGCCGGAGTTTATCATCTGGTTCCCTTCGACTACCTGGTCCTGGTGCCGTATTTCGCCGTGCTGGCGGTGCTTTCCTGCTACGGGCTGCATCGCTACGAGATGATCCGCGGGTACCTGAAACATCGCAAGCAGTTTTCTGAAAATCCGCCGCGGCGTTTCGCCGAGTTGCCGCGCATCACCATCCAGTTGCCGATTTACAACGAGCGCTACGTGGTGGAACGCCTGCTCGAGGAGACCGCGAAGATCGATTATCCGCGCCAGTTGCTGCAGATCCAGGTGCTCGACGATTCAACCGATGAAACCCACGCGTTCACTGAACGGCTGGTGGGCGAGTATCGCGCCGCGGGTCGGCCGATCGAGTATATTCATCGCGCCAATCGCGCGGGATTCAAAGCCGGGGCTTTGCAAAACGGCCTGAAGACGGCGACCGGCGAGATCATCGCGATTTTCGACGCAGATTTTGTGCCGCCCGCGGATTTCCTTCAGCGCACAGTGCACTATTTCGCCGAGCCGGAGGTCGGGATGGTGCAGACCCGCTGGGCCTATCTCAACCGGCATTACAACCTGCTCACCGAAGTGCAGGCCATGCTGCTCGACGGGCACTTTGTTCTGGAGCATGTCGCGCGCTGCGGAGCCGGCCTGTTTTTCAACTTCAACGGGACCGCAGGAATGCTGCGGCGATCCATGATCGAGGACGCCGGCGGCTGGCAGCACGATACACTCACCGAGGATTCCGATTTAAGCTATCGCGCGCAGTTGAAGGGCTGGAAGTTCGTTTACGTGCCGTCCATCGAGTGCCCCTCGGAATTGCCTGTGGAGACCTACGGTTTCCAGGTCCAGCAGTCGCGCTGGGCCAAGGGGCTGACGCAGGTTGCCATCAAGCTGCTGCCGCGCATCCTTCGCGCGGATCTGCCCTGGCGCGTGAAGCTCGAAGCGTTTTTCCACCTGACTCCGAACATCTCCTATCCGCTGATGATCGCGGTTTCGGCGCTGATGCTGCCGGTGATGATCGTACGGTTTTACATGGGCTGGTTCCAGATGCTGGTGATCGATCTTCCGCTGATTGCGGCGTCGTTCTGGTCCATTTCAGCGTTTTATGTGATCGCGCAGCGAGAGCTGTTTCCCAAATCGTGGAAGCGCGCGCTGCTGTTCCTACCCGCGCTGATGGCGGCCGGAGTCGCGCTGACCATCATCAACACACGCGCGGTGATCGAGGCGCTGATCGGATACCAGACCGGATTCGCGCGAACTCCCAAGTACGCCATCGGCGGCGCGCAGAAGGTGCGGATCAAGAACATCAAGTACCGGCGGCGCAGCGGATGGCTGCCCTACGCCGAGCTCGCGGCGGGCACGTTCTTTTTGTGGATGACGGTATTTGCGATCGCGTCCTTCAACTATCTGGCGATTCCGTTCCTGCTGCTGTTCGTCGGCGGATATTATTGGGCCGCGGGCACGACGTTGTGGGAAGAACACCAGGGCAAGCTCGCCTGGGAGCGCGCGCGAGAAGCGGAGCGCGCCGAAATTTAGAACATCAATAACGACCACGCGCGCCCGGTAAGCGTGGGAAAATAGCTTCGTTGTATGCGCCTCGACCGGCTATCCCGGCTGCGCGGGACCGTGGTGAGCCGAGTTGCTTCCCTGGTCCTGGCCGCGGCGTCGTGCGCGGCGCAGCCCACTCCTTCCGCGACCGCCACTGGGGCGATTCGCGGAGTCGTAAGCGACCCCTCGGGTTCCGTGGTGGCCAGCGCGATCGTCATTTTGCAGCCTTCCGGGTCCACACAACAACGCACGACCATTACCGAACCGAACGGCTCATTCGATTTCTCCGCGGTGGCGCCGGGAACTTACGACCTCACGGTGAAGGCGCTGGGTTTTGCGGATCGGGAAATGAAAGTGACCGTCTCGTCCGGAGAGAGCCGGACCGTGCCGCCGGTCGTGCTGCAAGTAGCGCCCTCGGTCAGCACGGTTAACGTCGGTCTTCCGCCTCACGAACTCGCGACGGTGCAGGAGCACCAGGAGGAGAAGCAGCGGGTGCTGGGCATATTCCCGAATTTCTACGTGAGCTATGACCCCAACGCCGCGCCTTTAACCGCCGCGCAGAAATTTCAGCTCGGCTGGCGAACCACCATCGACCCGGAGGTGCTCATCAGCGCTCCGCTCATCGCCGGAATCGAGCAGGCGCGCAATTCTTATCCCGAATTCGGGCAGGGCATGGAAGGATTCGGGAAACGACTGGGGGCGGCTTACGCGGATCGGGCGACCGGCGTGTTCATCGGCCACGTCGTCACGCAATCCGTTTTTCGCCAGGACCCGCGCTACTTTTACAAAGGCACAGGCAGTTTCCGCTCGCGGCTGCTGTACGCGATCGGGACCGCATTCATCGTGAAGGGTGACAACAGGCACTGGCAGCCGGACTATTCCGACGTGGTCGGTGGGCTGGCTTCGGGCGAGATCTCCACGCTGTACTATCCGGCCAGCTCCCGCGTCGGGTTACGGCTGTTCCACGGCGTTCTGCTCGGCTTTGCAGGACGCGCGGGAGATCACGTGTTTCAGGAATTCATCTACAACAAGCTGACCACTCACGTCCCGAAAATCGCGGCGCGCCTGCGGCCGGTGGTGCCCGAAGGAACTCCGGTGTCGCTGATCTCGACCGAGGACGTGCGTTCGACCGCAGGCGCAAGACCGGTCACGTTTGTGCTTGCCAGAGACCTGACGGTGAATGGCGCGGTCGTAGCCAAGGCGGGGTCAAAAGCGAGCGGAGAAATCGGTTACACGACCACTGCGAACGGCACAACGCACATCGCGCTTGAGAACGTGACGCTCAAGATCGGCGACGCGGTTGTGCCACTGAGGAGCGCGCCGGAAAAAGGAGGCGCCGGCGCGCTCCATTACCACTGGGTGGAGAACACGGGCCGCATCGCCATCGAACTTTACTCCGCGCGCAACATTGAGCTCAAACCGACACAGTGACGTGTTCGCCGGAATTTACTTTTTTTGCAACTGTTTTTCAAGATTCTGCGCGGTCTGGACGTGCGTTTGAAGGGTCGGGAGCATGGATGTAGCCCAGGCCTTCACGTCGGCGTTGGAGCCATGCTGCGCTTCGTTTTTAAACTCGGCGATGACTTTCTGATCCGATTGAATCTCTTCGCGCAGGAAAGCCTGATCGAAGTTCTTCCCTTTCATGTGTTCCAGCTGCGCGACCCCCTTATTCTTCCGGATATCGATTCCCTTGGGGATGGTCTCTCCCGCCTTGCCGGCGAGCGTCTCTAAACCCTGGTAAGAGTGGGTGTTATCTTTGTCGAGCGTCTGGCCGAAACCCTTTACGTCGGATTGGGTGGCTTGCGATTCCGCCATCTGCCCGAGATGTGCTCCGGTCATGTCGGCTTCGGCAGCCATCTTCATGAATTGCATGTCGGTTTTGCCCAGCGTCGCGGCGCCGAGCAGGATCGGAGCGGCGAGGACCGCGGCGCAGCCAGCCGCGGTCAGAATGCTGCGATACATCTGTTTGAACCTCCCGAAATGGATTTGTTCCTACACGCTGCCCGAGTGTAGAACGGCCGCGCGGTCGGCATCCATCCTGTCGATACCGTACATCTCACGGTCCCCACGTCCCGGAACCGAACAGCGCGCGGGCGTGACGCAATGACGGGGAAGCGCGGACCCGTGGTTTCCTGCGTGCATAATATGTCCTATGCCTTTCCGCTCCTTCGCTTACGCGGTGCGCTCGCTTCGCCGCGCCCCGGCACTGACCTTGATCTCCATCGTGACGGTCGCGCTAGGGGTGGGAGCCGGAACCGCACTCTTTAGCGTGGTGAAGGCTGTGCTGCTCAATCCCCTGCCGTATCCGCGAGCGGACCGGCTGATGTGGGTCGCGGAAGTGAACGAGAAGGGCGGCGCGATGCAGGTTCCGCTCGAGAATTTCGACGATTGGCAGCAGGGGAATCACAGCTTTGCCGCGATGACGGCGTTCGGCGAAGGGCCGGTGAACGCCGGCGGCGGCGATACGCCGGAGCGCACCCACGGCGCCGAAGTTACACAGGATTTCTTCACAGTTATGGGCGTCCAGCCGCGGATGGGCCGCACGTTCGATCCCGGCGAGCAAAAATTCGGCGCGGCGGGAACCGTGGTGCTGGGCGACGGCCTGTGGCACAAGGCGTACGGCGGAGATCCGCGGATCGTAGGCCGGAGAGTCAAGCTGATGGGCCAGCCGTTCACGGTGATCGGCGTGATGCCGCCGGGTTTCGATTATCCCAACGGATCGGAATTGTGGGTCGCGGCGGGAGCGTTTTTTCCGGCGAACAGCCGAACCGCGCATAATTTCCGGGTGGTTGGGCGGCTGCGTCTGGGCGTAACCCCTGAGCAGGCGCGCGAAGATATCGGCGCGATCGCGAGGCGGCTGAAGCGCGAGTATCCGTCGCCCTTTATGGCCAAGGACGCGGCGGTCGTTTCGCTCGACCGGCACATTGTGGGCGAAGTGCGTCCCGCGCTGCTGATGCTATTCGGCGCGGTCGGATTTGTGCTGCTGATCGTGTGCGTCAACGTCGCCAATCTGCTGATGGTGCGCGTAACGGCGCGCATGCGCGAGCTCTCCGTTCGCGTGGCGCTGGGAGCGGGGCGCATCGAACTGTTCCGGCAGCTTTTGATCGAAAGCGTGACGCTTGCCGGCGCGGGCGGAGCTCTCGGATTCGTGATCGCATTCTGGTCGATGGACCTGATTCGCGTGCTTCTCCCCGCGGATTTGCCCCGCTCGGCCGACATTCGCATTGATGGCGGCGTGGCCGCGTTCGCTGTTGCGATTTCCGCCGCGACGGGAATCCTGTTCGGGCTGCTGCCCGCGTGGCGCGCGTCGCGGCTGAACGTGAATCAGTCGCTCAAAGCCGGATCACGCGCGCACACCGCGGGACGATCGGCCCACCGGGCGCAGGCCGCGCTGGTGATCTCCGAAATCTGCCTGTCGCTGGTGCTGGTGGCGGCGGCGGGACTGCTGGCGCGAAGTTTTTCAAAACTGCGGGCAGTCGATCCCGGTTTCGATGCGGACCACGTGCTGGTTGCGCGCGTATCCTTCGAGGTCCCTTCCAACGGCTTCGGCCGGCTCAGCCCGATGTTCACCCGGCTGGTCGATTCGCTGCGCTCGATTCCGGGCGTCGATTCCGCGGGGCTGGTGAAAAATCTGCCGCTCGATGTGGATATTCCCGACGGCCATTTCAATATCGAGAACCGGCCGCAATCGTCGGGAACGGCGGATGCGAATTATAACGTGGTCAGTCCCGGATATCTGACGACGCTGCGCATTCCGATCCTGCGCGGCCGCGACCTGAGCCCGGGCGACACGAGCAGCAGCGCGCCGGTGGCCGTCATCACCGCGGATATGGCGCGCATTTACTGGCCCGGCGAGGATCCCATCGGCCGGCGCATCTGGTTCGACAGTTTCGTGCCTCAGCAGCAGTGGCTCACCATCGTGGGAATCGCGGGCGACGTGCGCGACGCGGGACTGGCGCGGCCGCTCGAGCCGACGGCCTATGTTTCGCACACGCAAGCAATACCGTCGCGGCTGCTCGATGAAAATCTGGTGCTGCGCACGAGCCACGATCCAGAGACCATCGTCGCGGCGGTGCGCGAACGGCTGCGCGAGGCGGATCGCGAAGCGGTGGTGAAATTCGAAACCATGGACCAGGTGCTTTCGCGATCGGTCGCGCGCCAGCGTTTTCAATTGCAGGTGCTGGGCGGATTCGCGCTGCTGGCGATGGCGCTCGCGGCGATCGGATTATACGGAGTACTGGCATACATGGTGACCAGCAATCGCGGCGAGATCGCGATCCGCATGGCCTTGGGCGCGCAACCCGGGGCGATTTTCCGGCTGGTGACCGGACGCGCATTGCGATTGGGCGCGGCGGGTGCCGTCATCGGACTCGCCGGATGCCTCGCGATTCGCGGCATGCTCGCGAGCCTGATGTTCGGCATCGGACCGAGCGATCCGGCCACTCTCGTTTTCGCGACCGCGCTGCTGATCCTGGTCGCATTGGGAGCGAGCTGGTTTCCCGCGCGCCGCGCCATGCGCACCGATCCGGGCTCGGCCCTGCGCGAAGATTGAACGGTAGAATCGAAAAGACCGCGAAGAGGAGGGCTATTCAGGTGCTCCGAAAACTCTGGGTTTATGTACTCGCCGCGGGCGCGTTTTCCGCGGCCTCGGGCCAGACTTGGAAGGTACCCGTGGCGATGAAAACGCTAGGCAACGGACTCAAAGTGGTGGTCTCGGAAGATCACTCCGCGCCGACCTTCGGCATCTGCGTCTCGTATGGAATCGGGTTTCGACTGGAGCCGGAGGGCCGCACCGGCTTTGCGCACCTGTTCGAGCACATGATGTTCGAAGGCACGCCCAACGCGCCGAAAGGAACACTTGACCGGGTGATCGAAGGCGGAGGCGGGAACAACAACGGCGACACGCGCTACGACTTCACCGAGTACATTGAGACGGCGCCCGTTTCGGCGCTCGATCCGGTTCTGTGGATTGAAGCGGATCGCATGAAAACGCTGGATTTTTCGCCGGCGAATCTCGAAAATCAACGAAAAGTAGTGGAAGAAGAGGTGCGCGTCAACGTTCTGAACCAGCCCTATGGACTGTTTTTCGCCATCGACCTTCCCGGAAAAGCGTTCGACACCTACCCCAACTCGCACAACTTCTATGGCGATTTCAAGGACCTTGACGCGGCGCGCATTGAAGATGTCGAGAAATTCTACCGTCAGTACTACCTGCCCAACAACGCGGTGCTGGCGATCGTGGGCGACGTGAACGCGGCGGATGTTTTCGCCAAAGTGGAAAAATACTTCGCCGCGATTCCCGCGGGTCCCGCGCCGCCGCGCGCCAAACTTGAGGAAGCTCCGCAGACCGCCGAACGGCGCGCGGTGCAGACGGACAAGCTTGCGAATCTACCGGCGCTTGCGGTGGGGTACCGCGTGCCTGCGCGGGGAACGCACGATGCCGTAGTGGCCGCGGTCGCGGGAGAATTGCTGCATAACGGGCAGGCCTCGCGGCTGTATCAGGCGCTGGTCAAGGAAAGCCGCAAAGCGAACTCGGTCGATGGTGGATTGAACTGGCCGCTGGGGAATCCATTCGAATTCAACGGGCCGACGCTGCTGGTGTCCTTCATCGTCGCGCTGCCTGCGACCAGCGAAGACGACCTCATTTCCGCGTACGATTCCGCCATCGCCGACCTCGCGCGCCGCGGGCCGGACGCGGCTGAACTGGACCGTATTCGCGCCAAGATGCGCTCCGACTGGTACGCAGAGCTCGAGCTCCCGATCGAGCGTGCATCGGCGCTGTCGCACGCGGTGCTGTTCGACGGCAACGCGGACCAGGTGAGCTCCGTGCCCGACGAGATCGCCGCGGTGAGCGCCGCCGACATTCAAAGCTTCGCCGCCAAGTACCTGGTGAAGACCAACCGGACGATCATCTGGCGCGTCCCCGCGCCGAAGGGAGCAGGCGAAAAATGAAAATCGAGTCTTTCGCATTGGCAGTGGTCTTGTGCGGAACCGCGAGCGCCGCGGACAAAGAGCCTGCGCTGCCCAAGGATCTTCCGCCTTACGGCGCGATGAAGCCGCTCGCCGCGCCGCGCGTGATTCAGCGGAAGCTCGCAAACGGGCTGACCGTTTGGCTGGTGCCGGAATCGGGATTTCCCAAGGTCGCCTTCGCGCTGAAGTTGCGCGGCGGCTACACGGCGGATCCTAAGGACCGTCCGGGATTCGCCGACCTGCTCGCCGCGACGGTGACGCAAGGCACCGCGAGCCGGTCTGCCAAGCAGGTTGCTGAGGAGATCGCCTCGGCTGGAGGGGATCTTTCGGCGAGCGCCGGGGCGGATTCGATTCTGGTGGACGCGAGTGTGTTGAGCTCGAGGGCGAACAAGGCGGTGGAACTGCTGGCCGACGTGGCCGGGCACGCGGCGTTCGCCGACCAGGAGGTCGCAATAGCCAAAAGCAATCTTTCGGCGTCACTCGAAGCTGACGAAGCCAGCCCCGCTTTTCTGGGAAGGCGCGCGCTATATCGGGCGCTGTTCGGCAACCATCCTTACGCGGTTATTTCGCCTACCCAGGATTCGATTACGCAAACCACGCCTGCCGATCTGCGGCGCGAGTACGCCCGGCGTTTCCGGCCGGATCGCGCGCTGCTGGTCGCGGCCGGCGATTTCTCCGAATCGGCGATGGAGTCGACCATCGAGCGCGCGTTTGGTTCGTGGAAAGCCGAGGGAGAAGCCGCGCCGATCGAATCGGGGAAACCGGCGGCGGTGATTTCCAAGGCGGTGATCGTTGTGCCGCGTCCGGGTTCGGTGCAGACCGCCTTCTATCTGGGGACGCTCGGGCCGACGCGCCCGGCGCCGGACTACGCAGCGGCGCGCGTCGCCAACGCGATCTACGGCGGGATGTTCGGCTCGCGGCTGGTCAACAATATTCGCGAGGACAAGGGGTACACGTATTCTCCCGGCGCGGCCATTCTTTTGAATCATGACGCCGGCATCGTGCTCACGCGGGCTGACGTGCGCAACGCGGTCACCGGCGCCAGCTTCAACGAGATCGTTTATGAATTGAACCGGATGGCGACCACGGCGCCGGGTACAGACGAGGTCGAGCACGCCAAGCGCTACCTGCTGGGGTCGCTCGCGATCCAGTTGCAGTCGCGCGGAGCGGTCGCGCGGCAACTGGCGAATCTGTGGATCGATTCGCTGCCGCCGGACGCGCTTGCGTCACAGGCGGAGCAGATCGCGAAGGTCACGCCCGCCGAAGTGCAGGCCGTCGCGCGGAAATATTTCCCGGCGTGGCGCATGACCGTGGTCGCGGTGGGCGATGAAAAGGTGATCCGCGAAGAACTGGCGCCGTTCGGGCTGGAATTCAAGAACGCACAATAGCTCGCGGGCGCGACGCGCGCGGCGTGTTATGCTCGGGGAAAAGGCATGCCGCGCGCGAAATGGATCGTAGTTCTGGTTGTCGCATTGGCCTTCGCACAGCTCCAGTGCGTAGCTGCCTGCGTGGGCGATTCCTGCGCTCCTGATTCGAAATCGACGCCCTGCCACGAGCATGGCGACTCGTCTGATCGCGCTCCGGCGCCGTGCCAGGATCGCGTGGTGATCGCGCCCTCGACCGCGCCGCATTCGCACTCGATCCTTTCGCGACTGATGACTTTGGCGGTCTTCGATGGCGAGCCTTCCTCATTCGGAACGGGCATGTTCGCCGGCAGGACCGAGGCTCGAAGCTTGCGGCCGCCGGAATTTCCGCGCCTCCCGTCCGCCGTTCTCCGCATCTAATCTCATCTGATTTTCGGCCAAATTCTCGGTAAATCGGACCGAAGTGTCGCGATTTCGCCGAAGGGAAGCGACTGGAATCAGGAGAAAACATGAAGGGAAGAAGAGCGTTTTTCCGTAACATTTTTGGCTTCGGCGCGGCGGCGATGAGCGCCGTCGCGGCACAGCAGGATCCAGAACCGTCCGCTGCCGTGGTGACCACGGATGTCGGCGACCTGGTGTTCCACATCGATAACGGCGTGAAAGTTTTTCATCTGGTCGCCGAGCCGGTGAAGCAGACGGTGATCCCCGGACGGACATTCGATCTGTGGGGCTTCAACGGAAGCGCGCCGGGGCCGACCATCCAGGCGAATGAAGGCGACCGCGTGCGCATCGTCTTCGAAAACCATCTTCCCGAGCTCACGGGGATCCATTGGCACGGGCTGGAGCTGCCGGTCGAGATGGACGGCGTTCCGGGAATCGGTCAAAAGCCCGTGATGCCCGGCGAGCGCTTCGTCTACGAGTTTTCGCTGCACCAGAACGGAACGTTCTTCTATCACTCGCACATGGCGATGCAGGAGATGGTCGGAATGCTGGGCGGCTTCGTGATTCATCCCAAAACGGCGTACTTGCCCCGCGTGGACAAGGATTTCTTGATCTCGCTTCAGGAATATGCGGTCCTGCCCAACAGCACCATTCCCAACAGCATGAATATGGAGTTCAACTGGCTGACGTTCAACGGCAAAGCCGGGCCCGCTGCGACGCCGCTGGTGATCCGACTGGGACAGCGCGTGCGAATCCGCATGATTAACCTCGGCATGGACCACCATCCGATTCATCTGCACGGATTCACGTTCTGGGAAACCGGCCGCGAGGGCGCACGGCATCCGGAAGCCATCTGGCAGCGCGGGAACACAGCGCTGGTCGGGGTCGCCCAGGCCAAGGATATTGAGTTCGTGGCCGATCGCGTGGGCGACTGGATGTTCCACTGCCATCTTCCGCACCACATGATGAACCAGATGTCGTCGAATGTCGGACCGATGACCCGTTCCGGGGGCGGAATGCAAGCCGGGGCAAGCATGGAGGAAGCCATGGGCATGCTTCGCGACGGCGGCGCCGCGGCCGAAAATAAAGCTCCCAGCGTGGGACGCGGCTTGGGTGTCGGATCGACCTCCGATCAGGCGCGCGCCAACGGACCGCTCACCCAGGCTGAAGCCGGTAAGACGATGCAGAGCATGCCGGGAATGGATCACGGCGGCATGCACGGCATGAATATGCCGGTGATCGGCGCCCGCGCGGGCCAGATGCCGCTGTTTCCGCAAGACGCGTTCATGGAGGGTCCCATGATGGCGATGGACAAAGAGGTCGAAAAGCCCGAGACGCACGACCTGCCGGAAGGATGGAGCGGATACATCGGCGGCATGATGACTCTGGTTCGCGTCCTGCCGCCAGAACAGTACGACGCCATCATGCAGTTGAAGGCAGCGCAGCGAGCGCGGCAGTCGAAGGAGAACCCGGCGTGATGACATCGAATCGCATCATCATTCTCGGCGCGGCGTTGTGGCTCGGTAATGCGCACGTTTGGGCCGGCGGGCTGCATTTGCAGGACCTGGAGCAGATGGCGCTCGCCAGCAATCCGACCATGGCACAGGTGCAGGCCAACCTGCGCGCGGCGGCGGCGCTCACGCGGCAAGCCGGCCTGTATCCGAATCCGACGGTGGGTTATTACGGGGATGAGATTCGCGGCGGTTCGTATGGCGGCGGCGAACAGGGCGCGTTCATCAGCCAGAGCATTGTGCTGGGAGGGAAGCTCGGCGCGGCGAAGCGCGTCGCGAAACTTCAGGCAGACGAAGTGGAAACTGGCGGCGAGCTCCAAAAACAGCGCATCCTGAACAACGTTCGCACGCTTTTCTATGAGGTGCTGGCGGCGCAAAGGATGGTCGAGGTTCGCCAGAGCATGGTCACGCTCGCGGGCGACGTGGTCGAAACCTCGCGGCAGTTGGGCAACGTCGGCCAGGCCGACCGGCCCGACATTTTGCAAGCTGAAGTCGAACAGCAGCAGGCGATTGTCAGTCTGCGCCAGGCCGAGCGGAACCTCGAAGCATCGTGGCGCATATTAGCCGCAGTGGCCGGGAGACCCGAAATGCCGGCGGCGACGCTCGAAGGCGACCTCGAAGCGATTCCGGAGCTGAACTATCAGGATTCGCTTCAAACCGCGCTCCACACCAGTCCGGAACTGAAGCTGGCGCAGCAGAATGTCGAGCGCGCGCAGGCTTCTCTGGTCGAGGAACGCAGGGCGCCGATTCCGGATCTGCAGGTCATGGGAATCCTTGCCCAGAGCCTGGAAGCTCTTCCGACCACTGGAAGGCAGACAGGATTGATCGGCGGCGCTCAGGTCGGCGTCCAGTTGCCGATTTTCAATCGCAATCAGGGCAAGATCGCCGCGGCAAAGGACGAGGTCGAGAGCGCCAGAGCGGAACTGGAGCGCGTGAAACTGCGCCTGGAGCGCAATTTGGCGGGCCTTTTCCGCGACTACGATTCGGCCCTGGTTGCGGTTCGCCAGTACAAGACGGAAATGCTGCCCCGCGCCGAGCAGGCGTATCGCCTATATCAGACCAATTATCAGCACATGGCGGGAGCCTATCCTCAAGTGCTGATCTCGCAGCGCACGCTGTTCCAACTGGAAGTCGACTATATCCAGACGTTGGAGAGCGCGTGGCAAGGCGCGCTTCTCATCCAGGGGTTCGACCTGGAGGACGGTCTGTCGGCTCCCGTTAGTGTTGGGTTATCGCGGCCGTGATGGGTGCGGGCAGGCGGGTTGACTTGCGCCCTGACAAAAAGCGTATAATGTCGGCCAAACGGGTATCTTCCTCCGAGTGCCCGTACAGTCGGAGAGCGGCGGATTTCAACGTCCGCCGCTCCCGAGCGAATCGCTGTGCGATCGTCTTTATTCCCGCGCGGATTTGCCCAAAGCTGCTCAATATAAGGAAACAGCGTCCGCCCCGAAAGTCCCAACGAATTCGGTGCCCTCCGGCACGCGATAAGCGACGCTCCAGTCATCGCAACCGGACAATCCGGAGACAACAAAGAGACCGGTCATCAGGCTCCGAAAGCAGGCTGGAACACAACAGAACTCCTGGACGCGCCGTCTTCCGATCAGAGTAGCATCGAGCCGCGAATTTCCGCCGGATTTTGCCACGGAGACCATCGCGGATTTCGACTATCCGCATCGCGCCGGATGGCTGCTAACATCCGAGTATGCAAAGGGCCACCTTCGACCCCGGCTTCACCCAGCAGGCCACCGGAATCCTGCGCCGCGCGATCAATAAAGACGGCAGCTTCAACGTGCAGCGCCGCGGAGCGAACTGGCGCGACGTGCATCCTTACCTGTACCTGATCAGCGCGAGCTGGCCGGTTTTTCTGGGCTGGGTGCTGGTTGGCTACGTTCTGGTGAACACGATTTTCGCGGCGATTTACTTCGCCATTCCGGCGGGGGAGATCCAGGGCGCCGGCGCGCCGCGCGCGATGGAGCGCTTTCTGAACGATTTCTTTTTCAGCGCCCACACGCTGACTACGGTCGGCTACGGAAACCTGGCGCCCAGCGGCGCGATCGCCAATTCCGTGGCGGCGTTCGAAGCTCTGGTCGGGCTGATGGGGTTCGCGCTCGCCACCGGCCTGCTGTTCGGGCGCGTGTCAAAACCGTCCGCGCGGATCGGATTCAGCGAGCGCGTTCTGATGGCCCCCTACCAGGACGGCGGCAGCCTCCAGTTCCGCGTGGTCAACCGCCGGCCCAATGTGCTGATCGAGCTGAAGGTCATCGCGATCCTGATGACCGTCGACGGCTCTTCCGGGCGTCCTACGCGCCAGTTCGCGACGCTGGCGCTTGAGCGCGACAGCGTCTATTTCCTGCCGCTCACCTGGACCGTGGTGCATCCCATCGATGCATCCAGCCCTTTCTTCAACAAGACCGCGGCCGATCTGGAGCGCCTGCAAGCCGAAGTCCTGATTCTCATCAAGGCGTTCGACGACACCTTCGCCCAGACGGTGAACGCGCGCTACTCTTATCGCTACGACGAAATCGAATGGAGCGCGAAATTCCGCCCGGCCTTCCACATCGACGACCGGGGCGAGATGATTCTGAATATCGACCAGGTGGGCAAATTCGCGAGGTCGGAGAATTGATCGGCGCGTAATGATGCCGGTCATGACGCGTCTTGGTCGGGTCTGCCGCGCTAACTCGCGGCTTGAGCCGCCGTGGCCGGCTGTGCCGTCAATCCGAGTTTCTGCCGGATCGCGCTGTCGATGCGCGCGCGGACGTCCGCGTGTTCTTTGAGGTACCCACGCGCATTTTCACGGCCCTGGCCGATGCGCTCGCCGCTGAAGCTGAACCAGGACCCGCTTTTTTCGATCACCCCCTGCGCGGCGCCCAGATCGAGTAGATCGCCCTCGCGCGAGATGCCTTCACCGTAAACAATGTCGATTTCGGCCTCGCGGAACGGCGAGGCGACCTTGTTCTTCACGATCTTCACCTTGGTGCGATTGCCGATGGCCTGCTCGCCGTCCTTGAGCGTTGCCGTTCGGCGCACGTCCATGCGCACCGACGCGTAAAACTTGAGCGCGCGGCCACCGGTGGTGGTTTCCGGGTTCCCGAACATCACGCCGATTTTTTCCCTCACCTGGTTGATGAAGATCAGGCACGTGTTGGCCCGGGAAAGCGCGCCGGTGAGCTTGCGCATCGCCTGCGACATCAGCCGCGCGTGCAATCCCATGAAGCTGTCGCCCATTTCGCCTTCGAGTTCCGCCTTGGGAACCAGCGCCGCCACCGAATCGACTACCATCACGTCGACGACGCCGCTGGTGACCAGTGCGTTGGTGATTTCGAGCGCCTGCTCGCCGCAATCCGGCTGCGAGACCAGCAAATTGTCGATATCCACGCCGAGCTTGCGCGCATACGCCGGGTCGAGCGCGTGTTCGGCGTCAATGAAGGCCGCGCATCCGCCGGCGGACTGCGCTTCGGCGATGACGTGCAGCGCCAGCGTCGTTTTGCCCGACGACTCCGGTCCGAAAATCTCCACGATCCGCCCTCGCGGGACTCCGCCGACGCCCAAAGCCGAGTCGATCGATATGGAGCCGGTGGAAATCACGCTCACCTGCTGCGTGTCGCGCGAGCCCAGTTGCAGCACGGCGCCTTTGCCGAACTGCTTGTCCATCTGCACCAGCGTCTGCATGATCATCCGTGCGCGTTCTGAAAGTGCCATGCAATTTTGTGCCGGCGGAGAGGAAAAATTCTCAGGCAAATTCAGGATGAACGGGCTTGTTTTTCGAAAAACCGAAGGGCGCGCTCGATTCCATCGCGATGCATCTCCTGGAGCCGGGGATCGCCGAGCCTGGCATTGAGCGCCCGCATCAACTCTGCGGCCGCCCCCGGACGCCACGCTTTCCATCCAGCTTTGGCATAGGAGCGCGCGGTGCGCGACCCCAGTTCTTCGACGGCGCGCGTGGCGTCGATTCGCGAGAATCCGGCGGCGCGCAGGCTCTCGACCGCGGCGGCGATCCATGGCAGCGCGAGATCGGTGGCCAGGCGCACTCCCGCCAGGAATAACGCTTTCGACCCCGGATGGATCTCCACCAGTTTCCGGCCGTCCGCAGCCGCCAGCCGGCGAAGATAGCGCAGAGCGAGCGCGTCGCCTTCGGCCACCAGCATCCGCCCGTCATCGTCCGGCGCGTTGACTGACGCCGCTGCCCTGCGGCGCAGCGCCGAGCTATCCCGCACCGAATCGCACAGCACGGTCGGGATTCCGGCTAGCCGCGTCTCCGCCGCGAGCTCCCGTGCGACACGGTCGAGCGCGTCGTCCGCGACCGCGACCCAGATCACGTCGCAGCCCGCGAGGCCACAATAATTTTCCACGGGCGATCCGATACGCAGCGCGTTCGCGATCCGCCGCGCGACCCGCAGCGACCCTGCTTTGACCGCACAGACCGTGGCGAGGAGCGCCGGCATCCTCGCCACCAGCGACCGGCGCACGCCGCCCGCGCAGATCAGCCCCGCTTTCGGCGGCCTCATGCGGCTTCAGGAAACCGCGGCGATGGAGCGCGCGCGCAGCTCCTTGATCCGGTCGCGGAACGCGGCGGCTTGTTTGAAATCGAACTTGCGCGCGGCCTCGCGCATGCGTTCCTCGAGTTCGGTCAGATATTTTTCCATCTGTTCCGGCGGAATCGCTGCGACCTCATCTTCCGATTCAAGCGGAACGGTCACGTAATCAGCCTCGGCGACCGCCACCAGGGTCGAATCGATGGGCTTGACAATGGATTGCGGCTGGATATCGTTGGCTTCGTTGTAGGTCCTCTGCAACGTGCGGCGGCGCGTGGTTTCGGCCATGGCGCGGCGCATCGAATCGGTCATCACATCGGCGTACAGGATCACGCGTCCATTAATGTTGCGCGCCGCGCGGCCCATGGTCTGGATCAGCGACCCGGCCGACCGCAGAAAACCCTCCTTGTCAGCGTCGAGCACGGCTACCAGGGACACCTCCGGCAGATCCAGACCCTCGCGCAACAGGTTAACGCCGATCAGAACGTCGTACACGCCGCGGCGCAGGTCGCGCAGAATCTTCACTCGATCGAGCGTCGAAACCTCGGAATGCAGGTACGCGCACTTCACGCCCGCTTCGGTGTAATGCTCGGCGAGGTCCTCGGACATGCGCTTGGTCAGCGTGGTGACCAGCACGCGCTCATTGTTTTCGGCGCGCAGGCGAATCTGGTGCAGCAGATCGTCCACCTGCCCGCGAATCGGCTTCACCTCCACTTCCGGATCGAGCAGTCCGGTGGGACGGATGACCTGTTCCACCACCACCCCCGACGTTTTGGTCAATTCGTAGGGACCCGGAGTGGCGGAAACGTAGATCGCCTGGTGTACGCGATTTTCGAATTCTTCAAACGTGAGCGGACGATTGTCGAGCGCGCTGGGCAGGCGAAATCCGTACTTCACCAGCGTCTCTTTTCGCGACCGGTCGCCGTGATACATCCCCTGAAGCTGCGGGACGGTCTGGTGGCTTTCGTCCAGAAACAGAATCGCGTCATGCGGCAGATAATCGAGCAGCGTGGGCGGCGCTTGGCCGGG
>Ga0335081_10007318_pt1 | contig 17654 bp, 17 predicted proteins | sample Lox_Sample_35_FD_206713 | JGI IMG/M metagenome (GOLD analysis project Ga0335081, IMG submission 206713) | Soil microbial communities from Loxahatchee National Wildlife Refuge, Florida, United States - Lox_Sample_3.5 | ecosystem: Environmental > Terrestrial > Soil > Wetlands | place: USA... | reverse complement strand
GTTCGTGGTGATCGCGATGATTCTGGCAGCATCGGGGCTGACCTCGCTGCTGAGCACGGTGATGATCCGGCAGTATGTGTTCTCGCCGGCGGAGCAGTTGCTGCTGAAGGAGAGCGCATAACGCGGGCGCTGGCACCAGTCTAGCGATCTATAATGGTTCTGTTAGCTGCTGGGCCGGACGGTCGCTGCGGGCGCAAATCCGCAGAGGAAAGTCCGAACTCCACAGAGCGGTGTGCCGGATAACGTCCGGGCGGCGGCCCTCAAAGGGCCGTTGACGGCCAGTGCCACAGAAAATACACCGCCCCGCCTGATTTCCTCATTGAGGCGTGACTCGCCGGAGCAACTTACTGTGCAGTCGAGCCGTAATCGCCGGAATGGGCAAATCAGGCGGGGTAAGGGTGAAAAGGTGCGGTAAGAGCGCACCGCGCCGCCAGCAATGGCGGTGGCAGGGCAAACCCCACACGGAGCAAGACCAAATAGGGGAGGACCCCCGCCGTTCTCCCGGTCCATGCAAACCGATCTCCGGCGAGCAACGCTTATGCGCTCGTCGGATCGGTGGATCGGGTCGTCGCTGGGCGACTGAGTGTGCATGGGTCGGAAGAACGGCGGGGACGTGCCGGCTCGGTGCGTCACAACTCCCGGGTAGGTCGCTAGAGCCGTGCAGTAATGCGCGGCCCAGAGGAATGACCGTCACCCGTCCCTTTCTTTCGCGCCTGCGTCGCTTGCCATGCGCGACGGAAAGGGGCGGGGACAGAATTCGGCTTACAGGCCCGGCAGCTAAAGAATTCAAACTGGGGCGTCCCCGGATCTGACAACCTGCTGCAAGGCCCGGAGAGCGACTCCCTCGCCGACTGAAGTCCTTTGGAGTCGAAGCCGGCGCTGCTAAGGTGTAGCCTCATCGCAGCGCCAGACAAGCACCGCCTCTGCCAGCATGGAAGAACACGCCCGCGCCGCATGGGACCGCCGCTATCGCGAAGGATCGCATTCCTCGTTTAAACCCGATCCGTTTTTCGTGAGCGCATACCGGGAATTCATTGCGCCCAGCTTCCCCCAGGGCGGAAGCGCCCTCGACGTTGCCGGCGGAGTTGGCCGCCATGCGATCTTTCTCGCCCAACGGGGATGGCAGGTCACTCTGCTCGACATATCATCCGCAGCGCTGGAGCAGGCGAGCAAGGAGGCGCGCAACCGTGGTCTGCGCATCACGACGCAACAGGCGGACCTGACCGCGACCCCGCTGCCGGTTTCCGCGTTCGATCTTGTCGTGGACTTCTTCTATCTGGAGCGGCCATTGTTTCCCCAGATCGAGGCGGCGCTCAGGCCGGGCGGCCTCGTGGTGTTCAGGACCTACACGCGCGAGCAGCTCAAGCTCGGTGGCGGCCCGACACATCCCATGCATCTGCTGGAGAGCAATGAGCTGCTGCGCGCGTTCGGCGGGATGGCGATTCTGCACTACCACGAGTCGGTGAAAGACAAGGCTATAGCGGAGCTGGTGGCGAGGAAACCCGGGTAGCAGTAGTCAGTAGCCAGTTGTCTCTTCGCCGTTCGCCGGAATTCAGGGCCTGCGGTCGCTTGCATCTTCCACATGGTCTGCTTCATCTTGCTTCCATGCCCCGCCACAAGCCCGTCCATGGACATCAGGTCAAACAGCGACAATTCGGCAACCGTTGCTTCGGTTGCGGTCCGGACAACGACACCGGACTGAAGCTGAAGTTCGTGCTCGACGAAGGGCGGAAGCGCTTCGTCTGCCGCTTCCGCCTGCAACGCCGTTTTGTGGGACCGCCCGCCCATGCCCATGGCGGCATCATCGCTGCCATACTCGACGAAGCCATGGGCAAGGTGAACAAGCTACATAACATCGTCTGCCTGACGAGCACGATGGGGGTGACGTACCTGAAGCCGGTCCCGCTGTTTAAGCCGCTCATCGTGGAAGGCTGGGAGGAGCGGGTGCGGGGGCGCGAGCATTATCGGGCGGCGGAAATTCGCAATCCCGAGGGCGAAGTCCTGGCCACGAGCAAGGGCAAGTTCATCGAGATCGATCCCCATCGCATGTTCGCCAAGTACCTCAAGAAGAAACACAGCGATGCGACGTAACTGTTGCGGCGAGCGAAAGTATGAGATTGATTTATTGCTGCACGGCGGTGATGCTCGGCTCTTTATCTCTCAACGCGCAGACCGGACGAGCATGCAAGAAAAATCCTGACTTGGTAGGTTCCTGTTTCTCCCTGCATGGCCGGGTAATGTATACGAATGGAACGCCGTCGTTGCGGATTTGGCGAGTCGGCACGAACAGGATTTTGGGAGTTCTACCGCCAGAGGATGAAATTATTCCTCCGAATCTGAAGCTCGCTCTCCAGGGATGGGATAAGTGGGTCTATGCCGATCTGGAGGTTTGTCCCTTCACCAAGGAAAAACGTGGGGAGATGCAGATGGTCTGCGTGGAGTCTGCAGAACACCTCGTTGTGCAGAAACTCACAAAAGGCGATAGTCCTGGCCGATGATCCCGAAGCGGCTGCCTATTTTCCAACAATCGGACTTCTCCGCTCCATCAGCACCGTGTCGAGCCAACGGCCGTGCAGGCACGCGATGCGCTCGCGCGTGCCTACGAGGCGAAAGCCGGCCTTCTGGTGGGTGCGGATGCTGACCGAGTTATTCGCGTGGATGACGGCTTGCAGGGTCCAGAGGCCATTGCGCTCCGATTCCGCGACGATCGCCTGGAGCAGAGCCGAGCCGATTCCCTGATGGCGGGCGCTCTCCGCAATGTACACGCTGACCTCAGCCACGCCGCGATATACATGGCGCGCGGACGCCGCACTGAGCGCCGCCCAGCCCAGCACTTCGCCCCCACGAAGCGCGACCAGCCGGCAAGTGCTCAGGTGGTGCGCATCCCAGTCTTCCCAGGAGGGCACCGAGGTCTCAAAGGTGGCGTTGCCGGCGGCGATGCCCTGGGCGAAGATCGCGCGCACCGCGGGCCAGTGCTCTTTCGCCATGACCGTAATTTCAATGGGCATCATTTGATTCCAATGGCTTCGACCAATGTTAACGCGCCACTCCTCGCCATTCGCATTTCGCTATCACCGGAAAGATTCCCGTAAGTTGGAATGCCATTCCGATACTTGACAATTGATACATCCTCAGCAAACAGGGCAGCCAAGGCCGTGGGAAGAGCGAGGGGCAAACAGCGGCCCTGCGGGGTTACACGTGTTTCCCGTGCAGAGTAGAATAAAGAGTTAGACAGCCTCAGGTTTTTGCATGCCGCAAGCTTTAGCCCAATGCTAAGTGCCACATGCCAGGTGCCCGCATGCAACTCCGATGGGGAGAGAGATCATGTCCGACCACAACGGCAGTAACACCAGTTTGCGTCTGAAGACCGGCCTGGCCGAGATGCTTAAGGGCGGCGTCATCATGGACGTGATGAGCGTCGAGCAGGCTGAAGTGGCCGAGAAGGCCGGCGCCGTCGCGGTGATGGCGCTGGAGCGCGTTCCCGCCATCATCCGCGCCGAGGGCGGCGTCTCGCGCATGGCCAATCCGCGGCTTATCAAGCAGATCATGTCCGCGGTTTCCATTCCCGTGATGGCCAAGTGCCGCATCGGCCACTTCGCGGAAGCGCAAATCCTGCAGGAGATCGGCGTCGACTATATCGACGAGTCCGAGGTGCTGACGCCCGCCGATGAAGAGCACCATGTGGATAAGCACGCCTTCACCACGCCGTTTGTCTGCGGCGCGCGCAATCTCGGCGAGGCGCTGCGCCGCATTGCCGAAGGGGCCGCCATGATCCGCACCAAGGGCGAAGCCGGCACCGGCGACGTAATCCACGCCGTCAAGCACATGCGGCAGATCGTCAGCGAGATGAAGCACCTGACGGTGATGAGCGAGCAGGAACTGTTTGCCGTGGCCAAAAACCACCAGGCGCCGTATGAGCTGGTAAGGATGGTCGCGAAGGCCGGCAACCTGCCGGTGCCAAACTTTTCCGCCGGAGGCATTGCCACGCCGGCGGACGCGTCGATGGTGATGCAGCTCGGGGCGGAGGCGGTCTTTGTCGGTTCCGGGATCTTCATGAAAGGCGCCGCGACACCGCTGGACCTCTCCCTGGAAGCGGAGCGGCGGGAGGCCGAGTCGCGGGCAGAAGCCATAGTGATAGCCGTCACACATTTCGACGACCCCAGGGTGCTGGCCGAAGTGAGCGGAGCCATGAAGGGCCTGGCCGTGGGCGCCATCGCCGAGCGCGATCTGCTACAGACCAGGGGATGGTAGAAGGGCGGCTCTTCGCCTTCCGCTCCTCGCTCTTCGCCAGCGGGCCGCCCTTCACTCTTCACTGTTTTCTTTTCGCCAGAGGTATCCGCATTCGTTTACTTTCGCGAGAAGGAAACCATCGGTCATCCGGCCGATCGCGAAGAGCGACGTTCCAGCAAAGCGCGAACAGCGAAGGGCAAATGGCGAATAGCGACGAGGGAACAGCGAAGAGATAGTGTTCTGATGAGAATTGGAGTACTTGCATTACAGGGTGATTTCGACGCACATAAGAAGCGCCTGGAAGAGCTCGGCGCGGAAGTCGTCCTCGTGCGTAATCCCGAGGACTTTGCCGGCCTCGACGGGCTGGTGATTCCCGGCGGGGAGTCGACTACGTTTCTGAAGCTGCTGGGCGAGCGGACATTTCAGAAGCTGAACGAATTCGTACGCAGCAAGCCGACGTTCGGCACCTGTGCCGGCGCCATCATGCTGGCCAGGCAGGTGGAGAATCCTGCTCAGGCGGGCCTGAACGCCATCGACATTACGGTTCGCCGGAATGCTTACGGCCGGCAGATCGACTCCAGCATCGTGGAGGTACCAAGCGCCCTTGGCGGCGGACTGCTGGAGATGGTCTTCATCCGCGCGCCGCGCATCGAGAGCGTGGGCAGCGAGGTCGAGGTCCTTGCAAAGCGCGGCGACGATCCCGTGCTGGTGCGGCAGGGAAAAGTTATGGCCGCAACCTTCCATCCCGAACTATCCGAGGACAGCCGCGTCCACCAGGAGTTTCTCAAGCTGGTGAAGAACGGTACCAGGTAATTCTCGTGCAGGCAGTTTGTGCGGGTTGCCCTGCATGGCCCTACGCCGGCTTTGCCGTATCCACAACGTACACGCGGTTGGGGTTGCCGGGCTGGATCTGGTTCTTCTCGAAGCAGGCCTTGATACGGCGGCGTAGTTCGCGGCGGATGACGTCCTGCGTTCCCGGCCGGGTCTTCACCAGCATCAGATAGTCCACCTCATCGCCGCTCACCTTCTCGATGCCGAGCACCGTGGGCCGGGCGACGATCATCTCCGAAAACGCCGGATCTTCCGCCAGTTCCTCGCCCACCTGCTGTAGCAGCCGGATGACCTGATCGCTGTCGGTGGCATAGGCGACGGAGATGTGCAGCGAGAGCTGCGTCCAGTCGCGCGTGAGATTGCTGACCACCTTGATTTCGCTGCTGGGAACGTTATGCACCGTGCCATCGCCGTCGCGCAGCACGGTGCGGCGCAGGGTCACGGATTCCACTGCGCCCTGGACGCCGGCAACTTTGATGGTGTCGCCAATGTCGTACTGGTTCTCCACGAGGATGAAGAAGCCGTTGATGAAGTCGCGCACCAGGGTCTGCGCACCGAAGCCGATGGCGATGCCCACGATGCCGGCGCTGGCAAGCAGCGGCCCCATGTCGATGCCCAGCAGCGGCAGGATCTGCAGGGCGGCCACGAAGACGATGACGAAGAGACCGACACTGTAAACGACGCTGGAAACCGTGCGTAGCTGCTGTGCGCGTAGGCCCGAGGGCAGACCCTGGCTGGTGCTCAGCTCGGTCAGGTGGCGAGCCATCACCTTCAGCAGACGCATCAGGATGAAGGCGATGATGAGGACGGCGACGATGCGCGGCACCTGGTGGCGCACGAAATCGAAGGTGTCGTCGCTCCAGTTGCTGAGCATCTGGAGAATGTCGTCTCTGGGGCTGCCCGGGCCCGCCAGCAGCTGAAAGCTGTGTCCGGAGAACATCGTGGCGGATTATAGCAAGCAGCTCTGCAGGGGGAGAGGAGCGAAGCGGCGCTGCCGACTATAATCGCGATACGGTATGAGATACACGACGCGCACGTTCTTTCGACTGGGCATTGCGGGCGTGCTGGCAGCAGTGCTCCTCGGCTGCGGCGTTTCTGGCGCGGCGCAGGTCAGGTCCCAGACTCCTCTTCCGGGCGACCGGCAGCAGCAACCCAACGCCGATGACTCGTGGGAGGCGCAACAGCGCCGGGAGATGCAGAAGAAGTACAACCTTCAGCGGCAGCAGGAGATCAGCAAGGACGCTGAGAAGCTTCTGGAACTGGCCACCGAGCTCAAGCAGTCGGTGGACAGGAGCAGCGAGAACACCCTGTCGCTGGACGTCATCAGAAAAGCTGAACAGATCGAGAAGCTGGCGAAAACCGTGAAGGACAAAATGAAAGGACCATAGGCGGCAGGGCGCCGCTATCGCCGGTTGTCGGTCTGCGGTTCAGGATGAATCAGTACCCGGAACAGCTCCGGCAGCTCCTGGCGGAAGCGGCCCTCGACGGCGGTCTGGATGTCGTGCACGCGTGAGAGCGGCAGGTCGTCCTGCATGGTGATGTGCAGCGAAAGATAGAGGCGCCCACCCACACGCCGGAACATCAGGTCGTGCATGTCCACCACCTCCGGGAAGCTCCTGGTCACCGCATGCAGGCGGTGTTCGAAGCCGGGGACGCCCAGGCTAGCGCCCGTTTCGATGGTGGCCGGCTCGCTCTCGATGTGAGTCAGAATGCTGGAAATCTCGCGCACCTCCTGCTTCAACTCGGCTTCCAGATGCGTCACCCGGTCATGAGCGTCCTTCAGGCTCAGGCGCTCATCCAGCTCCACATGCTGCTCCACATGCAGGCTGCCGCCGATGTCCTGCACACTGATGTCGTGCACGTTGAGGTTGTTGCGGGTGGCCACGGCGCGGATGCGGTCGAAAAGGCTTTCCTGGCGGCTGGCGCGAGCCACGGCATTGATGACGACGTCGCAGTCGGGCAGCAACCGGCGAATCCGCGCCGCCGCTTCGTTGGCCACCTGCTCCGATTTCTGGAAGGTGACATTGCGAGACATGGCAATGGAAACATCGGCAAAATAGCGGCTTCCCGAGCGGCGGATGCGGACGCGGTCGACCTGGAGCACACCGTCCACGCGGTAGACTTCTTCGATGATGCGGCTGCGGATGCCTGCCGGCGCCGCATCCAGCAGGGTGTCGATGGTCTGCCGCGCCAGTCGCGAGCTGACATAGACGACAATGCTGGCAACGAACAATGCGGCTACAGGATCGGCTTTGGCCAGCCATGGTTGCCCGTAGCGGCGCCCCAGCAGTACCAGCGCCAGCCCCAAAATCACCACCGCGCTGGACCAGATATCGACGCTGAAGTGCAGCGCATCGGCCTGCAGGGCCTGGCTTTCATACCTTTTTGCCACCCGGCGGAGCCGTCGCGAGCGCCACAGGTCCACCACCATCGAGATGCCCATGACCAGGAAAGCCCAGAGCGTGGGCTCGATCTCGACGGTATGGAAGAACAGCCGCTTGCCTGCTTCATACACGATCCAGACGCAGGTCAGGAGCAACAAACCGGTCTCGACGAAGGCTGAGAAGCTCTCCACCTTGCCGTGGCCGTACTGGTGCTCGGCGTCGGCGGGTTTGTCGGAGACGCGCACCGACAGATAAGTGACCGCGGCAGCCGCCAGGTCGAGGCCTGAGTGCGCCGCTTCCGAAAGAATGCCCAGGCTGCCGGTCGCGACCCCGGCCACAACCTTCACGGCAGTAACAACGACAGCGGCAAAAATGGAGTTCAGGGCGACGGCCTTTTTCTCGCGCCGCATGGTTGCCGTGCTGACGCCGTCGGGCATACCTTCCGATTATTCACGTTTCCGGCACGCTCCGACAACCGTCGGCAGCTTCCGGGAAATGGTAGTGGGTCATTTTGAAACCTAAATGACCCACTACCCGGGAAAGGTAATGGTGCAGTTTGAAAACGAAAGCGCGCCTTTCGCGCGCCGGCGCGAATCGGCGCGCCCAGATCCCTCGCTTCGCAAGAGAGGCTCGCTCGGGATGACAAGCAAACTGCACCACTACCCCCGGGAAATGGTGGCCGTTAGCTTTTCCCTGCAATGTGATACGATTTTTTGAAATCCATCAGCTCCGCCGCAAGGCGGCATTATTCCCGGAGGAATACCACTTCATGCAACGTTTCACCCTAGTACTTGCGCTCTCGTGTGTCATCGGCTGCACGGCCTACGGCCAGGCAGCGCCACCGCAGGCAGCGCCGCCGGCCGCGACCGCCAATGCCCCGCAGGCGGCGCCCCCGCCAGCTGCGAATCCACAGTCTTCGCAGAAGCCCGGCACTCCGCCGGCTGGAATGACGCCCGGCAAGCCTGCCAGTCCTGCCGGCAAAGAACCGGCAGCTCCGGCCAGCAACATTCCCCCAACCGAAGCGGTTATCACGCTGAAGGGCGCATGCCCGGTCAAGGCAGGCGGTACGCCACCGGCAGGCTGCGTCAGCAAGCTCACCCGTGAGCAGTTCGAGCAGCTTACCAACGCGCTGCAGCCGCCGGAGAGAGGGCCGGTTCCCCCCGAGGTGCGTCGCCGGTTCGCCACCCAGTATGCCAAGCTGCTGATGCTGGCGGATGCGGCCCGCGAGCTGGGGCTGGAGAATGACCCGAAGGTGAAGCAGATCTTCGCCTTCGCGCGAAACCAGATTCTGGCCGAGTCCCTCAACCAGCATTATCTCGAGAAGTTCGCCCATCCCTCCGAGCAGCAGATCCAGGACTACTACAACAAGAATGTCAGCAAGTACAAGGAAGCTACCCTGCAGCGAATCATCATTCCGGTGAACCAGGGCAACACGGAGAAACCCAAGCCCAGCGAAGAAGAGCAGAAGGCCTATGCGGAGAAGGTCCGGCAGCAATGGGTTGACGGCGGAGACCCGGCCAAGCTGGAGAAAGAAGCCATGGAACACAATGGCATCAGCACCGCCCCGCCGGACATCAATGTGGGCGCGCGCCGGCCCGGCTCCATACCGGAAGCGCACGAGGGGATCTTCGGCCTGAAGCAGGGAGAAATTTCTCCGGTGTACGCCGATCCGGCGGCGTTCTATATCTACAAAGTAGTTTCCTCACGGCAGGTGCCGGTGGACGAGGTGAGGACCACGATCTCGCAGACGGTGCAGCGGCAGATGTTCAATGACAAGATGCAGGAGCTGCAGAACTCGGTCACGCCGGTGCTGAACGAGGCTTATTTCGGGCCGGAGACGCCGCCCGCAGCGCCGGGGATGCGTCCTGGAATGCCGCCTCTGCCTCCCGGGGTGCCCGGAAGGCCCGGCGCGCCGGCTGCCGGGACCGGACCCGGACATGCTGCAGGCGCACCGCCGCAGGCAGCGCCGCCGGCCGCCAGCGAGGCTCCTCCGGCGGGGAATTCAGAGGCGCCGCCCAAATAATCATGCCGCAAGAGAGGACTGTCCTGGTTACCGGAATTTCGGGCAACCTGGGAACCAGGCTGCTTCCCCTGCTGTTGCCGAAGTTCCGGGTGGTGGGCGTCGATATGCGCCCACCCGAGGACGCTTCGCCCGTCCGCTTTGAACAGATGGATCTGGGCCGCGAGGCCTCCTGTCGTCAGATGATCGAACTGCTGCGCGCCACCGGCGCGCAGTCCGTCATTCATCTGGCGTTTGTGCTCGATCCACTCCGAACCGGCGTTCTCGACGTCGAACGCATGTGGCAGATCAACGTTGCCGGGACGGCGCGGGTGATGGAAGCGGTAAGCGTCGTCAATCGCACCGGCGGTGGCGTCCGGCAGTTCATCTTTTCCAGCAGCGTTGCCGCCTATGGACCGGAGACCGGCGGCCCGGTCACGGAAGACGCTCCGCTTCGCGCCCATACCTTGCCCTATGCCATCCACAAGCGGGAAAGCGATGAAGTGGTGCGCTACCGGGCCGAAAGTCTGGGCGACTGCCGCGTGTATATTCTGCGCCCGCACATCTACACCGGCGCCAGCGTGCAGAACTACATGGTGGGCGTGCTGCGCGGAACCCCGCTGGGCGGGAGCAGACGGGCCGCGCGCATGCGCGCGCAGGGCAAAAGGCTTCCGCTGATGCTTCCCCGCGGTCCCCGATATCTGGAAAAGCGATTTCAGTTCGTGCATGTGGACGATATGGCGCGTCTGCTCGCGCTGCTGCTCGAGCGCCCGCGTACTGACCCTTTCCTCACCATCCTGAATGTGGCCGGCCGTGGCGAGCCGATTACCGTTCGCCGTTGCGCGGAGATCGCGCGCGCCACGATAAAACTCGTGCCTGGACGGCTTGCGTTCCGTTCCATCCTGAGCCTTCTCTGGCGCTTCGGCATCTCCTCCGTTCCGCCCGAGGCGACGCCTTACCTGACGGGGTCCTACACCATGGACACCTCCCGCCTGCAACAGTTCCTCGGTCCGGAGTATCCGCGGGTTATCCAGTACACGATTGAAGACGCGCTGCGGGACAGCTTTGACAGCACCGCGTAGAGGCCGCGGCAGACGGCTGTACGTCTCACCTGGTTCCGCGATACAGGCCCGCGATTCCGAAGGTGTACGGCGTCCAGGAAACCTCCACAAAACCGGCCGCACGCATGCGCTGCAACATTTCTTCCGGAGAAGGGAAGCGCAGCACCGACGCGGGCAGGTAGGAATAGGGCCCCCGCACTCCCGAAATGAGCGTGCCGATGGCAGGCAGCACGCGACGAAAGTACACGCGGTAGATGCTGCCGAGCACTCCCCTGGGCTCGCCGAAATCGAGAATGCCGATTTCTCCCCCAGGAGCCAGCACACGATGGATTTCCGCCAGCCCGCGATCATAATTCGCCAGATTGCGGAAGCCGAAGGCGGCGGTTACGAGATGAAGCGTGCCGGACGCGAACGGCAGATTGAGCGCGTCGGCCTCGATCCAGCGGATGTTGCGCCCGGCCGACTTCTGCGCCGCCCGTATCAGCATCGCATGCGAGAAATCAACGCCTGCAATACCCGCCGTGGCGTGGGTCATGCGGCGATAGAGGGCAAATGTCATATCGCCTGTGCCGCAGCACAGGTCCAGGACCTGCACCTCCGGACGGCGCAGCACATGCCGGAAGGCGCGGGCGGTGCGGTTCCACCACACGCGGTCTACATTCATGGAGAGCACGTGGTTCAGCAGGTCATAGCGGGGCGCAATCGAGGTGAACATCTCGCGCACGGCACGCGCCGCGGACGCCTCGTCGCGGGCCCCGGCCGGCGCCGCGCCGACAATGCGGTCTGCAGCGTCGACCGCCGGCCTTTCCAGCTTCTCTTTCATCGCCCCACCTGTGCCAGACGCCTGACTTCCTGCACGGCATTCATCACCGCCTGCCGGGACACATTGTCAAAGATGCCGACGCTGCCGATGGCCCCTGGCAGGATGAAATGCGGCACGCCGCCAACCGTCTTCTTGTCTGAGAGCAGCCGTCTGACGATGCGCCTGGCATCGACATTTACCTTCGGCAGCGGCCCGTAAGAGAGCACCAGGGAGATGATGCTCCCCGCAATCGCCGGGTCGGTCACCCGCATTGTCCTGCCGATCAGGCAGGCAGCGATCATTCCCCAGCCGACCGCTTCGCCGTGCAGAAAGCGCCTGTAGCCGGTCTCCGCCTCCAGCGCGTGTCCGATGGTGTGGCCAAAATTCAGGATGCGGCGCTCGCCGGCCTCGCGCTCATCCGCGCTGACTACCGCGGCTTTCACCCGAATGCAGTCCGCGATCAGCGTCTCCAGCAGCGCTCCATCGCGCCGTAGCAGAGGGGCGCGATTTTTCTCCATCAGCTCAAAGATGGCGGGATTGCGAATGACTCCGTATTTCATCGCCTCGAACAGGCCTGAGCGGTACTCGCGCTCCGGCAAGGTCGAGAGCACATCGGGATCCGCCAGTACCGCCAGCGGCTGATGAAACGTTCCCAGCAGGTTCTTGCCCGCCTTCAGGTTCACGCCGGTCTTACCGCCGATGGCGGCATCCACCTGCGCCAGCAGCGTGGTGGGAAGCTGCACCACAGGAATGCCGCGCATGAAGATGGAGGCGAGGAAGGCGCCCACATCGCCCACCACTCCTCCGCCGAGCGCCAGCAGCACCGAACCCCGGTCGCCACCACGGCCCACCAGCGTCGCCGCCAATTTTTCCAGTTCGGCCAGCTTTTTTGAGCGCTCGCCGTCAGGCATGACGATCAGCTCCAGCTTCTGTCCCGAGGAGCTGAAGCTCTTTTGCAACGTTTTCCCCCAATGCCGGCGGATGGGAGGAGCGGTCAGGGCGAAGATGCGCGCGCTACGGGGAATAAGGTTACGCAGCTCTGCCGCCGATGAAGCAAGCAGGCCACGCTCCACCAGCACTTCGTAGGAGCGCAAAGGAGTCTGGACGGGAATGCGAATCAAGGCACCAGTGTAAAGGATACGGAGTGAAGCGGGAGCTGTAGCGTGCAACAGGTCCAAACCGGGAATGCGCCGCCGTCAGGGCTGTCTCTCGCGTTCTGAGTGCGTGCTACCATGAACTCGGATATGCAGGCTCTCCCTTCGGAAACCGATTTCATCGTGGTGGGTGCGGGGATCGCCGGCCTGCGCGCCTCGGTGGAACTCGCGTCCGCGGGGCGGGTACTTTGCCTGGCAAAGCAGGAGGTAACGGAATCGAATACGCAGTACGCCCAGGGCGGGATCGCTGCCGCTCTCAGCGATGATGACGAGGTCCGGCTGCATCTGGAAGACACGCTGAAAGCAGGCGACGGTCTGTGCAACGAAGAAGCCGCGCGCGTGCTGGTGGAGGAGGGTCCGCCGCGCATCGAGGAACTCATGGAATGGGGCACGGAGTTCGATCGCGCCGGCGCCAGGATTGCCTTCACCCGCGAAGGCGCGCACAGCCGCAGCCGCGTGCTTCATGCCCATGGCGACTCCACCGGACGCGAGATCGGCAGGGCGCTTTATCTGAAGGCCGCAGCCCTGAAGTCGATCGCCTTCCTCGAGTTCGAATTCACTACCGGGCTGCTGGTCCAGGACGGCCGGCTGGCGGGTGTCCGCGTGCTCGATCGGGCGGGCCGGCTGCACGAAATCCATGCCGGAGCTGTGCTGCTCGCTACCGGCGGGCTGGGACATGTTTACAGCGACACCACCAATCCTGCTGTCGCCACCGGCGATGGCGTGGCCATGGCCTGGCGCGCGGGCGCGGAAATCAGCGACATGGAATTCGTGCAGTTCCATCCCACGGCGCTGTATCTGAAGGGCGCGCCGCGGTTCCTGCTCTCGGAGGCGCTGCGCGGCGAGGGCGCGTATCTGCGCAATCTGGAGCTGAAGCGTTTCATGCCCAAATACCATGAGCTGGCCGAGCTGGCGCCACGCGACGTGGTGGCGCGGGCCATCACGCACGAGCTGGAGCTGGTGAAGCGGCCGGACGCGGCGGTCTATCTCGACCTGACGCACCTGAATGCGGAGCGCGTGCGGCAGCGCTTCCCCATGATCTATTCGACGTGCATGCAGTACAACATCGATATCGCTACCGAGCTGGTGCCGGTCCGTCCCGCGGCGCATTACGCCATGGGGGGAGTGCGAACCGACCTTTGGGGACGGACTTCGGTGCCCGGGCTTTACGCCGCGGGGGAGGTGGCCTGCACCGGCGTCCACGGCGCCAACCGCCTGGCCAGCAACTCGCTGCTGGAAGGTCTGGTGTACGGCGCACGGGCTGCGCATAGAATGCGCGAGGAGCCGCGCCCCGGGAATCCACGCCCGGCGGCCGCGACCGCGAGTATCCCTCTCGCCGGCAATGGGCAAGCCGCCGACATCGAGAAGTTCATCCGCAAGGTGCAGGCGCTGATGTGGCAGCAGGTTGGGGTGGTGCGCGATGGCAAGCCGTTACAACAGGTGGTGCAGCAGCTGCGCGAGATGCAGTCGCAGCTGACGTCGTCCGCCGACCGCCGCGCCCACGAAGCTGCAAATATCCTGCAGGCCGGATTGCTGATTGCGCGCTCGGCGCTGGCAAGGGAAGAGAGCCGGGGTGCGCACTACCGCCTCGATCATCCCCTGAAGAGCGATGTGAAGTACCGCCGGCATTCCATCGTCAGCGGCGAAACCATCCGCTTTGAATAGCTTCGCCGATTTCCAGGGCGCCCTTCCCCTGGCGCATTGTCAGTTACTGCCGGTTGCCGGTTTCGGAAATAAAAGCGACAGCGCGATTGAGATCAGCAGAATGCCCGCCACTGCTCCCAGCGCAATGCCGGTTGGCACATCGATGTAATTCGAAGCCAGCATCTTCACGCCGATGAGGACAAGGATGAGCGAGATCCCATAGTGCAGGAGGTGAAAGGTCTCGATCATCCCGGAGAGCGCAAAAAAAAGCGAGCGTAGTCCGAGTATGGCAAACACATTCGACGTGTAGACAATGAAAGGCTCCCGCGTGACCGCCAGCACCGCCGGTATGGAATCGACGGCAAACAGCAGGTCGGTTGTTTCCATAACGACGAGGACCAGGGCAAGCGGAGTGGCGTAGAGGATGCCGCTGCGGCGCACGAAGAACCTGCCCTTTTCGTGATCGTCGGTGACACGGAAGATTCTGCGAAACAATCTCAACAGCGGATTCGATTCGGGATGGACCTCCATGCCGCGGCTGGCCAGCAGCCTGACGCCGCTGTAGACCAGAATCGCGCCGAACAGATAGACCACCCAGCGGAAGCGGTTCAGCAGCGTTACCCCGGTCGCGATAAAGATGGCGCGCATGATGAGCGCACCCAGCACGCCCCAGAACAGCACGCCGTGCTGAAACCTGCGCGGAACGCTGAAATAACGGAAGATCAGCAGGAATACGAAGAGATTGTCGGCACTGAGCGACTGCTCGATGAGATATCCGGTGATGAATTCCAGCGAAAGCTGCGAATTGGGCCGCGCGCCGCCCCCCATATGCTGACCAAAGAAGTAAATGAGGAGGACGAAAATACCTGCCAGCCCCATCCAGACCATCGTCCAGCCAATCGCTTCCCGGAATCCGACGACGTGCCTCTGGCGATGAAACACTCCCAGATCGAGCGCCAGCATGGAAACCACGAATGCATTGAAGATGATCCAGAAAATCCAGTTCGATGGCATGCAGAGAAATCCGGAACAGCCATTCTAGCTGGCAGGCGGGAATTCCAGGCTTGTGAAGGACGGCGCCGACCGGGCCGCAGATGCTTACTTGTGGAAGGTGCCCATGTGTTCGGCTTGCGCCAGCACATGCCCCTTCATCGCTGCATCCAGCTCGGAGCGGCCCGTTCCGGGCGCCAGCTCCAGCTTGCTGTCCAGCGCGTACAGGCGGAAGAAATAGCGGTGGGTCGCACCCCTTGGCGGACAGGGTCCGCCATAGCCGGTTTTTCTGAAGCTGTTGCGGCCCTGCCGCGAGCCGTCGTCCAGCTGCTCCTGCTTGTGGACCGCTTCCGGCAGCGAATGCGAATGAGCGGGCAGGTTCCACATGACCCAGTGGACCCAGGTGCCGGCCGGAGCGTCAGGATCATCCATGATAATCGCGAAGCTCACGGCATGCGGCGGAGCGCCACTCCATTGCAGGGGAGGTGAAATGTCGTTTCCCTTGCAGGTGTACTGGCTGGGGATCTGCGCGCCCGGACCAAAGGCTGAACTCGTCAATGTGAGGGTCATGGTGAGGGTCATGGCAGCGCCTCCTCCCGCGCGAGAGCTTGCCTGCTGGGAAACTGCCACCGCACCCCCAAGTATAAGCAGGGATGCGAGTTTCGCAATCGACGGCATGGCAATTGCCTTTCTGTCGCGTTGATGGCAGGGCCGCGACATCCGCGAACCGTGGCCCAGAGGACTATAACAGGAAAGCCGCGCACAGCACCGCGCCGAAGCCTATCGCATGGCCCAGCTCCGAGAAACCCAGCCGGTGCACATCGAGGGGCCGATGTCCACGCACAAACCAGAGGATCCCACGGAATAATACAGGCAGAAAGGCAAGCGGGACTGCGACGGGGAAGAAGCCGAAGCAGCTGGCGGCGAGCAACGTGCCGAGCAGTGCGATGTGGCCGAACAGGAAGGGAAGTCCCTGGCGCAGTTTCTCGTCGAACGTCCCGGCCCGGCTGCAACGGATGCGAAGCTGCACGAAATGGATCTGATCGCCGGCAAACAGCCAGTTGGCGAGCCAGAGCGCAATCGCAGTGCGGTCGAGCCGGCCGGTAGCGACGTAGTAAGCGCCGGCAGCCGTCGATGTCAGTCCCATGGCGCCAATCATCTGCGCCGGCATGCGTCCCCGACGCCCGAGTCTCTTCGCCGCGGCTTGCGCGGTAAAGGCAACCGCCGCAACCGCGCCAATCACAAGCAGCCCGCGATTGTGGCCGTTCCACAACAGCCCGGAAATGCACAAAGCGGCGAGCGAGCCGATGCCCAGGATCATTCGCAGCACCAACCCGCGTTCCACCCCGGTATGTGCTTTGATGGCCGAGGTGCCCAGCCAGCTCTCGACCGGAGTCCGCAGCCAGAACAGCGACATCGCGGAGACGATGAATAGCGCCAGTGGCCCGGGGTTCACTCCCGCGCGCAGGGCCACCACGGCGCCGGTCACAAGCGGAACCAGCATCATGCCCCACGCGCCATGTTCGCGCGGGACCACCATGGTTTTCAGGCGGGAATTCTGCACGGCGCCGATGTGAGCTGCCATAGGCTGATGCTACCGTGGATCCGCCGTGCTGGATGTGACTTCAGTCGCAGCGGATACTCGTTGCGCCGCCGACTCGCGAATCATCCGGTTCGACGTTCCCGGCTCGTAGATGCAGAACGGTTCTTCGGCCAGAAAATCGCCGGTCGCGGCATAAGCGCGGGCGCGGCAGCCCATGCAGATGTGGCGGAACTCGCAGCAGCCGCATTTGCCCTTGAGATTGTCGTCGTCGCGCAGCATCGCAAAGACCGCGGAGTCGTTCCAGATTTCGGCGAAGCTCTGCTTGCGCAGGTCCCCGGCGATGGCCGGCAGATAGCCGCAGGGGAAGACCTCGCCTTCATGGGAGATGAAGCAGACGCCGGTGCCGGCGAGGCAGCCTTTGGTCATGGCGTTCATGTCGCCCGGATGGCCGCCCGGATGACCCGGGTGTCCGGCTGGACGCCCGGCCCCAGGCCTTAGCGAGATACCGGTCGAGCCCGGCATGGTCATTTCGGTGGGGCCAATCTCGTGCGGATGGGCGGCCGCCAAGGCCGGCTCGCGTCCTGCCATGCGCTCAGCCGCCCGGCGCTGGCGCAGGACGCGGAAGTAATGCGGCGCGCAGGTGGCCTTCAGTTCAATGTCGCCCGCCAGTGACTGATCGTAAAACCAGTTCAGCATGCGCTCGTACTCCTCGGGCGGGACCATCTGCTCGGCGGCGATATCCACACCGCAGCCTACGGGAACCAGCAGGAAAGTGTGCAGCGCGTCAGCCCCAAGACGCCGCGCCAGTTGCAGCACGTCGGGCAACTGATGGGCATTGTGACGCGCGATGGTGGTGTTGATCTGCACCGAGACGCCAACCTGCTGCAGGTTGCGCATGCCGTAAATGGCGGCGTCGAACGCGCCGGGAATGCCGCGGAAGGTGTCGTGGGTCGCGGCGTCGGCTCCGTCCAGTGAAATGGAGACGCGTTTGATGCCGGAATTCCTGATCTTTTCGG